>Ga0214472_10004949_pt1 | contig 14008 bp, 10 predicted proteins | sample RVTome_6_FD_207662 | JGI IMG/M metagenome (GOLD analysis project Ga0214472, IMG submission 207662) | Soil microbial communities from uranium-contaminated site in the Upper Colorado River Basin, Wyoming, United States - RVT140D175 | ecosystem: Environmental > Terrestrial > Soil > Contaminated >... | reverse complement strand
AACGGCCGGGTGGAGAACAACAAGGCGGACAGGCCCGCCAACACGATCCTGATCGGCGATCATGCGACACCGCGGTCCAGCCCGCCGGTGGCGCCGCTGCGCGTTTCCGGCCAGCCCTCCGAGCTCGAGCCGGGCAGCGCGGTCGGCAACTACGTCATTCTCGACCGCATCGGCGAGGGCGGCATGGGCGTGGTCTACAAGGCCCAGGACGCCCATCTCGACCGCACCGTGGCGCTCAAGGTCCTGCCACCGCAGCTGTTCCGCAATCATCAATTCCTGCAGCGCTTCCGCACCGAGGCCCAGGCGCAGGCGCGCCTCAACAGCCCCAACGTGGTCACGCTCTACTCCATGCTGGAGATCCCGGCCGGCCTGGTGCTGGTGATGGAATACGTCGAGGGCGAGACCCTGAGCGGGCGCCTGCGCCGCCTGGGTCCGCTCGAGGTCGACGAGGCGGTGTGGATCTTCACCCAGGCGCTGCAGGGCGTGGAACACGCGCATGCACTGGGCATCGTGCATCGCGACCTCAAGCCCGAGAACATCTTCATCACCGACGCCCACGAAGTGAAGCTCATGGACTTCGGCGTCGCCAAGATCATGGATCACGGCGACGGCAGCCTGGCCGGCGCGATGATGGGCACGCTGCTGTACATCGCGCCCGAGCAGGTCAACGGCAAGGACGCCGACTTCCGCTCCGACATCTACACCCTCGGCGTCAGCCTGTTCGAGGCGATCACCGGGCGCCTGCCGTTCGAGCGCAAGACCGATTACGGATTGATGCATGCGCACGTGCTGGAAAAGCCGCCGAGCCCGCGCAAGATGCGCCGCGGGCTGCCGGTCCGGCTCGAGGCCATCATTCTCAAGGCGATCGAGAAGGATCCGATGCGCCGCTTCCAGTCGGCGCGCGAGTTCCGCGAGGCACTGCTCAAGCACGGCCGTCGCGGTCTGTCCTCGGACACGCTGACCGGGCGGGCCGGCAGCGGCCGCCGCGCATCGGCCTGGCTGTTTCCCCTGCGCCGCCGCGAGGATGCGCCGCGCCGCGGCCTGATGTCGCGGCTCGGCGTGGAACTCGCGCTGCTCGCCGGCATCGCGGCCCTGGTGGTCGCGCTCGGCCTCTACCCGGTCCGCGAGGCGCCGGTCGAGGCGCCGCTCGCCGGTTGGCCGGGCGAACCGGCGACGACCACCGGAACGGCGGACGCCGCCGAACCCGGCGATACCGAAACCGCGTCCGCCGCGGCCGACGTCGCCGCCGATGCGGGCGCCGCGACATCGTCGCCGGCCGGCGAGCGCGGCGGTCCCGGCGCGCGCCGCGCACCCGCGCGCCACGCGCGCGCCAGCCAGGACAGCGGCGCCCGCGAGCCGCGGCGCGCCGCGCGGCCGGCGCGGGACAAGTACGACGTGCTGCGCCGTGCCTGGGGAGGTGGCTGACAGCGCGTCCGCATCCGGTTACAGTACGCCCGGTGTTGAACCCGGACACGGAGACGGCGATGCCCGCGCCCGCAATCATGTTGATCCGTACCGCCAGCCGGCTGACGCTGCTTGCGGCTGCGGCGCTCGCAACAGGCGGTTGCGCGGCGCTCACGGACTACGGCTGCAAGTTGCACGCGACGCGCGTCGAGACGCTCGATCAGTCCACGCACTACCGGCGCGTGTCCAGCAGCAGCCAGACCGACGGCCGCCCGCTCACCCGAAGCTTCCCGGCCCAGGCGCCGATCTACCGCCTGACGCTGACTTCCGAGAAGGTCCCGCCCTGTACCATGCTGTCCGTCAAGAAAGAGCTGGTGCTGGCACGGCTCAACGACCGCTCGCTGATCTTCAAGGAGACCCGCGCGTTCTACGCCGAGGACGGCACGCTGATCACCACCCTGGTCGAGGACCTGAGCGCCCAGCTCGTCGACAGCGGCACCTACCGCGCCACCTTCCCGCTGCCCATCCCGCGCACCGCGCCGGCCGGCAAGTACCGCATCGTCAGCCGGCTGACCCTGGAGCGCGCCGGCGAGCGGCGGATGCTGCCGCTGGCCCAGGCCGAGGTGCGCTTCCAGATCGTCCCCCGTTGATCCGCCCGCCCGTCCCCCGGCCGCCCCGCGGGAGCCCGTTCATCCGCCCATGCCCCCCTTCCGTCCTGCCTAAGGCATTGAAATATCGGCATTAGTGTAGAATCAAACCGGTGATGATCAAGCAAGACGGGGATCGACCGATGGCGGATTTACGGCTGGTGAAGGGTGGCGTTGACGACCCGGCACCGGATCAGACGACGGCCTTCAGCCAGACCGCGGTGATGAAGCGCGACACCCTCGCGCAGGCACGCTCGCCGGCCGGCGCGATCGCCAATATCGACGCCATCGAGCCCGGCACCACCCTCGGCCACTACCTCGTCATGAGCAAGATCGGCGAGGGCGGCATGGGCGTGGTCTACAAGGCCCACGACACCACGCTCGACCGCACCGTCGCGCTCAAGGTGCTGTCGCCACAACTGTTCCGCAATCAGGAATTCCTGCAGCGCTTCCGCATCGAGGCCCAGGCCCAGGCGCGCCTGAACGGCCCGAACATCGTCACCCTGCACTCGATGTTCGAGATCGCCGGCAGCCTGGTGCTGGTCATGGAGTACATCGAGGGCAGCACGCTCGCCCAGCGCATCCACAACGAGGGGCACCTGAGCGTCGCGACCACGGTCTGGGTGTTCGAGCAGGCGCTGGTCGGCGTCGAGCGCGCCCACCGCATGGGCATCGTGCACCGCGACCTCAAGCCGTCGAACATCTTCATCACCAGCACCCATGAGATCAAGCTCATGGACTTCGGCGTCGCCAAGATCATGGACACCAAGGAGGTCACCCAGTCCGGCTCCATGATCGGCACGCTCATGTACATCTCACCGGAGCAGATCAAGGGCAAGGAAGCGGACTTCCGCTCCGACATCTACACGCTGGGCGTGACGCTGTTCGAGGCGGTCACCGGGCGCCTGCCGTTCGAGAAAAAGACCGACTACGAGTACATGGACGCCCACCTGCACGAGGCGCCGCCGCAGCCGCTCAGCCTGCGCCCGGACATCCCGCAGGATCTCGAGACCGTCATCCTCAAGGCGATCGAGAAGGACCCGGAGAAACGCTTCCAGAACGCCCACGAGTTCCGCAGCGCGCTGATCAAGCTCGGCATGATCCACGTGCGCGCGTACCGACGCCTCAAGACCATCCGCAAGGACCGCGACCGCGCGGTGTTCGGCCAGTATTCCTCGGCGTCGCCGGTGAACCTCGACACCCCCTCGACCAATATGATGGGCGGCTTCCCGGGGGCCGCGCGCTGGCTCGAGACCTGGAAGCCCCGGCTGCGGCGCGTCGCCCTCATCGGCCTGGCCGGCCTGCTGCCGGTGGCGCTCGGCGCGCTGGCCCTCGGGTATTACCTCGCCAAACCGACGATCGGCGAAATGCCGGTGGCGGTAGCGCCGGCCGATGGCGCGGAACCGGGCGGCGCGCCGCTCGCCGAAGCCGGCATGGCGGCATCGACGCCGGACGTTGCGACCAGCCCGGACCCGTCGGTGGTGATCACGCCGCCGCCGACCCGCGTCGAACCGGCGCCGCCGGCACAGAGCGCGAAGACCAGCGCCCCGAGCAAACCGCGCGCCGTGCGCAGGAAGGAGCCGGCGCCGGCGAATGCACCGCAGGACGACAAGTACAAGGCGTTGCGGAAGGCTTGGGGAGGTTAGGATCAGTAGCAAGTAGCAAGTGACAAGTGGCAAGGAAACACACCCGCCACGAATTACTTGTCACTTGCTACTTGTCACTCTCGATAAACCCGTGCGCCACCAGGAACTCACGCGTTAGACCCGTGCCGCCGTCGGCGGCGCCGCCACCGAGCAGCAGTCGCTCCAGGTAGCGCGCGATCAGGTCCACTTCCAGATTCACTTCCCGCCCGGCGCGGTACGCGTCGAGCGTGGTCTCCTGCAGGGTATGCGGGACGATATTGAGATCGAAGACCGCGCCCGCGACGGCGTTCACCGTCAGGCTTACACCATCGACGCAGATCGAGCCCTTCGCGGCGATGTAACGCGCCAGCTCCGCCGGCGCCTCGATGCGCAGGCGTTCCGAGCGGCCGTCGGGGCGGCGCTCGCGCACCACGCCGACGCCATCGACATGACCGCTCACCAGGTGGCCGCCGAGGCGGGTGGTCGGCGTCAGCGCCTTCTCCAGGTTCACGCGTGCCCCGCGCGTGAGCCGCCCGAGCGCCGTGCGCGCCAAAGTTTCGCCCGAGACGTCGGCCCAGAATCCGTCGCCCGGCAGTTCCACGACCGTCAGGCATACGCCGCTCACCGCGATGCTGTCGCCCAGCCGGACGTCGCCGAGATCGAGCCGGCCGGTGTGCACACGCAGGCGCGCGTCGGCGCCCCGGGTTTCGCGAACCACGACCTGGCCGACCGCTTCAATGATGCCCGTGAACACCGGTTCCCCGACCTCGTTATGCCGACGATTGTGGACGCGCGCCGATCACCGCGACGTCTCCACCGGCCTGGCCAGGATGCGCAGGTCCGGCCCGATCATGCGGGTCTCGACGATATTCAATCCGATGCGCTGATCCATGCGGGTGAGCGCCGGGAAAGCGAACAGCCCGCGCGCATCGCTGCCCAGCGCATGCGGGGCGAGGTACAGCAGAAGCTCGTCGACCAGACCGGCCGCGAGCAGCGCGCCGCTCAGGCGCTCCCCGGCCTCGACCAGCACTTCGTTCATGTCGCGCTGCGCCAGTGCCGCCATGAGCGCCGTCAGATCGACGCCGCCGCGGCCATCCGGCAGATTCAAGACCTCGGCGCCGGTCGCCCGCAGGGCCGCGCGCCGGCCGGGGTCGTCCGCGGCCGCCGCCACAATCACCTGTCCGGGCAAGCCGAGCAGCCGGGCGCCGGCCGGCAGCCGCAGCCGGCTGTCCACCACGACGCGCGCCGGCTGGCGGCCGATGTCGAGCTCGCGCACGGTGAGCGACGGATCGTCGGCGAGCGCCGTGCCGATGCCGGTGAGTATGGCCGAGCTGCGCGCGCGCCAATGCTGCACGTCGCGGCGCGCCGCCGGACCGGTGATCCAGCGGCTCGCGCCATCGGCCAGCGCCGTGCGACCATCGAGACTGGCGGCGAGCTTGAGCCGCAGCCAGGGACGTCCGCGCGTCATGCGGCTCGCGAACCCGGGATTGAGCGCGCGCGCCGCGGATTCCATAAGGCCGATCTCCACCTCGATGCCGGCCGCCCGCAACTGCGCGGCGCCTTCGCCGGCCACCTTGGGATTCGGATCGGGCATGGCCGCCACCACGCGCGCGACGCCGGCGGCGATGAGCGCGTCGCTGCACGGCGGCGTGCGGCCGTGATGACAGCAGGGCTCGAGACTGACATAGGCGGTCGCGCCGCGCGCCCGCGCGCCCGCGTGCTGCAGCGCGTGAACCTCGGCGTGCGGCTCGCCGGCGCGCGCGTGCCAACCCTCGCCCACCACCGCGCCGTCGCGGACGATCACGCAACCGACCCGCGGGTTGGGGTCCGTCGTATAGAGCCCGCGCTGCGCCAGCCGCAGGGCGCGCGCCATATGGCGCGCATCGAGGGCCGTGCTCATGACTTGCCGTCGTCGCCGTCGGGCAGCAGCTTGAGCTGCTTGCGCCGGGACTCGGGCGGCGGCTCGTCCTGCAGGCGCTGCACCTCCTCGCGGAAGGCCTCGAGATCCTGGAAGCTGCGATACACCGAGGCGAAGCGCACGTAGGCGACCGGATCGAGCTCCTTCAGCTCCTCCATGACCCATCCGCCGAGGGTGCGCGACTGCACCTCGCGCTCGCCGCAGGCCATGAGCTTGTGGCGGATATGGCCGATGGCCTTCTCCACCGCCTCGGCGTCGACCGGGCGCTTCTCCAGGGCACGCGACATGCCGCCGCGCAGCTTGTCCTCGGAGAACGGCTCGCGGCGGTTGTCGGATTTTATGATTTGCGGCAGCCTGAGCTCGGCGCGCTCGAAGGTGGTGAAGCGCTCGCCGCAGACCTCGCACTCGCGGCGGCGGCGCACCGAATCGCCGTCGTCGGCCAGGCGCGAGTCGACGACGCGGGTTTCGTCGGCGGAGCAGAATGGGCAGCGCATGACGTCAGAGGAAAGAGCAAAGAGGAAAGAGGAAAGGAGTGCCGGATCGGCGTTCTGCCTTTCCTCTTTTCACTTTTCTCTTTTCCCTACAGTTCATAGACCGGAAATTTCCTGCACAAGGCCAACACCTCTTCCCTAACCCGCGCCCGTACCGCGGAGTCTCCCAAGTTGTCGACGATGTCGCAGATCCAGCCGGCGAGCTTTTCGACCTCGGGCTCCTCGAAGCCGCGCGTCGTGGCCGCCGGGGTGCCGATACGGATGCCGCTGGTGACGAACGGCGTCTGCGGGTCGTTGGGGACGGCGTTCTTGTTGACGGTGATGTGGGCCTCGCCGAGCGCGGCCTCGACGTCCTTGCCGGTGAGCCGCTTGTCGATGAAGTCCACCAGGAACAGATGATCGTCGGTGCCGCCCGAGACCACCTTGTAGCCGCGCGCCATGAACGTCTTGGCCATGGCGCGCGCGTTCTTCAGGACCTGCTCCTGGTAGGTCTTGAACTCCGGCTCCAGGGCCTCCTTGAAGGCCACCGCCTTGGCGGCGATGACGTGCATCAGCGGCCCGCCCTGGGTACCCGGGAAGATCATGGAATTCAGCTTCTTCTCGACCTCGGGGTTGGCGCGCGCGAGGATGATGCCGCCGCGCGGGCCGCGCAGGGTCTTGTGGGTGGTGGAGGTCACGACGTCGGCGACCGGCACCGGGTTGGGGTAGAGCCCGGCCGCGACCAGGCCCGCGACATGCGCCATGTCCACGAACAGCCAGGCGCCGACGGCGTCGGCGATGGCGCGGAAGCGCTGCCAGTCGACCACTCGCGAATACGCCGAGAAGCCGGCCACGATCATCTTCGGCTTGTGCTCAGCGGCCAGCCGCTCGACTTCGGCGTAGTCGATCTCGCCGGTCTTGTCGTCGATCCCGTACTGGACGGCGTGATAGATCTTGCCGGAAAAATTCACCTTGGCGCCGTGCGTCAGGTGGCCGCCGTGGGCCAGGCTCATGCCGAGAATGGTGTCACCGGGCGCGAGCAGCGCCATGTAGACCGCGGCATTGGCCTGCGAGCCGGAGTGCGGCTGGACGTTGGCGTAGGCCGCGCCGAACAACTGTTTGGCGCGCTCGATGGCCAGGCGCTCGGCCACGTCGACGTACTCGCAGCCGCCGTAGTAACGCTTGCCGGGATAACCCTCGGCGTACTTGTTCGTCAGCACCGAACCCTGGGCGGCCATCACCCGGGGGCTGGCGTAGTTCTCCGAGGCGATGAGCTCGATATGGTCTTCCTGGCGGCGCTCCTCGTCGCGGATCGCCGTCCACAGCTCGTCGTCGAAGCCGGCGATGGTCATGGCTTTGCTGAACACGTGTCGTCACTCTCCTGATGAAGGCAAGGGGCCCGAGTCCCGCCGCGGCGACGGCCCGGAAAGGTCGATTAGGATAGCCGATTGGCGGCCGCTTGCCTATTTCCGGGGCAGATCGGGGGCTTGAAAATCAAGAGCAGCCACGGGGCCCACGGGGAACACGGGGGAAAATCTGGCGGGGACCGTGCCGGTCGATCGCAATGCGCCCTCCTCAGGACCTGCGCCGCCGCGAATGCCGCCGGAGAACCCGGACTGCGTCCCGCCCGGGCGAAACGCACCACGCGGCACGGACAATCCATCCTCCCCCGTGCTCCCCGTGGCCCCCGTGGCCGGTCTTGCGGTCTTGCTCGCAGTACCGCGTTGACGCTAGCCGCCGCGACCGGGCGACTTGCGGTTGAGGAGCGCCACTTCGGCGCGGGCGCCGAGATTGACGTAGATGCCGAGTCCGACCAGGAGACCCACGGCGGCGAACATCATCCACACCGCCTCGACCAGATGCCGGCCGTCACCGACCGCGGCCTTGAACATCAGCAGCAGGGCCTCGATCGACACGGCGATCAGGATCGCGGCGATGAAGCGCGTGATGGTGCGGCGCGTCGAGCTGTGGCGGAAGATGTCCTTGTGCATCAACACCTCCTCCTCCAGGATGGTCTTGCCCAGATCGAACAACGCCAGCGCCAGGGTCAGGAAGATGATCACCCCGAACGGCCCGTGGTCGGCGGCCGCGTCCACCCGGCCGGCGAACAGCGGCGCGACCTGGCCGAAGGCGGCGACCAGCAGCACACCGACCACGGCGAACAGGCCGAGCACGATCAGCCCGAACACCGTTCTGAAAAACGGCTGGAAGCGCCGGCGCGCGGTGTCGCCCATCAGGAAGGCGATGGTCTTGCCAAGGTCGATGTCGAGCACCAGATAGCCCTCGACCTCGCCGTCGGCGTCGCGCACCTTGACCGCCGCGGAGATGCACAGGGTGCTGCCGGCGCTGGACAGATAGGGCTCGGTCACGACCACGCGGTCGGCGTCGCGCGCGAGCTGATAGTACGGCCGCTGGCAGCGATTGCGCCCGCGGCCCTGGCCGGCGCCCGGGTGCGACTCGCCGCGCGTGACATTGTCGTCGCGCTGCACGCCGTCGGCGTCCAGGGTGAACAGCAGGTCGACGAACGGATAATGCCCGGCGAGCGCGTGCATCGCCTGGCGCTGCTCGCCGACGTCCTGAAACAGCCGCGCCTCGGCGATGCCGGTGAGAATGGACGCCAGCAGCTCCCGGATCGCCTCGCGGTATTCGTGGTAGCGCTCGATGACGCTCAGATAGCTCAATCCGATCATTGCCTGTCCCGTGCCGGCCGGACGCGTTGCCGCGCCACCCGTTGGAATTGCAATCGGCATGCCAGCGCGAAAAACGCGAATGACGCGAACCACGGCTGCCGGCGTCCCGGGCCTGCGCACCGTCGCGGGGCCGCACGGCGCCCGGCTGCGCCGCCGTGGTGCGCGCCGCCGCGGCGCCAAAAAAAAACGCCGGGGTTTGCCCGGCGCGGTGATTTGATTCAAGACCCTCTGTGCTGCCGCACTTCGCTGTGCCTTGTGGTTGTTGTCGGGGTGTGTCCCGGACGGCCCTCCGCTACCCCCGGCCCGTGAAGACGCGATCGAGATGCTCGAGGTCGTTCACCACCCGCCACTCGGTCGCGCCGGCCGCGCGGGTGCGCTTTTCCCACCACTCGATGCGGCCGAGGTAGCGGCGCGGGTCGACGTTGTCCGTGGTGAGCTTGGTCACGTTGAGCGCGACGATGCGGATGCCGGTGAGATCGATCGGGAAATTGCGCACGGTCTTGTAGTCCAGCTCCTCCTGCATGTCGGAGAAGATCAGCACGGTCTTCTTGGCGGCGCCGGTCTCCTTCAGGAACTCGGCCGCCTGGATCAGACCGCCGGTGATGTCGGTGTAGGCGCTGCCCTTGGTCGCTTCGCGCCGGAAGGTGCCGATCTTGTCGCTGAAGGCGCGTTTCTGGGCGTTCGCCTGCATCGGATCCTTGACGAAGGTCACCTTGGCGATGATGTCCTTCTCCGAGAAGCTGCGGCTCTTCACGCGCGCCACCGCCAGCGAGTCGCCCGGCTTGAGCGTGCCGAGCAGGTAGGCGACCACGCGCTGCGCCTTGTCGAGCTCCTGGGAATAGGTGCCGGAGGTGTCGACCAGCAGGTAGACCGCGTGCGCGTGGCTGCGCTGGTCGGCGCAGGCGTTGACGAGCAGCGCGGCCGTCGCGACGAGCAATAACCGGATGCGCGCCCTCACAGCATGCGCTCCCCGGTGGCGGTGCGCTTGGGGAAGGCCGCAACACCGTGACCCTCACCGGCCGGCAGGGCGCGCGGCCCGCGCCGGGAGACCACGGCGCGCTCGATCAGCAACGGCAGGAAGATCACCGCGTCGTAGAGATGCGTAACGCCCCGGCCGGTCTGCTTGAAGACGCTCGCCAGGAAGCGCGCCAGGAAGGCCAGCCCGCGCAGCCCCATCACCAGCAGCGCGCCGAACACGATGCGGCCGGAATGGATGAGGTACTCGAGCGGGATGGCGACGAAGGCCAGGGCGAAGGGCAGCGTGAAGCCCAGGATCATCTGCGCGGCCTTCGGGATGTTGAGCGCCCAGGCGCTGGTCGCCGCGGCGGCGGCCGTGGCGCCGTCCCCGACCAGCTGCTGCTTGAGCGCGATGTCCTCGGCGATGATCAGGTCGCGCATCACCGCCAGCGCCACCTCGACGCAGGCCAGCACCAGCAGGATGGAAAACGAGATCCACACCATCCAGCGCCGCATGCGGTTGTTGATGCGCGCCAGCGGGAACAGATGGGTGTAGCCCAGCGACTCCATCAGGAACAGGCCCATCAGGGTCTCGAAGAAGATGATGACCATGGCCGCCATGTAGGAGGCCTGCATATTGCCGAAGATGTACTCCGAGCCGCCGACCATGGCCGCCATCGGCCGCTCGATCAGCCAGAAGTTCACGAACGCGCCGCCGGCGGCGACCAGCATCGTCAGCGCCGAGATCACGAACAGGACGCCCGCCGAGGACGTCAAGGTGTGCTCGGCCTGCTCGCTGTTGGCGTTGATCTGCTGGAATTTCTCCATCTGCCCGTCGATCCGGGCGGCACTGTCCTTGAGGCCGTCCATGTTCTTGTCGACGCGGTTCAGGGTCTGGTCGACCGAGCGCCAGAACGGCATGAAGCCCTTGAGGATGGCATGGCGCTTCTCGTAGGACTTGCGGTACTCGGCCACGACCTTGTCGTAGATCTTGTCGATCGAGGCGCGGATGTCGTCGAGGATCTGCTCGACCAGGCCGTCGCCCGACGGCCGGATCTTGGCGATCGCGGCGACCGCCTTGGTCCACTCCGGCGGCGGCGGCGGCACCTCGCCGCATTTCTGGAACTCCTCCTCGATGCGGGTGATCTCGTCCATCAGCTTGCGCTGCAGCGCCGGGTAGCCGTGCAGGTCGCGCTGCACCAGGTTGGTGACCCGCTCGAATTCCTTGACGATGCCCTGGGCGATCTCCTCGCGCCCGTGGGCGAGCAGCACCAGCTTGTTGCGCCGGCGCAGCTCCTCGGCGGTCTTCATCAGGAAGCGCGCGCCCAGCCGCAGCGGGTTGGCGACGGCCCGGAACAGCGCATTGAGCACGCCGTGCATGGCCCGGCGCGCGCCGTACAGCACCGGCACGACGATGACGAACAGCACCACGGCCGACAGCGCCGGATTCCCCGGCCAGATCATCCACCAACTGCTCATAAGGTTCCCCCGGTGTGCAACGCGGAACGTCCCGATCGCGGACTGTATCCGTAAGTATGGGCAGTTTTAGCGCCAATGGCGCCCGGGTGTCACTTTTTGCCGACGAAGGTAGGAATTCCAGGGACCGCCGGTCGGGAGATGCCAGGATTATCCTTTGAGAACTGTGGCTTACGCACGATTTCTAGGGGGAAAAAGACGTAGGGCGGGGCCCTGCCCCGCCGAAGCGATCCGTCGTTTCTCATGCCGCTACGGTGGGGCAGGGCCCCACCCTACACGACTTACGCCTGATTCCGAGCAGGGCGCTACGGCCGGTTGTCGGCCGCCCCCTCGGTCTTGGGCGGCAGCATGTCCTCGCGCGAGATGCCGAGCCACATGATCACCGGGCTCGCCACCAGCACCGAGGAATAGGTGCCGACCACGATGCCGATGGTCAGCGCCAGGGCGAACCCGTACAACACCTCGCCGCCGAACAGCAGCATGGCCAGCACCATGAGCTGGGTGGTGATGGCGGTCATGAAGGTGCGCGCCAGGGTGCGGGTGATCGCGTTGTCGATGATCTCGGTGATGTCGCTGCGGCGCAGCCTGCGGAAATTCTCGCGGATGCGGTCGAACACCACCACCGTGTCGTTGACCGAATAGCCGAGGATCGCCAGCACCGCCGCCAGCACCGTCAGCGAGAACTCCCACTGAAACCAGGCGAACAGCCCCAGCACGATCACCACGTCGTGAATCGTGGCGACGATGGCGCCGACCGAGAAGCGCCACTCGAAGCGGAACGCCAGATACACCATGATCAGCGCCGACACCAGCATCAGCGCCAGCGCGCCGTCGTTGAACAGCTCGCTGCCGACCTGCGGGCCGACGAACTCGACGCGCCGCATCTCGACCTTGGGGTCGTGCCGCTGCAGTATGCCCAGTATGGTTTCGGACAACTGCGCCGAGGTGACGCCGGCCTTGACCGGAAAGCGGATCAGGGCCTCGCGCGGGGTGCCGAAGGTCTGCACCGTCGCGTCGCCATAGCCGCTGGCGGTCAGCACGTCGCGGATCGCCTGGGTCGCGACCGGCTCCGGGTAACCGACCTCGATCACGGTGCCGCCGGTGAAGTCGATGCTCAGGTTGAGGCCGCGCGCCACGAGCCCCGCGACCGCCGCGAGGAAGATGAGCGCCGACACGGCCACCCAGACCGGCGCATGGCGCATGAACGGGATGTCGTTCTTGATTCGGAAGAGTTCCATGAGCTGTGCCGCCCCCGCGCTAGATGGACAGGCGCTCGAGCTTGCGCCGGCGCCCGTAGGTGAGATTCACCACCGCGCGCGACACCAGGATCGCGCTGAACATGGAGGTGAAGATGCCGAGACACAGGGTCACGGCGAAGCCGCGCACCGGCCCCGAGCCCAGGAAGAACAGGGCGAAGCCGGCGATCAGCGTGGTCAGGTTCGAGTCGACGATGGTGCCGAGCGCGCGGTCGTAACCGGCGTGGATGGCCGCCTGCGGCGTGTTGCCGTTGCGGAGCTCCTCGCGGATGCGCTCGTGAATCAGTACGTTGGCGTCGATCGCCATGCCGAGCGTGAGCGCGATGCCGGCGATGCCGGGCAAGGTCAGGGTCGCCTGCAGCAGCGACATCAGCGCCACCAGCAACACCATGTTCGCCGCCAGCGCGACGTTGGCCACCAGCCCGAAGAACCGGTAGTAGACCATCATGAAGATCGCGATCGCGGCGAAGCCGATCAGCGTCGAATTGAAGCCCTGGCGGATGTTGTCGGCGCCGAGGCTCGGGCCCACGGTGCGCTCCTCGATGATGTCGATCGGCGCCGCCAGGGCGCCGGCGCGCAGCAGCAGCGCCAGCTCGCGCGCCTCGTTGATGCTGTCGAGGCCGGAGATCTGGAAGCGCTTGCCGAGCTGCTCGCGGATCACCGGCGCGGTGATCACCTCCTCGATGTTCTGCCGGTCGCGGATCACCTCGCCCTGGGCGTCGGTGAGCGGCGTGCCGTCCGGGCCGCGCCGCACCGTGGAGCGGACCTCGATATAGACCACCGCCATGCGCTTGCCGACGTTCTCGCCGGTGATGCGTTGGTTGACGGCCGCGCCGCGCGCGTCGAGCGTGATGTGCACCACCGCGCCGCCGCCCTGGGAATCGAAGCCGGCGGCGGCGTCGACGATGTTGTCGCCGGAGTAGATCAGCTGCCGCTTGAGCAGGATCGGCCGCCCCTGGCGGTCGCGGTAGAGCTTGCTGCCGGCCGGCGCCGTGCCGCCGACCGCCGCCTCGACGCTGTGCTCCTCGTCGACCAGCATGATCTCGAGGGTCGCGGTGCGGCCGAGGATGCGCTTGGCCTCGCCGGTGTCCTGCACGCCCGGCAGCTGGACGATGATGCGGTCGGCGCCCTGCTGCTGGATCACCGGCTCGGCCACGCCCAGCTCGTTGACGCGGTTGCGCAGCGAGGTCATGTTCTGCTCGATGGCGAACTTGCGCTTCTCGGCGAGCGCCGGCTCGCTCAGGTTCGCGATCAGCAGGAACTCGTCGCGCCGCTCGGCCTCGGTCAGCGTCAGCTCGCGCAGCGCGTCCTCGATCGCCGCGCGGCCATTGTCGCGCTGTTCGGCCTCGCGGAAACGGATCTCCAGGCCGCCCTGGTCGCGGCGCACGACGGTCAGGTAGCGGACCTTCTTCTCGCGCAAGGTGCTGCGCAGGTCCTCGACATAGCGCTCCTCGGCCTTCTTGATCGCGGCGTCCATATCGACCTGCATGAGGAAGTGCACGCCGCCGCGCAGGTCGAGGCCCAGGTACATCGGCCGCGCGTTGAACCAGCCGAGCCAGGCGGGG
>Ga0214472_10004948_pt1 | contig 14009 bp, 4 predicted proteins | sample RVTome_6_FD_207662 | JGI IMG/M metagenome (GOLD analysis project Ga0214472, IMG submission 207662) | Soil microbial communities from uranium-contaminated site in the Upper Colorado River Basin, Wyoming, United States - RVT140D175 | ecosystem: Environmental > Terrestrial > Soil > Contaminated >... | reverse complement strand
CAGGCCGAAGGCAGCGCCGCGCCTGCGGCCCCCGGCGCAAGCGCCGGTGCCCGAGGCCAGTCCGAGGGTGCGGCAGCTCACCCAGGAGGAGGTGACCACCCTCCAGGCGTACCTGCGGCGCCGCCACGAGCTGGACGCCCCGGTGCGATCGGCAATGGCGGAGAAGATCGCCACCTCACTCACGCAGCGCCTGAACGTTTCCCAGCCGGCGGACATGAGTTCCGACGGATTCCTGGAGTGGCTGGATCAGGAAGTGCGGGCCACCCAGGCCTTCCGATGAGAATGACCAATGACCAGATGTCAATGACCAAATCCCAATGGGAATAGGTGTCGCCATTGGTCATTGGTTCATTGGACATTGGTCATTCCCTCGGAAGATCCCCCTGCCCCTTCGCCCTGTCGGCCTTCGCTGTCGCTGTCAAGGCCTTCTGACGTATACCCGACAGCCTGCCTGACTTCAACAGAGATATGCGAACCGGTCGTTTATCGGCTTAGAGCCGGGGCTTGGGGTCAGGCCTTTATAACTTGCTCTCTTGGTTCCCATCCCAAGAGTATTTGCCGTGGCCAGGGCGGTGGATATTTCTCTTGACAGGCGGTGAGCTTTTGGGGTACCAACTGCGTCAATCTCGTGCCCGGCGAACGGGCAGACGCCAGGTCGGACCGTGATGCCAGGAGATCCCGATGGCCCCGGCGGTCCAATGTCCCCATTGCCTGCTCGGTATTCCCCCCTTCGTCACCGAAGGTTCTCTCTCTCTGCGCGCGAGGCCCTCACGGATCTCCGTTTTCCTGGCTCGACCTCGGCTCACGACGATCTCCGCGTTCCGGGCGCCGCATGGGGACGCGTCATACCCTCAGCTTTCGCGCTCCTGGACCACGCGTATTCAACTGGTGCCAAGGATGACTGACCAGACGGAGTTGCCGGAACCTAAGCCCGACTCGTAGTATCTCACTCGGTCTCCGACGGGAGGGGCGGGGACCATGCAATCCATCCAGTTCCGACGGGGGCTCTTTGTCCTCGCGGCGTTCTTCACGCTCGCCAGCCTTGCCGCCCTCGCTTCCGGCCAGGAGATACGATTCATCTACGACAATTTGAACCGGCTGGTCGGGGTCGTGGACCAGCAGGGCAATGCCGCATTTTACGAATACGACGCTGTTGGAAATTTGCTTCGCATACAGCGGTTCAATGTCGATCCCTCGGCGAATGTCTCGATCACGCTCGTCACGCCGAACAAGGGGAACGTCGGGACCACAGTCCAGATCTTCGGCAAGGGCTTCAGCCCGACCCCCGGCCAGAACACCGTGACCTTCAGTGGTGGCGCCACGGCTACCGTGACGGCCGCCACCGGGACAAGCCTCACCACCACGGTGCCATCCGGAGCCGTGACGGGGGCGATTAGCGTGAGCGCACCCCTCGGCTCAGCGGTCTCGCCCGAGCCCTTCACCATTCTTGAAGCCCTCGCCGTGACCCCCGACGAGGCGGATGTCGCCCTCGGGGGCAGCGTGGACTTCCAGGCGACCCTCGGGGGGACCCCGACGCCTGACGTGACCTGGCGAGTGAACGGGATCGTCGGGGGGAACGCCGCCCTCGGCACCATCACGGCGGCGGGCACCTACACCGCCCCCAACACCCCGCCCCCGGTCCAGCCGGTGCCCATCGAGGCCGTCTTGACTGCCGATCCCACCCAGATTGCCACGGCCAGTGTCCGCGTCGTGGGCCAGGTGAGCGGGATCGAGGCCGCGGCCCCCGTGAGTGTGGCGGTGACCCCGTCCGCGGGGCCGACGGCGAGTGCCCCCGTGAGCGTCCAGGTCACTCCCCAGACCGGCCCCACCGCGAGCGGCCCGGTGAGCGTGGCCGTGACCCCCCAGAGCACACCCGCGGCGAGCGGCCCCCTGGCCGTGACGGGCGGCCCAGCGATCACCTCCGTGGCCCCCAACTCTGGTGCCATCGGAGCCTCAGGCCTCGGGGTGACGCTGTCGGGGGCGAACTTCCAGGGGACGAGTGCCGTGCGCTTCCTGCGGAATGGCAGCGTGGACACGACCCTCACCGCCACCAGCATCTCGCCCGCCGGGGACGGCACCAGCGTGAGTTTCACCCTCAACATCAGCGGGAGCGCTGCGACCGGTTCCCGGGTGGTCCAGGTGGTCACGCCCCAGGGGACGAGCACGAACTTTGATCTTGGAACGAATGTCTTCACGGTGACACCGTAGTCGCCAGCTTGCAGCTCGCAGCTGGCAGCCGGCAGCTTGCAACCCGTGCTTGCTGATGACCGCTGACGGCTGAAAGTAGAAGAGGGAGGGGATCTCATGACACGGAGTAGCAGACGATTCGTCGGCGGCCTACTGGTCGCGGCCGGCTTCCTCCTCCTGGCCCCCAGCGGGGCCGTGGCCCAGACCTTCAACAGCGGGAGCACGGGGGCCGATGGGCCCTTCAGTCCCGCCAGCAACACGACGCTCGCCCTGCCCCCCAGCGGGGTCTTCAACTTCACCACCATCAATATCCCAACGGGGGTCATCGTGACGTTCACCAGGAATGCCGCCAACACCCCGGCCGTCCTGCTGGCCACCGGCGCCGTCACGATCAATGGGACCATTGACGTGAGTGGGGGTGCTGGCGGCCCCTTCGGCCGGCCGGGCGCTGGCGGCCCCGGGGGCTTTGATGGCGGGTCTGGCGCCGACGGGATTACCACTGGGCTGGGCGGCGTGGGGCTCGGCCCCGGAGGTGGCGGGGGTGGTAGCACTGCGGGAAGCGGGGGTGGTGGGGGTGGCTTCGGCACCGCAGGCACGAGTGGGAGTGGTAGTGGCGGCGTCCCCGGAACAGCGTATGGGAGCCCGGCCCTCCGCCCGATTCTTGGGGGCTCCGGGGCTGGGGGGGGCGGCAGCACCGTCAATAGCTCGTTCGGCGGGGGCGGGGGTGGAGGTGGAGGTGCGATCCTCGTGGCCTCCTCGACCAGCATCGCCCTGGGCACCTCGATCACCGTCCCCATCCGGGCCACCGGAGGAAGCGGCAGCAACGGGAACGCCAACAACGGGGGTGGGGGCGGCTCTGGCGGGGCGATCCGGGTCATCGCTCCGACGATCACGGGGGCGGGGCAGCTCCGCGCCGAAGGAGGCAGCGGGGGGGTATTCGCGGGAGCCGGGGCCAACGGCCGGATCCGCCTGGAGGCCAGCACCCTGAGCTACACGGGGAGCAGTACCCCCATCGCGTCCCAAGCCTTCCCGCAGCCCGTGTTCCCGGCCGCCGGGCAGCCGAGCCTCACCATCGCGAGTGTCGGCGGCATCGCCGCGCCCGCGACCCCGGGGGGTAGCTTCCTGGCGGCACCGGACATCCTGCTGCCCACCGGGACCACCAACCCCGTGGCGGTCGCCCTCATCGCGAGTAACATTCCGCTCGGCACCGTCATCCAGGTGACGGCAACGCCGCAGAGCGGGACCAGGGCCACCGCGAACAGCTCCGGCCTCACCGGTTCGCTGGCCAGCTCCACCGCAACGGCGAGCATCAACATTTCACTCACCCAGACCAACGTCCTCACCGCCACGGCGACGTTCCCGCTGGTGGCGAGTGCTGGCAATGGTCCAATTTACGCTGAGGGGGAAGAGGTCACTCACGTCCGGGTGGCGGCAGTCTTGGGCGGGACTTCGCGCGTCACGTACCTCACCCGCTCCGGCCGCGAACTCGCACTGCCATGATCGGTGCCCGGTGAGGGGGATCTCCATGATGCGCACGGAACGAGCCCCTGAATCGTTCGCGGACGCCCCAGTGGCTTCTGCCTCCGGTCCGAGGAAGCGGGCGGCGCGCGGGCGGAGGCCTGCCGTCTTCGCCCTCCTCCTTGTTCTTGTTCCGCTCCTGCTGGCTGCCACCGCGACGCTTTCCCAGGCCGCGACCATTCTGTACGTCAACCACACCGACCCGGCCTGCCAGGGCCATGCCCCGTGCTACCAAACCATCCAGGCGGCCGTGGATGCGGCCCAGGCTGGGGATACCATTCGGATCCAGGCCGGGACCTACCAAGAGCAGGTCAATATCTCTGGAAAGAACAACACCAGCGGCGCGACCGAGGCAGACCGGATCCTCATCGAAGCGGACCCCGCGGCGCCCGTGGGCAGCGTGGTCCTCCAGGGGGCCGTCAGCCAATGCACCAACGGCTACGCCATCCGGCTCCAGCAATCGCGTTACATCACGATCCGGGGCCTCACCATCACCGGGGCCGGGGGGCAGGCCATCTCCCTGATGGGCGGCAACAACCAGAACTCGGCCATCCACATCGAGCGCAATCGAATTTGGTCAAATGGCAGCCCGGAGTGTAACGGGGGCATCACGATCGCCAGAGGGAATCCCAATACGCTGATCCTGAACAACCAAATTTTTGCGAATGGACGAAACGGCATCAGCTTCATTGATGCCGACGGCGGCCCACATTACCTCATCAACAATACAATTCACAGCAACGCCTGGAGCGGCGTGAATGTCGCCAGGACCCACGAGGTCCACCTGGTGAATAACCTCATCACCGGGAACGGCACCGCCTCGGGCTCCACCGGCGGCCGCTTCGGGGTCAAGCGCGAGGACTCGACGAGTCCCCAGCCCGCGGGGATCACGCTCCAGAACAACTTGATCTGCGGGAACCGCCTCGGGGAGATTGACGGCCCCGCCCTGGATGCCACCGACAGCAATAACCTCACGCCCACCGGGACCGAGGGACCCGGCGTCACTGCGAGCCCAGGCTGTGAAGTCCCTGCGAATGTCTACGCGAACCTCAACGGTCCCGATGGGCAGCCCAACACGGCTGATGACGACTTCACGCTGGCAGCCACCTCCCCCGCGATTGATCGGGGCATGGACCCCCGGACCCTCGGCCTGAATCCCACCTTCAACACCCTGTTCGAGGCCGACTTCAGCGGGGAGGGGCGCCGGCCCCGGGATGGGAATGGGAGTGGGACGAGCGAGTTCGATATCGGCGCCCTAGAGGCGGGGGTGACCGCCCGGCCCACGATCAGCGCCCTGAATCCGTCCTCCGAGGTGCACGGCAAGACCATCACCCTCTTCACCGTCACCGGGGAGCGTCTCGGGGGTGCCACCGCCCTCACCTTCCTCAAGGACGGCACCCCGGACTCCGCGATCACCGCCACCATTCTCTCCGTGAACCCCGAGGGGACCCAGCTTACTGCCACCGTCACGATCGAGGCTGCCGCAACGCTCGGATCTCGCGTCGTGACCGTAACCACCCCCGAGGGCACCTCGGATACCAATGCCACGTCCGGCGACACCTTCACCGTCCTCGGCCAGATCACCCTGGTCCCCGACTTCCTGAGCCTGGTGGAGGGGCAGAGTGGGGGCCTCACCGTCCAGCTCTCCGCCCCTGCCCCGACCGGGGGCCTGATCGTCACGCTGGAGAGCGCCGCCCCCGGCATCGCCACCGCTCCCGCCAACGTCACCGTGCCCGCCAATGCCACGAGTGCCCCGACGAGCGTCACCGCCGTCTTCGAGGGGACGACCAACATCACCGCTTCGAACTCAAGCTTTGCCTCGGGCCACAGCGTCGTCACCGTCCGAGCCCCCGTCCCGACCATCAGCAGCTTCAATCCCAGCAGTGGCAAGGTCGGAACCACCGTGGTCCTATCCGGCACCGGCTTCCGCCTCACGCCCAGCGCCAACACCATCCGCTTCACGGGGCCGAACAGCTCCTGGGTTACGGCGACCGTCTCGGCCGCATCGAGCACCTCCCTCACCGTGACCGTCCCCACCGGTGCCGTCACCGGCCCCCTCCAGGTCACCACCTCCGGGGGCACCGCGACCTCCAGTGGGCACTTCATCGTCCTCCCCACCCAGGACTTCACCTTGGTCGTCGAACCCTCGACCGCAACGGCCATCGCCGGGACCAGCGTGAACTTGAAAGTGAGCACCGTCACCACGGGTGGCTACACCGGCCTCACCACCCTCAGCACCGGCTCCCTCCCTGCTGGCGTCACCGGAACATTTACCCCACCCAACCTCGGCCCGAACGCCTCGGGGCTCCTCACCCTCACGACCACAGGGAGTACGCCGAGTAGCTCCAACATCGAGGTCCGCGCCATCGCTACCATCGAGGGCGCAGCCGTCACACGCACGGGGACCAGCCTCTTGAGTGTGCAGGGTGCCGGCCAGACGGTTCTGGCGGGCCAGGTTCGCGACGAGAACGAGAAGCCGCTTGCAGGCGTGACCATCAAGCTGGGCGGAACTACGCCAACCACCCTTGGAACGACCGATCTAGCCGGCAACTTCCTGGTGAGCCTTTCGGTCGCCGGCCCCCAGGTCTTCCTGATTGATGGCTCCAGCGCGAACACCCCGACAGTGACCTACCCGACGATCCCGGTGACGGTGAACATCCAGGCCGGTGTGGTGAACACGTTGGGCTACAGCCCCCACCTAATGGCCCATCCGCGGGGACAGACGATCCCCATTCTGAGTGGGCAGGAAACAGTCCTCGCCCCGGCTGAAATCCCGGGGCTGGAGGTCCGCATCCCGGCCGGGACAACCATCATTGGGTGGGACGGCCAGCCCAACACTGAAATCGGCGTGATCGCCGTGCCCGCGGATCGCTCGGGGGCGCCCGCGATCCCCGCGGGACAGTTCTCGAAGACGATCTACGCCTACACTTTCGGAAAGGTGGGGGGTGGCACCCCCACACAACCGGTGCCGATCACCTACCCCAATGACCTCGATGCCCTGCCGGGGGAACAGGTGGACCTCTACTTTTACGACGAGGCCCCCGATGGGACCCGCCCGAACGTCTGGGTCAAGTACGGCACGGGGACCGTCACCTCCGATGGGACGAAGATTGTCCCGGACAGCGATCCGGCCACCGGCAAGCCCTACGGCGTCCCGCGCTTCTGCTGCGGCTACAACCGGCCTGCCCGTCGGGTGCCCACCAGCGACCGGCTCCGGGGTCCCTATGGGGACGAGGGCGGGGATCCGGTGGAGCTCAAGACGGGAGCCTTTGTCTTGACCAAGACGGATCTTGTCCTCCCGGGCCGCATCCTCCTGGTGATTACCCGGACCTACCGCGCTGGCGTGGGAAGCCTGGGCCCCTTCGGGATCGGGACGAGCTGGGACTACGACCGCTTCCTGGTCCCCCCGCCGAATGGCTCGCCCGACTTCCTCCAGCTCGTCCTGGCGGGGGACTACTTCATTCCCTTCGCCCGCCAATCGGATGGGAGCTTCCAGAACAGCCAGGACCCCGCGTACCGGGGCGCCCAGGTGACCCTGGAGCCCGGGCTCCGCGTGCTCCGCTTCAAGGATGGCAGCATCTGGCGCTTCCGGACAAGCGACGGCCTCCTGGTGAGCCAGAGTGACCGGAATGGGAATACGGTCTTCATCGCCCGGGACAGCCAAGGCCGGGTGACGGCGCTCGCAGAGCCGGCAGGGCGCCAGTTCACCTTTACCTACACTGGGGCGAACTTGCGGATCGACCGGATCACCGATCCCCTGGGCCGAGCGGTCCAGTACACGTACGACGGCCAGGGACGCCTCACGAGCGTCACCGATACGGCCGGGGGCATCACCCAGTACACGTACGATGCCAGCCATCGCCTGCTCACGATCACCGACCCCCGGAACATCACCTTCCTCACCAACGAGTACGATGCCGCCGGGCGGGTGAGTCGCCAGACCCAGGCGGATGGCGGCGTCTTCACCTTTGACTACACGGTCACCGGCGGCTTTATCACCTCCACCACCGTGACCGATCCCCGAGGCAACCGCACGATCTCCCGGTTCAACAACTTCGGGTACCTCGTCAGCCGCACCGACGCCCTGGGGCAGACCACCACCTTCGAGCGGCAGCCCGGGACCAACCACCTCGTCAGTACCACGGATCCCCTCGGGCGAATCGCCCGGTTCACGTACGATGCCAGCGGAAACGTCACCACCATCATGGATCCCCTGGGGAACACCCGCACCTTCACCTACGACCCCGTCTTTAGCAAGGTCACCAGCATCACGGACCCCCTCGGAAATGTCACGACCTTCGAGTACGATGGCCAGGGGAATCTCATCGCCGTCACCGATCCCGAGCAGAACACGAAGCCCGAGCCGAACCGCCTGAAGACCCGGTTCACCTACAACACTTTTGGCCAACCGGAGACCACCAGGGATCCGTTGGGGAACACTACCACCTTCGCCTACGACAACCTTGGCAACCCGGTGGCAATCACGAATCCCTTGGGCAATGCCGTGAGCCGGACCTACGACCTGGTCTCCCGGGTGATTGCTCAGACTGACGCCCTAGGCAAGACCACCCGGTTCAACTATGATGCCCTCAATCGCCTGGTCACAACCGCGGATGCCTTGAACGGGATGTCCACGTTCGGCTATGATCCCAACGGGAACGTGCTGACGGTCACGGATGCCCGGGGGAATACGATCGCCCACGAGTATGACAGTATGGACCGGCTGAGTCGCCGAATCGATCAGCTCGGGAAGGCGGAAAGCTTCAGCTACGACGGAAATGGCAACCTGGCGACCACCACCGACCGGAAGAACCAGACTACAACCTCCACCTACGACGCCCTCAACCGGCGGGTGCGGGCCGAGTATGCCGATGGCACTGTGGCCACGTTCCAGTTCGACGCGGTTGGGCGCCTCGTTCAAGCAGATGACACCGCAGACCCACACCGACCGATCGAGGTGCAGTACGACTCCTTGGATCGCTTGTTGGCCGAAACCACCGGTCTCGGCACCGTGAGCTACCAGTACGATCCCCTCGGCCGCCGGACCCAGATGACGGTGAGCGGCCAGGCTCCCGTCATATACAGCTACGATGCTGTCTCCCGCCTTCGTACGATCACCCAGGCGCCCCTCAGTTCCGTGGACATCCAGTACGACGCTATCGGCCGTAGGACGGTCCTAACGCTGCCCAATCAAGCAAGCACCGAGTATCAGTACGATCCTGCCTCGCGGCTTACGGCTCTCGTATACCGTAGCGCCCTCGGTCTTCTGGGGGACCTTACCTACCAGTACGATGCTGCGGGCAGCCGGATAAGCGTCAGTGGCTCCTTCGCCCGCACTCTGCTCCCCGACCCTATCGGCACTGGGACATACGACACTGCGAACCGCCAGTTCGGTTTCGGCCCGAGCACGATGACCTTCGACGGGAACGGAAACCTCGCGACCCTCACCGACCCAAGTGGGACGACGACCTTCACGTGGGACGGCCGGGACCGGCTCACCGCAATCAATGGGCCCATGGTGAGCACATCATTCGCGTACGACGGGCTTGGGCGGCGGGCGTGGAGGACAGTTGGGGGTGTGTCCACGAAATTCCTCTACGACGGTCTTGACATCGTGCGGGAGGTGGGAGCACAAGGGGAGGCGAGCTACCTACGAACAATCGCCATTGACGAAGCTCTAACTCGCACCGACCCCACGGACACGGTCCATTACCTCGCCGACGGCCTCGGGAGCACCGTGGCTCTCACGACCGCGGCCGGTGGCCTGGCTACCACCTACACTTACGATCCGTACGGTACCGCGGCATTCTCCGGGTCCTCCTCCCTTAACCCCTTCCAGTTCACCGGACGCGAGAACGACAGTACGGGGCTGTACTACCACCGGGCACGGTACCACCACCCACGTCTCGGGCGGTTCATCAGCGAGGATCCGATCCAATTCGAAGGTGGGCTAAATCTCTACAACTATGTCGACAACGATCCGCTGAATTTCTCTGATCCGGGTGGGTATACGAAGGGTGGAAAGCAGAAGATGAACATCAACCTTCCAGATGGTAGTACAATCACGAAACAAACCCCGGCTAAGCAAATCCAGGAGGTTCTGAAGAAGGCAAAGGATCTGGGCTTGAGCCCCGAGACGATCAAGAAACTCAAGGGCCTCCATAAGGTGGTCAAGCGTGGGGGCACCGTTGGGATTGTTATTGATCTGATAGATGTGGACGAGGCGAACGCCGGGGAAGAGAAAATGCTGAAGCTGTGCCTCGAGAAGCCAGATGCCTGCCGGTACGATTGGAGCCCGTATCAAGTGCCGCCGACCAAGAGTAAGTCCAGCAGATGAGGCGACCGACGATGGCAACTCCAGACGGTATCAGCGCCGACGATTGGGAACGAATACACGAATTGGCGGTAGACATCGTGAATGCCGATGAGGACGACTCAGAGGCGTACAGGACTCGTCTCTTGGACTATCTTTACAGTCTTGAAGAGAAGTACGGGGAATTGCCGAGCATCCTGGCAACTCGAGCCGACTACACGAACGACCTGAGTTTGAAAAAGCGGCTTCTGGCTCGGGCGTATGGCTTGGCGATGGCTCGCGGTGATGATCGCAATGCGTTGTATATCGCGCACTCCTTGGCGGAGCTATCCATCGAGGAATTCAGGGATGCTAAGGAGGGTTGCAAGTGGCTCGATTGCGTTAAACAGCATCTGACCCAAGTTGACGACTCCTGGTTTGCCGGGGAGTACGATCGTCTGCGGAATGCGCTGCAGCAACTTCCTCCCGGGTGACTTTAGGAATCTGGGAGCAGGGGACTTTGATGAAAACATGATTTTCCTCTTTCGATCGGTATTGTTGCATGCCCTTGATGTCCCGCCAACCTCGTCTGGGCGCCCCTTGCACCACCCCGCAGGCAATCTGCTCCGACCGCAGACGCGCCAATGAGCCTCGTCTTCCAGGTGACGATCCCTGCCGGGGTGCAGATCATTGGCTGGGATGGGCAGCCGAACACCCAGGTCAGCGTGAAGGCGATCCCCATCGACCGCTCTCCCCTCCCGCCACCACCTCCAGGACAGAGTTCCCGCGTGGTCTATCTCTTCTACTTCGGCAAGGTTGGGGGCGGCCTCCCCACGGGGAACATCCCGGTGGACACGCCCAACGATGTGGGCGGTCTCCCGGGGGACAAGGTTGACCTCTACTACTTCAACGAGGCCCCCGATGGCACCGCTCCCAATCAGTGGGAGAAGTACGGAACGGGGACGGTCTCCCCGGATAGCACCCGCATCATCACCGACATCAACCCCGCCATTGGCCAGCCCTACGGCATCCCCCGCTTCTGCTGTGGGGGTCGTCGCAATGACCGTCAGCCATCGCCCAGCCCAGGCGGAGGCCCCAGCGGCGGGTCAACCGATAGTGGCGAAGAAGACGGAGAGCCCGTGGATACGGCGACCGGATTCTTTTACTTGACGAAGACGGATCTCGTCATACCCGGGATCATCCCCTTGACCATTTCCCGCACGTACCGGACCAACCTGACCAACGCCGGCCCCTTCGGCCTCGGGACGAGCTGGGAGTACGAGCGTTTCCTGCAGCCTCCGCCTAACGGGTCGCCCGATGCCCTCCTCCTTTTCAGTCCGGGCAACCGCCAGGACCTCTTCGCCCGCCAGCCGGACGGCAGCTTTGCCAACTCCACCTCCCCGGCCCTCCGGGGTGCCGTCGTCACCGTGGTTAGCGGGACTCGCACCCTGCGGTTCAAGGACGGGCGGAGTTGGCGCTTCCGGACCTCGGACGGACTTCTCGTGAGCCAGGCCGACCGGAACGGCAACACGGTCCTCATCAGCCTGGACTCCCAGGGCCGCGTGACGGCTCTCACGGAGCCTGCGGGGCGGCAGCTCACATTCAGCTACACGGGGGCGAGCCTCCGGATCGACCGGATCACCGATCCTCTCGGCCGGACCGTGAGCTATACCTACGACGCGCAAAGCCGCTTGGAGACCGTCATCGACCCCGCCGCGGGAATCACCCGATACACCTATGACGCGAACCATCGCATGCTCACCATCACGGATCCCCGCAACATAACCTTCCTCACCAACGAGTTTGACGCACAAGGGCGGATCATCCGCCAGACCCAGGCGGATGGGGGCGTCTGGACATTTAGCTACGCCACCACCGGCAGCTTCATTAGCCAGACCGTCGTGACGGACCCGCGCGGGAACGCCACCACGTACCGTTTCAACAGCGCCGGCTACCTCATTCAGCGGACCGACGCCTTGGGCCAGACCACCACCTCCGAGCGGCAACCCGGGACCAACCTCCTCCTCAATACCACCGATCCCCTGGGCCGGGTCACTCGCTTCAGCTACGACGGTAACGGGAACGTCACCTCGATTACGGATCCCGCCGGAAACACCCGGACCTTCACGTATGACCCCACCTTTAGCAAAGTGGCGAGCGTCACCGATGCTATGGGAGGCGTGAGCACATACGTATACGACGGACGTGGCAACCTTATCAACACTTCTGACGCACTTGGGAACGCGACCCATTTTAGCCATAACCAATTTGGGCTGCCTGTCTCCGTCACGGATGCCATGGGAAATGTTACTGAATTCACCTACACCGCCCACGGAGACCTAGAGAATGTCATAGATCCCCTAGGGAATATAAGTATGCGTGAGTACGATCTGGTGTCGCGACTGGTGCGGCAGATCGACCCACGAGGAAAGATAACCGCCTTTGCCTATGATCCGCTGAACAGGCCCTTGAGCATTCTGGACGCCCTGGGAGGCATAACCACCTTCACCTACGATCCTGGCGGTAACCTCCTCGCCATCCCCGATGCGAGGGGGAACACCATCACTTACGAATACGACAGTTTGAATCGTCCTAGCCGCCGAGTCGACCCCTTGGGCCGAGCGGAAATCTTCGCCTATGATGGTAAAGATAACCTCGTCAGTTTCACCGACAGGAAAGGGCAAGTATCCACCTTCACGTATGACGCTCTCGACAGGCCAGTGCGGATGGAATTTGCCGACGGGTCGGTGATGTCCCGCACATACGATGCCGTCAGCCGCGTTGTCAACGCTGAAGATACCGCCGATCCACACCGGCCTATTGCGCGGCAATACGACGTCGTTGACCGCCTACTCACAGAAACGACCGCCCTTGGATCAGTCAGCCACCAGTACGACTCTCTCGGTCGGCGAATGCGGACGACGGTGGGAGGCCAAGTTCCTATCGTGTACACTTTTGATGCAAACTCGCGTCTTCGGATTATTACACAAGTTCCCTTGGTATCGGTGAATATCGAGTATGATGCACTCAATCGTCGCACGCGCCTCACCTTTCCAAATAGTGTTTCCACGGAGTACTCATACGATCCTGCATCGCGGCTCACGGGGCTCATCTATCGGCTTGCGGAGAGTATCTTAGGTGACCTCACTTACCAATACGATGCCGCGGGTAACCGCATGAGCGCCGCCGGGTCCTTGGCTCGCGCGCTGCTGCCTGATCCCGTCTTCTCGGCGACATATGACGCTGCCAACGAGCAAGTTGTTTTTGGCAATAGAACCATGAACTTCGACGAGAATGGGAACCTCGTCAGTGTAACCGAGGGGTCCCGCACGATTACATATACCTGGGATGCTCGAGATCGACTCGTGGCATTCATCGCCCCTGAGATCTCGGGGACCTTTGCCTACGACGCTGCCCAACGCCGAGCCATGAAGGTGGTAGGTGGCCAAACCACGACGATCCAATATGACGCGTTCAACACCATACGTGAAGTACTCGGCGGTGCAGAGGTCACTTACCTGCACGGCCCAAACTTGGATGAGCCACTTATCCGAAATTCTAGCGACTATTACCTAGCTGATGCCCTTGGGTCCGTCATTGCATTGGTGGATTCCACCGGTAGCCTCACCACACGATACACCTACGACCCCTTCGGCCGCACCGCTACTGACGGCTTTACCTCTATGAATCCTTTCCAGTACACCGCCCGTGAGACCGATGCAAGCGGCCTCTACTACTATCGGGCACGTTACTATGACCCCCAGATCGGTCGGTTCATCCAGAGAGATCCGGCTGGCCTTGGAGGTGGTTTGAATCTATACGCATACGTTGGGGGGAATCCGACCAACTTTAGAGACCCCTTCGGATTGTTCAGGATTTATGCCAGTGAGCTCGGCTCGAGGACTGCTCCCACGTATGGCGCTGTAATGCGGGACGTAATGCGGGACGGTCATGAAAATATGACTTTCCTCTCTCGATGGGATGACATACCTCGCCATCATGCGCCAGCAAT
>Ga0214472_10004947_pt1 | contig 14010 bp, 7 predicted proteins | sample RVTome_6_FD_207662 | JGI IMG/M metagenome (GOLD analysis project Ga0214472, IMG submission 207662) | Soil microbial communities from uranium-contaminated site in the Upper Colorado River Basin, Wyoming, United States - RVT140D175 | ecosystem: Environmental > Terrestrial > Soil > Contaminated >... | reverse complement strand
GCGGATCGAGCGCCTCGACGGCGTCGCCTCGGTCGAGGTCAACGGCCTGCGCGAGAAGGAGATCTTCATCGAGCTCGACCGCGAGCGCGTCGAGGCGAGCGGGCTCAACGTCTACGAGCTGGCCCAAGCGCTGCGCAAGGACAACTTCACGATGGCCTCGGGCGACGTGCGCGCCGGCGAGCGCAAGCTGCTGCTGCGCTCGGTGGCGCGCTTCCGCGACATCGACCAGCTCCGCGGCATCCGGGTGGCGCCGCGGGTGAGGCTGGGCGACGTGGCGGACGTCGTCTACAAGCCGCCGGAGCAGAAGTTCCGGGTGCGGGCCAACTCGCGCCCGGCGGTGGCGCTCGTGATCTTCAAGGAGGGCCAGGCCAATACCCTGCAGGTGGCGCGGGCGGTGCGCGACGAGATGCACCGGCTGGAGCAGGTCCCGCGCCTGCAGCGGATCCTGTTCGTCTCGCTGTTCGACCAGGGCCACGTGATCCTCGAGTCGCTCAACACGCTCGTCGAGAGCGGCCGCATCGGAGCGATCTTCGCCGCGCTCGTGCTGTTCTTCTTCCTGCGCCGCGTGCGCATGACCTTGATCATCACGCTCTCGATCCCGGTGAGCCTGCTGATCGCGCTGACGGTGATGTACTTCGCGGGCGAGTCGCTCAACATCCTGTCGCTGCTCGGGCTGATGATCTCGGTCGGCCTGCTGGTGGACAACTCCGTCGTGGTGGCGGAGAACATCCACCGCCTGCAGCGCGGCGGCCTTTCGCGGCGCGAGGCGGCGATCCGCGGCACCGGCGAGATCGCGCTCGCCATCACCACCGCCACGCTCACCACCATCGTGGTGTTCCTGCCGGTGTCGCTGGTCGAGGGCGAGGCCCAGTTCTTCCTGCTGCGGCTGTCGCTGCCGATCTCGGTGGCGCTCTTCGCCTCGCTGATGGTCGCCGGGGTCTTCGTCCCGCTGAGCGTCTACCTGACGCTGAAGAACGGCGGCAGGGAGCGCCCGCGGCCGCACTACGACGCCGTGATGGGAGCACTGGGCCGGGCCTACGACGCGAGCCTGGGGCGGGTCAACCACGGCTACACGAAGCTCCTGGCGGTGTTCCTCAGGCGGCGGCTCGAGCTCGTGATGGGCCTCGTGGCCGTCTTCGCCGTCACCGGGGCGGTGGCGATGAAAGGCGTCAAAGTGGTCGAGGTCCAGGAGGAGGAGCGCTCGGGCTTCGAGATCGACGTGAGGCTGCCGCAGACGACCACCTTCGAGGAGGCGGAGGCCTTCTTCCTCGAGTGCGAGAAGGTCGTGGAGCAGAGCCAGCAGGAGCTGGGGCTGTCGGGCTGGTTCATCTTCCACCGCCCGACCTTCGGCGAAGTGCAGGGCTTCTTCAACAACCCGCGCACCACCGACCTCTCGCCGCGCGAGGTGACCGAGAAGGTGATGGAGCGGCTGCCCAAGAAGCCGGGGGTGCGCTACTACACCGGACAGGAGCGGCAGCGCGAGGAGAAGGGCGACCAGATCCAGGTGGTGCGTCTCTTCGGCGACGACGCCGAGCTGCTGGAGCGCACGGCCGAGGCCTTCGAGTCGCTCTTCACCCGGCTGCCCGGGGTGCTGGGCCTCAAGCTGGCCGAGGACCCGGCGCCGAGCGAGCTGGGCCTCGTGATCGACCGCGAGCGCGCCCAGCAGCAGGGCATCAACCCGGAGGTGGTGGCGGGTGTCGTGGGCTATGCGCTGCGCGGCCAGGAGCTCTCCCGCTACCGCACCGGCGACAAGGACATCCCGGTCCGCATCCGCTTCAAGGAGGAGGACCGGGAGACGCTCCGGCAGCTCAAGGGCTTCTACGTCCCGACCGGCAAGCCGGGCGGCTTCATCCCGCTCTCCGCCGTGGCCAACGTCAGCTTCCTCTCCGGCTCGCAGCGGATCTGGCGCGAGGACAAGCGCACCACCCGCACCATCACGCTCGAGCTCGAGAAGGGCCGCGAGGACGAGGCGCGCGGCAACGTCTTCCGGCTGCAGAACCAGCTGCAGCTGCCGGAGGGGGTGCGCTTCGGCGAGCGCCGTGACACCTCGAGCGCCGACGAGGACCTGGCCGCGCTCCAGTTCGCGGCCAGCCTGTCGGTGGTGTTCATCTACCTGCTGATGGGCTTCCTGTTCGAGAGCTTCATCCTGCCGCTGTCGATCATCTGCACCATCCCGCTCGCCGGGATCGGTGTCGCCTGGATCCACTATGCGCTCGGCTACAACCTCGACTTCCTGGGCGTCGTCGGGATCGTGCTGCTGATCGGCGTCGTGGTGAACAACGGCATCGTGCTGATCGACTACGCCAACCGCCTGCGCGCCGAGGGCATGGCCCGCAGCGAGGCGCTGCTGACCGCCGCCGAGCGCCGCTTCCGCCCGATCATGATGACCGCGCTCACCACGATCATCGGCATGGTGCCGGTGACGATGAGCGGCGCCACCAGCATCGGCCTGAGCTACACCAGCTTCGGCCTGACCCTGATCGGCGGCCTCACCACCGCGACGCTGCTCACCCTGCTGGTGGTCCCCGTCTTCTACACGTTCTTCGACGACGCCCAGCTCGTGATCGGGCGCGCCATCCGCCACGCGCTCGGGGCGGCCCCGGCCGAACGCACCGAAGCCTCGTAGAGAGCTGTGCGATCACGGCACATGAGCCTCCTCGACGGAGCGCTAGCGGCCTCCCGAGGCCTTCAGGTACTTCAGCAGCTCGGAATCGGTGGAGAGGATCACGGTCGCGTCCTCGTCGAGCGCGGCCTCCAGCGTGTCCATCGACTTGGAGAACTCGTAGAAGCCGGGGTCTCGCCCGTACGCGCGCGCGTAGATGCTGGCCGCCTTCGCGTCGGCCTTGCCCTTGAGCTCCTGGGCGGACTTGTAGCCGACCGAAGTGGCCGCGAGCACGTCGCGCTCCTTCTGGCCGCGGATCTCGGCCGCGCGCCCCTGGCCCTCGGAGCGGCTGCGCTCGGCGATCCGCTTCCGCTCTGCGATCATCCGCTGGAAAACCGCCTGCTGCACCGACTCGGTGTAGTTGATCCGCTTGAAGCGCACGTCCACGAGCTCGACCCCGAACTCCGGCGTGATCTTGGAGGCCCGCTCCAGGATCTGTTGGGCGAGCCTCTCGCGGCCGGCCTTGATCTGCACCATGGCCTCCGCGGCGCCGATGCCCTCGAGCTCGCCGGTGACCTCGAACGCCCGGTTGCTGGAGCGGACGATCTCGATCAGGTTGAACGAGGCGATGGCGTTGCGCGTCTCGCCGTCGACGATGTCGTCGAGGCGGCTCTGCCCGCCCCGCTCGTCGCGGACCGCCTGGAAGAAACGCAGGGCGTCGGCGATCCGCCAGCGGGCATAGGTGTCCACCCAGACGTACTTCTTGTCGCGGGTGGGGATCTCGTTGGCGTCGCCGTCGTACTCGAGCCAGCGCTTCTCGAAGCGGTGGACGGTCTGGATGACGGGCAGCTTGAGATGGAGGCCGGGAGTGGCGACTATGCCTCCGACCGGCCGGCCGAACTGGGTGATGATCGCCTGCTCCGTCTCGCCGAGCGTGTAGACCGAGGACAGCAGCGCCACGGCGAGCACGATGCCGATGACGACGGCCAGGGTGCGGGTCACGGCTTCACCTCCTTCGCCGCCGCATCGAGCTGCAGGAGCGGCAGGACGCTCCTCGCCTTCTCGTCCACGATCACCTTCTTCCCGAGCGTCGGGACGAGCCTTCCCATCGTCTCGAGGTACATCCGCTTGCGCGTGACCTCGGGGGCCCGCCGGTACTCCTCGTAGAGCGACCCGAAGCGGCTCGCATCCCCGAGGGCGTGGTTCTCGCGCTCGAGGGCGTACCCCTCGGCGGCGCGGACGAGCTGCTCGGCCTCGCCCTTGGCTCGTGGCACGGCCTGGTTGTACTCGGCCCAGGCTTCGTTGATGGCGCGTTCCTTCTCCTGGATGGCCTGGCTGACCTCGTTGAACGCGGGGCGTACGGGAGTGGGCGGGTTGACGTCCTGCAGCACGAGCTGCTGGACCTCGATGCCGATCCCGTAGAGGTCGCACAGGCGTTGCAGCTCCTCCTTGGCTGCCAAGGCGATCTCGGCGCGGCCGATCGTGATCACCTCGTCCACGCTGTGGTCGCCCACGACCTGCCGAACCGCCGCCTCCGACATGTAGCGGAACGTGTCGGGGACGTTGCGGACGTTGAAGAGGTACGCCTTCGGGTCCCGGATGCGGTACTGCACGATCCACTCCACGACCGCGACGTTCAGGTCGCCGGTGAGCATGAGCGACTCCGCCTGCGCCGCCGGCGGCTGGGCGAACTCGGAACGGGTGCCGGCCCGCAGCGTGCGGAAGCCGAACTCCATCTTGAGCTGGCGCTGCACCGGCACCTTGGTGACGCGCTCGACCCCGAACGGCAGCTTGAGGTGGGGGCCGGGCTCCGTCGTGCGGACGTAGGCGCCGAAGCGCTGGACGACACCCACCGCCTCGGGCTCGACCTGGTAGTAGGCCGTGAAGAGCAGGACCAGCGCGGCGATCGCGAGCAGGACGATCCGGACGGTCCCGAAGGGCAGGCTCGGGATCCGCGGCGGGCGGAAGCCCTTGCCCCCGACGTCGATCACGGGGCCTTCGCCCCAAGGCGGTCGTGCCATTTCACCTCCTCGAACCCCAACACCACCCGAGGGAGGGGCAAGATCCGCGCCGGGCCGCGAACGCCGCCCTGGTGCCGGCGCCGGACCGCGATGCGGGGAGGAGCCCCCTCGAGCGGGGAATCCTCCCCTGACCGCCGAGCAGTCCGTTGCCGACGACCAAGCCCCGGGACGTCCGCGGCTTGGAAGGCTTCTTGCTGTAGGGCCATCCGGGAGGAGGAGCGCATGGCGGGCCCCAGGCTTGGACTTGCGACGCTTCCCGAGGAGCTGCGGACCCTCGACGCGCTGCTCTTCGAGCTCGACGGGGTCGTCACCCGCGCGGCGGCGCTGCACGCGGAGGCCTGGAAGCGCCTCTTCGACGAGCACCTCGCGGCGCGCGAAGCGAGAGGCGAGGCGTCCCGGCCCTGGTTCGACGCCCGCGAGGACTACCGCGCACACGTGGATGGCCGGCCCCGCGAGCACGGGGTGCGTGGGTTCCTGGCCTCGCGCGGGATCGTCCTTCCGCAGGGCGACCCGGAGGACGGCCCCGACCGGGAGACAGTCCACGGTCTCGCCCGGCGCAAGAACGTCTATTTCCGAGAGCTGCTCTTGAGCCGGGGCGTGGAGCGGTTCGCCTCCACGATCGCTCTCGTCGAGGCGGCGCGGCAGGCCGGCCTGCGCACGGCGGTCGTGACCTCGAGCCGCAACGGCGCGGCCGTCCTGGCCGCAGCCGGGCTTGCGGAGGCGTTCGATCTCTTCGTGGACGGCACCGACCTCGCCCGGTCCGGGCTCGCGGGGAAGCCGGCCCCCGAGCTCTTCCTGGAGGCGGCGCGACGGCTCGGAGTGAGCCCGACGCGAGCGGCGGTGTTCGAGGACACAGGCGCCGGAGTGGCGGCCGCGCGGGCCGGCGGCTTCGCTTTCGTGGCGGGCGTGGATCGGTCCGGGCAGGCCGAGGCGCTCCGCGAGGCGGGCGCCCATCGTGTGGTGCGGGACCTCGCGGAGCTCTTCCGACGCGAGCGGTCACGCCGCGGGCGGGAGGCCACGCGCATGGACCGGCTGCCCGCGCCGCGCGCTCTCGACGAGATCCTGGGAGGCCGCCGGCCGGCCCTGTTTCTCGACTACGACGGCACGCTCACTCCGTTCGTGGACCGGCCCGAGGACGCCCTGCTGCCGGCGGAGACGCGCGAGATCCTCGCCGGGCTCGCGCGCCTGTGCCCGGTGGCGATCGTGAGCGGACGGACCCGCGATGACGTCGAGGCCCTCGTCGGCCTCGACGGAATCGTGTACGCGGGATGCCACGGCTTCGACATCGCCGGTCCCGGGATCATCCCCCCGCGCCACGCCGAGGCGGAGCGGGCGGTGCCCGCGTTGGCCGAAGTGGCGGACGCGCTCGTCAAACGCCTGGGCTCGATCGATGGAACGCTGGTCGAGAACAAGACGTACGCCGTCGCGATCCACACGCGTCTCGTCGCGCCGGAGCTGGAAGACGAAGTGCGAGCGGCGGTCGCGGGACGCGTGGCGCGGCACCCGGAGCTGAGGTTGACGAGCGGAAGCAAGGTGCTGGAGGTGCGGCCGCGCATGGAGTGGGACAAGGGCCGTGCCGTGCTGTGGCTGCTGCGCGCCCTCGGACTCGACCGGGCAGAGGTAGCCCCCATCTACATCGGCGACGACCTGACCGACGAGGACGCCTTCGCCGTCCTCTCCGAGCGCGGCGTCGGGATCGTCGTGGGCCGCGATTCGCGGCTCACCCACGCCGAGTACGCGCTCGCCGAACCCCGCGAGGTGGTGCACTTTCTCGGCGCCCTCCGCGGGCGCCTCGCGCGCGCTGACGCGTGAGCGCGATCGAGGAATTCCCGCCGCGAGCGCGATACTCCTCTCGAGCTGACGCCCTTCTGATCGCCTCCGGCCCGAAAACGGCGTCGTAGGGCCGTCGCCGCAGGACGCCGAAAGTCTGCCGACCACGCTCGGGCTGTCGGAAATAGAATCGGGGGCGCCCGTCCGATGTACCGACCCGACGAGGAGAGAGCATGACGGTCCGTCGACCCCGCCGCGTGCCCAGCGCGACTTACCGGCTCCAGCTCAACCGCGAGCTTCCCTTCGCGCGCGTCGCGGCGCTCGTGGATTACCTCGCGGCGCTCGGGGTGAGCGACCTCTACGCCTCGCCCGTCTTCAAGGCGCGGCCCGGCAGCACGCACGGCTACGACGTGGTGGACCACGGCGAGATCAGCCCGGAGCTCGGCGGCGAGCCGGGGCTGCGCGCGCTCGCGGCGGCCCTCGCCGCCCGCGGCATGGGCCTGCTGCTCGATCTGGTCCCGAACCACACCTGCGTGGCGAGCGCGGAGAACCGCGCCTGGAGCGACGTCCTGGAGAACGGCCCGAGCTCGGCGTTCGCCGCGTTCTTCGACATCGACTGGAACCCGCCCAAGGAGGACCTGCGCGACAAGGTGCTGCTGCCGATCCTGGGCGACCAGTACGGCCGCGTGCTGGAGAACGGCGAGATCCGCGTGGAGCGCGAGGGCGGGGCCTTCGTGGCCGGCTACCACGACCACCGGCTGCCGCTCGCCCCCAAGAGCTGGACGGTGATCCTGGAGCCGGTGCGCGCCCGCCTGGAGCAGCAGCGCCCCGCCGACGACCCCGAGCGGGCCGAGCTCGAAAGCATCCTGACGGCGATCCGCAACCTGCCTCCGCGCTCGGAGCGCGACCCGGCGCGCGTGCAGGAACGCCAGCGCGAGAAGGAGGTGATCAAGCGTCGTCTGGCCGGGCTGCTCGACGAGTCGCAGGCCGTCCGCGAGGAGCTCGCCGCCTCGCTCGCCGACCTGAACGGCCGGGCGGGGGATCCGCGCAGCTTCGACCGGCTGGAGGCGCTGCTCGCGGACCAGGGCTACCGCCTGAGCCACTGGCGCGTGGCCACCGACGAGATCAACTACCGCCGCTTCTTCGACGTCAACGAGCTGGCGGCGCTGCGCGTGGAGGAGCCGTCGGTGTTCGAGGTGCTGCACGCCCTGCCGCTGCGGCTGGCGCGCGAGGGGCTGGTCGACGGCTTCCGCATCGATCACGTCGACGGGCTGCTCGACCCGCTCGACTACCTGAGCAGGCTCCCGGCCGAGCTGTACGTGGTCGTCGAGAAGATCCTCGTGGGCGGCGAGGCGCTCAGGCCCGAGTGGCCGGTGCAGGGCACGACGGGCTACGACTTCCTGAACGCGGCCGCCGCGTTGATCGTGGAGCCGGGCTCGCGCGCGGCTCTCGGCGAGGTCTGCTCCCGCTTCACCGAGACGCAGGGCCGCTTCGCCGACGTCGTCTACGACTGCAAGAAGCTGGTGCTGGAGGTGTCGCTGTCGGCCGAGCTGACCGTGCTCGCGCGGCGGCTCGACCGCATCTCCGAGCAGCACCGCTACTCGCGCGACTTCACGCTCAACAGCCAGCAGGAGGCGCTCGCCGAGGTGATCGCGAGCTTTCCCGTCTACCGCAGCTACATCCGGGCCGGCGCGGAGATCGACGCCGAGGACCGCCGCAACGTGCGGCACGCCCTGCGCCTCGCCCGCCGGCGCAACCCGGCGGTCGACGCCTCGCTGTTCGACTTCATCGCCTCGGTGCTGCTGCTCGAGCACCCCGAGGGGCTCGACGAGACCGCCCGCGCCGAGAGGCTGGACTTCGTGCTGCGCTTCCAGCAGCTCACCGGCCCGGTGATGGCCAAGGGCCTGGAAGACACCGCCGCGTATCGCTTCCACCCGCTCGCGTCGCTCAACGAAGTCGGCGGCGAGCCGGAGCCGCGCGCGCATGCGCTCGAGCGCTTCCATGCCACGAACGCCGAGCGGCTCAGGCTCTGGCCGCGGGCAATGCTGGCCAGCTCGACCCACGACACGAAGCGTGACGAGGACGTGCGGGCGCGGATCAGCGTGCTCTCGGAGCTGCCCGAGCGCTGGAGCGAAGCCCTCGGGCGCTGGCGGGAGATGAACCAGGCCCGCAAAGCCGCCGTGGACGAGGCGGAGGCGCCCGACGCGAACGCGGAGTACCTCTTCTACCAGACGCTCGTCGGCGTCTGGCCCCCGGCGCTCGGAGCCGCGGACGCGCGCGGGGATCTCGTGGACCGAATCGAGCGGTACATGCAGAAGGCGGTGCGCGAGGCGAAGCTCCACACGAGCTGGGTGAGCCCGAACGAAGCCTACGAGCAGGCGCTCCGCGATTTCGTCCGGACGACGCTTTCGGCCGACGCGGAGAATCCGTTTCCGTCCGACTTCCTGCGCTTTCTCGGGGTGGTGCTGCGGCCGGGCCTGCTGAACGCGGTCAGCCAGGTCGTGCTGAAGGTGGCCGCGCCCGGGGTTCCGGACTTCTACCAGGGAACGGAGCTGCCGGAGTTCCGTCTGGTCGACCCGGACAACCGGGGTCCCGTGGACTTCGAGCGGCGCCAGGGCCTGCTCGCCGAGCTGCAGCGCGAGGCGGGGCGCGATCCCGGCGGCCTCGCCGCACGCCGCGTGTCCGGGTCCGACGGCCGGCTGAAGCTCTGGGTGACGAGCCGCGCCCTCGCGCTGCGCCGCTCGCGCCCCGCGCTGCTCGAGGAGGGCGAGTACGAGCCGCTCGCGGTCTCCGGGCCCCGGGAGGGGCACGTATTGGCGTTCGCCCGCAGGCACGAGGGGCGCTGGCTGCTCGCGGTGGCGGGGCGGTTCTTCACGCGGCTGCCCGACCCGCCCACAGGCGCGGGCGCGTGGGGAGACACCGCGCTGAAGCTCCCGGCCGGCGCCCCCGTTGCATGGCGCGACGCGATCGTCGGGCACGAGGTGAAGGCGAGCGACGGCCTCGAGCCGGGGCTCCTGCTCGCGGACGTCTTTCGCCACCTGCCGGTGGCGCTGCTGGAGAGCCTGTGATGAGCCCGATCCGCGTCTGGCCCGGCCAGCCCTACCCGCTCGGCGCGACCTGGGACGGCCTCGGCGTGAACTTCGCGCTCTTCTCCGAGCACGCGACGGCGGTCGAGCTGTGCCTGTTCGACGCGCCGCAGAGCGGCCGCGAGTCCGTCCGCATCCGGATGCCCGAGCGGACCGACCTCGTTTGGCACGCCTACCTGCCCGACGTCCAGCCGGGCCAGATCTACGGCTACCGCGTGCACGGGCCGTACGAGCCCGCGGCCGGGCATCGCTTCAACCCGCACAAGATCGTGCTCGACCCCTACGCCAAGGCCATCGCCCGCACCGTGGAATGGAGCGACGAGATGTTCGGTTACCGGATCGGGGATCCCGCCGAGGATCTCTCGCTGGACGAGCGCGACAACGCGCACCTCGCGCCGCTCGCCGCCGTCGTCGATCCCGCGTTCACCTGGGGCGCCGACGCTCCGCCCCGCACGCCCTGGCACGAGACCGTGATCTACGAGCTGCACGTCAAGGGCTTCACGCGGCTGCATCCCGAGATCCCGGAAGAGCTGCGCGGCACCTACGCCGGCCTCGCCACCGAGGCGCCGATCGAGTACCTGAGATCGCTGGGAGTGACCGCGGTCGAGCTGCTGCCCGTTCACCATCACTCGTACGACCGTCACCTGGTCGAGAAGGGGCTCACCAACTACTGGGGCTACAACACGCTCGCCTTCTTCGCTCCCGGCATCCGCTACGCGGCCTCGCGCACGCCGCTCGGCTCGGTGCGGGAGTTCAAGATGATGGTGCGCGCCCTGCACGCGGCGGGCATCGAGGTGATCCTCGACGTCGTCTACAACCACACCGCCGAGGGCAGCCAGCTGGGTCCCACGCTCTCGCTGCGCGGCATCGACAACGCGTCCTACTACCGTCTCGTCCCCGACCAGCCGCGCTACTACATGGACTTCACGGGCTGCGGCAACACGCTCAACATGCTGAGCCCGCGCGTGCTGCAGCTGATCATGGACTCGCTGCGCTACTGGGCGCTGGAGATGCACGTGGACGGCTTTCGCTTCGACCTCGCGAGTGCCTTGGCGCGCGAGCTGTTCGAGGTGAACCGGCTGTCCGCCTTCCTCGACATCATCCACCAGGATCCCGTGCTGTCCCAGGTGAAGCTGATCGCCGAGCCCTGGGACCTCGGCGAGGGCGGCTACCAGGTCGGGAACTTCCCGGTGGGCTGGACGGAGTGGAACGGCCGCTACCGCGACGCGGTGCGCCGCTTCTGGCGCGGCGACGGCGGGGCCGTCTCCGAGCTCGCCACCCGCCTCGCCGGCAGCAGCGATCTTTACGGCAGCACCGGGCGGCGGCCCTACGCCAGCGTCAACTTCGTCACCGCGCACGACGGCTTCACGCTCCACGACCTCGTGAGCTACAACGACAAGCACAACCAGGTCAACGGCGAGGACAACCGCGACGGGGAGAACCACAACCTGAGCTGGAACTGCGGGGTCGAGGGACCCACGGACGACCCTGCGGTCCTCGCCCTCCGCGCCCGCCAGATGCGCAACCTGCTCGCGACACTGCTGCTCTCGCAGGGCGTGCCGATGCTGAGCATGGGCGACGAGGTCGCCCGCACCCAGCTGGGGAACAACAACGCCTACTGCCAGGACAACGAGCTGAGCTGGCTCGACTGGAGATTCGCCCCGGCCCAGCAGGATCTGCTCGCGTTCACGCGCCACGTCCTCGCGCTGCAGCACCGGCACCCCGTCTTCCGCCGCCGTACCTTCCTCCAGGGACGGGCGATCCGCGGCGCGGAGGTGAAGGACCTGACCTGGTTCGATCCCGGCGGCAACGAGATGACCGACGAGGCGTGGAACGCGGGCTTCGTGAAGGCGCTCATGGTCCGCCTCGCCGGCGACGCCATCGCCGAGACCGACGAGCGCGGCCGCAGGATCGTGGACGACACGTTCGTCCTGCTGCTGAACGCCGCCGAGGACGGGATCAGCTTCCACCTCCCGAGCCACAGACCGGACCTGAGCTGGGAGAGGGTGCTCGACACGGCGGAAGCGGACTGGGACCGCCCCTCGCTGCTGCGTGCCGATCGCTACCGGCTCCGCGGCCGCGCGCTCGCGGTGCTGCGCGTGCGCCCGCGGACTGTGTCGGGGACCGGAGCGTGAGCCCGGGCGCAACGGCCCCTCGGCGCCAGCTGCGAGCCGGGGGGCGTTCGCTTCCGGGTGTGGGCCCCGGAGCTCTCGAACTGCTCGGGCAGCCACGGCTTCATGCCCGGAAAGCAGCGGCGCTGCAGCTCGCACACCGGCTGGTAGTCTTCGAGCACCAGCCGCCGCACCCGGATCCGGCGCTCGAACTCCTCGAGATCGATCTTCGTCATGCTGCCTCCCCGGAGGGTGCTGCTCAGCTCACGAAGAACGGGGCCTCGACGCGATCGAGCTCGGCGTCCCGCGCCACCTGTTCCAGCGTCTCGCGCAGGATCCGCAGGCGGGCGGCGGGCATCGCGACGAGCGCCCGGCGCAGCCCCACCTGGATCGGCGGCGGGCTCGACCGGCGCAGGCGGCGTCCCGCGGGGGTCAGCGACAGGCGGATCCCGCGCCGGTCCTCGGGGTCGGTCTGCCGCCTCACGACGCCGCGCGCCACGAGCCGCTCCATGATGCCCGACACGGTGGAGGGGTGCGCGTACATGCGCTCGGCCAGCTCGCGCAGCGACAGCCCGCCCTCGGCGTCGAGGATGGCGAGCGCCCACGCCTGCGGCGACGAGAGACCCGAGCGCTTCTGCAGCGCCTTCGAGTACTCGTGGATGCCCTTGAACAGCCGTCGCAAGCTGCGCACCACCTCTGCCGCCTCCAGCTCCGCGTGCGAGAGCCCGGCGCCTGTGGCGCGCGCCCCGCCCGTGCGGGCGGGCGCAGCCGTGGCCGAGCGCCGCTTGCCCATGGAGCCCGGAGCGTAGCACGTTTTTGATTGCTGTTCCAACTATTCCGTGCGCTCCAGGTCGGCCACCAGCGCGGTGTGCGCGGCCAGGAAGCCACGGCCACGTGAGCGCAGCGCCCGGGCGAGCGCTTTCGGCAGGTCCAGCGCACGGCCCGCCCGGCGAAGCGTCGGGTAGCCCTCGCCGAACGACGGCGGCACGCGCAGCGACCAGTTCTCCGGCCCGAAGCTGCCGGGGCGGTTGTACGGCTGGCGCAGCCCCAGCAGGTCGGTGAAGAAGACCTGCACGTTGCGCGCGGGGCCCACGAACAGGTCGGCGAGGCGCGCCGCCACGAGCGCCGTGGCGTCGGACGCGGTGCGCGCGACCCAGGCGTTCCGGTCCTCTCCCGCGGCCAGCAGGCGCGAGGCGAGGTACTCCGCCTGCCGCCGCGCCTCGCCCCTCGCAACCCACTCCTCGGCCGCCAGCCAGATCGGCCGCGTGTCGTGGTTGCCGAGCATGACCCAGTCCTCGGGCCCCGCGTTCTCGCCGCGGTAGACGTCGTCCGCGCGCGCGAGGTCGGCCTTCTGCGTGACGCGGAAGCGGCCGAGGCCGTGCCGCGCGATCACGCGGCCGAGCGGGTACGGCTGCGTCGAGAGGATCTCGCACGCCAGGTCGCGGGCCTCGCGGCCGTGGCGGGCCGCCTCGTCCACCAGCACCGCGAACAGCCGCCCAAAGCGGTCCACCTGCTCCTCGTCGAGCTCGCGCACCCAGCCGTCGTCGTGGCGCGGGAGCGAGCGGTCGAGCTGCGAGGCGCGCGCGATCGCGTGGCGCGCGAGCTCCGGGTGGTCCTCGAGGTCGGGGGAGCAGAACAGCCGCGCCCCATGCTGCACGGCGCGGATCGGGTCGCCCGCCCCGGCGCGATAGACCCACGGGCACACCAGCCCGTGCGGGTGGTCCACGCGAATGCCGTCGAAGTCCTCGAACAACCGCGCCACGCGCGCGCGCAGGTAAAGGAGCGCCGGTCCCTCCCGCAGCTCGCCGTCGCCCTCGGGCTCGAGATAGCGCTCGGGGTCGAACACGCCGTAGCCCCAGGCCTGGCCCTCGGGGTTGGTGCGGCTCGGCGGGGCGCCCATCACGTGCGAGCGCAGCACGAAGCCGCGCGCGACCCAGCTGTCCCGCGGCGAGAAGCCGATCTGCAGGTCGCCGAACAGGCGGAGCGACAGCCGGCGGAGCCGCTCGCGCAGGCGGCGATGCTGCGCCTGCGCCAGGTACTGCGTGAACGCGAAGGCCTCGACCTCGGAGGCGTGCGCCGCGAGCAGCCGTGCGCGCCGCGCCGCGGCGGCATCGCGCCGCCCGGGAGGCGGATGCCACAGGCTGCGGTCGAGCGCCGCCTCGCCGGCGAGAGGCCACTCATTCCACTCGCGCTCGCCGTGAAGGCGGCGCAGCACGTCGTAGAGCGCGTCGCGCTCGAGCCAGTCCGCGTTGGCGCGGCGGAACTCCGCGAGCTCGCGCGCGTGCGCCGCCACAGCCGGGTCGCCCCCGGCCGAGCGCGCAGAGAAGGCGGCGTGGGCCTCGGCGAGCGCCTGCTCCTGCGCCGCGAAGACGAAATCGTAGGCCACGCGCTCCCGTGGGCCGGGGCGCGCCGCGACGAGC
>Ga0214472_10004946_pt1 | contig 14011 bp, 18 predicted proteins | sample RVTome_6_FD_207662 | JGI IMG/M metagenome (GOLD analysis project Ga0214472, IMG submission 207662) | Soil microbial communities from uranium-contaminated site in the Upper Colorado River Basin, Wyoming, United States - RVT140D175 | ecosystem: Environmental > Terrestrial > Soil > Contaminated >... | reverse complement strand
GGCTACCATACAATACCTCCGGCTTGTGGGTGACACGGCGTGGTAACGCCGTCGATGGGTGTGGATGAACAGCCCATCCTACTCACAAGCCGGAGGCATTTTAAGAACTTATTTTGGACAAGAGTGGTTCCATGGATTTTTCAAAAACTCAGGCGTGACATGATAGACCGAGTCTTTGATGCGCTCGTTCAGCAACCGGCACAGATCCTCCACCGCTTGGTGGCTCGCGGAAGCTCTCCGCTCGTCTAACAGTGCCTTCTCCAGGTAGAGGGCGACGGCTCTGATGCTCACTCCGCTCGTATCCCTGATCGTGTGGCCCTGTTCGTCCAACCCGAAGGGGCGGAACTCCATCACCCCCCGCTCCAGAATCGTGCGGTCCTTCGGCAACAACCCAAGATTCGATGCCATCTTCGCCTCAACACTTTCCACGATGCTGCTGTTCATTGCATCACCGGTACTGTTGACAACGCCCCAGCCTGGCCCTGCCTTACGGTTTATGACGCCAGTGCTTCCTGCTGCATCACATAAAATCCCGGCACTGTGCGAGATTCAATTGCACCACACACTGCCACGTAACCGGACATGAGCAATGGAGCGCGAGTATACATAGCTGACCTATTACTGTGCAATCCAAATATTTATGATTCACGATTTGAGAGTGCCGGCCGTTGATGCAGACCGGCACGGCCACGTATGGACGTGCGGAGCGCCTTCCAGGCTGGATTGGCAGAAACGTTACGCGATAGAGAGGAGGAACGAGAAGCGCCTTGCGAGATGACGCGCTACCCTGGAAGGAGGAACGCTCCAGAACAAGTCATCGTTCTCGATATGGAAGAGTATCGGGACCCATTCACATGAGAGAGTGCCGCCGATGGCCCTGCAGCGGCTTATTGCTTGATGGCACGCTTCAGTTTCTTCTCCACGCTGGCCACCTTGCTTTGCAAGCGACCTGCATGACCCTTGCGATAGTCCACTTTGACCGTACAGGAAATACGATTGCAGTCTTTCTTCATCCGCTCGTAACATTTCTTCACGACGCCAAATACTTCGTCCCATTCCCCTTCCAAGACCGTTCCCATAGGATTCAAGCGATAGGCGACTCCGCTCCTATCGATGACGTCAAGCGAGCGGGCCACATATTTCCCCACACTCTCGCTTTTCCCGAGCGGGGACATGCTGAATTCAAGCAAGACCATGTTGTTGTTATTCTCCTTCCCTATGCAGTTGCCATCAGCTCTGAGACTTCGTCGCCGCCGACGGCGCATCCCGTTTCCCTCGTTGACCCAGCCAGACCTTGGGATACTGAACCTTGCCGAGGAGCCGAAACTCGTCCAACGCTTCACGCAAAAGAGCCCGGCGCTTCTCGGCATCCGGTTCGTTCGCCTTCGCCTGATCGCGCAATTGCCCCAGCCACTCGACAAAGTCGGCGAACTCGGCATCCAGGATGCGCTCCAGATCTTCCTTCATGAAGCCGGAGAGGGCCGGCGCAACCCCGCTTGTACTGACCGCCACTCGAACGTGACCCGACGCGGCCACCGCCGGCATCGTGACGCTGCAGGCCTCCGGATAGTCCACGGACCACAGAAGCACCCCTTTTCCCCGCGCTTTTGCCAGCAGCATCTTGGCGAAGTCGCGGTCGCCCCGAATCGTATTCAGGATCAGAATCACATGTTCGAGGTCCGTTTCACGAAAATTCCGACCGCGATGCAGCACTTTGGCCGACGCTGCGAGCTGGCGCAGCGCCTCATTGAGGGTCGGACTGATCACCGTCACGCGTGCGCCGGATTCGAGAAGACGCTGGGTCTTCTCGGCTGCCTCCTCATCTCCGCCGATCACCAGCACGGACCAGCCTTTCACATCCAGCACGACAGGAAAACCCGGGTTCGCGGCCATAACGTATTCCTCCATCCCGCACTTTATGCAGGCTTTTCCAGCAACGATGAGTGTGGCGTATCATACAATAGGGATTTCAAGACCGTAAACCAGGCACTCCCATTTTCTTTGGCTCATCGCTATAATGCCCCGGCTGCGGAGGAGGCCATGGAATATCGAATGTTCAAGAGCTGTCCCCAAATCGGCTGATGGGTTGATCGATATCGTTGCCAACGAGGGGGCCGGGCTTGGAAAATCCGACGCGGCTTGCAGGATGGGGCCGATTGAACCGTTGCAGTTACGTGTCAGCGGGATCGGTATCGAGTTCCATGTTCCAATAGAGATAATCGCGCCAGCTTTCCGGAGTGTTGCGAATGCCGATGGTGATGGTAATCACAGGGCTCCACCGGGGTTTCATCGGCCTTTTCTTCAGCCTCATCCCCGCCTCTTCCGGCGTGCGGCCGCTCTTTCGGTTATTACACCGCCAGCAGGCCGTCACGATATTTTCCCACGTCTTCTTCCCGCCCTTGGCAATCGGGATGACATGATCAAAGGTCAGTTCTTCCGTTCTGAACTTATGGCTACAGTATTGGCAGCTGTACCCGTCTCGCGTAAAAATATTGATGCGGGAAAACTTGACAGCACGATGGCTGTCTTTCAGCTTCACCAGCTTGAGCAGCCGCATGACTGCGGGGAGCTTGATCGACAGCGAGATACCGTGGATCTCACGGTCGTAGACTTCGAGGACTTCGACTTTCCCTTGCCACAGGAGGGAGATCGCTTTTTGCCAATGCACAACCCGCAGGGGTTCATACGTCGCGTTGAGCAGGAGGGTCATTTCCATTCAACAACCTCATCCCCGACCGAGCCTCCTATGCGAGAGAGGAGATCGTCCGCTGGGCAGGGGTACACTCCCGTATTGCTATGCCATAAGCTTTCTCTGAAATCAAGCAAGCGTCCTCCTCTCGCCGGCCCTCGTCCCTCTCGGCGGAGCCGGCACAATCCATGAGCAACGACTTTGTCCCCGTCGCGCACGTGTACGAGATTCCTCCTGGAACCGGACGGACGGTGGAAGTTCATGGAATCTGGATCGCCCTTTTCAATGTTGACGGGACGTTCTACGCCATCGACAATGCCTGTCCTCATGCCGGTGGCCCGTTGGGCGAAGGAAAACTGTGTGGAGCCGTCGTTGAATGCCCCTGGCATGGATGGAAGTTTGACGTTGTCTCCGGACAACGAGTGGGCAACCCCAACTTCGAGGTCCCCTGTTGCCAGGTGCGCATCGAAGACGACCAAATCCAGATTGCCTTGCCGCCCGGCCTGTCCACGGACGATCCGGGTTAGCTTGACGCAGAGCCATTCGCCGGCATCGATTCATCGTCAGGAGCCTTGGGCGTCACGCCGTCTGCAGGCAATGAGGCCGCGTTGACTTTTTTGAGATTGAGATGAGCGCGCCAGATAAATTCACGCTCGAACCACTGGCCGCGCACACTTTGATCCCGCAGTTGAACACGGACCTCGTAGACATCTTCCTCAACCTGCTTCACCCGCCATTCCCCAAGCCGAACCCCCTGCCCGCGCTCCTTCATGGACCGAACATGCTCGTTCATCGCTTGCAAGATAGTGGGGAACCCCAGGGCGCGGTGAGTTTGCACGAGAGCCAGCGCTTCGGCCTCGCGCTGGTCCGGAATCGGATTCAACGAGGGAAGCTCGGTCCAGACATAGAACAACCCGCCGAGCGCCAGAACAGCGACAACAGCGTAGTGAATGACTTTGGTGGGCGAGAGTCGCGCGGAGGTCCCGTCTTCAGACATGTCGTCGGTTATGCAATCATGAGCCGGAATGCCGACCATGCGTGGCAAACACGCCACCGTCAGCATCTTAGAAAGGGCATTTACTCGTTGTCAATGGACACGCCTGCCGGTCAGTGCCGGCCGAGACATCCGCTTGTCTGAGGAAAAGCCGGTGTGTTACAAGTACCGAGACACAGCGAGACAATCGGGATGCCATGAGCCCACCGCATGAAATTCTTCTTGTACGGCGATCACCTGAATTCCACCCAGCTCAAGCGACGAGCGCCGGAACACACGTTTCTCTACCAGGCCACCTTGCCGGACCATACCATCAGATTCTGCCGGTGGTCGTCCCAATGGCGTTGCGGCCTTGCCAGCATCGCGCCCTCACCCGGTGAGAAGGTCTGGGGCGCCGTGTTTGAGCTGACCGACGAAGATCTGAAAATCATGGATGAGTTTGAACAGGACGTGCCGCCGGGCGCCTACCGGCACTTGCAGATTACCGTGGTCAACGACGCCGGCGAAAAGGAACTCGTCACCACGTACGCAGCCAACCCGATCGGAAAATTCAAACCCAAAGACCACTATCTCGACTGGGTCCTCAAAGGACTCAAGCAGTGGAAACTTCCTGAAGAAGCCATAGAGCAGTGGCAAGCGTATCGGCCGCATTGAACCGATCGCGGCCAATTTCACCTGTATCATGTTGAATTTTTAATTGAGGAGACTATGCCAAAACCCAAATATCACATTCTGGTCTGCACCAACTCACGCCCCCCGGGCCATCCCAAACCTTCTTGTGGCTCAGCCGGCGCCGCTCAGTTGCTCATGGCCTTCAACATGGGACTGATGCAGCGCGCCGTGCCGCCCGGCGAAGTTCTGGTCAGTGCCACAGGCTGCCTCGGCCCCTGCGAGCAAGGCCCGACCGTCGTCATCTATCCGGACAATACGTGGTACTCCAAGGTCACCGAAGCGGATGTCGCCACGATCCTCGACGAACACGTCGCCAAGGGAACGCCGGTCGCAAGACTGAACCCCGACGCAGCGTGGAAATAAAAGGAGGTCACGGCCAAGGTTGAGGTTACGGGAAGACTCCACTTTGTTCGACTTGACCTCAGCCTTCGCCTTCACCACAGATGAGTAGCCACACCGCTCACGAACACAAATCCCATGCGCCCACGTCCATCGGGTGCATGGTGATTACCTGCAGCGATACCCGCACGCCCGAGACCGATACCAGCGGCCAGCTCATCCAACGGCTGCTCAAGGAGAACGGCCACACCATCGCTGCGTACCACCTCGTGAAAGACGAGCCTGCCCAGATCAAGGGTCGAATCGCCGAGGGGATTGTAAACGATACGGTGCAGGCCATCATCATCAACGGCGGGACAGGAATTTCCCGTCGTGATTCGACGTTTGAAGCGGTGGATGGGATGTTGGAAAAACGATTGGACGGATTCGGCGAGGTCTTTCGCTATCTGACCTATCAAGAGATCGGCTCACCGGCCATCATGAGCCGCGCCACCGCTGGCATCATCAAAGGACGAGTCCTCTTCTCAACCCCAGGCTCCGAAAACGCCGTCCGGCTGGCGATGGAAAAGCTCATCCTTCCAGAGCTCGGCCACCTCGTGAAGGAACTGACCAAGTAGGCGTTCCGGCTCTCCTCGCTAGGTTACTCAAAACGGTCGGCCTTCTCACCCGCCCCACCCTGGCGCGCCAAGACGCACCTTCTCCCAGGCAAGGCCGCAAATGAGGGTTTACGAAGGATGCTCAAAACGGTCTTCCAGCAAGGCCGCAGCCGAGGAAAGCACCGGAGGCGTAGCCTCTGGGCTACGTTGAGGATGCTTTCGAGGCGAGAACGACGCTGGAAGCCGTTTTCAGCATCCGTCAATCCTGCATGATTTTTGGTTCGGAGTAGATGACCTCCGTCGAAATCTTCGACTGCGCATAGCGCTTATAGAATAACAACAGATCGCGCACCGAGATCACCCCGACGATCTCGCCCGCCTGCGTGACGCCAAGATGGCGCACTCCAAGATCGCCCATCATATCCTGAGCATCGTCGACTGTCTGATTTCCTTCGATCGTACAAATGGGGGTCGTCATAATCTTCTCCACGGTCAGCTTGCCAAGATTTTTGTTGGTCGTAACGGCACGACGGACGATGTCGGTATCCGTCACGATCCCGATCAATTGCTTCCCCTTCTTGACAAACAACGACCCCACACGCGCCGTGCGCATCGTCTTGGCGGCGCTGGCAATCGATGTTTTCGGCCCAATGGACTTTGGACGCTTCGTCATGATCCGAGCGACTGTCGACATGAATCCTCCTCCGTCGGTGAATTCGACTGGAACGAACGCCAGAAGGCGTTCACGCTGCATTACAACGACTGCATCCTTACACGGTCAGGACTATCTTGCCGAAAACCTTCCTACTGATGAGCTGCTCCTGAGCCGCCCTCGCCTGTTGAAGCGGATAGGTTCGATCGATCACGGAGATCAGCCGCCGCTGGCCCATGAGTTCCGCCGCGTTCACGAGTTCCGCACGCGTGCCCATGTAGGAGCCTTTGATCGTGAACTGGCGGGAATAGACATAGCGGAGATCCAGTTTCACCTCCGAGCCTGTCGTCGCCCCGCACGTGATCAGACGGCCGCCTTTGGCAAGGGACGCCAGGCAACTCTCCCAGACCTCCGGGCCGATGTGTTCGATCACCACATCGACGCCTTTTCCTTCAGTCAACAGCTTCACACGCTCCGCGACCTTCTCCGTGCTGTGATTGATGACCGCATCAGCGCCCAAGACCACGGCCTTCGGAATCTTGTCGTCGGCGCCGACCGTCGTGATGACTCTCGCCCCGGCCAGCTTGGCCATCTGGACGGCCATGCTCCCCACCCCGCTCCCCGCGCCCATGATCAACACGGTCTCGCCATGTTGCAAGCCGGCAAGCGCAAACAGCATATGTGACGCCGTCACCGACACGAGCGGGAACGCCGCAGCCTGTTCAAACGTCAGGTTCTCCGGCATCGGCAGCACGTTGCGGAACGGCACCTTCACATACTCCGCGTAGCCGCCATGCCTGATAGCCCCAAGGAGCGAATAGGAGCGGCAAAAGTTATCCCGCCCGGCGAGACAAAATTCGCAGCGCCAGCAACTGATCCCGGGGGAGACAAAAACCCGCTGCCCGACCGTGACGCTCTCGACCTGAGCACCGACTTGCTCGACCATCCCTGACACATCCGACCCGGACACATGCGGCAGCGGCATGGGATAGGCCGGGTTCCCCTGCCTGATCCAGATGTCGAGATGGTTCAGCGCGCAGGCTTTGACCCGAACGAGCACCTCTTCCGGACCAATCACCGGCGTGGGCAGTTCTTCATACGAAAGTTTGTCCGGCCCGCCATGCGCTCGAAAGAGTACAGCTTTCATCTCCTCATCCCTCCACTCAACAAAAGCAATCTTGAAACGGCGGGTGGCAGCGAGGTGGGTGCCCGACCGCCCGCAGCGGGGTCCCTACACCGGGCGGGGTGCGAGGACGGTTGGGCTCCGCGCTGACAGGACCCGCCGTTTCAAAATTTTAATACCCCTTCGGCCACCATGACACACTGTCCGCCGACTTTGACCGACTGGATAATATCGTCGTCGGAATCCACCTGGACGAAAATGCGTGAAGGCCGGTCGATTTCATACCCCTGCTCGGAAATAATTTCTGTCGTCGGGGCCACTTCGACGACACCGTTCTGGACCAGGTAGGCGCCCAAGGCGCCGCTCGCACTGCCGGTCGCCGGATCCTCCAGAATCCCGATCGAAGGGGCGAACATCCTGGTATGCACCGTCGCAGAAGATTCCACAGTCACCGTCGTAAACACCATAATGCCGTTCGTGCCGAACCGGCGGCACACATCCATAATGGCCGAAGCATCGGGATGAATGGACCGTACGGCTGTCAGTGTACGTACGGGCACGATCATCACCGGCAACCCGGTGGAGACCACTTCGATCGGCCACTTCGTGTCGGCAATCACGTGCTTCGACAAACCCAATGCGCTGGCGACCTTGTACAGGTCCTCTGTCTCTTCGACGGGCCCCAGGAACTCCGGCTTGGGTTGTGTCATCACGACCTGTTCGACCTGCCCGTCTTCGGCCTGCAATTCGACAGAGAACAAGCCGATATTGCACTCCTGCATGACTCGCGTGATCGGCTCTTTCACGGGAATAATCCCCAACTCCGCCAGAACGAAGAATGTTCCCAGCACCGGATGGCCGGCAAAGGGGATCTCCTGCGTCGGGGTAAAGATGCGCAGCCGCACCACTGCGGCCGGGTCGGTCGGCGGGAACACAAAGACCGTCTCGGACAGATTCATCTCGCGCGCGATCTGCTGCAGCTGATCGTCGCTCAGCCCGGACGCATCCGGAATCACAGCGACGGGGTTTCCGCCGAACGGCTGGCTGGTGAACACATCGGCCTGGTAGAACTTCAGCGATCGCTGCTCAGGCATGGGCTCTCCCTATGCAGCACACGGTACGGCCGCCTGTCCGCGTCCATCTCACGGCGGAGGACATCGCAGTCATCTCTTTTCTTGAAGATGGGAGGCGGTTGTAGAATCGGCAGAACAGTCGGCATCGTTTGACAGGCTGATAGTGGCTTTGTCAGACTCGCTCCGTGAACAAGGTGAATCACGACGATCTGAATCAGGCACTGGAAACGCTGGGGCTCGCTCGCCCCGTCTCTCTCGACCAACTCATCGCCAAGCGCCGAGAGCTGCTCCACACCTGGGACCCGGCCCGCTACGCCAACCTGACGAACAACCCCAAGAAATACATGCGGATGTTTAAACAGGCCGAAGAGATGACGCGAAGGATAGAGGCTGCGTCACAGGTTGTCAACGAATGGCTCGCCGCCAAGATGCCTCAAGGTCAAGACTGAGATACGGAAGCCCCGTCACCTGAGCCTTCCTCATCCCATTCCATGCGAGACGACTCGAGACATCCCCTCCCCATCTTCCCCGCCGCTATTCGCCACCGGCCAGGTGATCAGGCCTGAGACGCTATCGGACGAGCCGACGGCGACTTGCTGCTGCGCGTAGATCTGCGGCAGCTTGTTCGTCCCGAACTTCGAGATGTAGAGAAAGACGTGCTCGCGCGAGTTCACACGCACCGCCCAAGGCTGAAAATCATTCCGATAAAACTCCTCGCAGAGCTGCATCGCATCGAGGCAGGAAATTCCGCCCGGCTCGTTCAGGGTGTAATAGAAGTCCAGCGGCAGATCGTACTCCTCCTGCTTGTGGATCGTGATGCCGAACTTCTCCGGATGGCGCACCATCTGGGTATGCCGATAGGCCACGAAGTAGAACAGCTCGGTCGAATGAATGACGGGTTGGTTGTCGAGCAGGAATTTCCGCGTGTCCAGCGCCTCCTCGCGCGTTTCACCGGGGAACCCGTAGAAGGCCATCACGTGGTTCCAGATCCCCGCCTTCGCCGCCTGGTGCAGATTGTTCCGGATCACGCTCGTCTTCGCATGCTTGTCCATCAGATTCAGCACGCGCTCGTTCGCCGACTCCATGCCGTAATAGAGCGTGCAGCATCCAGCCTTCGCCGCCAGTTCCCAGACCGCCGGGTCTTGAAGAGTTTCCTCAAAGCGGATCAGCGTCGTCCATTTGATGCCGACGTTCTGGTCGACCAGCAGCTGCGACACCTTCTTGAACAGCGCCGGTGGATAGGATTCGTCGGAGAACAGGAAGTGCCGGCACTGGTACTTATCCCGCAGCGCCTTCACCTGCTCGACGACAAGTTGCACCGTCATGCCGCGGTATTGATCGAAATAGCCCTGCCCGTGATCGCAGAACGTACAGCGGCCCCAGTAGCAGCCGCGCGTCGCCAGATAGGGAATGATCCGCTCCGGCACAAAATACCGATCCAGGGGAAAGCCGTCGAAGTCCGGCAGCGGCAGCGCCGTCGTCTTCTCCGTGTAGACGTCCTTGCTTTGCTGCACCCCGGTTTCGTCGCGATACATCAGATTGGGAACCGTCTCCATCGCCCGCTGGCCGTTGAGCGCTTCGAGATACCAGAGCAGCGCATGCTCGCCTTCGTATAGAATCGCCGCGTCGAACACCTCGGTGAAGAACCGCTCGTGCTTCGGCAGCTCTTCCTGCAGGCGCGTGACCACGTTGCCGCCGATCACGATCTTCGTGTGCGGAAACGTCTCCTTGATCATCTTGCAGAACGTCAGGCCCGCCAGCAGCTGCATCTGCGTGCCGATGGAGATCCCCACCACGTCCGGCTTTTCCTTACTCACGGACGGCAGCACCAGCTGGTTGCAGATGTCACGGTAGACGTTCACCTGCTCGTCGTCGAGACAGGTAAATACTTCCTTCGAGACGCCGGGCCGGTAGCCAAGATTACTTTCCATTGGATAAAACACGAGGGAGGCCGGATAGTAGGCCGCCGAAATGTACTGCATCGCCTCACGGAAGGTATTCAGCGCGCCTTCAAGCTGGTCGGCCTGGTAGAAGCGCTCACCGCGCACGATCACCTTGGCATCCTCGGCCCGCTCCGCCAGATCGAACACATCGACCGCGTAGACCTGTTCCACCGCAGCTTTTTGATCCGCTTCCCGTTCCGTCAGTGTCCCGGCCCGTTCCTTATCCTGAAGTGGCCTAAGCTGCATGCCCAACCGGGCCTTCACCCAGATCAAAAACTCCGTGGTGAAGAAGTGGTCGTACATTTCGATGTTGATGTCGCGCTGAATAACAGTATGGCCCGCTCCGCGGAGGACGGCGGTGAGTGACGGCAGTGCGAGATACGGCGCCGTGGGCACCCACTCGGGCGGGAACAGCAGCATGACCTTGGAGGTCTTCCGATCTTCTTTCTTGATCGGAGGCAAGCCGTCGATTTGGACTAACCCGGAGTCAGACATTGTTACATCTTTCCCTGCAAGCGTGGGGACTGTCGCCCTTCCGATTGGCGACTGTCCCCGTTGAACACCAGGCTCAAAACCGGGACAGGCACCCAGTCTCCGTTTAGAACGGGGACAGGCACCGGCAAGCCGGAGCCAGTCCCCTACATCTTTCCTGCTAAAGAAGGAGGACTGGTTGCAAACTTCGCCGACTGAAACTGCAGATCCGGCAATTTCTGCAAACCGAACCGTGCGATGTAGAGAAAGACGTATTCCCGGATGAAGAGCCGCAGATCCCAACCTGAATAGTGGTTTAGCTCGAATTCTTCGAACACCCGTTCGGCCTCTTCGATACTCATCCCATTCTTCACGGTGAAGTAATAATCGAGCGCCAGATCCCACTCCGGATTCTTGTACGGCGTGACGCCCCACTTCTCCGGATTCTTCGCCACCGGGTTATGCCGGCTAAGGTCGAACGTGCCGAACCCCAGCGAATGCACATGGGCCTTGTTCTGCTCCAGAAACTGCACCGACGACCGGGCTTCCTCTTTCGTCTCGCCGGGAAAGCCGAAGAACCCCATGCAGTGGTTCCAGATCCCGGCATCAGCCGACATCTGCAAGTGCTTGGTGATCACCTCCGTCGTCGTCGCCTTGTCCATCAGCTTCAGCACCCGCTCGACCCCCGACTCGTAGCCGAAGTGGAGATACCGGCAGCCCGAGTCCTTGGCATCCTGCCACACACGTTCCTCCAACAGACTCTTCTCAAACCGCATGTGCGTCGTCCAGATGATGTCCAGCTTGTTGTCGATCAAGCCGCGAGACAGTTTGCGGAACAGCGCCGGCGGGTAGGATTCGTCGGTGAAGTGGAAATGCCGAGCCTGATACTTGTTCTTGAGGTGAGCAATTTCAGCGACGATGGCTTCGATCTTCTTCGTCCGGTATCCGGCGGTATAGCCCTCGCCATGGTCGCAAAACTCGCAGCGGCCCCAGTAACAGCCCCGCGTCGCCAGATAGGGCAATACCCTGGTTGGGACGAAATACTTCTCCAGCGGCAGGCCGTCGAAGTCCGGCGGCGGCAGCGCGGCCATATCCTCCGAATAGCTCGTGGGCGAAACATGAATGCCCGCGGAATCCTTGTACATCGTGTTCGGCACCTGCGACAGATCCCGCTTCGCGCCCACCGCCTCGACCAATTGCAGAAACGCCGTCTCCCCTTCATAGACCACCGCGCTGTCGAAGTACTGGAACAGCGGCGACTGAGGCAGCACGTCGCGCAGCCGGGTCACCGTATTGCCGCCGATCGTCACATGAATGTTCGGGAACTGCTGTTTGATGAGGGCGCAGAAGGTCATGGACGAGAAGATCTGCTGCTGCAAGACGATCGAGATCCCGACCACGTCCGGCTGCTCAGCCTGAATCACCGGCTTGACCAGATGCTCGAACACATCCCGGTAGATATTGACCTGTTCGTCCTGGACCGCATCGATCACCTCGGTCGAGACGTACGGCTTATACGAGAGATCCGTTTCCATCGGCGGCATGCAGATTCGTGCCGGCGCATAGACCAATGAGATCACCTGCATGACTTCTCGGAACACTTGAATCGTCCACTCTAACTTGTCGATATCGTAGAACTCTTGGCTTCTGACAATCCGCTTCGCCTGCTCCGCCTTCTTGATCAGTTCCTCTATCCGCTGGCGCGTCAAATCGCAGAGCGCCAGCTGCACATCCATCTCCCAATCGGCCAATTCGCGCTTCTTCGCCAGCTTGCGGAGCCGGTCCAGCTGCTGCGGCACCCGGCGCAGGACCTTCTTCAGGAAATCCTCGCTGAAATACCAGTCGTACATTTCGCAGTTGATGTCTTTTTGGATGACCGTATGCCCGGCCTGGCGGAGGACGGCGGTGAGAGAGGGAAGGCTGAGATAGGGTTCAGAGGGGAACCAGTCCGGCGGGTAGATGAGCATCACCTTCATCTTCCGTCCGCTGGAGGCTTCCGAAGTCTGGCGATGGAGCATAATCAGCTCCTTAGAAGCCCGCTCGCCCTTCGTATACTCGACTCTCATTGCGGTCTGGCCATTCCTTTTCCCGGCAGCCAGGCGATCTGAATCATGCAGAAAGCCAATGGCTTACAGAAGAAAGTGTATTTTACGGAGGTGCAAGATTGATATGCAAGGGCGGCGAGAATGGTAGGAAGCCTCCGCTGCTTTCGCTCAGCCTGTGGCTTGTTGGCCGCCATCGGTCTTGGAGCTGCCCCTTGAGTCGGAAACACAAGCCACAATGACCGCTTAAACAGAAGGCACTTTGTGTTTCACGCCCTTTGGAGGCCATGACTGTGCGCACCCTCTTGCCTTTATGTAGCTTATAAGCTACATTGGTCTTATGGAGGCGACGCCAAAAGAGCTCCGTATCTATATCACTGCTGAGGGCCGGGAGCCATTTAGTGAATGGCTGAATTCATTACGGGACCAGAGGGCGCGTGCAAAGATTCGGGTGCGGTTGGATCGAGTCAGCTTGGGCAATTCCGGTGATTGCCATACTGTAGGCGACGGCGTGCAGGAACTCCGTATCGACTATGGCCCTGGCTATCGAGTGTATTTCGGACAAGAAGGGACGACGATCGTGCTGCTTCTTTGCGGAGGCGATAAGCACACCCAGCCCAAGGATATTGAAACAGCACAACGGTATTGGAGCGAATACAGGAGGCGGCCATGAAAAAGAGCAAAGCCTATCAACCAGACCTGATCGAGAACCTGCGGGATGCGCGAGAGGCTGAAGAATACTTAAATGCCGCGTTGGAGGAGGACGATCCGGAGCTGTTTCTGCTGGCATTACGCAACGTCGCCGAGGCGCAAGGGGGTGTTGCACAGCTCGCTGAGAAAACTAAGCTCAACCGCGAAAACCTCTATAAGATGCTCTCTGAACGCGGCAATCCAGAATTCAGAAGCTTGGAGGCCCTCCTTCACGCGTTGGGATTCCGGCTGGCCGTTGCAGTGAACCGGTAATCCCGTAGTTACGCCCTCGCCTAATAAATCGCCTGGCTGCCTTTGCGCATCATGGCTCCCGTTGGTCACTTATTGCTTCGCGGTGCTGGCGCTTGAACGAGAAGAATCAGCTCCTTGCAGGCCCGCTCACCCTTGGAATATTCGATCGGTATCCCGCTCTAAATCCTATGATCTAGATACAACCTCGCCCATATCCACAAGTGAATGGAAGATAGGACAACCGGGCATCAGAGGCCGAGAATCTTTCGGCGGGCGTCACTCCAATCAATGAGAGGGGTGGAGTGAGACGAATCAAGGTCCTTCACTCGACGGGCAATCTCCCGACCCCTCCCCCGCGCCACGATTTCTTTGGACACTGATTTGGGGCATACTGCCCCCCACTTGATGGAGGTGTCCATGGCGAAAACGAAGGCGGAGCGAGGCCGGTTTTCCTCGCGCAAGAAGGTGGAAGCCG
>Ga0214472_10004945_pt1 | contig 14012 bp, 10 predicted proteins | sample RVTome_6_FD_207662 | JGI IMG/M metagenome (GOLD analysis project Ga0214472, IMG submission 207662) | Soil microbial communities from uranium-contaminated site in the Upper Colorado River Basin, Wyoming, United States - RVT140D175 | ecosystem: Environmental > Terrestrial > Soil > Contaminated >... | reverse complement strand
AAAACAGGCGGAACAATTAATCCACAGCTGTTTTCATGTCTCTACTTATGAACCTTATCTTGAATTGTGCGAAAAATTAGCGCAACTCTTCCCGCATGGACCACAAACGAAGGTAATGCTTACCAATACTGGAGCGGAATCTGTAGAAAATGCGATTAAGATTGCGCGTCAGGCCACGGGCAGATCCGCAATCATTGCTTATACCGAAGCTTTTCACGGGAGATCAATGATGGCCATGAGTCTCACTTCAAAAATTGATTATAAAAAGGGTTGCGGACCATTTGCCCCTGAGGTTTACCGGATTCCATTTCCCAACTATTATCATCTTGGAAATGGAATGAGTGAAGATGAATTTTCGAATCAGGAGCTGGCCAGGTTGCAGGATGCCTTTAAGAGCATGGTTGATCCAAAAAATGTCGCGGCAATAATAATAGAACTTGCACAAGGGGAGGGCGGATTTAATTTCGCGCCGAAGAATTACGTTAAGGGGTTAAGAAAAATTTGTGATGAATTGGGGATTGTTTTGATTATCGATGAAGTGCAGTCAGGATTTTGCAGAACCGGAAAATGGGCCGCGTATCTTCATTATGATATTACCCCCGACATTTCCACCTGGGCAAAATCAATGGGTTCCGGAATGCCAATAGGTGCAGTGGTAGGTAAAAGAGAAGTGATGGATGGTGCCGCTCCCGGAACAATCGGTGGTACCTACCTGGGCAACCCGGTAAGTTGTGCTGCCGCGATCGCCACTATTAGTTATATGGAAGAAATTGATTTGAATAGCAAAGCTTTGCAGGTGGCAAAACTGGTTTCAGAAAGTATGCACCGGATGAAAAAAAGCTGCAATCTCATTGGTGACGTTCGCGGATTGGGCGCCATGCAGGCAATGGAATTTGTAAAAGACGATGATCCGAATAAGCCAGACCCGGAGACAGTTTCAAAATTCATAAACGCTTGCCTGGAGAGAGGTCTGCTGATTTTGAATGCAGGAATTTATAAAAATGTAATCCGCATACTGAGTCCGCTAACGATGCCAGAGAATCAATTAAAGAAAGGCCTGGCTATTATGGAAGAGGAGTTGGAAAAACTTTGTAAATAAATTCAGGATGAAACCATTTTCTATTGCAGGAGTGCAAATGAACGTATCTGCCAGTCATTCTAATGTACCGGCCATGAAACATCAGATTGATGTAATGATGGCGGTATATCCATGGGTGCAAATGGTAGTATTTAGTGAACTATGCCCCTTTGGACCATTAACGTATAATGCCCTGGAATTTCCAAATTCCATTGAAGGTGAATTCCGGGAAATAGCTAAGAAATACGGTATCTGGCTCATCCCAGGTTCTATGTTTCAGAAAAAAGATAATTTAATTTTCAATACAGCATCAGTAATTAATCCCGAAGGAGAAGTAATTGGCAGGTACAGCAAAATGTTTCCCTTTTATCCTTATGAAGCCGGTGTAACCGGGGGCAATGAATTTGTTATTTTTGATGTACCTGAGGTAGGGAGATTTGGTGTTAGTATTTGTTATGACATGTGGTTTCCGGAAACCAGCAGAACACTTGCGGTTCAGGGAGTTGAAGTAATTTTGCACCCTACGCTCACTGCAACTATCGACCGGGACATCGAACTTTCGATTGCGCAAGCCACAGCAGCTACCAATCAATGTTTCATATTTGATATTAACGGTCTTGGAGATGGAGGAACCGGAAGAAGTATAATTTGTGGTCCGGATGGCAGAGTAATGCATCAGGCGAGTACCGGCCCTGAACTTATCCCCATTGAAATTGATATTGAACGCGTTCAGCGAAGCAGGGAATTGGGTGTACTCAGACTTGGGCAGCCGTTGAAAAGTTTCCGTGACAGGAGGGTGAATTTCAATATTTATGAAAAAAATAAAAAGCATCCTTACCTGGATTCACTTGGGCACCTGATAAAGCCAACCAGGCTAAAATTATTGAACAATGTTTTACAAACTCCTGTAAATCCCGATGAAGTAACTGATTTTACCGACCTTGATGAAAATAATAAAAATAAATAATTATGAAGTCACCTGCTAAAGACAGTAAACCAAAAAAGAAACGTAAGGAAAAGTTGAATGACTACGTGGCCTGGTTTGAAATTCCGGCATACGAAATTAACCGTGCTGTTGAATTCTATAATCATGTCTACGATCTTAGCCTTCAAATCCAGGATATGGCAGGATATAATATGGCAATCTTTCCAACTAATGACGGGATTGGAGGTGCAATCGTAATGGGTGAGGGAGCAATCCCCAGCGACAAAGGCTCACTGGTCTATCTCAATGGCGGGAAAGATCTGGATGTTTACCTGAACCGCGTTCCGGAAGCAGGGGGAAGAATTATTTTAAAGAAAACTTTAATTAGCAAAGAACATGGCTACTTTGCTTTATTTATAGATTCAGAAGGCAACAAAATGGCTTTCCACTCAAAAAAATAATTATGACTGTAGTCAAGAAACTTCTGGCCAACCAATATTTTAATGTGACACAATTTCGCATTGATCTTTGGAATGAACTCAAGTATGCTGCCAACAAACTCAAAACAACAAAGAAAGATAAGGCAAATGAAATGAATTCAATTGAATCTCTTTTCAGGTCATTATCGGCGCTGGAGAAATACTGGGCTTTTCCGGGAATGGAAAATTTTGCTTCACTCAAACAAATGTTTAAAAGAAAAGAGTACACTGCTTTTTTTAATGAAATTTCTGAGATTGTCAGAATGCTCAGTAGTGAAGCATACCGGAGCCAGCCAGGCATGCCGGAGCCTAAACAAAAATCAAAGCGGATAAAAAAGGAAGAAGAAGCAAATTCAATAACCCGAAATTATTTTGAAACTCTTTTTGTAGATAACCTTTCTTCCAAAGAAGAAAAAAATATAAAAGATAAACTCTCAAAGCTTCGCAGTAGCGATGATCCCTTTATATATGAAACCCTTGTTGCCAACACTTTTCAGGATGCTTTAATCGCACTGTTATTTAATTATAACATTCAGGTTTGTGTAATCCGGTATGGTATCCCATTCAAATCAAGCAATGATATTTCGGATATAAAAACCTTTATTTCTTCAATCACAAAATTGAATTTCAAAAATAAAAGTGAAAACGAATTGGGGTTATTACTTTGCGATTGGATAAAAAATTTGCGGCCCGAGTTAGATGTTTATTATGTAACCGATACTGCCGTTGGAGATATAGATGATGAAGCTTTGAAAAACTTCCGGCGGATTTTTTATAGAAAGGAAGATTTGCAGGAAATACATCTTAGTATTAACCGGGGGATAAAGGAAAGATTTGAAACGCCATTCTTCACAGCTTTGAAGGAGTACAGCCAAAAACCTACCGGCGTTTTTCATGCAATGCCTATTTCAAGGGGCAACTCTGTGTTTAAATCTCTTTGGATAAATGATTTTGGTGAATTCTACGGGAGAAATCTTTTTCTGGCCGAGACTTCCGCCACCACCGGCGGGCTGGACTCTTTGCTGAAACCCACCGGTCCGCTTAAGAAAGCTCAGCAGCTGGCAGCAAAAGCTTTCGGTGCCCAGCAAACTTTCTTTGTTACTAACGGAACATCGACAGGGAATAAAATCGTGGTGCAGGCTTTGATAGAGCCGGGCGACCTGGTGCTGATAGATAGGGACTGCCATAAATCTCATCATTACGGACTTGTTTTAGCCGGTGCTTATCCGGTTTACCTGGATTCCTATCCCATAGAAGAATACTCAATGTACGGTGCGGTTCCTATCAAAGCTCTCAAAGCAAAGTTAATGCGCCTCAAAAAGGCGGGCCGGCTTGACAAGGTGAAAATGTGTCTCCTGACAAATTGCACCTTCGATGGCCTGGTGTACAATGTGGAAAGAGTTATGGAAGAAGTGCTCGCCATAAAACCCGACATGATCTTTCTTTGGGATGAGGCCTGGTTTGCTTTTGCATCATTTACCCCAACCTATAAGCAGCGTACTGCGATGTATGTGGCAGATAAATTATATAAGAAATATTCTTCTGAAAAATATAAACGTGATTACGCGACTTACAAAGAGGGAAATGGCAGTACTGAGAAACCCATGCCGGATCCTCGCCGGGTTAAAGTGAGAGTTTATGCTACGCAAAGTACCCACAAAACCCTTTCCTCCTTAAGGCAAGGTTCAATGATTCATATTTATGATGAAGAATTTAAACGAAAGACTGAAGAGTCGTTCATCGAATCATATATGACGCACACCTCTACTTCACCAAACTATCAAATACTGGCTTCCCTGGATTCAGGACGAAGGCAAGTACAGTTTGAAGGTTACGAAATGGTAGAGAAAAGTATTGAAATGGCCATGATTCTGCGGTACAAAATTAATGAACATCCAAAGCTGAGAAAGTATTTTGATGTGCTTACGGTAAAAGATTTTATTCCTGCGGAATTTAGAGAGTCAGGCATTGAAGAATATTATCACACAGAAACTGGATGGACACGAATGGAGGAAGCCTGGGAAACAGATGAGTTTGTGCTGGATCCAACTAAAATTAATTTGTTCATAGGGAGAACAGGAGTTGACGGTGATACTTTCAAGAATAAATATTTGATGGATCAATTCGGTATTCAAATCAATAAGACTTCCCGCAATTCAGTCTTGTTTATGACTAACATTGGAACGACGCGAAGTTCGGTAGCTTATCTGATTGGCGCTTTATTAAAGATTGCGGAACAACTTGATGAGAAATTCAAATCATTGAATAATGATGAAGCTTTGATTGAGGAGAATAAGATTTACTCTTTGACAAAAGATGTACCGCCACTTCCTCACTTCAGTCATTTTCATGCCTCTTTCCAGGCTGTTCCCGGAGTTCCGGGAGGTAACATCAGGGAAGCATTTTTCCAGGCATACAATGAAAAGAAATGCATGTACATAAAACTTGAAGATTGCCAGAAAGCCCTGGATGGGGGAAGAGAAATCGTCTCCGCGTCTTTCGTTATTCCTTACCCGCCTGGGTTTCCTATCCTGGTGCCCGGTCAGGTATTAAGTCCGGATATTTTGGAATTCCTGATGAAACTGGATGTGAAAGAAATCCATGGATACCGGGCTGATCTTGGCTTACGAATCTTTACCTCCTCGGCACTTAATCGCCATGAAACGCCCACCGCAATGATGGGCGCTGTTCTGAAAGAATCGAAGGCCGATAAATCCAAAAAAATGATTCAGCGAAGCTCAAAATCTACGAAGGGAATAACGAAACAATGAGGATTGCCGCTAACATGTAATAATTGATAAAAATTCTATGGCAAAAAAATCTACGCAACCAAAAAAAACAATCAGAAAATCTGTAAAATCGAAAGGCAAAAAATCAGTTAAAAGACCATCTCCAAAAAAACCAAAGAAAATCACTGGCAAAACTCCCGGGAAATCCAGGCAAAGAAAATTGAAAGTAACCGGCACAACCCGAAAGGTAGCAGCCGCAACTAAATCAAAATCAAAAACTCAGGGAAAAAAATCTACAGGATTGTCTCCCAAACCTTTGAATGGAATTTCCGATATCCGCAGATTCTTTTTCAGAAATGAAACACCTGTTTATTTTATTTCAGCTACAAATTTTAACCTGTTAGGTGCCGACGAATGGATCAAGGGGTTTAAGTTCATTACTTACATTGAATGTTTCGATGGCCTTCATCCTAACGTGTTTAGTCCGAAGCAACAAATTGAACATGATGAATTTGAAAGTATTGAAGATATCAACAACTATTTACTTGAGCATAAAGAAGTAATAGATTATCTGGAATCCAGGAAGAATTCAAAAAAGACCGGTAAAGCGCTCTTCTTAATGTTTGACTCCAAGACTGAGAAACTTGCAAAGAAACTTGGATTGGAGATATGCTTTCCTTCAGCTAAAATGAGGAGCTTTATGGATAATAAAGTAAACACAAACCGGATCGCCGAGAAAGCGGGCGTGCCACCTGTTCCCTATGTGCTGGCTAAAGTTACCAGCTACGTTAAACTTCAACAAGTTTCAAAAAAACTAGGCGGGGATTTGGTAGTACAATTACCATATGGTGATTCAGGTCACACTACTTTCTTTATTTCAAATGAAGATGATTGGGATAAGTACGCTGATGAAATTATAAGCGAGAAGGAAGTAAAAATCATGAAGCGTATTAATTGCCGTGGAGCGGCTATTGAGGCGTGTGTAACCAGGTATGGAACAATCGTTGCTCCGTTAATGACAGAGTTGGTTGGTTTCAAAGAATTAACTCCGTACCGGGGAGGCTGGTGCGGGAATGAAATATTCGCAGAAGCCTTTACGCCTGCCATTAGGAGAAAAGCCAGGCAATACACGCGGAAATTTGGAGACCAATTGATGAAGGAGGGTTACAAAGGATATTTTGAACTGGATTTCTTAATCGAAGAAAGTACTGATAATATTTATTTGGGTGAACTGAATCCGAGAGTTACGGGGGCAAGCTCCATTACGAATCACGCAGTTTTTGCACTGGCTGATGCCCCATTGTTTGTTTTCCACTTACTGGAATGGATGAATTATCCTTATAAATTGAATCCTAAAACTATTACAAACAGGTGGTTTAAACCTGAAAACATAGATACCTGGAGCCAACTGGTAATCAAGCATACCGAAGATTCGGTAGAAATTATAACTGACGCTCCGCGTTCCGGAATCTGGCGGATGATGCAAGATGGAAGTATAAAATTTGACAGGATGGATACACACCGGCGGGCTGTGGAAAAATCAACCGAGGCTTTCTTCCTGCGAATTTCCCGGAAAGGTGATTATTTATACGAAGGTGCCGACATGGGTATCCTGGTAATGCGAGGCAGATTAATGACTAATGAGTTTAAATTAACTGGGCGCGCAATTAACTGGATAGATGCCATTCGAAATCTATATAAGAGCGAAGCTCCGCATGACTATTTCAAGACAAGGGAAAAAGTGGGTATAGCTGGATTTAAAATGATGTAATGCACCTGTGCGTAAATTTTGTTCATGAAGAAAAACCCGGCCCTAAATGGCTGGAAATTTTTGATCGCACCTGGCCTTATTATCAGAAGTGGTTCTTATCTGATAACAACAAAGAACGCCCGGGATACCTGACCTGTGTCGAAAATTTTCAGAAATTTTTGCCCGAGCTTTACCCGGTTTATAATGAAATTGTGGAAACCGCGGGTGGAGGAGATCTTGCCGCAAGATACCTGAGCATGTTTAATCCCCCTGCCTACATGTCAGGTTGTACGCAGTTGGCCTGGAAAAAAGAAAATGTGGCTCTGATCAGAAATTACGATTACGATTCAAAATTCTTTGAGGGTACCATGCTCTATTCAAATTGGCTAAAGCCTGTAATTGCCATGGTCGATTGCAATTGGGGAGTGTTGGATGGTATAAACAAAGACGGTCTTTCCATTTCATTAACTTTTGGAGGCCGCAATATTACCGGATTTGGATTTGGGATTCCGGTCGTGCTAAGATACCTGCTTGAAACTTGCAGCACAGTGGGAGCGTGCATGATCAAGCTGCAAAAAATTCCCATTCATATGTCTTATAATCTGACTATCGTTGATGCGTCGGGAGATTTTGCGACCGTATTTCTCAGCCCCGACCGGCCAATAACAACATCCTATTCCCGGGTAACTGCCAATCATCAGTCTGAAGTGGAGTGGATGGACTATGCAATCCTTACTTCAACCAGGGAAAGGGAAAACTTTTTGAATAATGTGCTTAATGATCCTGCAATCACTGAAGAACAGGTAGTGCAAAAGTTCTTCCAGAAACCGGTCTACCAGCTAAAGCATGACAAGGGATTGGTGACTTTATACACCGCCCTGTACCATCCGCAAACCCGCGATTTGCAAATCATGTGGCCGGATAAATCAGTATTTCAATCCTTTGATTATTTTACAGAGAGAAAAGTGTACGTCACGCTGGGGAGACCGGTTTCGGGAAAACTTACTCTTTAATTTTCAGGCTGAAAATTATAATTGGATTACACTTCAGATCTAGCCCTAATTGAAAGGATATAATTTTCAAAGTCCTTTTGCTCTTTCTCTGCCAATTTCCTTAGTTTTTTAAAAGGTTTCCGGCGTCTATGCATAAGGGTTCATTATCTTATCTTTCATATAAGTAAAGGCAATCATTGTAATAAAATATGCAAATAATTGCTTTACTAATTAACCCCAAAAAGCTCATTTATTACCTTTTATCACCTAAAATGTATCATTAAGTGAATGTTTTTCGTTAACTTGTAAATAAGACTAAGAAAAAGGTAACTTTTGCAGTCATTTTATTAAATGCATTTTCTTGCATGCTTTTATCCTGGATATTTTTTTGTAATTTATCATCCCCTTATAAAGTTGAGGTGAAAATTTAAAATAATGGAAGCAACTGCAGAAATCACAAACAAAATCAATAAGCTTTATTATAGTGCAACTGTTATCTATGCAGAAGCATCAGAACAAGAATGGATTGATAATTTATTAGATGGAATTAATGCGCATAAAATAGAGCTTCAAACCCTAAATGATTTGTTTGAGGAAACTTTGAATGATGTTTATGGTGAGGCATCAAAATTATCTAGCAAAAAAGATTATATTATTTACAAAGAAATCCTTCAGCCATTATATGATATATCTGAAAAACTGTATCATCAGGCATCTCATCATTCTTGGAAGGGTTGTTTCAATACAGAAATGAATGATTTTTCAATTTTGAAAGAAGATCTACATGAATTATTAATAGATCTGGAAAAAACAATTAAGGGGAACAAGAAATCCGAACAATTATTAAGGATAAAATAAATGAAATTTGGCCCTTCTAGAATCCCAAACTTATCAAAAGGCATATCAAAAATTAGTTAAAAAGAAAACCTCATATAACTCCATTAATCAGGATTTGCATGAATTTTTTAATGAACATAAATTTGATGAGATATGGCAAATGAGGTTTTTTTTAAGAGGGAATGGTGGTGTTCGATTGCTCAAATTAAGACTGAAAAATAACAAGCAAAAAAGGGGTGCGAGCGGTGGCTATAGATTAATTGTTCGTTGTCAACAAAATACCAAAGAAATCTGCTTGTTATATATTTATCCTAAGACCGGGCCTCTAAGACAAGAGAATATTGAAGATACTTTTGAAATAAAATTGTTGAAAAAATATAACGAACAAAGAAAACAAGGAACTCTAGTCCTTTCAAATATACCTATATGATCACATACCAGGACAGTGCCAAATTATGCATAAACTCCGCGACTAAGTAACTGCATAAAGGATTTAAATTTGCAAACGGTTTTCGAGTATAGCTAAAAATGGGTTTACAATAAGTGGCCAATTCCGAATTGTCATAATCTTTCTTTTTGATAATCTCCTTTAAGGAAGTATTGTTTTCGACTAACTAAGATTTCTCAAATTATACATTACCTCTTAACATACTTTAATTATGAAAACCTGAATACTGGGAGAATCTTGCTAGGCCTAATTCGTTTTTTCGCTTCTTCCAATAATTTATATATTTTGGGATACTATCATGGTGGCGGTCTTAAAGAAAGAAGAACCTTACGGGAAAAGTATCATTAATTCAATTCCAATTTCCGAGATTACTATAAGGATTTATAAGTAGAATTCTTTATTTCCCGACAATCGGGAAAACTTACTCTTTAATTTTCAGGCTGAAAAAATTCCACCCGTGCTCCAACCGACATAATATCGTTTAGGGTATCTTTACGCATCATTTGCGCGAAATGTAAACTATAACCTCCTGATGCAGGGAACTTATAATTTTCAAAAACTTTGAACTGATGATCGAAAATATCTCCAACTCCGCTTGAACCGAAAGGTTCGCCTGTTTGTGAATGAAACAGCTGAAAGTTCAGAAGCTGATCTTCAAACGCTTTATTCAAAGAGTCCTTCAACTGGCATTGAATATAAATATTTTGAAAAGGATATGAAGCAGTAATTCTCAGGTTCATATAAAGACTATATGTAGAAGTGTGGTCTGGTATGTGGAATGAAAAAGATTTAAGTGAATCTTTATGCCAGTATTTTTGGGAGAAATTTTCATTGGTTTCAAAAACCCTTTTAGAATCGCATGATATTAATACGCCTGCTAATAGGAAGATGATAAAAAAATTATGAATTCTTATCATTAGGTCTCTGCCTGTTATTAGGGTTCCGATTCTTGCGTTTTTTGTTCTTCCGTTTTTTGGGCCTGCCTTTATCTGCAAATTTTTTATCCAGACGTTCCAAATCACGGCTAATCGCTCTGACTTTTTCTTCACGAGCAAAGTCGGTATCTTCAAGCAGTGTAGCGGGTTTCTTGCCTTGTTTATTCAGGCTTTGAATTTCCACAACGCGGGATACATCCACAGGGTGCCAGGTGTTTTCGCTCTCATATCCAAACCACATAAGCTTTCTAAAGATGTCTGTCTTTTGCAAAACCGCATTTCCTTTTTCTGTCACAAGGGGCTCTTCAACTTCAGGAATATCTTTCAGAGCATCTATATACGTTTCCAGCTCATAGTTTAGGCAGCACTTAAGTCGTCCGCATTGACCGGAAAGTTTAGTGGGGTTCAGGGAAAGCTTTTGGTAACGGGCTGCACTTATTGTGACACTTTTAAAATCGCTCAACCAGGTTGAGCAGCACAATTCCCGGCCACAACTTCCAACACCGCCGATTCTGCCTGCTTCCTGCCGTAAACTTATTTGACGCATCTCCACCCTGATCTTGAATTCGGTGGCAAGCATCTTAATAAGTTCCCGAAAATCAACCCGGTCTTCAGCTGAATAAAAGAAAGTGGCTTTGGAATTGTCACCCTGGAATTCTACATCAGTCAGTTTCATTTCGAGCCCCAGGTCTTTTATGATTTGACGAGTCCGGTATAAAGTATTTGACTCCCGATTCTGCACTGTTGCAAGTTTTTCTAAATCCTTCGTAGTTGCAAGGCGGTAAATTTTTCTCACTTGATCGTCGTTGGTGATACCTTTCTTTTGCATTTGCAGCCTTACCAACTCACCCTGCAAAGAGATATAGCCAACATGATGGCCATTGGGTACATCCACTACAACCGGATCGCCTGTTATAATATCCAGACTTTCCGCATTGCGAAAAAATTCCTTTCTTCCTGACTTAAACCGCACTTCAACCACATCGAACTTCTGTGAAGCAGGGATTTCCATATCTGTTAACCAATCAAACACGTTCATCTTGTTGCAGCCACCGGTAAGACAGCCGCCGTTATTACGACAACCTGCAACTACACCACCGGATTTACATGTACTGCATCCCATATTTTATCTATTTCTTTCAGACAAGGAGTAAAATTAAGGTAAATAGAGCTAATAGTAAAGTCAGGACATTGCAAGGATGTCCTGGCCAATATCATTCCTGTGATATTCGCCTTCCCACCTGATCATGGACACTCCCTGGTAAGACCGCGATAATGCTGTCTGCATGCTTTCGCCCATTCCGGTGATTGCCAGAATCCTTCCCCCATTGGTTACTATCTGACCATCTTTTTTTTCGGTTCCGGCATGAAAGGTGAGCCAATTGGATTCCAGATCAAGGCCTTCTATTGACTTTCCTTTGTTATATGGGCCGGGGTATCCTTCAGCCACCATTACCACTGTGGTGGCAGCCCGTTTATCAAAATTTACCTGGAAATCATTCAGCGTGTGCCGGCTGGTTGCCTGAAATAGTTCAGCCAGGTCACAATTTAATCTGGGTATTACCACCTGGCTTTCAGGATCACCCATCCTTACATTATATTCAATTACATACGGATTACCATTTACAATCATCAATCCGATAAAGATGAATCCAATATATGGGATTCCATCAGACTTCAATCCTTTTATGGTAGGTATAACTACTCGCTTTTCTATTTTTTCCATCAAAATTTTATCTGCAAATGGAACAGGACTTACTGCACCCATCCCGCCTGTGTTCGGTCCGGTGTCATTCTCGCCAATTCGCTTGTAATCTTTTGCTTCAGGAAGAATTTTATAAGATTCGCCATCGGTCAAAACAAAAACCGATAGTTCAACCCCGTCAAGGTATTCTTCGAGTAAAACTTTTGTGCTGGCTTCCCCGAACATTTTATTCTGAATCATATCCTTAAAAATGCTCCGCGCTTCTTCAAAGGATTCAGTAATGATAACCCCCTTGCCTGCGGCAAGCCCATCCGCTTTTAATACATAGGGAGCCTTAAGTGTTTTCAGGTGAACAATTCCTTCTTCAATATTTTCCTTATGAAATGTCATGGCTTTGCCGGTCGGAATGCCATGCCTTACCATAAATTCCTTGGAGAAATCTTTACTGCCTTCCAGCCGGGCGCCGGATTTACCCGGACCTATAATCATCAAACCTTTTAATTCTGAATCATTTTCCAAAAAATCTCTTATGCCATTAACCAGCGGAGCTTCAGGCCCAACTACAACCAGGTTAACATTATTTTTCTTAATGAAGGTTGCAACACTTGCAAAGTCATCCGGATTTAAGGGAATATTTTTGCCAACTCCCTCTGTGCCTGCATTTCCCGGAGCTATAAAAAGTTGTTCACATAAATTACTTTGGGATAATTTCCAGGAAAGTGCGTGTTCCCGTCCTCCAGATCCGATTACAAGAATATTCATCATAAATCAATTATGATCAAAAATATAAAAATGTGTGAGAGCAGGGAATTAATTTGCGTATTCTGACAAAAACTTAATCCGCATCAATCTAATTTCTTCCTCTGAATAATCCTGATTGGCGTCATCGTCCATAGCAACCTGAAGATCGTCGGTTTCAGCGTTGAGGAAATATTCCATCAAATCTTCCTGCCGTTCCGGGTCAAGAACCTGGTTGATATAATAATCCAGATTAAGCTTGGTGCCGCTATAGATAATGTTCTCAATTTCCTTTAACACTTCTTCGGGTGTGGTGTTTTTGGTTTCTGAAATCTCATCTAAATCAATCTTCCGGTCTATGGCCTGAATAATATAAATTTTTAACTTTGATTTATTTATCGCTGATTTTACCACTACATCATTAGCGGTAGTAATGTCATTTTCCTTCACATACTTTTGGATGGCTTCCATGAAAACATCACCAAACTTATTGACTTTACCCATACCAACGCCATTTATCCTTGCCAACTCTTCCTTCGAGGTAGGATAAATTGTAGCCATTTCATCAAGAGAAGGATCCTGGAAAATAACATAAGGTGGAAAGCCTTTTTCTTTAGCTACTTTCTTTCTTAGTGCCTTCAGAATTTCAAATAATTCCTCATCGCATGCGGAAGCCATGGGAGCCTGGTCCGGTTCTTCTTCTTCTCCAAGATCGCTGTATTCATGATCCTTGGTAAGTTTGAGAGAGACCGGGTTCTCCAGAAAATCTCTCCCTTTATCAGACAGCTTAAGCACTCCGACATTGTCGATATCTTTCAAAATAAGTTCATGAAGCAAGGTCTGACGAACCACAGACTTCCAAAATTCTGCTGAATGTTCATCGCCTTTTCCAAAAATATCCAGATCATCATGGTTGTAGCTCTTCACATATTGAGACTCTACACCACGGATAACATCCACTAAATGATCGATTCCAAATCTTTCCTTTGTTTGCCGTACCGCATCAAGCGCTGTCCAAACAAATTCTTCGCCGTCAAATTCTTCCTTGGGATGAAGACAGTTATCGCAGGCGTCGCAGTTTCCATCAAAACTTTCTCCAAAATAATGGAGAAGTTGCTTTCTTCGACAAATGGAGGATTCCGCGTAAGAGACCATCTCCAAAAGGAGAATTGCGGCGTTCTCACGCTCCTGCACGGACTTGTCCTTATTGAATTTCTCCAGTTTGCTGATATCGCCGGGGCTGTAAAACATAACACATTTTCCTTCCAGTCCATCTCTGCCCGCTCGTCCCGTTTCCTGGTAATAGCCTTCAACAGATTTGGGAACATTATAGTGAATCACGAATCGCACATCCGGCTTATCAATCCCCATCCCGAAAGCAATTGTAGCTACGATC
>Ga0214472_10004944_pt1 | contig 14014 bp, 12 predicted proteins | sample RVTome_6_FD_207662 | JGI IMG/M metagenome (GOLD analysis project Ga0214472, IMG submission 207662) | Soil microbial communities from uranium-contaminated site in the Upper Colorado River Basin, Wyoming, United States - RVT140D175 | ecosystem: Environmental > Terrestrial > Soil > Contaminated >... | reverse complement strand
CACGACCTCGGGCAGGAGTTGTGTCGTAGCGTTATTGTCGAAATAGAGTGTTGTCACGCTGCCATCACCCGTGTGATTCTCCGGAAAATGCGGAACTCCGCCGGACTAGTCTTTGTCGGGAAACTGGATTTCGTCATCTAGTAGCTCCGGCCTCCATGCCGGAGAATTGTTGTCATTGACCATCGTCGCAGCCGGCAGGGACCCCGGATATACCATCCAAGTCATCACCTTATTATAAGAGGGTGATGTCGAATAATCACTTCTATTTCGTGTCGACATGAGACGCGGTGGCGCGGTAAATCGCTAACCACTCCGATACCGAGAAGGATTCGGGGCGCCGTGTGGCATCAACCTGGGCGCAGACACGCGCTCCGGTCTTATCGTCCAGCACATACCGCAAACCCGATCGAAGCGTCTTGCGCCGGTGATCGAAGACGCCCCGTACGAATCGAACGAAACTGCGAAGTTCTTCACGAGAGGAAAAGGGCGAATCCCCCACGTCCATTCGTAGCATAACCGAATCCACGGCCGGCTGAGGCCAAAACGCTTGTGGCGGCAGCTTGGCCACGACATCGATGCTACAGAGTGATTGGGACACAATGCTAAGCGGACCATACGCCTTGCACCCCGGCCTCGACGTAATGCGTTCGCCGACCTCCGCCTGAACCGTAAAGCAAAGCCGATATACGGCTGGATAGTCGACCAGCAGATTCATGATGAGCGGCGTTGCAACCTGGTAAGGTAAGTTGGCCACGAGTTTGACGCCGGCTGTCGGATTTGAAGGGGATTCCACCGTACGCAGCGCGTCCTCCACGTCAGAAGCCAAGCGATGCTTCGTCGCCAGCACATCGACGTTGAGCACGGTCGCGTCACATGACGATTTATCCTGAATCCTCCCGACCCGATCACTGACGATCTCGTACAACGTCGGGTCGATCTCGACGACAATGAGTCGGCGGGCTCGGGTTAGCAATAGATCGGTCAATCCGCCGGTTCCGGCACCGACTTCGAACACCAGATCATCCGGTCCGATCTCAGCAGCGTCCGCCAGGCGCCGCATCAGGTTTCCATCGATCAGGAAATTCTGACCAAGTCGCTTTCGTGGCCGCACGCCCATAGTCTTCAACAGGCCGGCAATCTCCGTTTTGGTCTGTACCTGTTCCGTGCTCAAATCAACGTTCCCAGTGGTTGTGCACATAGCCCCGCAATGCCCCGTGCGTTATTATAGTACCGGTACGTACGCGGCATAAGTTCATGGCTTGGTTCAATGAGTGCTGTTGTGAACATGGGAGTAACGGATGAGATCGCACGAGGTATTGAAGAAAGCGGCCGAAACGATAGGCGTCAAAGCGCTGGCGCATGAACTTCGACTGTCGCAAGCTCTGGTCTACAAATGGTGCCAGCAGTGGAACCCAGATGATCCCGATGCCAGCGGTGCCCGCAATCCCTTGGACCGCCTGGCCGACATCGTACGCATCACGGGTGACCGCCACGTCGTGAATTGGCTCTGCCACGAGAGTGGAGGGTTCTTCGTCGTGAATCCGCCCCAGCGACCGGCAGACACCAGCGCTGACCTGCTCTCTGGCACGCAGCGTCTGGTTGGTGAGTTCAGCCAGTTGCTCCGGACGGTGACCAAATCCATCGAAGACGACGGCGAAATCGAGCCGGCCGAGGCAGACCGTATTCGCGAAGCGTGGGAATTACTCAAAGGTACGGTCGAGGCGTTTACCGTCGCATGCGAGCGCGGTGTTTACCGAAATGAACGCGGGCGTTAGCGACATTTTCCGAAGTCTTCGATGATTGGAAACTTCTCCGGATTCTTATTACGTGCCCGGCCGTATTTCGTGACCTGCGCCCGCCAGTTCGACGAATCGCCCATCGCGCCTCCGATTCCCACCAACTCGTTGCTCGTCATGTCAGCGCAAGCTTTTAGGGTTTCATTGGCTTTAAGAATGTCGAGTAGATAAGATGATGCCACGTATGTGCCATCTTCCCATTCTAGATCCGGGCTATCGAAATACCGAAAGGCAATCGTGAGCGTCTCAACGTAATAGCCGTGTTCCTCCGTGATGTATAAGAAGAGGCGGTTCTTTTCGCCCGTTGGATCAACCTCAACCCGCACATCAAACACCGGCGGAACATCCGGTTTCGAACCAGGAAGCGGGCGTTTGTGGGCGGGAATTTGAATCACATTGCGCCGCTCTCTTTCTAATCGTTCCTTGTCACTCTCGTCCGCGTCGGCGGTCTTTATTCCGCCGTCATCGCTCTGGGGAGCCGAGGCACGCGTCGCGAAAAAGATGGCCAATCCGCCGGCCAAGACGATTAGTATGAGTAATCGTGGGTTCATCGTTGACGTTCCTTTTCAACCGGGCATGACAGTCACGTTGCCATTCAGTACGATCGACCGCGCCGACCGGTTCAATGCAACCTGCCACGTCCACCTTCGCAGCTTCCCTGAGACTCCGTCAGTGTATCGTGCCGGCGACTGCCTGCAAGTGCGGATCGGTTCCCAACCCCATTTGGAACCCCGGCCCGACAGTCTCCAAATCAGCCTCGTTGACCCTTTCGCCGGAGACAGGTAGGATGCTTCCTTTGTTCTATCACCATCTGGATAGGTGGCCAAAGTCCATCGTTTGTTGCCCTATGATGAACGCCCGATATGTAGGTTTGGGTTTGTTGGTCTTAGCCGCACTCACCGGAATTGGGGGATGCCGAAGTTCCCAAGCCCGGGCGCGATCGAGCAAGTTGGTGGTATCTCAGGCCCCGTTTCATCGCGATGTACCCGTTCCCGCCGGGTTTCGCATGGTGGATCAGGCCAGTGAGGATTGGTCGAATGGCTCGGCACGCTATGTCAGGCACGAGTATCGCGGACCCGCGGATAAGCCGGCCATTCGAGCGTTTTATCGCAAGCAAATGCCGCTCCTGCGGTGGAGGTGGCTGGACGACTCGAACGTCCATGGTCGGATCAAGATGCGATTTGATCGGGACGGTGAGTCGTGTACCATTAGTATTGAGGATCACTCAATCGGATGGTCCAGCGGGGTGTCGGTGCAGGTGTTAGTTGTACCGAATGCCCCCTAACGGAGCGAGTCTCAAGAAGATGCGACCATGAAATCAGAAAGACGCCACGAACTGAAAGAAAACGATCTCGCCCACGCAATCGAAACGACCAAGGGGTTTCTCGACGAGCGCGGCAAGCAACTCACCATCGGCGTCATCATATTTGGCGCGGTGATCGCCGCTGTTGTGTTTGGTGCCCGGTCTCGCACGGCGGCTATGGAAGATATCTGGCAGCGACAAGCCCTGCTGAAGTTCGACCAGTACGAGGTTGGCCGAGAATCTCTGGAGTCCTTGGTGTCCATGACCAAGGGCGTTTCGAATGATCGATTCCTACGATCGAGTTTGATACAACAGGGTCAACAGGCGCTCCGGCTCGCACAGCTCGCGCCGGCCCCGCCCGATCGAGACCTTACTTTGGTCGCCAAGACCGCCCTGGAAGAACTGCTGACGCGCTTCGGAAAGAATCCGCTGGCACGCGGAGTTGCGCTTTCCGGCTTAGCGACCGTCGAAGAAAACCTGTACATCGTCGATCGTGACGCAGCGCACAAAGAGCAAGCCAAGAATCGATTGAATGCCATTGTCAACGACGAGGCGCTAAGCGGCATGCCCTTGATGCGGATTGCTATGGAGCGATTGCGCGACTTGGACAGGACGTTTAGTCGCGTCGAGTTCTCCTATCCCGAGCCCGATTTTCCGGAGGCGACCGAAGATGCCGCAATCACTACGGAACCCGCAGCGGCTCCGGCAAGCGGCGAGAAGGACGGTTCGGGCGGCGCACCGTAGACCGCACGGTCCATGAACCCGCTTAAAGTGCCACACCACATGCCGTTTGGAGCCTTGGAGATGGTCCGGCGACTTTTGCGCCCTGTTATCGCAGGCAGCTTGGCTCTGCTGGTCGGCGCGTGCTCCTCGACGCCGCAATCCGCCACGATGTGGGTCAGAGAAGCATCCCCAACCATTCGATTCCAGCCCGGCATGGCTCCTCAGGCGGCACCGACAAGCATCCACCTAAGCGGCGCGGGCCGCGAAACGGCAAGTTTCCGTTTTTCGATCGCTGTGCCGATGAGCGGTATTCAAGGCGCAGAATTGAGCGTCACCAACCTAGCATCCGAAAACCAAAACGCGATCGAATCGGCCATTACGGTATCACGCCTGCATTCGGTCGGGCTGGATCGTTTTCCGGGATGGCACGTCAGAACGGTTTCACCCGATCAAAGAGACAAGAATCCGCTGGATGTGTTGGTGCCGTTGCACGCGCCGCGCGGCGGTTGGCCGTCCCGACTGGAACCGGGCATAACCTATTCATTCTGGGTTGATATCGCCATTCCACCTGATGCGTACGCGGGTCATTACAGGGCGGAAATCGCGCTGAATTCACCGGAGGGTCGCCTGGCGCGCATTGATGTGCGCTTGGAAGTACTTCCGTTTTCACTTCCGGAATTGAGTGACGTCGCCGTCATCGGCGAGGTGGATCACGAGGCACTTTTTCGACATCACGTTCGCGTGGCGGGCGGTCCCGCTATGCTGGGGACGCAGGATTGGAGCGATTCGCCCAGGCGCGGGCAGTTAGACCGATTGCTCGAGAATACGATGCACACGTTGCATGACCATCGCGTGACACCCGTGCTGCCCAAGGTGGCCCCACGCGTAACCATCGGCGCCCGTCGGCAGGTCAAGGTGGATTGGAATCATTACGATCGCGTCGTTTCCGGGTATCTGGACGGGCGGGCGTTTTCCGATCGCCGACCGGTTAGATATTGGCCGATGCCGTTCCATTCGATTCTCTCCCCACAACGAACCCGAAGTTCCCGTTTTTCTTCCACGCATACACCCTTGTTGTCGGCCTACTTTTCGGAAGCGGCCAAGCACTTCGCAGAAAAGGGATGGTTCGATCGGGCCTATGCGATGCTTCCACCCAAGTCGAGCGCGACACATCCCCATGACTGGACCTCCTGGCCGGGGTGGTCGGCAACCCGGGACTTCGCGGCCGCGGCGCGAAGCGCGGATCAGCGCATTCCCGTGCTCACTCGCCTCTGGCCACAGTCCATGGAACCGTTCGGGTGGGTGGGCTACGCCGATACGGCATTCAGCGGAGGTGGGCGTGAGTCTTCATTAGACGTCGATATCTGGATGCCGCCGGGACAGTTCTACGATCCCGATGCCATGGCGCTCGAACGCGCACGTGGGCGAAGGACATGGATGAGCGTCGATCGACCGCCGTTTAGCGGTTCGCTTTCGATCTACGCACCAGCGGGCTGGGCTCGAATCCTCACCTGGCAAGCGAATCAACTCGGCGTGGAGACTCTTTTCCTCGGGTCGATCAACAATTGGCCCGACGCGTCCCAGTCATCCACGCCGCAGGATTGTATCAAGAGCGACCCCAATGTGCTGCTCTATCCAGGGACGCCGTTCGGGCTAGATACGCCTGTGGTTAGTGTGCGACTCAAGGAGCTGCGTCGCAGCATGGAGGACGCCGCCTACCGCACCATGCTCCTCGCCGGTGGGATGGAGGCGCTCGCCGCAACGGTGCGACGTTCTCTATCCGCCTACGCCGGAACCGACGCCTACCGGGCGCATTTTGCGGATGGACGTCGCGTGGGATGGGTTGAAGATCCGCTGCTTTTTGACCTGGCGCGTAGAATCATGGTCAAAGCGTGGATCGATACGCTGGGTGGTCGGCGTCCGCTGGGTCGTATGGAAGCGTTTGCGAACGACGCCACATGGCGGCGATTCATGCTCGCCTCGCGGCAGGTACGTCTTTCGACGGTTGGCACAAGAATGCACTTGACGGGGTCGCGCGAGTCGTGGGAGGCGGATATTGACTACACAATGTCGATTTCCAACCGGAAAAGAGTGCCGATCGATGGGCTGGCGCGGATGGCCGATTTGCCTGGGGGGTGGACCCCCGTGGAAACCAATACTCGCGTCAATACGGTGGCACCCAACACAACGAGCCAGCTCAATCTGACGCTACGAGCTACGACGCCACCCTTGCCGAGGAGCACCATGGCATGGGCGAGTTCTGCTTCGCGGTTACCGATGGTCGAATTGCGTACCGAACGCGGCGACACATATCGTACTCCGGCGCGCGTGTCATTCGCATCAGCCACAAGGATTCAAACCGTTATTCCCGGCATCGCGGATGCGCCGGTCTCTTCCACGGCGCCGATCCGCATTGATGGGGATCTGTCTGATTGGCCGCCGGGTTCAACAAACGTTTTGTCCGGATTCCAATTGATCGCGGAATCGCCGGGAACCGTGGCAGTGGATGCCGGCAGAATGCCGCAACGATCCACGATCGCTTTCGCCACCCGGGACGATCGTTTCCTGTACGTCGCCATCAACGCCGAGGGTGATCCCGCCAAGCTCTCCCACGGTACGAGCGACCGGCGTAATCGAATCGAATTCGAGGACCTGGTGCCGGTAGGCGGAGAACTCGTCCAAGTTCTGATCGACCCGCTCAACAGCGGCACGCGCTCCCCGGGCGATCTGTACCACATTGCTGTTAAACCGTCGGGCACGTACCTGGCCGAGAAGGGGATTCGGTTTAATCCCCCTTGTGGTCCGAGTCAGCCCTGGCCCGTCGAGCTGGATGTCGCAACCGCGCGTGTGCCAGGGAGGTGGACGGTTGAATTGCGCGTTCCGCTCGATGCGTTCGATGCGGTGGCGACGGAACACACCATCTGGGGCTTCAATGTTACCCGTCTCGACGCCGAAAACCAAGAATTCAGCACCTGGTCCGGTGCGACGGGGAACGCGTACGATCCCATCTCGCTCGGCAATCTCTATTTGCCTTAACTTCGGTGCGGGCGGGCGTCGATATCGGGTTGTTTGATCTTGGAGGCGTGGTGCGTATGATTGAATAACTATGCCGACAGGTCGATCACCGACCACACGAGTCGAAAACGATGCCATCGAAAACCGTGCCAATCCATTGTCTCAAAAAGCCGACGGCCCAGGTATCGACCACGCGATGCGTAGTGGAGGGTCGCCGCGCATTCACCTTGATCGAACTGTTGGTAGTGATTTCGATCATCTCACTGCTTATTTCCATTCTATTGCCATCGCTTAGTCGCGCACGCGACCAAGCCAAGAGTGTTCATTGTTTGGCGCGGCTCAAAGAGTATGGAAACGCGATCGCAACCTACGAAAACGTTTCGGGTGGGTTGTTGCCCGCAGCCCAATGGCAACCTTCCGACGACGACGCCGGACGAACGGCCGAGACCCAGATGTCCCTAGGTGGCGCGGAAAACGCAGTACCCATTCAGTATGGCTGGTCGGAGCTTCTGTTTTCTTATGTGTACCGTGAGCGCGTCCGCATCCCCGAGAGCTATCCGGTCCAACGAAACATCGAGTCGAGACGGTGGGGCGAGTATTTCGTTTGCAAGTCGGTGGGCGCTAATTCAGAAATAAGCAGCGGGCACTACCGCGTCTATCTCCCATCGTGGAGTGCGGGCAGTTTCGCGCTGGGCGACGGCGGTGTCTACGGGGATGAAACACGGGCCGATCCAACCCGACCGGCAAACCGCGAGCGCATTCGCCCCAAGCTTCCCCTCATCGGGGATGCCAACGATCTGTCTGAGCGAGGCGACGGCCTGGGCGTCGATGATTGCAGCTACATCGACGCGGGGGAGGCGAATTATGCCGGCTCGGATGGAAGAGGGAACGGCAACCGTTTCTCGGATCGTCATTATGGCGGCACCAACTATCTGTTTCAGGATCTTCACGGGGCCTGGAACACGCATTTACGCGGGGAACTGGCCAGAGACTACGACCTCAACGGCGTGATCGACATCGTCCAGCAACCCTAACGAGGTGTCGAAAGCGAGTGGCGCCAACGTTTTTGGGTCGCGGCTCTTCGCGAAGATGCTTCAAGACCTGTCGAGACTGCTAAGAATCGGCTGGGCGAGGATCAAGACCCTCGTGGAACTCCGTAATTACCTCATGCTCAATGGCGCGTGGCAAACTGAAAACAAAATTGATAGCCAATTAAGACTCGGGGATTATTCCCGTAGGTAAACTTGCGGTTGCTCCAATCTGCTTGTAAAAAACACGCTTGCCCCAACATCCAACCGCAAGTTCAGGGGTGGGATCGAACAGCGAACCAAACGCCAACTCATACGATAGTCCGCCTGAACCTTCTTGAACACAAGTTGCGAAAAACGCCTGTCATTCTTCGACCGCTACCTGACGCTCTGGATTCTTTCGGCGATGGTCGCCGGGGTGGGCAGCGGATATTTCTTTCCGGGTGTCGAGGGATTCGTCAACCGATTTCAGGTCGGTACGACCAACATCCCCATTGCCGTCGGCCTGATCCTGATGATGTACCCGCCGCTGGCGAAGGTGAAGTACGAGGAGCTGGGCGATGTGTTCCGCAACTGGAGGGTGCTTGGCCTGTCGCTCGTGCAGAACTGGGTCGTCGGCCCGATATTGATGTTCGCGCTGGCCGTGCTGTTCCTGCGCGGCTACCCGGAATACATGGTCGGGCTCATCATGATCGGGCTGGCTCGCTGCATCGCCATGGTGATCGTATGGAACGATTTGGCCGAGGGCGACGCCGAATACGCCGCCGGGCTGGTCGCGTTCAACTCCGTGTTTCAGGTGCGGTTCTTCTCGGTCTACGCATGGCTGTTCATCACCGTGCTGCCGCCGATGCTGGGCCTCGCTGGCGCGGTGGTCGAAGTGACCATAGGCCAGATCCTAGCGGGGGCGGATTGGAGAAAGGGCTCCTTAGAGCCGTCTGACACTCGATAGCTCCAGTTCGTCGGACGATCGTCCGAAAATACTACCTACCAGAGCTTCGCGCGACGTACGTGCGCGCCGATTAAGGGACTACATGATGAAGCCGGTCGAGTCGAGCCAACTTGAAAAAAACGCTGCGCCGCCCAGCGTCAGCGTGATCATCCCCGCGTACAACGCCGCTAAGACGTTGCGCGCGTGTCTGGAGTCGGTTTCGGCGGCGGAGTACGGGGGTACTGTCGAAGTGCTGGTCGTGGACGACGCCTCAACAGACGACACACCTGACATCACGACGGATCTGGGGTGTCGGCTTATTCGAAGGAACACCAACCAGGGACCGGCCCAGGCGCGTAATGCCGGTGCCCGCGCGGCATCGGGAGACATTCTCCTCTTCGTCGACGCCGATACCGAGATGCGCCGCGATACGATCCGACAAGCCGTTGCTGCGCTGACGCAGAGCGGCATGGGCGCGGTCAACGGCATGTACGAACCGGAACCGATTAACGCCGGATTTTTCCCGGCCTATTATGCCTATCTGAAGTTTCACGCCTTCACGAACAACGATACCGATCGCATGACCGCTTTTAGCGGTCAATGCGGCGCGATCTACAAGACGCTCTTCCACCATGTCGGCGGTTACAACACCATCTCCTGGGGTGTAGATATCGAAAACGAGGAGTTTGGCCTGCGGGTCAATGAGCAAAGTGTCGTGGGCATAGCACGCGAATTTCGCGTGCGGCACAACTTTCCCGCATTTCGCCAACTCGCATACATATTCTCCAACCGAGTCTATTGGTGGGTACTGTTCAGCCGGTTTTCGCGGCGTCATGAAGCCGTCCTGATGACCCGAGGCTTCGGCTATGCCACGGCGTCGCCCACGGCGGCATTGCTTTTCGAGCTGCTCGGGCTGATTATGCCGGTGGCCGGCGTGGCCACGATCGCCCATTCGCTCGCGTTGACCTTCCTCGGATTATTTGCTTGCGGCTATGCGGGATTCTGGAAACTCTGCTTTCGACGACGCGGGTTGCGTTTTGCCTTGGGAAGCGTGCTTCTTTCGTTTTTCTTCTCCTTCTTGATTACCGGCAGCGCAGCGCGGGCTTACGCGGAGGCGGCATGGCGGTCGCTCACCCGCAGATCCATTTCCTTTTCTCAAGAAACGGCGGTTCAAGTTTGATGGCCCCGCGCAAGACCACCATATCGCGCCGCCTTCGTCGATGGCGCAATCAAGCCTCGACCATGTGGACGCTGGCGACGGAACGCACTCCGGTCTACATGATTCTCTATTTGACCTCGCGGTGCAATTTCAGGTGCCCGATGTGTTTCTATTTGGATGAGATCAAGGATTCCGATAAGGAGGAGATCGCGTTTCCAGAGCTGGACAAAATGGCACGCAGCATGGGTCGGCTCATCCAACTCTCATTGACCGGGGGAGAACCGTTCCTGCGCCATGACATACCCGAAGTTGTCGCGGTATTCTCCAAACACAACGGCGTCAAATTTGTGACCATACCCACTAACGGTTCGTTGCCCGACCGCACGGCCGAAACCGTGGAACGATTGACCAAGGGTTTCCCCAATACCCATTTCCGCATCCCGCTTTCATTGGACGGCTTCCCGGAAGATCATGACAAGATTCGTGGCGGAAAGAGTTTCGACAAGATCGAAGAAACCTTTGCTGCGTTAGCGGGCATTCGAAACCGCGTGGATAACCTGACCCTCGATATCAACACCTGCTACTCGGCGCTGAATCAAGGAAAGATGTCGGGCTTTGTTGATTTCGTGGCCGACCGATTCGACGTGGATAACCACACCGTGACCTACGTGCGCGGCAATGCCGAGGAAAGCACCAAACGGGCGTCCGTCGCTGAATACGCCGAGATCGTCAACGACATTCGCCGTCGGCGGAATCGCCGGGAATCCCGACCCTTCTCATCGCTCCTGCGATCCGTTATGGATTATCAGCGCGACATCATCCAGAAGACCCTGGAGCGAGATCGGATGTACGTCCCCTGCGTCGCGGGTCGCAAAATGATCGTCGTCACGGAGAAGGCCGAAGTCTTGCCCTGTGAAATCCTAGACAAGCGGCTGGGGACGCTCAAAGACCACGATTACAACATTCGAAATCTCTTGGAGACTCCGCACGCCCGTGAGGTGGTAGATTGGATTCGTGAAACGAAGTGCCACTGCACGTTCGAGTGTGCATTGGCCACCAGCCTGATCTATCACAAGGCGAGCTATCCACGTATGGCCTGGCGCGGACTCAAGCAATGGTGGGGGAGTCGGAAAAGGCGCAATCCGGAGTTAAGCGCCCCGGCACAGGGCGATTCGATCGTCAGTCTTCCAGTTCTCGGTCATACGGGATAAGTTGCGTGCATCGGTCCGCTTTGGTAGGGTATTGACGCCCAAACATTCTCCGGTGTTTGCTTCACTCGACCATTGGGTGATTTGCTGGGGATGGATGAGGGAAGCCCGATTGCAATCAGCAACCCTCCATTGTCGGATAAAGTTAGAATCAGATGAACATCAAGGATATTATCAACCCAAGCTGCATTCGCGTTTCGCTCTCGTCCAGCGATAAGACCGCCGCGATCACTGAGCTCGTTGATTTGCTGGATAGCGCCGGCATGCTCGAGAATCGGGACAGCGTTTTACAGGCCGTGCTCGCCAGGGAGAAGACGCGATCAACGGGTATCGGGCTGGGCTTGGCGGTTCCACACGGAAAGTCAAGCGGGTGCCGCAAACTCGTCATGGCGATCGGTAAACCCAAAGAGCCCCTCGAATTCGGCGCCATCGATTCAAGGCCTTGCCAGTTCATCGTGCTGCTCGCCAGTCCGATCGATGAAACCGGCCCGCACATTCAGGCGCTGGCCGGCGTGAGCCGTACCTGGCAGAATGAGATCTTCCGCCGGGCTGTAATGGAGTCAACCTCAAGCGAGCAACTGTTTGCCGCTATCGAACAGCATTCATGAGGTTCGGGCGATGCGACGATTGGCGGTCGTATCACGTTCTGCGATTCGATTAACCCAACAGGTCGTGCAATCGCCGCTTCAGGATTTTCCCCGTCGGGCCGGTGGGGAGATCTTCACGGATATGGATTTGTTTGGGCACTTTGAACCCCGCAAGCGACCGTCGCGCGTAGCTGCGTAGCTCCTGCTCATCCAGCGCGCACCCGTGACGGGGGATCACAAATGCCACGGGCACTTCACCGCGCGAAGCATCGGGTATGCCGATCACCGCCGCCTGCAAGACCTCCGGGTGTGTTTCCAAGACGGCCTCGATTTCGCGTGGGAAGACATTCTCGCCCCCGATGATAAGCATTTCCTTCGCTCGCCCGGTGATCGCCAAGAATCCGTCTTGATCCAAATGCCCCACATCCCCGGTGTGAAACCAACCGTCCGAATCGATCACTTTTTCGGTTTCTTCCGGCTTCTTGTAATACCCTTTCATAACACCCGGGCCTTTGACAAGAATCTCACCGTCATGGCCCGTCGGCAGATCATCACCCGTTTCGCTTACGATGCGAATCGAAACCTCTTTGAGCGGCTTGCCCACCGTGCCATCTCGAAAAACAGCGACGGAGCTCACCGCCACCACGGGCGATGTCTCCGTCAGTCCGTAACCCTGTCGCAATGTGATGCCAAATCGATCAGCGAATCCTTCCCGAACGCTGTCCGGGAGCGGCTCGCCACCGCTGATGGCGAGTTCGAAGGACTCGAAATCTTCGCGTCGGGCGCTCTTGGTACGCAGCAAGGCGCCGTACATACTGGGAATGGCCATGATCACCGAGATGCGTTCTTTGGCGATGGTCTTGATCACGCCCGCTGGATTAAACCTCGCGATGGCGTAAACGCTAGCGCCCAGCACGATGGGCATCAGGACGTTCGCCGTCAGGCCAAACACATGGAAAGGGGGGAGGATATTAAGGATCCTATGCTTCGCATCAAGATTGAGCGACGCGATCGAATCGACACAATTCGTATAAAGGTTATTCTGCGTCAACTCCACGCCTTTGGGCTGTGCCGTGGTACCCGACGTATACAGGATGACAGCGGTATCATCAGGATGCACCTCGGGTGGCGGGGGCGTGCGTCGCAGCATCGAAGTGAGGATCATGCGCTTGAGTGGAATATCTTCCAAGAAGATCACTCGGGTGGGCAGCGCGGCGGCCAACTTCTCGAAGTGACGTACCGTGATGATGAGATCGAGGTCCGCGTCGCGAACGATAGGCGACAGCTCTTGCTCGTTAAGTAGAAAGTTCAGCGGAACGGCGATTTTGGAAGACCACAACACGCCCAAGAGAACCGGCGGAAAAACGCTTGATGCCGGCAGCATGATGCCAACACGTTCGCCTCGCGTGTCGCGGTCTACAACCGTGCGAATCCCCATCGCAAACAGGCCGAACTGTTTGTAGGTAAGCGAACGGCTCTGATCCGCCACGGCGCGTGCGCCGGCCGATCCCCGATAAGTCTCCAGAAAAGCGTTCACGAGCACTGTACGCACACTCCCATCGAGCAAGCAATCGCAGGAAGCGTAAATGCGGACGATGCCGTTGTCCACCGTCCGAGCGAGTTGCCCTCGTTATTCTACACATCTCCGCATCAATCCTGGCGGATGGAAAAGACCTGACGGTTTGCCCTGTAGTGGCCATGTTATGGTTCTCTTTCAGGGGAGATTATCGCTTTCGATTTTCGGTTTCATGGCATGAGGTGGAGTTCGACTTGTGTAGAACAACGAGGCGAGCCACACCCGACCGAACGCCGGCGTTCCCCGACCCCATGTGCCGGTACGGGGATTCTGGATTGGTCTCAAATCAAAAAGAACTGAAACCCTCTCCGTCGGTCTCGACCGCCACAAGCAGCTAATTATTCATCCTCCTCAAGGCTGTCCAAAAGCGTGGTTTCCAGGATCCGGAGCGATTTTCCTGCCACATCCCGGGGCGAACAGTGGCATTTGTGTTACCGATCACGCGGTTTCGCGAACGGGGAACCCAAATTGACAGGAATCCCAACCGAGATACAATGGGGGGCTATGCTTTTACGAGTTGCACATTTGGTTTATTTGGCGAGCGTCTCGCTCTGCGGGGCCTCAGCCCCACACGGATGGCGGTTGGATGTGAAGTTTCATGATCCGCAGCGGATCACTCTGCGACTGCCCGGCGATACCCATGATACCACTTTCTGGTACATGCTTTACGAGGCGACCAACGCGACGGGCC
>Ga0214472_10004942_pt1 | contig 14019 bp, 16 predicted proteins | sample RVTome_6_FD_207662 | JGI IMG/M metagenome (GOLD analysis project Ga0214472, IMG submission 207662) | Soil microbial communities from uranium-contaminated site in the Upper Colorado River Basin, Wyoming, United States - RVT140D175 | ecosystem: Environmental > Terrestrial > Soil > Contaminated >... | reverse complement strand
CAAGAAGCCGTAATAGCGGTCGGCCGCGTGGGCGCGTCCGAAACCGGCGACGAAGCGGGTGGTTTCCAGCTCCGTGACGGCGCGGCCCAGCCAATCGCGCGCATGGGGCGGGTTCTGCAGATAGGTGGCGCGCCGGCGCAAGAGGTTTTCCCGGTCGGTGAGATTGTAATAGGAGACCGGTTCGGCGCGCGCGCGCGCATTGGCCTTGCCGAAAATCGGCAGCACCGTTTCCCGCAAGGGGCCGGATTCCCGTCGCCCCAAATCACCGGTTCTGGAAAAACATCCGGCAAGCGGAACCGCCAGCGCGACAAGTATCGCGAAGCGCAAGGGGCGAACCAAAGTGCGCGTCATCGAATCCGGCAAACGAGCATCCGCCTCTCAAGGGACGATCCGGCAAAGCCGGCACCGCACCGTCCGCGGGCCGGGAACCGGTGTTCGGATAAAATCGTGCGGCTTGGCATTTGGCCTGTGTGCGACGCCGCGAAACGTGAACAGGCTCTGGATATCATTCGCCAATCGCTCCCGTCCGAAGGCCTGTCACGCGAAGCGGGCTTCACCCGACACGCACCTTGGCTTTTCCTTTTCATGCGCAAGGCGTCAACGTCCGGCCCAGGTCCGATCCAAGGCGCCGGTGCGAGAACCGAACCGCGTCGCCGCTTCACTCCTTGGTCTGGAGCCACGATCGCGCATCCGCGTCCTTTTTGGCGCCGGCGGCCGCCAAATACGGGACCTTTCCGCCGTTTCTCAGCGCCAGATCGATCGATTGCCGTTCGACCCTGACACCCGGGAAAAAAACGATTTCGGCGTCTGCGGCGCACGCGCCGCTGCTTCGGAGCGGCGGTGGCACGCCGTGGCCGCCCTTGAAGTCCGCCATTTGTAAAATCTTACCCATTACAACCTCCTATGCGGAGACGCTCGGAGCCTGTTTCGCGCAGAATCATCGCCTGCTTCGGTTTTCATCGAATCCGTTAGACGCCTGTTTGGGTTAACAGATCGCTAATGTTTCTTTGGCATTCTGCCGCTATTCCGTTTTTCATCGGCCGAATGCGCCTGTTCGCGCCGACCCAATCGATAAAGTGTGCACATGTCCCGTTCGCTCCCATTTGCAAAAGACACCGGCAGAAATGCCCACTCCTACAAGACCGCGTCCGACCATGTCGCGGTGCTGGCCGCTCTCGATTACGCCTGCGAAAAGCGGCATGACCGCTCGACAACGGAAATGTTCGCAGCGCTGATCTCCTCCTATTGGAGAGATCTGAGCCTGGGCGAACGCCGCACGATCGCCAAGGCCCTCGCCGACCGCCCGGATCTGCCGCGCAGCCTCATCAATCATTTCCTCGCGGATCATTTCACCGTGGCGAATCTGATCATCGATGCATCACCGCTGATCGACGAACCGGATTTCTATCGCATCGTGGACTCCCATGTCATGCCGATGATCCGCGTCGTCGCCCGGCGTACGCTGCCCTCCGATCTGGTGACGAAACTGGCCTGCCTGCGGGACAGCTCCACGTCGCTGGCGCTGGCGCTGAATGGCGGTATCTATCCGGATCCGGCCTCCCTGGAACCCCTTCTGGAAGTCGCGGCGGACAACAGGCATGTGGCGCGCGCTCTGGCCCTGCGCGCAGATCTGCCGCTCAAGGCAATGATGATGCTGTATCCCGAATTGGGGCTGGAGGAACGGCGCAAGGTCATCGATCAGGCGGAGCGGGCATCGCTGATCAATCTGGCGAACGACCGGCAAAGAGCCCCTGTGCGGCTAATGACCGAAGACCAGCGCCTGACCCTGCTCGACCTGTCGAAACGCCTCGGCCGCCGGGAATTCCTCGACCGGTTGAACGGCAACCTCATGTTGGACCGGCGTTATCTCGATGCAATTCTGGAAAACGATTCCGGTGAGATCCAGGCGATCGTGTTCGCCGGACTTGGCTTTTCGACGTCGGAGGCGACGACGCTGTTCATCGTGATGGGCGGGCATGAATCCCGTTCCTACGGCGATATCAAAGCCTTGATCGACTTGTTTGAGCGGGTCAAGTGGCGCATTTCCGGCCAGTTCATCAGCGCCTGGCGCAAATATCGCCCGGTTGGAAATTTCGAGCGGCCCCGCGCCGACAGCCTGGGAGAACGCGCCGACAGCCGCCGCGCAGGCGCCGTGCAAAGCGAACGCGGGCGCAACATTCTGGAACACGGCGTTATCAAGGATCCCCTGCCGATCGCCGCGTCGGACCGCCGGTAACCCCGTGGCAAGAGCAGCAGGTTTTGGTGCTTATCCGAGGACGAGGCCGATCTGATCGATTGGCCAGTCCAGGCGGTATTCGATGTCGATGATCCATAAATCACCGTCGAAGCGCTGTTGCCGCTCCAGATAATCGGTGATCGCGAACGGGTCGGTGCGCTCGATGACCTTTTCAAAACGCCGTTCGTCGGCCCCGCCCACATCGACAAGCGCCTGCGGCGCCGGACCGTACAGGTCCGATGTTCTGTCCTCATAATCGATGCGAATGAAGATGGCGCCCGCCTCCGCCGCGCCGCGCCTGGCGACATAGACCGGCACCGCCGAGGCGCCGCACCGCCGGATCAGCACGTCCACCCAAAAAGACGAGGTAATGCGCATGATGTCCGTTCTATCCGCGTCCGGAACCGGCTCGAGCGTCCCTATGGCCTGTTGCGACCAGGCCGAGACAGAATCCCGCGGAACATGTCAGCGTGCGGCAATCGGGTTGACGCCGCCGATCAGAACCAGTTCGGCGATGATCCGGTCTCCGATCGCGCCGGTGATCGGCATGCCGCGATCCAGTTCGAAGCGTTGGATCGCCTGCGCCGTCTGGCTGCCATGGACGCCATCGATCCCGATAGGACCATAGCCGAGATCGCTCAGGACCCGCTGCACCAGCAGGATATCCTCCCGGTCGACGGAGGAGTTGACCTGCGGCTTGACGATCGCGACCGGCGGCTTCGTGCCTGACAGGGCTGCGGCCGGCACCGCCCGTTTCAGCCGCTTCAGCAGCAAAGGCGTGATCGCGCCGGTTTCCGGATATCCGCCCTTGCGTTCAAAATCGATGATCGCATTTTCCGTGCGGGTTCCAAAAACCCCATCGACTTCGCCAACCTCATAGCCTTTGTTTCGAAGCAATTCCTGAACTTTGGCCACCTGGTCGGTCTCGCCGTCCGGTGCCGGTTTCGGCAAGATCCGGGCCGCGGATTTCGGTGAAATATTGCCGGTGAAAAGGTCGCCTTGCGACCGGGTATCGAAGATCGGCGCCGGATGCCGCCGCGATTGCATGAACGCGGCGTTCACCACGATTAGGGTAATGGCCAGCGCGCCGATGAGTATGGCGCCGAGTTGCAAGGGTCCCGACGTATCGTCGTCGGGAATCGCCACCCCGGCATTGCCATCCGCGGTTGAAAAGTCTCTTTCTGATCTCACGTCGAATTCACGCATCGTGCTCAACCAAATCCTCGCTATGCGGTCATTTTGCGGGCGCCGTCGAAATCGTCAACCACAGCGCAGTCCTCCGGTCCAGGTTTTGTGTCCGACACGGCCCGTTCGATGAGCGCAACCGCAGAAGACCGGTATGGAAGCGGCAGATCGATTCCGATCGTCGTGCCGACCCCGACGGTGCTTTTTACCCGAACTTCACCGCCATGCAATTCGGTCAGTCCCTTGACCACCGAAAGCCCGAGCCCCGTGCCTTCCTTATGCCGGCTATAACTGTTGTCGGCCTGAAAAAACGGCTTGCCCAAATTCAGCATGTCTTCCGGCGAAATGCCGATGCCCGTATCGGCCACGCTCAGGACGAACCGGTCGCGCGTCTTCCTCGCCGACACGGTAATGGTGCCGCCAGGCTCGGTGAATTTGATGGCGTTCGACAACAGATTGAGCAGGATCTGGCGAATGGCCCGCCGGTCCGCCGTCAAATCCTCGATCCGCTCGGGGATCCGCGATACGACGTTGACGGCCGCATCCTGCGCTTGCGGCATGGTCATCGCGATGCATTCGGAGATCACGCATGCGGCTTCGAAGGGTTCCGGGATCACCTGGAATTTTCCCGCCTCGATCTTCGACATGTCCAATATATCGTTGACGACGGCCAAAAGGTGAGCGCCGGAATCGTGAATCAGATGAATGTATTCCAGATATTTATCATTGGCGATCGGGCCGTAGACTTCACTTTTCACCAGATCGGAAAATCCGATTATGGCGTTGAGCGGCGTGCGCAATTCGTGGCTCACATTGGCCAGAAACCGGGTCTTCAGAGCATAGGCCTCTTCGGCCTTTTCCCGGGCGAGGCGCAGGTCGTCCTCATATTGCTTGCGCTCCGTCACGTCGCGGATGACCGAAACGACCCGGTCCGGACGGCCGGCGACGGGGGCGAGCGGCTTGCAGCGCATTTCGAGCCAGACGAACTCCGGATATTGGGTCTTCCCGGCGCCAATTTCGGTCGAACCGGCGCGGGCGCGAAACTCCACCTTGGTCGGGGTCATGTCGGCAAGCGCATCCGACAGACCTTTCAGATAGGCCGGCCGGTCGGCCACATGCACCCGCGAAAACAGGCCATCGCCGAGTGTCTCGCCATCATCGATGCTGAGGATCTCGTTGATCGACGGCGTAACGAACAGCGTTTCGCCGGACTGGTCGTGCAGACTGACCGCATTGCTGACATTGTCGCCGACGACCCGATAGAGGTATTCCCGGTCGCGGACCACGCGCAGGGTCTCCCGATTCAAACCGTCGAGTTCCAGCACGAGCAGAATTCCATAAAGGATCAACGCGGCGGTAAAGATGACGTTAAGCGCATCTCCCGGCACGACCGCCACCGCTGCGGGTTCGATAACGCCGAACTCCAGGGTCAGGCCGATGCCGGCGAAGACGAAGCAGGCAATGCCGATATTGGCCAGCACGAGCCGTCGGTTTCCGGTCACCGCCGCTTCAAACGGCAAAATGGCAAGCCACAGAACCGCCGGCAGGACAATGCCGCCGGACACGAAAATGACCCAGGTCACGAAGGTTGCGATCACGCCTGCCTGCAGGATATGCGCAAGCACGAGCTTTCCGGATTTCGACAGAAGCAGCGCCACCGGCGCCAGCAACGACAGGAAGCCCAACGCCATCACGCCCGTCAGGTCCGATTGGACGCCGATCGCCAGATAAACCGGCACCATGGCCATCGACAAAACGCCAATGAAAAAATTCCGCAAAATGAAGGATTCATGCCGAATTCGGGCATAGCCATCCCCGCACGCCATGGCGTTGGCGGGAATGCCAGCTCTTATCAACTCTACCAATTCGGTAATGCGAGGCATACGCAACACGCCCTCACCTACTTTACGCCACCCTTGTTGATTTCACCCTCTCATAATTCCTTTAAAGAAGAATGAAAATATTCATCCAGCAATTTCCGATTTATTAAGCATAAATATAATGTTAATTACAAATATACATTCTAATTCATCACTTTAATCCTTTCGAACACTAAATAATTCCATTTAAGTTTCCGTAAACGTGCTCGATAAAATTTTAGTATATTTAGATTCAGATGAAGTAACAAATTTACTCGAATGATATGAATAAGTAAAACGCGATATTTGGAGAAAGGGTGTAGGATTTTACAGGATTGATGAATACGGGAACACAAAGGGTGGATAAATGTTTCTGATCAGAGCCGCATTTTGGCTGTCGGTCGCGGTCTTGTTCATTCCGGCCGGACAAAGTGAAGAACAGCAAGCCCAGGCTCAAACGGTCTCCACGGGTGAAGCAATCCTCGCGGCGCAATCCCTATGGTCGGATGTGTCGGGCTTTTGCCAGCGCAATCCGGAGGTTTGCGAGACCGGAGGAACCGCGCTTCAAACCTTCTCGCTGAAGGCCAGGAACGGCGCGCGCATGCTCTATGAATTCTTCGACGACGGAAGCGTTGTCGCACCGCAGCCACTTCATGCCAGCGCCGATGGCACGGACGGGTCCGATCCGGTGACGACCGGAACAATTACCCGGAATGGAAAGCTGTAATCGAGGCCTGCGGCGCCGGCCCAGGGTCAGTCCTTGGTTTGCCACGGCGAAAGCTGCTGGGAGCCCGTCCATACAAACGCAGAAACGCATCATTGAAACGACGAATGCTGCTGAACCCGGACGCGAAAGCAACGGCGCTTATCGGCATCGTTGTGTCGCTGATGAGCACTTTGGCTTTCTGCACCCGCCGGGTCGCGGCGACCTGAAGCGGCGAAGCGCCGACATGGCGCATGAAAAGCCTCGATAAATGCCGGGCGCCCATGCCAAGCGCCGCGGCGAGCGATTCCACATTATTCCCGTCCAGATAGCCAGCCTCGATCATCCGCAAACCCCGCTCGACACTGGTCGCGGTGCCGCGCCAGGCCGGGCTGCCCGGCGCCGATTCCGGCCGACAGCGTAGACAGGGACGGAAACCCAACCGCTCCGCCGCCGCCGCGGAGGGAAGGAAAAACACGTTGCACGAATGCGCCGGCGCCACCGGACAGACCGGCCGGCAATAGATTTTCGTGGTTTTTACGCAGGTGAAGAAAACACCGTCATAAGCGGCGTCGCGCCGCAGGCGCGCTGCGTCGCAAATTTGCCAATCCCGCCAAATTTCCATATCTGCCAAGTGTCTCAAGCCGCTCTCCCGCGCCCTGGAAGGCGCCGCTGACGAACTGCATCGCCGTGCGGTCCGCTTGCGAGCCCACCCGGTTCCACAATCCTATAGCAGCGCCGCGGAATTTCTCGCCGGATTCGGACATTGTCCTGCACGCATCGCCGCGATCGCCGGGCGGTCGGTCCGAACGGCGCCCGCGCCCCATGACCGTCCCTGCATCGACCAGGTCCGAATGCGGCCGGACAATTTTCGGCCAATGGCGTTCGCTGCACGAGGGGCCGCGCGATTCGCGACGAACCCTTGCACTGTCGGGCGGTCTCGGGGCCGGCCCGCGAAGCATTCTTCGACCGGCTTCGAAGCATCGGTGCGAGCCGAAAGGTTAGAGCGCGGAGAGTGCGACTATGGGGAGCGATTGGATGCGAACGGCGACAAAGAGCCGGACTTTTTTCGGGTGGCGGGTTGTCGCGGCGGCCTTTGCCGTCGCGGTTTTGGGATGGGGCACCGGCTTTTACGGGCCGCCGGTATTTCTGCATGCGGTCGTCAGCCAGCGCGGCTGGTCGCTCGCCCTGGTGTCCACGGCAGTGACCCTGCATTTCCTGTTCGGCGCGTTGCTGGTGGCGCAAATGCCGGCACTCTATCGCCGGTTCGGCGTCGCGAATGTGACGAAATTCAGCGCGGTCTCGACGGCGATCGGGCTTGTTCTGTGGGCTGTGGCGAACCAGCCCTGGCACTTGTTCGCCGCAACGCTTTTCAGCGGAGCGGGCTGGGCCGGAACCGGAGCGCTTGCCATCAACATGATGGTTGCGCCCTGGTTCGAGCGCCGGCGCCCGGCGGCGCTGTCGCTGGCCTACAATGGCGCCAGCGTCGGCGGCGTGCTTTTCTCTCCGCTCTGGATTTTTCTGATCGACCGGATCGGATTTACGCCGGCGACATTCGGGATCGGCGCTCTGACGATCGTCCTTCTCTGGTTCCTGTCCGACCGATATTTCTCCGCAGCGCCGGCGGATCTCGGGCAATGCCCGGATGGCGGACAGGCCGGCGCCGCGCCGGGCGGACCCGCAGCCCAATTGCCGGAACGACCCGGCCGCGCGCTATGGAGCAGCCGGAGCTTCGTGACCTACATTGCCGGCTTCACCATCGGATTGTTCGTGCAGGTCGGCATCATCGCCCATCTGGTGTCCTTGCTGATTCCGGCCATGGGCGCCGGCTGGGCCGGGCTTGCCGCCGGGCTGGCCACTTTATGCGCGATCGTGGGAAGAACCCTGTCGGGCTGGTTCATGCCGGCCGGCGCCGACCGGCGCGTGCTGGCGGCGGCAACCTATTGCGTGCAAGCCTGCGGTTGCGGGATTTTCATCCTTGCCGGCGGCGAATCCCTGCCCCTGTTATGGATCGGCATCCTCCTCTTCGGCCTCGGCATCGGCAATGTCACGTCGCTCCCGCCGCTGATCGCCCAGGCGGAATACGCCAAGGCCGACGTGGCGCGCGCCATCGCGCTCGGCACGGCGATCGGACAGGCCGGATATGCCTTCGCGCCGGCGGCCTTCGGCTTGATCCGCATCTGGTCCAATCCGGCGGACGCAGCCGTCAACCCGGACGTTCCCGCCTTCTTCACGATCGCCGCGGTGCTTCAGATTCTCGCTGCCTGCGCCTATCTGCTCGGCCGCCGGGTCCCCGAAGCCGGCGGAAACCGGTAACGCGCCGCTGTTTTCCGGCTTTTTCCGACCAATTCCCACCCGGTTGGTCTTCTCTCCCCACGACAATGACTATATCAGGGTAAGAAAGAATCAGGCGGACATGATGGATATCGACAAAATCATCGATGATTTCGAGTTTCTCGACGATTGGGACGACCGGTACCGGTATCTCATCGAATTGGGAAAAGCCCTGCCGCCCTTCCCTGAAGCCAGCCGCACCGAGGCGAATAAAGTGCTGGGTTGCGTGTCACAGGTCTGGCTCGATTGCAGCAGGGCGGAGGATGAACCCGGCATCCGCATGACCTATGCCGGCGACAGCGATGCGATGATCGTCAAGGGATTGATCGCAATCCTGCTTGCCTTTTATTCCGGAAAGACCGCAATCGAGATAAGCGCGATGGATCCGGCAGGGGTATTCGAGCGGCTCGGTTTGCGCGATCACCTGACCGCCCAACGTTCGAACGGCTTGCATTCCATGGTGCGTCGCATCCAGCGAGATGCGGAGGAAACCCGGGTCGAATCGGCCTGAGTTTTTTTGCTGCCCTATTGCGCGAATTCGTCTTCACCGCGCGCGTCCGAATCAACAAAAAAATCGCGCGGCATGGACTGCCGCGCGATTGTATTGTCGTTGCCGTCGGCCATACCGGTTTCCAGGCGGAACCGGCGCCGTCGGAGGACCCAGAGGCAGCGCCGGTCAGGCGCGGCGGCGTTGTTGTCCAAGTCCCATTTTCTTGGCCAACTCGGAACGAGCCGCCGCGTAATTGGGAGCAACCATCGGATAGTCGGACGGCAGGCCCCATTTCTCACGATATTCTTCCGGCGTGAGATTGTAATGGGTCCGCAAATGGCGCTTCAAAGACTTGAATTTCTTGCCGTCTTCCAAACACACGATGTAATCGGGATGAATGGATTTTTTGACGGGCACTGCCGGTTTTGCGGGCTCGGGCTCAGGTTCGACGGTATCGACTTCGGTCCGTTGCAACGCGGCAAAGACCTCGGAAATGAGACTCGGCAAATCGCCCGAAGCCACCGCATTGTTGCTCACATACGCCGAAACGATGTCAGCTGTAAGGTCAACTAAACTGCCATTGTCGATTGATTCAGACATTCTGCACCTATTATTCCGTTGTGCTTATCGAAGAAGCATTGTGAGTTGTTTATCTAGCGAACACTACCAAATGTTGTTCTGTAACTGATTACTCCGCATAGTCGCCAAGCTCGCCAGTTGTACGTAAGGTATAACGGCATAATTCGCAAAAACAAGACCTGCGACAAAATATTACACCGCTGCTCATGCAAACAGAACGACGAACGCCGATCAAACGTGAGAAAAATGCAAGAAAGTGCAAAATTGGGTAAACTTTAGGCACATTAACCCATTGAAGCATTCAACATATTACCCAAAATCCGAAAAGAGATTCGGATAAATTATTTAGCAGATACTCATTCGCCAGCGGCCGGCAAATTTAAGCTTTCGGCAAATTTGTCGATCTTGGTCTGCGGACAGGGCTTGTAGCCGGCAATATAGGAAGCGCGCGCCAGCAAATGCGCCGATATTGGCGCCGTGAGCAAAAAGAACAAGATGCCGGCAAACGCCCGTGAGACCACATCGACTTCCCACGCATAGACGGCAAGGGCGATAAGCATAAGCCCGGATCCGAGCGTGCCGGCCTTGCTGGCCGCGTGCATGCGCAGATAGACGTCCTGCAGACGAATCAATCCGATCGCCGCCACCAGGCAAAACAGGGAGCCGACAACAATCAGGATCCCGACGACGATCTCAAACACAAGCACCGTCATTTCGCAGGCTCCTTGAATTGCGCTGCGGAGTCCTCCGGCTCGGAGGACCGGCCGTAGGTGGAGGCTTTCGACAGCACGAACCGGGCGAACGCCACCGTCGCCAGAAAGCCGACAAGACCGAGCGCGATCGCGATATCCATATAGAGATAGTAACCGGTCTTGATACCCATGACGGCGATGAACCCGATCCCTACGGTCACCAGCATGTCGAGCGCCAGGATCCGGTCCGGCAAAGTCGGGCCGACTATGATCCGGATGATGATCACGACAAAGGAAATGCTCAATATGGCCAACGCCAATTGGATGCACACGGACAGGAACATGCCGGTCATCACCGAAAAGCCTCCAAAATCTTGCGCTCGAAACCTTGCTTGATCTCGCGAATGGTCTGGTCGGGATCGGGAACGTCGATGCAATGAACGTAAAGGATCTTGCGGTCGGACGACACATCGACGCTGAATGTTCCGGGCGTCAGGGTTATCAGATTTGCCAACAAGGTGATCTCGAAATCCCGGTCGACCGTCAAAGGATAAGCGATAATTCCCGGATTGATCTTGATCGTCGGTGTGAGCACGAGTAAAGCCACCCGCCAGGCCGACAACACCAATTCGTAGAGGAACAGGCCCGCCAGGGCGACGATCTTGCCGGACCTGTAAAAATAATTCAGCGCGCCGACTTGTTCGCGAATCAGGAACAAAGCCGCCGCGCCGAGCGCGAATCCGAAGAGCAGGTTGAGCAGCGAAAACTCGCCGATCACCGCGCACCAGGCGAAAGCCAGCAACAGGTTGATCAGATACAGGCTCATCGCACCGCCCCCTCCCCGAACACCGAGAGAATGTAATCCGCCGGATCGAGCAGATCGGCTGCGCCTTGCAGAGCGACCGACATGACCGGTTCGGGCATCATGCCGAGATAGATGACCACAAGCACCAGTGCGAAAACCGGCGCCAGCATCAGGCGCTGATCGCCGACGATGAAAGCCTGACGGGCTTCACCGCCGGAAACGGCCAGAACACCGTCCGGCGTTCCCTCGATCCCGCCGCGCCAGAAAGCATGAAGCCAGACGCGGCCGACCGCCAATGTGGTCAGGAAACCCGACAGAAGAATGGCAAAAGCCAACCAGTCGTTATGGGTTTCAAGCGACGCCTTGACGAGAATGACCTTCGGCCAGAACCCCGAAAATGGCGGCAGGCCGGCGACCGCGAGTGCGAGAATGAAGAACGCGGCGGCGAAACCGTGATCGAAGCGATACAGACCGCCGATCTTGCGCAGATCCGTATCCCCGGCGATCCGCCCGATCACACCCACGGCAAGATAAAGCGCCGTCATGACGATGATGGAATGTACCGCATAAAGGATCGCCCCCGACACCGCTTCGGTGGTGCCGATCGAAACGCCGACAAACATCGCGCCAATGCCCGAAATCACCAGATATCCCATCATGCGGCGCAAATCCGATTGCGCCAGCGCGCCAAGCGATCCAAGCACCATGGTCAGTGCCGCAATCCAACCCACGACCGAGGCCAGATCCAGCAAAACACCCGGCAGAATCATGATCATGACCCGCAGCAGCGCATAGACGCCGACCTTGGTCAAAAGACCGGCGAAAATCGCCGAAACCACGATATTGGGCGTGTGATAGGAGGCGGGAAGCCAGAAATTCACCGGAAAGGCGGCCGCCTTCATGGCAAAGGCCAGGACATAGAGGGCGCCGATGGTCAGGATCGGCGCGCTTGGCGATACCGTCGCCGCCTTCACCGCCAGATCGGCCATGTTCAAGGTCCCGAAGACGCCGTAGACGAAGGCGGTGGCGATCAGGAACATCGTGGTGGCGATAAGGTTCAACAAGGCGTATTTCACCGCGCCATCGATCTGAACCTTTTCGCTGCCCAGGATCATCAACCCGAAGGAAGCGATCAACAGAACTTCGAACCAGACATACAGGTTGAAGATGTCGCCGGTCAAAAACGCGCCTGAAACCCCGGTCATCAGCAACAAAAGGAACGGGAAAAATCCGTAACGCCGCTGGGTCTTGCGAATATCGGCCACCGCATAAACGCCGCCGGCCAGGGCGACGATCGACGCGGTCAGACACAGCAAGGCTCCGGTCGAATCGACGGTGAAGGCAATTCCGAAGGGTGCATACCAGCGGCCCATCACCATGGTGACGATGCCGTTCTCCAGCACATGGCGCAGCAGAAAGATGTTGGAGACCACCAGAAGCGCCAGGAACGGCAGCCCCAGCCAGGGCTGCAGCGCGGTGTTCTTGCGGTTCATCAGGCAGATCGCCCCGCCGATTATGGTGATGATGATCGGCGTGATCACCAGCCAATCGGCGGCGGCAACCGGCGCCAGGACCATGGCCTGGGCGAGATCGACCGTTTGATGCGACGTTTTCGCCATAACTCAATATCCCTGCGGAGGGTTCGGGGCTTCCCTCGGTTCGGCCTGGCGCATCTCGTCGGTGTCGTCGGTTCCCAATTCCTGATAGGCCCGATAGCCAAGCACCAGCAGAAAAGCGAAGAACGAAAACGATATGACGATCGCCGTCAGCACCAGGGCCTGCGGCAGCGGATTCGCAATTATATTTTCGGGAACCATATGATCGACGCCGATGATCGGCGGAACTTCCCGCGTCAGCCGTCCATTGGTGAAGATCAGAAGATTGACGGCATTGCCGAGGATGGCAACGCCGAGCAGGATCCGCACGATCTTCTTCGACAGCATCAGATAGATGCTGACGGTAAAGAACAGGCCGATGGTGACCGCCAATGCGACTTCCATCAATCGCGCTCCCTTTCTTCCAATGCCAGCGCGATCGAACCGATCGATCCGACGACGACGAGGTAGACCCCGATATCGAAGATCAACGGCGTCGACAGCGCGATCTCGACGCCGAACAGAGTCGGGTAGACCCACAGTCCGGTGAGATACGGCACGGACTGGAAAAACGACGGAATTCCGGCAACCGCCCCTAGCAACAGGCCGAAGGCGGAAAGCGACATGGGATGCACGTGAATCGCCCGGCGCACCGGCGCAACGCCGTTGGCGATGCCGTAGATCGCCAGCGCCGAGGCCGCGATCAGTCCGCCGATAAAACCGCCGCCCGGCTCATTATGGCCGCGCAGCAGGACGAAAACGGAAAACAGCACCATCAGACTGGACAGAAAGGGTGCGATCGTACGGAAGATTACGGTTTGCATCAGCGTTGCCTATATCCGTTCCGAGGCCGGCACGCCGGACTCGGCGCGTATGGTGCTTGCCGGATCCACGTTCGCCTGGGCCAGAATTTCATGGGGTTTGCGTACCGCGCGCACCCGGATGAGCGCGAGCACGGCCAAACCGGTCACCATGACCACGGTGATCTCCCCCAGCGTATCCAGTCCGCGGAAATCCACCAGAATCACATTCACGATATTGCGGCCATGGGCGATGGTGCGGCTGTATTGGGCGAAAAAGTCAGACAGATACGGGTCGAACGGATTGGCGGCGACCGCCAGCATCACCAGCATGAAACCAAGCCCGCAGGCGATCGATATGGACCAGTCGCGCACCCGGTCGAGGACATGGCGCTGGTCCTGGGGCTTCAGATTGAGCCTCGTCATGACCAGGGCGAGAATGACCACGGACAGGGTTTCCACCATGAACTGGGTGAAGGACAGGTCCGGCGCGCCGAACAGCATGAAGATCAGCGCCACAGCAAAGCCTTGAATGCCGAGCGATATGATCGCAACCAACCGGGTCCGCGCCACCATCACCGCGGCAAGCCCCAAAATGGCGATGGCGATCACGCCCCATTCATAAAACGTCATGGAGGGAAATTCCGGCAGACCCGGCATGTCGCGCAGCGCCAGGGGCACGATCAGGAACAGGGCGATCATGCTGAACGTCGCCGACAGATAGAATTGCAGGGATCCCGG
>Ga0214472_10004941_pt1 | contig 14021 bp, 13 predicted proteins | sample RVTome_6_FD_207662 | JGI IMG/M metagenome (GOLD analysis project Ga0214472, IMG submission 207662) | Soil microbial communities from uranium-contaminated site in the Upper Colorado River Basin, Wyoming, United States - RVT140D175 | ecosystem: Environmental > Terrestrial > Soil > Contaminated >... | reverse complement strand
GTCTGATTCATGGGCTCGAGCGTGGATTCGGACGGATCGCCCAACGGCTGGCGGCAATCCATCTCGACGTCGACGGGATCGACCATGTGGACCCGGCCGAACGATACGTCGTCGTCCCCCTGCACGAAGGGCTGGCCGACGCCCTCGCCCTGCTCAGGCTGCCGTTGGGTCTCAGATTCGCCGCTCGCGACGAGCTGTTCGGATGGCCGGGACTCGGTCGCTACCTGCGAGCCACACAGCACCCGCTCGTAGACACGAGGGGCTCGGTGACCTCGATCCGTCGGTTCCACCGTGAAGCCGGCCGGGTCTTCGACGAAGGGGACAGCCTGGTGGTGTTCGCACAGGGTTCGATCCTCGGCGTCGAGGTGGCGTTCCAGGCGGGAGCACTCCGTATCGCCCGACATTTCGGTCGCCCGCTGCTTCCCGTGGTCTTGACCGGGAGTCACCGGGTGTGGGAGCACCCGTACACGGCCACGCTCCGATTCGGCGAGCAGGTCTCGATGCGGGTGCTGGAGCCCATCGCACCGAGTGAGCTCGACCCATCGACGTTTCGAGACCTGGAACGGAAGATGAAGTTGATGGCACTCGAGTCGGGGTCGGCGCGGCGGTTCGTACCGGAACGAGACGGCTGGTGGGACGGCTATCCGTTCGAGATCGACTCGGACTTCCCCGACTTGCGAGACCGAGTGGCGGAGCACCGGAGATCGAAGCGGCTCGCGGAACGATGAATTCTCTGCCCGAGCCCGTCCTGGGTGATGGCGGACCTCGCACGGTGGGCGAGGTGCGGATGAGACGAGGGCCAGGTTCATCGGGGACTGCGGTCGTGGTAGCGGCGGAAGGCGAGTGCGAGCAGCCAGAGTGACATCGAGCTCCGTCGATGGAACACCGCGTCAGACGTCAGAGGGGAGGCGCCGCAACGGCGGCGCCTCCCCTTGGGGTGGGCTCTTCTCGCGGAAGGGGGCACGCGATCGAGCCCAGAGCTCAGGCTTGGTTCGTGTGTCCCGGCAGTTCCCGCAGTCGGATCGCCTGGAAGCGAAGCACCTTGGTGATCGTCGCCAGACCCAGTGCGATCGCAACGAGATACACGGCCACGCCCAGCCTGCGCACTGCCTCCAGGGCGATGGCGGTCGATTCCGAGTCGGCGACCGAGATGGTCCCGGCAGCGGTGCCCGCCGCGGTGACGAAGTGGATGACGACGGCGACGAGGATCGCCATCATCGCCATCGTCATCAACCCGACGAACGCCTTCGCCGTCGCCGGCATCTTCAGGGTGTGCACCTTGACACCGAGAGTCTCCTGTACTCGGCCTCCCCCATCCCGGAACACTCCGAGGATGCGGGCGACGGCGAAGCTGATGGCCGCGAACACCGAGGCGAACCCTATGAACATCAGCCCCGTCACCAGGTGGCCCTGGGCCTGAATGGTTGCTTCCGAAGCACCATCGGCGACGGATCCGGCCCGCACCCCTGCCGCGATGATGGCTGCGACGAAGCCCATGAGGGACATGGCCCACATCGGCGCCCACAGCGCTCGGCCCAGTCGTTGGGGCAGGTTGTAGCCCGGATTCTTTGCTGAGACCTCGAGGACGAGGTCCGTGGTTGTCGTTGTTGTCATTGTCGAGCCTCCTTGAAAACGTTCACTTGCCGGTCTTGATGATCTCGATGATCCGGTCGAATTGGAACCGGAGGACGTTGCCGATGGTCACCAGTGCCAGCGTTATCCCGGCGAGGATGAGCGCGAGCCCGAGCTCGCGAAGAGGGCCGAGGAACGCGAGCCATGCCGCGGTGTCCACGCCTCCGGCGGCGACGATCAGGTAGCCGACGAACTGGGCCACCGCCACCATCAGGCCGAGCATCATCAGTGCCACGAAGACCTTCGCCGTCGTCGGCATCTTCAGTGTCTTCACTGCGACGCCGAGGCCATGCTGGACCTCGCCTCCGCCGGTGCGGATCGCCCAGAGGATGGTGCCCAACAGGAACGAGACTCCCGCCAGCAGCATGCCTTCACCGAGGAACTGAAGTCCTTGGGTCCAGGTCGAAGCAACGATTCCACCCGACTGTGCCCACGACAGCGAGACCACGAACCCCACGGCCACGGCCATGATTCCCATGGCCAGCATCGGCCGCCACATGGTCTTGGCCATCCGGTGGATACCGAGTTCCGCCGGTGGAGTGGCGGTGACCGTCGCCGTACCGTACGGCGTGCGGACCTCCGAGGGCCCCGTGCTCGGGGTGGAGTCGACATGAACGAGCTTCGGGAGGGTCTCCTTGAGGGCATCGACCCGAAGCCACAGCTTCATCAGAATGCCCCAGAGGATCACTCCTATTGCCAGCTTGACCGTGCCGAAGCCGAGCGTGGTCAACCCGAACGACCAAGGCAGGGTCTCCGCCCGAAGGCTTGCGTCTCCTACCGCCACCAAATTGGCGATGAACGTCACGATGGTCAGGACGAGACCGATCACGGCGATGGCCAGACCGATCGTTCGGGGCCGAGACGGGGCGCGATAGTCGTCGGTCGACGACGGGCGAACCCGAGTGTGCATGATTGTGGCCATTGCAGTACCTCCTGTTGGACGGTCCAATCAGATCGCCCAACCGGTGCCGTCGACGCGTCGATCCCGTTATGTCGGCCAGTCGACACTCACCGACTGTCGTGAACCCGACTCAGGGGGGATGGCGCTCGCGCCGCCGGAACGGCCGCCATCATCCATCAGGGTGGCATGGCCCAGATATCCCAGCGCCAACCTCGGTCCGGCTCGTAGCCGGATGCGCTCTCCGGCTTGGGCATGGCTGATGCGACGACGCTTCAGAGCAGCGAGAGCCGTCACTGCCCCGACCATCCCATCGACGGCGAGCGTGTAGTCCACGGTCTGCTCCACCCGGAATCGCCTCCGTCCCAACATGCGTTCGAGCTCGTCGGGCCGGATGAGGCGATCCCATTCATGCAGGGACGCCGGCAACACTCTGGTGGGCGGGAAACGCTGGGCGAGATCGATGAGGACGAAGCGGCTGAGTCGAGTCCGGTGAGGGGTGGAGAACAGCAGTGCTCCCCCGACGCGCAGAACCCGCCCGATCTCCGACAAGACCTGGGCGGGAGTGCGAACGTGTTCGAGGACCTCGGTGCACACCACCGCATCGAACTGCCCATCCCCGAACGGGAGATGCTCGCCTTCTCCCGCCACGACCATGCCGGCGCCGACCTCCCCGGCGGCCGTCACGGCGGCGTGCGAGATGTCGACACCCACGACATCGAAGCCGGCGGACGTCAACTCGCGACTGACGAAACCTCCGCCACAACCGACATCGAGCACCCGGCCTCCGGAGGGGAGCACACGCTCGAGCGTGGAACGGAAGTAGGGAACCCGGAGCGGATCCAGGAGTGTGTGGAGGCCGAGCAGCAACCCCTCCGGATCCCACCAGTCGTATCGATCAAAGTGTGATCCCACACTCACTCCTCGTCGAGCGCCTGCTCCGCGGCGTGCGACACGAACCCTCTCCACGCCGGCAACGAAACCGCCACATCAGCCCAAGTAGTACATCCCGATGAGCGCCAGATCGCAGGACTCGTCGTCGACATCGGTTCCGGGGGTCTCGTCGTCCAGTAGGGGAAGCCACAGCGTTTCGTGCATGTCGGGTGCAACCGCCACCGAACGACGCCCGTCGAAGCAATGTCGGCCCACCGACATCACGTTTCGGTTCGACGAATGCAGAGAATCTCGACCAAGCACGCTCGCCAGGGCGCGCCGGGAGTTCAGAGCAGGACGGCCTCGAGTTGACCGACAGCCGACTGATACGCCTCTCTGAACATCGCGTTCGCCTCGTCGGCGTTCAGATCGAAGTCGAGCGCTGGTCGATCGACCTGTACTGCAATCGTCGATCCGATGTCGCGGCAGAGAACCGGAAGCGACTCACGCGCGGTCATTCCTGCTGCGATGACCGAGCGTGCCAGCGAAATCGGCCCCCTGATCCGATGGTCCTCGTGCGTCTCATCCGGAGGCGTGAGCCGGAACCCCAGCATCGGCGTCCCGGACGTGACCAGCTGCAGCGGAAACCGGGCGGCGAGGGCCCCGTCGACCAACTTCACGTCCTCCCCCGTCAGCCGACTTCGGATGACCACGGGCTCGAACACGAATGGGACGGCGGCCGATGCTCGGACGGCCCGAGCCACCGGAAATCGCGCCGGGTCGATCCCGAACAGGGGGAGATCGTCGGGAAGAACGATCCCTCGACCGTGGATCAGATCGGTCGCCACGACCCGGAGAGCCCCGGGATTCAGGTCGCTGAACACCCGCACACCCTTGTTCGCCAGCAGCCGGAACATCTCCCGCTCGAGACGCTCTCCGCGGGCGACACCTCCCGACGCCAGCATCGCGATGTGCGGTCCGATGAGAGGAATCCTCGCCGCCAGCCTGCGGTCGCTGAACCGGGACCAGGGAAGTTCACAGACGATCCGCTCGAGGTCGGCGGCGTCGTAGCCGGCCACGACGAGCGACGCCACGAGGGCACCCGCCGACGTTCCGACGGCCGAGGGGAACCGGTAGCCGTGGTCCATCGCTGCGGCTGCCGCGCCTGCCAGGGCGATTCCCTTCACCCCGCCGCCCTCGAAGACTGCCGTCACATCCATCATGATGGGAACAACCCCCAGGGTGGTTCCTCGAGGACCGGATCGTCGGCTGGGCGACAAGCTGAATCACTGGCCGCCTGCTGGGCCTACACGAGGACGGGGTCCGTGATGATCTCGACCAACGCCGGGCCATCGTGGGCCACGGCTTCGGCGATGGCGGCGTCGAGTTCTCCGATGCGTTGCGCCCGCGCACCGAGCGCGCCGCAGGAACGGGCGAAGTCGGCGAAATTCGGATTGTGGAGCGACGTCTGCCACACGTCGTATTCGGCAGATCGTTGCTCCTTGCTGATCTTCCCCAACTCGTCGTTGACCAGGAGGATGCAGGTGATGTTCATCCCGTACTTGACCGCTGTCGTCATCTCCATGGCGTACTGGCCGAAGCCACCGTCTCCGCACACGGCGACAACCTGCCGGCGGCCACCGACGGCAGCCCACGCCCCCAACGCGGCGGGGAGCCCGAAGCCGATCGATCCGAGATATCCGGACATGAGGACGGTCTGTCTCGTCGCCTCGAAGTACCTGCCGAACGAGTAGGTGTTGTTCCCGACGTCGACGCAGACCACCGCATCGGGGTCGATGACCTCACCCAGTACCTCGAAGACCGAAGCCGAGTTGACACCTCTCCCACGATCGTCTGCGCGGCGACGTTTCTTCTCCCTGCGCCAGATCGCCCACCGTGCGGCCACCTCGGGCCGCTGGTCGACCCACTCGCCGGCTTCGAGCCTCGCCACCAACTCGGTGGCGGTCGCTCCGACATCGCCGATGACGCCGAGATCGACCGAGTGATGACGGCCGATCGCCCACGGATCTCGATCCACCTGGACGATCGGCTTGTACGAGGCGATCCCGGTGTGGTTGGAGAACGACGCCCCAAAAACGACCAAGAGGTCGCATTCGTTCATGAACCAGCTCGCCACCGGCGTTCCACTCCGGCCGAGGACACCACATCCGAGCGGATGGCGGTCCGAGATCTGCCCCTTGGCCTTGAACGTCGTGACGACCGGCGCCCCAAGTCGCTCGGCGAGCTCGACTATCGGGTCCATGTCGAAGCGGGCGCCGGCGCCCACCACGATGACGGGACGGCCGGCCTCCACGATACGGCGGATGGCTTGGCGCAGGCTCGATTCGTCGGGGACCGTGCGGTCGATCGCCGTCCTGCCCTCCGGCGATCCGGGTTCGACGTCGGGCGCCGGGACGATCTGAACGTCATCAGGCAGCATCAGGTGGGTGACGGTCTGGTCGAGGATCGCCCTCTTGCACACGAGGGTCATCAGCTCGGCGTGATCCGAGTGGGCGTGGACCGTCTCCGAGATGGCAGCCACGTCCGCGAAGACGGTCTCGAGATCGAGATCCTGAAAGGCGCCCTTTCCCTTGACCTTCGACGCCACCTGTCCGGAGATCGCCAGAACCGGAGCCTGGTCCCGCTTGGCGTCGTACAAGCCGGTGAGCAGGTTGGTCGACCCGGGTCCGGCTATACCGAAGCATGCGGCCGGCCGACCTGTCAGCTTTCCATAGGCGGACGCCGCGAACGATGCTGCTCCCTCATGGCGAATGCCGATGTAGCGGAGGTCGCCGCGGTCCTCCGCCCGGCGCATCGCCTCGGCGAAGCCGAGATTGGAGTGGCCCACCATCCCGAACACGTCCTTGACGCCCCACGCGGTCATCGTCTCCACGAGCACCTCGGAGACGGTCCGCTCCTGCTCGGTCTCGACCGGGAGCGCCACGTACACGCCGTCGTCTCTGACCTCGGTGGGATAGGCGACGGGTGCGTCTTCGAAGCCCGGCGGCGGCGTGCCGTTGCAGGGCGAGTAGTCGTAGCCGTGCCACGGACACCGCAGCCAGCCGCTCTCGATCGAGCCTTCTCCCAGCGGACCACCCTGATGAGGGCAGTGGTTGTCCAGGGCGCCGAAACAACCGTCGTAGTGGGTCACCGCCAGGCTGCGCCGTCCCACCGTCACCGTCGTGACCCGACCCTCGGGAAGGTCTTCGGCTTCGATCAGGCGATGCCACGACCAGCCCTCGTCCTCTGGGTGTAGGACCGGTTCGGTGGACGGGACCGCATCGGTAACCATGGTTGCTCCCTCCTTCGAAGTCCGTGAGCTCCCGGCTAACGCGTGAGTCGCTCGAGTCCAGCTTCGTAGAATTCGAGCGCCGTGGCGTAGGGATCTGCCGAGTCGTGTAGCTGCGCGTGACCCAGGATGGCACCGTTGAAGGTGGCCCCGTTCCAGAAAGTGTCCGATCGGTCGACCTCGCCCCAAGCAGAGATGTAGAGGTAGGGCTCGGGGTGGGCGTCGTCACCGGGTGAAGCGCCGTAGCTCGCCCTCTGGCCCAAGTCGTTTGAGCCGGCCTCCATTGCGGGGTCGAAGTGCTCGGGCCACAACTGAACCCTGGAGATGTCTGCCGCTCCGGATCGCCGAAAACGCTCGAGGACGTGGGTGGCGAATCCGAACCACGCGCCGACGGCATCCGCGGCGGCGGCGTCGACCTCCAACCGCGTCGACGACCCGAGCGGGGAAAGGGGATCGTGGAACGCGTCGAACCACTGCTCCCGATATTCGAGGCCGAGGAACCCGGTTGCGTCTTTCAGCGTGGTGATGTCGGCAGACCGCACGTGATCGCCCGCCTGGTGTACGAGCACACCCCCCTCGACCCTCACCTGCTCGTCGTCACCCGACGGACCGACGAAGAATGGCGTTCCGAAGCCCCGGTGCGTGTAACGGAGACCGAGCTTTCCGATCGCCACATGACGCTTGGGAGCGAGGGCGAAGAAGGCGAGCTGATGGAGAGATCTCCGTGTGAGGTCGTAGCCGTCGGGGATGCCCTCGAGGGGCCTGCGCCCGTCGAGCCAGTGATCACGTGCGTGGGCCGCCGCCTCATCATCCGCCTCGGCAAGCTCCCCCCACGTCGTTCCCTCTCCAGGCACGGGCGTCACCACCGCCGACGCTTCTCCCGGATCGGTGGGGTCATCCGCGAACCATGCCGGATCCTGATTCGCCGGGGGCGAGGGCTCCAATACCCGCGCCTCGTGATCGGGGGGTACGAATGCCGATGCCTCGCGTCGTGGATGTCTTACGTCGATCATGTTCGTCTCCTGTCCTCGGCTGCCACAACGTCCCCGGGGGGCTGATCATTTCGCGAAACGAGCACGATCGTCGCGGCCCACGGCTCACACGGTCCGAAGATGGTCGGACACCCGACAGATCGGGTGGGACCGAGCGGGGCGGACGCCGGTACGTGCCAGAGTGGCAGTGTGAACATGACGGTGAGCCGGACCACGACCGAATCGCTCGAAACCCGTACGAGCTCCTTCCGATGAGCTTGGATCGGCCCGAGCTGGCTGTCCGGACGGGGCTCGGACGGGCCATGGAGGACTCATGGCAGAGTCTGGGCTCACCAGGAACCAGGTGGACCGGGTCCGAGCGGATCCGGATCGTCGCCGAGGCACGCGCCGCCCGACTCGCAACGTCCCCCGGCCAGGAGGACGACGTCATGGCACGGGCGGCGTGGAAAGTGGCGGCAAGCCCGGCATCGATCCGCCGTCACTGGGTCGACGCCCTCGCACGCGACGGTCTCGACCCTGGGAGATATGTCGAGCTGGTCGGCATCGTGTCCAGGGCGGTGGCGATCGACACCGTGCTGGAAGCGCTCGGACTCGAGATCGAGCCCCTGCCCCAACCGGTAGCAGGTGATCCATCCGAAGATGTCGACCAGCGGGCCGGCAAGGTGAAGGCCTGGGTGCCCATGGTCGGCGGAGCGAGCATCACGCAGGCGCTGTCGATGGTCCCGGCGGAGAACGCCAAACTGGAGGCGTTGCACGGAGCGCTCTACTTGTCGTTCGAAGAGATGGCTGATCCGAAACCCGGCAAGGAGCTCACACGCCCCCAGATGGAACTGGTGGCAGCGCGCACGTCGGCGTACAACGAGTGCTTCTACTGAGTGCTGGCACACACAGGGCTGCTCAGTTGGAGCGCCCAGCAGACGGACACCCCCGTCGACGTCCGGGCGGTGACCGACCCCGACGTCGATCCGCTCGTGCCCGGCGGACGCGAATTGCTGTCGTTCGTGGACGCGACCTTGACTTCAGGTGATCAAGTGGCGTCCCGAGCTCTCGACGCGACGCTGGGTGCGCCGGCGGTCGTGATGGCTGCGACCGTCATCGGCAACTTCCAGATGATGAATCGGGTGGCAGACGCCACCGGCATGCCGGTGGGGACGGGAAGCCGTCGTCGGAACGCCGAACTGATCGAAGCCCTGGGCTTGGACCGATACGACCATTTGGAAGACACCGGATGACGTCGAGGTCAGCGATCCGCCGGCGGGTCGAGAAGGACGCTATGTGAGTTCGCGGTCGCTCCAAGTGACGTTTCCCGGGAGCCGAGGAGCGTCGCTTGCCGCCCGTCTCGACCTGCCCTCCGACTCGCCGCAGTCCTACGCACTGTTCGCGCACTGCTTCACGTGCAGCAAGGACCTTCGCGCCGCATCGAAGATCGCATCAGTGCTTGTCTCACGGGGTCTCGGAGTTCTCCGGTTCGACTTCACCGGGCTGGGTTCCAGTGAGGGCGAATTCGCCAACACGAACTTCTCGTCGAACAAGGAGGACGTTCGGCTGGCGGCGTTGTGGCTCGATCACCACCACGGACCCACCCGGCTGTTGATCGGTCACTCACTCGGCGGCGCCGCTGTCCTGGCGGTCGCCTCTGACCTTCCCGAGGTGGCGGCAGTGGCGACGATCGGAGCACCGGCGGACGTGCGGCACGTCGAATCGCTCCTGCGCGGCATCACCGCCACGATCGAACGAGAAGGCGAGGCACTCGTGACTCTTGCGGGCCGTAGCTTCAAGATACGGCGCCAGTTCCTCGAAGACATCCGGTCGAGGCGCCTGATACACAGAGTGGCAGGCTTGGAGCAAGCCGTCCTGTTTCTCCACTCGCCGACCGATCTCACGGTGGGTCTCGAGAACGCGCGTCGGCTGTTCGAGGCAGCGCCCCACCCGAAGAGCTTCGTCGCGCTGGCGGGAGCGGACCATCTGCTCACCGAGGTTCGCGACGCGGCGTATGCCGCCGACGTCATCGCAGCCTGGGCCGGCCGATATCTGCCCATGGACGGTTCATTCCGGGCTTGATCCTCGGAGGAGGATACGAGCGCTCGGGCCTCAGTCTGGAACGGCCACCCGCCCGGCCAACAGACCGCCGAGCGTCGCGCCGATGAGCGCGCCGACCACGGACTCCAACAAGGCGCCACCGACGGGAAGCAGAGAAGGCCCGGTCAGGAAGCCGAGGGCGGCCAGTCCGAGCGCGATGGCTGTCGCCAGCCCGAAGCCGAGCACGGCCGAACCGAGCGGTTGCTCGCGGTGGGAGATGACAGGTGCTGCCGCCACGATCACCGGCGCCAGGTGGTACGTCACGTCGCGTGTGAGGCCGGCGGCGACGATCCAAAACACGGCGAAGCCTGCGGTAGAGAGCCAAGGTCGTCTGATCATGACTCTGCCAACAGCCGTCGGACGCGGACAGTGCGAACGTGTCGGATGTCCGTCCATCACGGCCCTGTCGGAGATCCCCCGCAGCGTGGCACCGACAGGACGCTTGAGCATGGACCCCAGGCGACCGATACATGACGTCGATGGTCTCAAACGATGACAAACTCGCAAGCCTCGTCCGTCGCCTGCGTGGCGGCGTCTATGTGGTCGCGCTCGTCGCCGTTCTCATCCTCGCCCCCGTGATCGGAATCCGAACCTGGCCGACGTTGGCGATACTCGGCGTTAGCGCCGCCCTGACTCGGACTCACCTCTCGATGTCCTCTCTCCTGGGCTCGGATCTGCTGCTCGCCCTGGCGCTGTGGTGGCTTTTCGGCCCGGTCTCCGGCGCCAACTTCATCCCCTACGTCGTGGTGTCGCTCGGCCCACTCGTGCTGCCTGCCTTTCGTGCCCGCGTCATCCTCGTCGCGGCGGTGATGACCGTGGCCGCCGAAGTAGCGCTGCACGTGGTCGCCGGCCGCGTGGCGTTGCCGCTCTTCCACCCCCCTGGTCCGATCCCGGACGGAGAGTTCTTCGCCGGCATCGCCATCCAGGCGTTTCTTCTCGTCATGGTCGGGGCGTTGATGGTCCGCATCGCCGATTCTCTCCGCGCCGGTCAGCAGGCACTATCGGCAGATCTGCAGCGCCAGCGGGAGCTCCACCGCTTGAAAGACGGCTTCCTGGCCACCGCCAGCCACCAGCTGAGGACGCCCCTCACCGCTCTGCGCGGGTTTTCCCAGCTGCTGCTCGATCGGGAGCTGCCGAACGGCGAGCGAGACGAGTACGTCCGGCTGGTGGTGGCTCAGACCGAGGAGATCCACACGCTCGTCGAGGATCTGATCACCTTCAACCGGATCGAGGCCGGGGAGTTCTCGGTCAGAGTGGAGGCCGTCGATGTCGCAGCACTCATCGAAACGACGATTCGAGGAATGGGACCGATCGCGGTCGACGTTTCGATCGACGTCGACGATGACATCGTCGTCATGGCAGATCCGATGCGGCTCGGGCAGATGGTCCGCAACCTCGTCGACAACGCGCTCAAGTACGGCGCGCCGCCGGTGGCGGTCGTCGGGCGCACAGACGGGGACTGGTTCCGGTGCGTGGTGTCGGATCGCGGAGCAGGACTGGATGAGAGCACGGCCGAGGCGGTGTTCGAGCCCTACACCCGACTCGTGTCGAACGAGACCATGTCGGAGCCGGGGCTCGGACTGGGACTGGCAGTCGTGAGGGGACTCGCGCTCCGTCACGGGGGAACGGTTCGCTATCTCGGTCCGAACCTCGGGTTCGAACTACGCGTCCCATCGGCCCGCCCAGCGGAGCCGGACGCCGCATCCCTGATCTCGGGCACCGTCGTCTCGGGTTGACACCCGGTGTCGGGGTTCCGACCATCCCGGAGGGAGCGAACCCCACGAGTCCGTTTCCCCGACGGATGCGACCATCGATGATCCTTTCGGCCGCGCTACTGATCGGCTGGGTCGTCGCGGTGTATCTGGTGCGGTCGGACGAGCCGGCACCCGGCTCTTCTGCGACATCCCCGTCGGCGGTGGGCCAACTCTACGACCCCGTGGTTGCGGGCGAGGAGACCCCTACCGGGTACCGGCCGCTCCTCGGACGAGACACGATTCGACCGATCTATGACCCGAGATTCGTCGATGCAGCCGACGTCGACTGGACGCCGTCGACCTTGGTCCTCGGAGTGAGCCTCGACGGAGAATCGAAGGCGTATCCCATCGTGCATCTCAATTTTCGGGAGATGGTCATCGATGAGATCGCCGATACTCCGATCCTCGTCAGCTGGTGTCCGCTGTGCGGAACGGCGATGGCCCATCGGCGTGTTCTCGACGGCGACACACTGGTGTTCGGAAACCAGGGCCACCTGTGGAACAACGCGATGACATGGTACGACCACGGCACGGGCAGCATCTGGTCCCAACCGCTGGGTGAGGCGATCCTGGGACCCTTGAAGGGCGCGCGGCTCGACCGGGTGCCGTCGACACTGACCTCCTGGGAATCGTGGCTCGACGATCATCCCGACACACTGTCGCTCGACGGGCCCGGCAGAGGTTCGTCCTACCGCCTGGCAGACATGGTGCTGGTCGTGGAGCTCGATGACGAGGCAGTGGGCTATCCGTTCGAAGACCTGCGGACGGTAGGGGTCGTCAACGACGTCGTGAACGACATCGAGATCGCCGTCGTCGTGGATCCCGAGGCCCTCGGCAGCTGGGCGGTATTTGCACGGCAGGCAGAGGGGCGGATCCTCACCCTCGAGATGGTCGATGGCCGACTCGTCGACTCCGACACCGCCACGGTGTGGGATCCCGTCACGGGCATGGGCCTCGAAGGAGAGCTGCGAAGAGAGTCCCTTCCGCTCCTACCAGGCTTCACGGTCTTCCCGGATGACTTCGGCTCGTTCTGGCCGGACGGTCGCATCTGGTCCTCCTGACACGAGCGGTCGCACCGGGCTGAACCACCGAGATGCGGCCCACCATCGAGTACGGCACATGACAGGCGAGAGCTCGACCCTGACCGGGACGCATGGATGGTCAGCCCTCGAACAGCGTCGTCTCGGGTTGATAGGTCGACCACGCGAACCAGAACGTGTCAAGGTGCGGCACCGCCGCGAGCCGGGATCCTTCGAGCAGGCCCGAGATCGCACGGCCGGTGATGTCCCAGGTGCTGGAGGTTTCGAGGTCGATGAATGAGGATCCGTTCGTACGGAAGGACAGCGATCTCCCGTCCACCTCCGGGCGGAACACACCCACCGAGCCGACGTCTCTGCCCCTCGATGTGTCTGCATCCTCGAGAGCGCTGTTCTGGCCGGCCAGCCAGAGGACGACGACGGGTGTCTCCCCGACGGTCGCCATCGTCGCCCCGGCCTCGCCCCCACCGATCTCGTCGAGCGGGAAGGCGACCGCCGCTCCATCGATCTCCACCCCCACAACGCGCTGTTTGACGGCCGCTCGGTCGTCGACGTCACCACGCAGGAAGAAGGGTCGTGTGTCCTCGTCGTCGTACCCGTAGTACGGGTTGCGCCCGTACTGGCGAACGAAACCCGTCTCACGGCTCAGGACGAGTCCGTCCGGGTGGGCTGTCTTGAAATCGCTCCACGCCAGCAGCGGAGATGGCACGGGGTCGAGTCGATGTCCTGTGAGGACGCCGGCGATGGCGCGTCCGTCGAAATGCGTCCACAGACTCTCGGTCTGTCGGTCATACATCACGAGAGCGGATGCATAGAGCTTTCCCGAGGTACCGAAGGTCACCTCGACGCCGTTGATCGTGCGCTCGTAGGTGACCGCGCTATTGCACAGCGGGCAGTAGGTGACCGCCACCGGGACGCCACCGACCACGTCGTTCACGATCTCGTGCCACATCATGATCTCGACCGGATAGGCGCGGACCTCACCGTTGACATCGACGACGATCACGGGCTCGGTGTCGGCGAGTGAGAGTTCGGCGTCTTCGATACTGCGGAAGCGGGGCTCGTCGATGGCCGGAATGCCGTCCGGCGGCGGACCACCCGACACGAGGTCCTGTGCGTCGACGATGGGCGTCGGGAGATCGGGATGCTCGGCGTCGTCGAGTGCCGACGGTCCGGCGGGAAGGATGCCCGATCCCTCGAAGGTGACGGCGTGCGGCGCAGCGCAGGAGGCCGCGAGCACAGCGAACGCAACGATGACCCTTGCAGATGGCACGACCCGATCAACGTACGAGAACCGTCGGTATGCCCGGCGATCGTCGGCAGTCCGACAAGGTCAGGGCGTCGAGACGGACGTTGTCGCTCGATCGGATGGTCGGTCGGCCGACACTCTCCCACGTCGTCTGGTCCGCTGGGAGTTGCCTACGAGAATGAACAGGATCAGTGGCCGCCGTTTCGCGGCAACGACGA
>Ga0214472_10004938_pt1 | contig 14026 bp, 14 predicted proteins | sample RVTome_6_FD_207662 | JGI IMG/M metagenome (GOLD analysis project Ga0214472, IMG submission 207662) | Soil microbial communities from uranium-contaminated site in the Upper Colorado River Basin, Wyoming, United States - RVT140D175 | ecosystem: Environmental > Terrestrial > Soil > Contaminated >... | reverse complement strand
TGCTGCTGGATGATCACGCTGGGGAACACCGTAGTCATGACCGCGGTGGGCCCGTTCCACCACGGCTCGGGGACGATGTCGAGCAGGCGCGGATCGTTGACCTTCATCTGATCCTTGAAACTGTCTACGCCGCCCACGACCTCGTCGTTCTTGCCGCCCTGGCCGCGTGTCGAGATCATCGCGGCGTGGCGGAAGTGTTTGTCCATCCTGAGCTGCGACTTGTTGTCGGCGCGCCACAGGCCGAAGGTCGAGAACCAGGTGTGGAGCAGGCCCGGGTGATAGGGGTCCTTGATGTTCTCCTGCATCAGCTTCCAGTTGCCGGGGATACGCTGGCGGCGATAGCCGAGCACCTTGAGCTTGCGGCCGTTGAAGACGCGGTCGAAGTACTGCAGGATCGTCGGGCCCAGGAATTCTTCGAGCGGCTCGACGTCGTGGTCGAAGGACGCGAAGACCACGCCGCCGCGCGTCGCCACCTTCAGCTTCGTCAGGCCATGCTCTTCCAGCTTGAATTCGGGCGGCATCCCGCCATTGACCTTGCCTTCCTGCTTGACCCCGCGCCGGAACGGCACGCCCTGCAGGTCGCCCTGCAGGCTGTAGTTCCACTGGTGGTACGGACAGAAGAAGTCCTTCCGGTTGCCGTGGCGCTCGCGGCAGAAGCGCATGCCGCGATGGGCGCAGACGTTTTCGACGACGTTGATCGCGCCGCTCGTGTCGCGAACCATGATCACCGAGCGCTCGCCGATGACCGTGCGGCGGAAGTCGCCGGGATTGGGGATCTCGGCCTCGAGACCGACATAGCACCAGTGGTCCGAGTAGAAGAAGCGCTCCAGTTCCTGCTTGTACAGGTCGTCGCGGGTGTAGGCCCAGAACGGGATGCGGCTCGATCCTTCGCCCTCCCAGGCGGGATCCTTGGGAAATACCGTGGGATTGCCGGTCATGTTCGTGTCTCCGTGGTTATGGGTATGCAGGGGTAATCCGCTGCGTCGATGTCGCGGCGCAGGGGCTAGGTTCCGCTCGGATAGAAGGCGTCGGCGTGCACATGGGCCGGATTCATGCCCAGGCGCGCCACCAGCAGGCTGAGCGCTTCGACCATCACGGGCGCGCCGCACAGATAGGCGCGCCAGCCGGCGAGGTTCGGCAGGTCGCGCTCGATCGCGTCGGTGACGAGTCCGGCGCGCTGTCCGGGAGCGGCCTCGCCCGTGGCGATCACGACATGCACGGTCAGGTTCGGGTGGCGCGCGGCGAGTGCCTCGAGGCGCGCGGCGTCGTAAAGATCCTGCGGGCTGCGCACGCCGAAATAGAGGTGGATCGGGTTGGACATGCCGGACTCGAGCGCGCCGCGCACGATCGACAGCACCGGCGCGAGGCCCGTGCCTCCGCCCACGCATAGCATCGGCCCGGTGTGAGCCCGGCGCAGGTAAGCCGTGCCCAACGGGCCGCTCAGCCTGACGCTCGCCCCTTCACGGATGTGCTCGAAGACATACTCCGTGACGCGCCCGCCGGGAACCTTGCGGATGTGGAATTCAATCTCGTCGTCGTGCGCGAGCCCGGCCATCGAATAGGGGCGCATGTGCTCCGGGCTGAACTGCAGCGTCGCGTACTGCCCGGGCGAGAACTCGAGGGGTTTGGCGAGGCGGATGCGCAGGCGGCGGATGTCGTGGGTCGGGGACTCGACCGCGACCACCGTCCCCTTGAGGATGCGCGCCGGGTGAATGACGATCTCGTCCGCCTCCAGGATCTCGATCGCGCAGTTGCCGCTGAGCACCGACTGGCAGGCGAGCACGTGACGCTCGCCAATGAGATTGGGCCGTCCGGCTTCGGGGCCCGAGTCAACGATGTCGCCCTCGATGACCCGACAGCGGCACGTCCCGCAGCGGCCGGACATGCAACTATAGGAGACGGGAACACCGTTCTCGCGCAGCACTTCGAGAAGGTTTGCTCCGGTGTCGAAGGGAAGGCGGCGGTTCGAGGGTTGTACGAGAAGTTCCATGATCGGGGTCCCAAGCAGCTGAAGCGTTGGGCGAATCATGGAGAGCGCTGTCTTATAAGTCGATAAACGAAGTAATATTTTCTCCATCACTGTTGTGAATATTGCGAGGTTGGTATGCAGCTGCGCGACATCGACCTGAATCTCTTGGTCGTCTTCAATCAGCTACTGATCGACAAGCGGGTGTCGGTGGTCGCCGACACCCTGGGCATCACCCAGCCGGCGGTGAGCAACGCGCTGAAGCGCCTGCGCACGCTGCTCAAGGACGAGCTCTTCCTGCGCACTTCGCGCGGCATGGAACCGACACCGTTCGCGCTGCAGCTGGCCGAGCCGGTGGCATACGCGCTCGGCGCAATCCACAGCGCGCTGAACCAGCAGGCAACCTACGACCCCGCGACGAGCACGCGGACTTTCACGCTCGCAGTCACGGATATCGGCGAGATCTACTTCCTGCCGACGCTGATGGAGATCGTGACGCAGACCGCGCCCAACACCCGCATCAGCACCGTCCGCAACACCGCGGTGAGCCTGAAGGAGGACATGGAGGCGGGGAGGGTGGATCTCGCGATCGGCCTGATTCCCACTTTGCAGGCCGGCTTCTTCCAGCGGCGGCTGTTCAAGCAGCGCTACGTCTGCATGTTCCGGCGCGGCCACCCCGCTGCCGATCAGCCGATGACCCTCGACCTGTTCCAGTCGCTCGAGCACGTGGTCGTCGTGTCCGCCGGCACCGGGCACGGCGAGGTCGATACGATGCTCGAGCGTGCGGGCATCCGCCGACGCGTGCGGGTCGTCGTGCCGCACTTCATCGCGGTCGGCCATATCCTGCACTCGACCGACCTGATCGCCACCGTCCCTGAGCGCTTCGCAATGCGCTGCGCGGGACCCTACGACCTGATCTACGTACCCCATCCCGCGCAGCTGCCCGAGATCGCGATCAAGCTGTTCTGGCATGCCAGATACCATCGGGATCCGGCAAACCGGTGGCTCAGGCAGCTACTCTTTGATCAGTTCAGCGACAGGGTCGAGCGGGGTGTGGCGGTTGAATCGTGAACGGGATGACTTGATATAGACGTTATGTGTTAGCGATATTTTCAGTCGATTCTGTCACGCACCTCACAATCACACGGAACCTCCAAAGGCAGAGACAATGCATTTGCATTGACGAGACAAGGCGATTGCATTACCATACAGAGCATCCCCCTCTTTGACCGGAGAGCAACCATGCCCGCCAACCTCGAAGTCGAATCCACACTGACCGACCGCTACCAAACCACGGTGCCGGAGACCGTGCGCCGCGCCCTTCGTCTGGGCAAGCGCGACAAGATCCGCTACACGATCCGGCCCGGGGGTGAGGTCGTGTTGACGCGTGCCGAGGTCGTCGACGGGGATGACCCTGTGCTCGGTCAGTTCCTGGGCTTCCTGGCCCGCGACATCGCCAGCCATCCGGAGCGCCTGCAGACCATCGACGCCAGCCTGGTACGGCGCCTCCAATCGCTGACGGGCGGCATCGAAGTCGATCTTGATGCCGCCCTGTCGGCAGACGATGAATGAGCGCGGGCAAGCCTGCACCCTTGGTCATTCACGGCTGGACGGTTTTCGCGCACCCGCTGTTCCTGGCACAACTTGATGCCTTGGCCCAGCAGGTCGAGGCCCTCAAGCAAAAGGCCCCCCTCGGGTATGTGAAGAAGAATGCCAACAAGCGACTGGCGGCCATCACCAAGTTGGCGTTCGATGTCATCCCGCAAGACCCGACACGGCCCGAATATCGACAAGGCAACACCTTCGGCGACGAGCACAAGCACTGGTTTCGGGCCAGGTTCTTTAAGCAGTACCGGCTGTTCTTCCGCTACCACGCGCCGAGCAAAGTGATCGTGTTCGCGTGGGTCAACGACGAGGACACCAGGCGCGCCTACGAGAGCAGCGACGATGCCTACCGCGTGTTCCGCAAAATGCTGGAAAGCGGCCATCCTCCGCACGACTGGAACCAGTTGCTGGCCGAGGCGCGCGCTGAGAGCCAACGCCTGCAGCGGTTTGCGGCAGGCGTAGCACCGTAGGGCTTGGCTTCTGCGGTGAACAGCGTTGTCATGGGGGTCAGTCTCGGAGACACGACCCCGTGATGACCGAAAGGCCGCTCGGTGCGGCCGACCAGCCTGTGCGGTTTTTGGCGACCTCGACTACGTGGTTGCTTTGCCCGTCGCCGATGCGTACTATTTGAATGCGTACACATGAGGAGCCCGACATGCCCCGTGCCATCGTTGAAGACAACAGCCGGCTTGCCCTGCGTGTTCGCCCGGACGACAAGGCGACGCTGATGCGCGCAGTGGCGCTCGAGCACACCGACATGACCGATTTCATCCTGCGCCATGCCCTGGAGGCGGCGCGCAAGGTCATCGAGCAGGCCGAGCACCTGACCCTGTCTGAGCGCGACAGCCTGCGGGTGCTGGATGCGCTGGAGAACCCGCCAGCGCCCAATGCCAAGCTCCTGGCGGCGGCGCGCCGCCTGCCGAAGGGCGCATGAGCGCTGCGCCGGGCCGCCCCAAGCGGCGCTCACTCCCGCCTGGCGGGAAGGCGCGCAGCGCGAGGGTGCCCCAATGAGCCTGCCGGATTGGCGCGAAGCGCCGATCTCGAAGGCGCATGACCGCGAGTCCTTCGATTGTGGCGAGGCGGAACTGAACGAGTTCCTGCGACGCCATGCGCGCCAGAGTCATGAGAAAGGTGGCGCGAAAACTTTCGTCGCCGCGCCCGTCGATGACGGCAAACATGTTCTGGGGTTCTACAGTCTCAGCCCGGCCTCGATCGACTATGCGCGCACGCCTGCGCTCGTGAAGAAGGGGCTCGCCCGCTACGACGTGCCGGTGTTCCGCCTGGGGCGCCTGGCCGTGGACCGGACGGTGCAGCGGCAGGGCTTGGGCGGGCAGCTGCTGCTGGCCGCCGGTCGTCGCTGCCTCCTGGCTGCGGCCGAGGTGGGCGGGGTCGCCCTGCTGATCGATGCCAAGAATGAACGGGTGGCGGGCTGGTACGAGGCCTATGGCGCGCTTCCCCTGCTGGATGCCCCTCGGTCGTTGCTGCTGCCGCTCGCCACCATCGAAGCGGCCCTGAAGGCGGCCGGGCGTCTATGATCCGGTTGCCCCAAAACTTGCTGAAGGGCGTTTGCGTTCATGAACAACAAATCGACAAAGCCACGCGGCACCAGGACATCCCCGCCGAAGGAACAGAAGCTGTCCCGGATTCACGCTCCGACGGAAATCTCCCCGGTTGACTGGCAGCGGCTATTGCGGCGCCAGTTTGGCCGCGAACAGGCATTCGGATTGGAAAACATCGGCACGGAGCCGTTTTTTTCCGAATTCCGCGTCCGCAACCCACAGTCGAAGAGCAGCTATCGCGTGGCGATACGCGGCAAACTGCTGGGCGACAACCATTGCGCCTGCCCGGATTACGCCACCAACGCTGGGCACCTGCAAGCACATCGAGTTCGTTCTCGCGCGGCTGGAGAAGAAGCGCGGCGCCAACGCAAGAGTGGTCACGAGCTGCGCGCCTACGACGGCGCTCTCGATTTCGTCGCCGGCCGGCGCGATGCCGAACGGCGCGTGAAAGCACTGGACGACATCTTTCCCCACGGCATCGACGATTCGCTGCTGAAAAAGCTGCTCAAGGTGCCGCTGTATCCCTACCAGGCCGAAGGCGCTTTGTTCGCCGTGCGTGCGGGCAGGGCGCTGATCGGCGACGAAATGGGCCTGGGCAAGACCATCCAGGCGATTGCCGCCGCCGAGATTCTGGCCCGGCATTTTGGCGTGTCGAAGGTGCAGGTTGAGCGAGACCCCTTCAGAGCCGTCGGACGTTCCCGGCGCCGTCTAGCATGTGACATGCAAAACCGCATTCGCCCGGTTCGGGTGCTTCTCAAGCTCCGTGATGGCTTCCGAGGTCGGCAGGATCACCAATTTGATCCGCCGACGCTTGGCCTCGCGTTTCACCTCGTCAAGCACCGGTAAGGCGCCGGTTCCGGTGCCGATCACGAGCCGCTTGCACTTCCACGGGATATCCTCGTCCATGGATAGCGGCGTATGTCCAAAGGCCTCGCGGAACTTCTTCGAAGGCGTCTTCTTGCGCTTACGGACGTGCTCGCGATCGATCACCACGTCGTGCTTGTAGGTGACCCCATCGATACGAATCGAACCAAAGGAGAAAGCCTCGACGCGCATACCTGCCTCCGTCGTCGTGCCGCTTGACGCGCGCTGAAGGAAGATCCACCGAACAAGCCCAATATAGGCCAGCGAATCGCCAGCGGCCATCGCGCCACCGATGCGGTTGCCGTGCAGGAGAGTCGCCACCGCCCGGGAGCGGCCTGTCTAGTCGGCCACTTAAATTGTCCTATGGTGGAACACGCGCCGAGTGTGCGCGCCGAGAGGCGCCCTTCCCTCCAGTCGTCTGTCAACCCGCTGTAACGTCAGTTGGATAGTGTTCCGGCCACGATTTGCCACAGCAGACAACCCTTGTATTCATTTCGGTGCAAAACCGCCCCGGCCATTGCCGCGTTCCTTCTTTCCTTGCTACTGGCTGGCTGTTCACTGCAACAGATGGTGATGGGCGGAATTGCGGACGAACTCGCCGCACAAGGGCAGGCGACCGAGACCGACCTCGACCTGGCACGAGAGGCAGCCGCTTTCCATCTCAAACTCTCGGAATCCGTTCTGCATCGGAATCCCGCACATCAGCGACTGGCTGAATCGGTCTCCGCCGGCTTCACTCAATATGCGTATGCCTTCGTCGCCTTCGACGCCGAACAGATCGAATCCGAGGATGTGACGGCGGCAGAGCGGCTGCGGCAACGGGCAACCAAGCTCTACCAGCGCGCACATGTACACGCAGTGACTGCGCTGGAGCAGGACCTGCCGGACTTTGGTTTGCGGTTGGCCAGTTCCAACTCAACGGACTGGCCCAAGCTGCAGCCGGCACAGGTTGGCCTTGCCTACTGGGCGGCTGCTTCGTGGGGCGGGATGATTTCCTTGTCCAAGGACAGCCCCGAAATCGTTGCCGATCTTCCCCTCGCGATACGTCTGGCCGAACTGGCGTGGGCGACCGATCCGGCTTGGGGCGACGGCGCCCTGACGGGCTTGCTGGGCACTTTCGAAGCGGGCCGCCCGGGAGGGAGCCAGAAGCGTGCTCTGGACTATTTCGACCAAAGTATCGCCCAAGCGGACGGCCGAAGCGCCGGCGCTCTTGTGGGCAAGGCTGAAGGCTATGCGCAACCAGCCGGTGATCGCGTGTTGTTCGAGCAACTACTGCGGCAGGCGCTGTCGCTCAAGGACGATGCAGGCAGCTCCCACGCACTGCAGAACGAGGTAATGCGTCGACGAGCGCGTTGGCTACTGGAAAAGGCTGGCGATCTGTTCTGAATGGCGCGGCCAGCCAACTGGAGAGAACTAATGATGGGAAAGATCGCAGGGCTGCTGTTGGGCTGCCTCGTAGCCGTCAACGCATTTGCCGTGGACATGCAGTTGCGGATCGGCACGCTGGCACCGAAGAACTCGCTCTACCACCGCCAACTAATGGAGTTGGGCGAGACCTGGCGCGCCGCTCAGGGCGGCGGCGCCAAGTACCTGGTTTTTCCGGACGGCAGCCAGGGTGGGGAAGCAGACGTCGTGCGCCGCATGCGCATCGGCCAACTGCAGGGCGCACTGCTGTCTGTCGTCGGCTTGCGCGAAATCGAGCCTTCCATTGCGGCTCTGCAGGCCATGCCCCTGATGTTCAGGAACTGGGATGAAGTCGATTACGTGCGGGAGAAGATGCGCGCCGGGATGGAAAGGAAGTTCCTCGACAAGGGCTTCGTCGTACTGGCCTGGGGCGACGCCGGCTGGGTGCGCTTCTTCTCGAAGGAAGCCGCCTTTCGCCCGGATGACTACAAGGCGATGAAGTTTTTCGCCTGGGGGAGCGAGCTCGAACAGCAGGAAATCATGAAGAGCCTGGGATACACGCCGGTGCCGCTGGAAACCGGGGACATCCTTCCGGCTATCCAGACGGGAATGATCAACGCTGTCCCCTCGACGCCCTATTTCGCCTTGGCGACCCAGATCTATAGCAATGCTCCTCACATGCTCGATCTCAACTGGGCGCCCATTGTCGGGGCGCTGGTGGTAACCCGGAAAGCGTGGGATGAGATGTCCCCGGAAGCCAGGGCCGCGCTTGGCGAGGCCGGCACCCGGGTGGGCGTGCAGATTCGCACGAAGGCGCGCCAGGAGGTCGACGAGGCGGTCGAGGCAATGAAGAAGCGCGGCCTCGCAGTCAACAGGCCGAATAGTGAACAAATGAAAGAGTGGAACGCACTTGCCGAGCGTCTGTACCCGAAGGTTCGCGGGAGGATGGTCCCGGCGGAAACCTTCGATGAAGTGGTGGCTCATCTCAACGCGTATCGCGCCGTCAAGGCAAAGTAAGTGAAGGCGCTGCTGCAACGCCTTGGTCCATTGGACGAATGGCTCGCCTCCGGTGCATTGCTGCTGATGCTGGCGATTCCCTTGCTGGAAATCGTTCTGCGACCATTGCTTGGGCGGGGAGTCGAAAACGCTCCCGCGCTGGTTCAGCACCTGGGCCTGGTGCTTGCTATGTTCGGCGCCTTGCTCGCCGAGCGCGGGGGTCATCTGACTTCATTGGGAGGCGGGTTCGCAGCATCGCAGCAGCATCCGCGGCTTCGCACGGTAGCCCAGCAATTTTCGCGGGCCAGTTCGGCCGTTCTGTGTGGCATGCTCGCTTATGCCAGCTGGCGCTTTGTCGCCACCGAAATGGATGCCCCACGCGATCTCGCCTATGGGCTGCCCGGATGGATCGTGCAGGCGGCGATGCCCGTCGGCTTTCTCCTGCTGGGCGCCAGATTGGCTTCCCGGATGACCGAACGGTGGCAGGGGCGGATCATCCTTACGATTGCCCTGCCTGCGGCTGGCTTCCTCTTCGCCAGGCAGTTCGATGGCATTCCCTTGTCGATCTGGCCCTTTGCGATCTGGCTTGCGGCGATTCTCGCCTGTGGCGCCCCGGTGTTTGCCGTGCTCGGGGGCCTTGCGCTCGCCCTGTTCTGGCAGGACGGCCAGCCTTTGGCTGCGGTGCCCCTGAGCCATTACCAGATTACCGTCAATCCCTCGCTGCCGGCCTTGCCGCTATTTACTCTGGCCGGCCTGCTCTTTGCCCGGACCGGGGCGGCAGCCCGCCTCGGGACATTATTTACCGCGGTGTTTGGCAGAGGGGTAACCGGAACTACCATCGCGGCGGCAGTCATTTGTTCGTTCTTCACTGCGTTTTCCGGGGGCAGCGGCGTCACGATCCTGGCCCTCGGGGGGCTTCTGCTGCCGCTCCTGGTTAAAGCCGGTTTCCCGGAAAGAAACGGCATCAGCCTCGTGACCAGCGCCAGCGCCCTGGGCGTACTCCTGGCGCCGTCCGTGCCGCTGATCATGTACGCCATCATCGCGCGTGTGCCGATCAACACGATGTTTCTGGCCGGCGTGCTCCCCGCGCTGGTGATGGTGTTTTGCCTGCTGTGGCTGGGTGGATACTTGAATGTGCGAGCAGCGACGGTCATCGGGCCACGCGGAAACGATCCGGGTGTGGTAAGGCGCGCTGCGTGGGCGGCGAAGTGGGAGATCCTCGCGCCCTTCGTCGCCATCGGATCGTTGGTGGGGGGACTAGCAACTCCTACCGAAAGTGCTGCACTGACCGCCGCCTATGCGCTGCTGACCCAAGCCATCGGCCACCGCGAGATCGATTGGGGCACCTTTCGCCGAGCCCTTGCCGAGTGCGCCGAGGTCATCGGCGGCATCATGGTCATCCTTGGCATGGCCCTCGGTTTGACCAATTATCTGGTTGATTCCGGAATTCCCGATGCGGCCATCGAGTGGGTCCAGTCGGTCCTGCCCAACCGCCTGGTCTTCCTGGTTGCGCTCAACCTATTCTTGTTGCTGGCCGGCGCACTGATGGAAATCTACGCGGCCATCGTGGTGCTGGTACCCATGTTATTGCCCGTCGCGATGAGCTACGGCATTGACCCGGTACATTTCGGCGTGATCTTTCTGGCAAATATTGAAATGGGCTTTCTTTGCCCACCGGCCGGAATGAATATCTACTTTGCCTCAGCCATGTTTGGGAAGCCAGTCAATTACGTGGCCGCCTCGGTGTTGCCGGCGGTCTTGGCCATGTTCCTCGGGGCCATGGCAATTTCTGTTCTCCCTTTCCTGGCCACCTGGTTGCCGGGCCGAAGCGGAATCTTCTAGATCAGCGGGAATCAACGAGACTTGACCGGCGCCGTCACCGGTGCCGGTTGGCGAGCAGATCCAAGCAGCATCGCGTCGATTCGACGCGATTCCGTTTCCGGAATCACTTCCATCACGTTTACCACCTCGCGCACGCCGTCGGTGGTCCGGGCAATGGTGACTGCGGCCCGAGCTTCGTTTTCGTTGACCAGGCCCATCAGAAAGAGGACGCCGTTCTCGGTGAGCGGCTTGATATGGTTCGCGGATACTCGACTGGAGTCGAAGAGTCTGGCCTTGAACATGGAGGAGATGAAAGCGTCGTTGCTGCGAGAGGAAAGCGAGGAAACCCGCGCAACCACCAACTCGTTGTGGACCTGTCTGATTCCTTCTACCTTTGCGGCAATTTCGCCGATCCGGTGCCGTGCCTCCTCGTCGGGCACTTCGCCGGTTACCAGCAGGATCCGATTGAAGGCCGTGAAATTGACGTGGGCGGCATTCGCATACTGCACCGGCAATCGATTGCTGCCTTTCCACTCCGACACTTCGTCATCCGCCTGGACTCCCGTCGAACGCCGATCATGGGCGCTCAGGGCGCCGGCAACAGCGCCGGTGACCAACACGGCCGGGACGCAACCCGTGAGAAGCGGCACCATTCCTATCAAGACTGCGCCAATCAGTCGTTTTGCATTAGGCATGCCTCAACTCCAATAAGGGCTACCTGGCGCGGAAAATCGGCACCGCGACCGACGTCGAAGCTGTGGCGATGTTGCCCGCGAGATCGGTGGCCCGGTACGTGATGGTGTAGATGCGCCCCTTGCCGCTCCCGGAACGTTCGGCACGCAGGCGGAAGTTCCTCTCGTCGGCTGTCACGATATCGTTGGTCGTATCGCCATGTACTGGAGGTCGTCCCCGACCGCACGTATCAAACCGGTGACAGACGGGCTATTGAGCAGGCGTGTCTTGAAAGTCCGCCGGGATAGTGCCCGGCTGCGGTCAAATCAAGGCCGTGATCAGTGCGGCGGCGGATCTCTCGACGAGCGTTTCGATGAATTTGTCCGCGACCTTGCTGCCAAGGCGTTGGGACCAGTCGACATCGCGCGCTGCGCCGCCAACGGATGGGCGAACGTCGTTCACACAGATAAGGCCTTCGTCGTGCAAGCCGCTGAGAAGCGCCTCGGAACCCGCATGCCGCACGTCGTAATGAATAAGCAAGCTGCCCGTGACTGCGCTGGCACGCGCAGAAACGACACCTGCATGGGCTTGCATCCGGGCGGCAAGCCGTTCGGCGCGATCGGCATTGCGCTTCAGAGCGGGAATCCTTACCCGCAAACGCCCCGGAACATGGTGTATGTAATTGTTCATCTGGACTCTGCTGTGTCGCGACCCTTCGTCGCGCGGCCTATTACAGCAAAAGCAGATGAACCATTTATTGCGCCAGGCGCGTCGCTTCGGCCACAGCCGCCGCGGCCGCTTCGAGGGACGCCGCGGTGGCATCACGTGCAGGCACAGGCGCGAGCTCGAGCAGCAAGTGCTGGGCTACTGCCTCTTCGTCGATGGCCAACTGGTGCTGGGCCATCGCCGGCGCCAGATTGGCATCCCAGAGCGCGGCGACTTCGATCCCTTCCAGGCGGCGCCCGGGGCGCGGAGCCACGCCGGCAGCGGCAAGATAGTCGGCAGTGGCAAAGCGCCACGAGTGTGCCCCGTAGGTGTCCATGACGTGGTTGGCGATACGTAGGCCGGGCCAGTCGAAATCGCCGTGATAGTGCAGCCGGCCGCCGGCCCGGGCGAGTTGGGCAAGCAAGCTGCGCTGCGCAGCGGCAGGCATGCCGTCGGTGCACACGAGCGGGGCGCAGCGCGGTCCCAATCTGTCGGCGGCGATGGCGAGAAGGTTCGGGTTTTCGCAGACGTAGATGTCGCGACCCGCTACCTGCCAAGCCGGCGGCGAGCGCAACAGGGTGCGCAGGGACAGATAGGCCGGCTCTCCGGCGCACGCCCCGGAAATGCATCCTTCCTTCAGGGGCAGATTGAGGACCAGCGCGGGACGCGCCAGCTCGTTGACCAGCACGCCGACAGCCGCCCAGAGATCACGGGCGGTGTTGCCGCCAGACTCTTCCGGCGTGCCGCCTTCCTCCTGGTCAGTGTCCGTGGTTTGCCGCAAGGCGGCCAGCACCAGCGTGGCGACCGGATTGCCGGTGTCCAGGGCGTGGGCATCGCCGAGAACATCGGCGGCAAGTTGGGCGCGGGTCAGGCCCCGGGCTGGAAGACGGCGCAAGACTTCCTGGGCCCGGTGAAGCAGACAGGCTGCCTCTTCCGGTTGTTGGCCGGACAAGCGTTTGAGCAAGCCCACGCCGGAAGGCGTCCGCAGCAAATGTGCCAGGCCGGGGTGATCGCAAGGCTCGCGCACCCGCGCCCACTGGGCCGCAATGAGGCTGCGCCGCGCCGCCAGATTGACGATGGGTCCATCCAGATGCTCCAGCGCTTCGCGCAGGGAACCGGCGATGCCCGCCCGCGCCAGCGCGGCATCGACGGCCTGGACGTCGACCGACATGGAGCCGGAAAAGCGCGGCGAGCGCCCCAACAATGCGGCGAGGGCGGCATGCTCGTCGGGATTGAGATTGCTCAAGCGAAAACCTTGCTTGGCCGCGTCGGGCGCGGCGCGCTCGAAGCGCTGGCGCAAGCGCCGGCGCAGCGCGGCGAGCTTCTCGCCGCCCAGCAGGCGCTGCAAGCGACTATCGGCCGGATGGCTCATGACGCCGCTGCGGACGGAAAGCGCCGGTCAGGATCCTCCTGCGGACGCCGCGCGCGCCCATCCCAGGTCCAGCGCGAGACATGGACCGCATCGATGCCTTCGCGGCGCTGCAACTGGCAGATGGCGACGCCGGGAAGATCGGCATAGCAGGCCCATTCCCGTTCGCTCGTGATGACGAAGTCCAGGTCGAACTCGCGGATCAATCCCATGCAGTGAGCCCGAGCCGCATCGTCGATGCCTGCGAAGGCCTCGTCGAGCAAGACCAGGCGCGGGGCATGTGCATAGCTGCCCTGGCTGTAGTAGCTCGACACGGCGGCGAACAGCGGCACTGTCAGGCCGAGGGCCCGTTCGCCGCTGGAGGCCGGGCCGGACAGCGGACGCCATTGCCCGTCCTGCCAGCGCTGGACGCGAAAGCGGTGCCAGCGTCGGTAATCCAGCGCCCGGGCGAGTTGCTCCAGCAGGCTGCCGCCACCGGCGCCGTCGGCCCGGGTGCGTTCGGCGGCGATGCGCTCGTGCAGCATTTCCCCAACCACCCGGCGGTCCTCGGCCGACCACAGGTCCGTGCTGGTGTTGAGCAGGCGCCTGCGGGCGGCCTCCAGCCCCACCGGCGCCCCGTCGGCGCCTTCGGCCAGGGGCTGCCATTGCAGGCGGAAACGCACGCCCGTCGAGGTGGGTCGTTTCTCCAGCTCGGCATTGATTGCCAGGACTTGCCGTTCGGTATCCTGCAGCAATTTCTGCACGGCGGCGGCGATTTCCGCCTGCAGATGGTTTTCCAGCACCTTGCGCTCGCCGGCGGTGAGCAGTTCGCGGCGTTGGGCGATTTCGCCGTCGAGCCGGACGGTGAGCCGGTCCGGGCGTTCCGGCCGATTCTGGTAGATGATCGTGACGACGAGGCCATAGTCGTTGGTTTCGGCCTGCGCCTGGTGGGAGAGCGCCGCCAGGGCCCGCAGCAGCTCACTGTAGTCCTGGGATATCTGGCTTTGAATGCGCGACCAGGCCTCGTCGTCGTCCCTGACCTCGGCCAGGGCCTGTTCGGCCCGACGGGCCAGATGCAGCGCCGGC
>Ga0214472_10004937_pt1 | contig 14027 bp, 15 predicted proteins | sample RVTome_6_FD_207662 | JGI IMG/M metagenome (GOLD analysis project Ga0214472, IMG submission 207662) | Soil microbial communities from uranium-contaminated site in the Upper Colorado River Basin, Wyoming, United States - RVT140D175 | ecosystem: Environmental > Terrestrial > Soil > Contaminated >... | reverse complement strand
TCCCCACCCTCGTCCGGGTCCACTCCGAGTGCCTCACCGGGGATGTCTTCGGCTCGCTGCGGTGCGATTGCGGGGCGCAGCTTCAGAAGGCCCTCGAGATCATCGCCGCAGCGGGGCAGGGAGTCCTGCTCTACATCCGCCAGGAGGGCAGGGGGATCGGCTTGGCCAACAAGTTGCGGGCCTACGCGCTTCAGGATTTCGGCCTGGACACCGTGGAGGCGAACGAGCGGCTCGGGTTCGAGGCGGACCTGCGCGAGTACGGGATCGGCGCCCAGATCCTGGTGGACCTCGGCTGCGCCAAGATCCGCCTCCTCACCAACAACCCCCGCAAGATCGTGGGTCTGGAGGGGTATGGGCTCCGCATCGTGGAGCGGGTGCCCCTCACTACCCCCCCCACTCCTGAGAACTGGTACTACCTCCACACGAAGCAGGAGAAGTTGGGCCACCTGCTCCAGTCCCTGAGCGAGGAGAACCCGTGAGGCCTGACTTGCCCGGCCCGGCCCGGGCTCCCCTGGACGCCCGGGGTCTCCGATTCGGGATCGTGGTGAGCCGATTCAACGAGGCCATCACCCAACACCTGTATGCCGGGGCCCTGGAGGCCCTCACCAAGTACGGGGCAGAGGCTGGGCAGGTGGAGGCGGTGCAGGTGCCGGGCGCCTTCGAGTTGCCGGCGACCGCCCTGCGGCTCGCCCGGAGCGGGCGAGTCCACGCGATCATCGCGCTCGGGGCCGTGATCCGGGGGGAGACCCCCCACTTCCAGTTCGTGGCAGATGGGGCGACTGTCGGCCTGACGCAGGTGGCCCTGCAGACGGGCGTCCCGGTGGCCTTCGGGGTCCTCACCTGCGACACGCTGGCCCAGGCGGAGGCCCGCGCAGGGGCAGGGGCAGCCAACAAGGGCTACGAGGCGGCCTGCGCCGCCCTCGAGATGGCGCGCCTCTTCCGCGAGCACCTCACGCCCTGAGGGAGCGATGGGCCGGCGACGGAAGGCACGGGAGTGCGCCCTGTTGATCCTGTTCCAGCGGGAGTTCCGGTCGGAGCCCGTGGAGCGGCTCTGCGCCCAGTTCTGGGAGGAGCACCCGGCCCCCAAGGAGAGCCGGCAATACGCGGAGACGCTGGTTCGGGGGGTGGCGGAGCACGGCGCGAGCATCGACGCCGCCATCGCGGGGGTGGCGGAGCACTGGGCCTTCGAGCGCCTCGCCCTGGTGGACCGGAACATCCTCCGGCTGGCCGCCTACGAGCTCCTCTTCCTCGAGGACATCCCCCCCAAGGTGGCCATCAATGAGGCGATCGAGCTGGCCAAGGCGTACGCCGGGGAAGAATCGGGCCGCTTCGTGAACGCCCTGCTGGACGCTCTGAGGAGCCGGCCCCGCCCGGCCGTCGGGGAGGCCCGGACCCCGTGACTCCCCTCCTGGTGGCCGATCCCCTGGAAGCCCTGCGGGCCGACCTCCTGGTTTTCTGCCACTTCGAGGACATTCCGGTTCCCCGGGGGTCCCTCGCCCTGGTGGACTGGGCCCTGAACGCGGCCATCTCCCGCCTGAGCCTCTCGGGTCGTTTCGTCGGCGCCCCGGGAGGCACCGCTCTCCTCAATGCGGCCGGCAAGCTCCCCGCGGAGCGGATCGCCCTCGTGGGCACAGGCCGGGTTGCCGCGCTCAGCCGCGGCGCGCTCACGGAGGCCGGTCGGACGGCCGCGGCCCTGGCGGCAGCCCTCCGCTGCCAGGATGTCGCCGTGGGGCTCCCGTTTCACGCGCTGCCCGGCAGCGACCCCGCTGCGCTGGCGGCGGCGTTCCAGCAGGGCTTCGCCGCCGCCGCTCCCCCCGTTCCGCCGTCCCTCCGCTTCCTGGACCCGGCTGTCTCCCCCTGAAAAGACGACCGCCCGGCCTGATGGCCGGGCGCTAGTGCCGGGCGCACTGACGTCGCCTCACGTCGTTCTCGGTCGTCGGCGGTCCGGAGCGTACCAGGGCGTACGCCTCCGGCCGCCTCCTCCCTCGGGCCTCGTGATGCTCGTCATTTGGCCCGGCACGCCGGTCGTCGCGTGAGGAGAAGGGACGATTCGTCGGAGTCACACCAGCGCGTATCCGCCTCCCCTACCCTTCGGCCTTCCGGAAGACCAACGTAGCGTTCGTCCCCCCGAACCCGAAGGAGTTGGAGAGGGCCACCCGGATGGGGACCTCCCGGGGCTTGTTGGGAACATAGTCCAGGTCGCAATCCGGGTCCGGGGTCTCGTAGTTGATGGTGGGCGGCAGGATGCCGTGTCGCAGGGCGAGAACCGTCGCGACCGCCTCGACCCCGCCGGCCGCCCCGAGCAGGTGCCCGGTCATGGACTTGGTGCTGCTGACGGCCAGCCGGGCGGCGTGCGCGCCGAAGAGCCGCTTGATGGCCTGGGTCTCGTTGCGGTCGTTGTAGGGGGTGGACGTCCCGTGAGCGTTGATGTAGTCGACCTCCTCCGGTCGCACCCCCGCATCCTGGAGCGCGGCCTGCATGGAGCGAGCCGCCCCCTCCCCTTCCGGGGCGGGTGCAGTGATGTGGTGGGCGTCCGCTGACATCCCGTAGCCGATGAGCTCGGCCAGGATCGGCGCCCCCCGCTGCACCGCCGCCTCCAGCGCCTCCAGGATGACGACTCCCGCCCCCTCCCCCATGACGAACCCGTCCCGGTTCTTGTCGAAGGGGCGGCTGGCCCGGGTCGGCTCGTCGTTGCGGGTGGAAAGGGCCTTCATGGAGGCGAATCCCGCGATCGTGAGGGGGACGATGACCGCCTCCGTCCCTCCCGCGATCATCGCGTCCGCTTCCCCCCGCTGGATGATCCGGAGGGAGTCGCCGATGGCGTGATTCCCCGTGGCGCAGGCCGTGGAGACGCAGGAGTTGGGCCCCCTAGCTCCGTAGATCATGGAGATCCATCCGGAGGCAAGGTTCGTGATGATGGCCGGGATGAAGAATGGGCTCACCCGGCCGGGCCCCCGCTCCAGCATCCGCTTCTGTTCCTCCACCAGCATCGGGAGGCCGCCCATCCCCGTCCCGATGAGCACCCCGACGCGGTCCCGGTTCTCGTCCGTGACCTTCAGGTTGGCCCCCTCGACGGCCATCGCGGCCGCGGCGATGGCGTAATGAATGAAGGTGTCCATCTTCCGGGCGTCCTTCTTCTCCACCCAGTTGAGGGGGTCGAAGCCCTTTACCTCCGCGGCGATCTGGCAGTCAATCCCGGCCGGGTCGAATCTGGTGATCCGGCCCGCGCCCGACACCCCACCCTTGAGGGCTGCCCAGAAGGCCTCCAGTCCGATGCCGATGGGGGAGACTGCCCCAAGCCCCGTGACCACCACCCGTCGCTTCACGCCTGCTCCCCTCTCCGGCACCCCCCGCGCCCACCCTTCACGAGCCTGCGGCGGCGGGGAACGCCGTGCCGCTCTACGTCCGGTCCTTGATGTACTGGATCGCGGCTCCGACGGTCAGGATCTTTTCCGCCTCCTCATCGGGGATCTCCAGGCCGAACTCCTCCTCCAGGGCCATCACCAGCTCGACGGTGTCCAGGGAGTCCGCGCCCAAGTCCTCGATGAACTTCGCCTCCGGATTCACCTGCGATTCCTCCACCCCGAGTTGCTCCACGATGATCTTCTTGACCTTCTCCTCCACAGCCACGGTGTCCCTCACCTCCTCCCCGGGGTCGCGCCGCGCCGCCCGGTCACATCCAGAGCCCGCCGTTGACGTGGATGACCTGCCCGGTGATGTAGGCTGCCGCGTCGGAGGCCAGGAAGGCCACGACCTCCGCCACCTCTTGAGGGCTACCGAATCGCCCCTGGGGGATCTGGGCCTGGTAGGCCTCCCGCACGGCCGCCGGGAGGGCGGCGGTCATCTCCGTCTCGATGAACCCCGGGGCCACGGCGTTCACCGTGATCCCCCGGGATGCCACCTCCCGCGCGGCCGCCTTGGTCAGGCCGATGAGGCCAGCCTTCGACGCCACGTAGTTGGCCTGCCCCGCGTTCCCCATCACCCCCACCACGGATGTCACGTTGATGATCCGCCCGGCCCGCTGCTTCACCATGGCCCGGAGGGCCGCCCGGGTGCAGTGGAAGGCCCCCGTGAGGTTGACCCCCAGGACCGCCTCCCAGTCCTCCGCCTTCAGCCGAAGCAGGAGACCATCCCGGGCGATCCCAGCGTTGTTCACCAGGATGTCCAGCCGGCCGAACTGGGCCAGGCAGGTCTCCACGAGCCGGTCGGCATCCGCGGCCCGGCTCACGTCGGCGGACGTCGCCGCCACCTTGACCCCCCCCGCCGCCAGTGTGGCCGCCGCCCCCTCCACCGCCGCCCCGTCCCGGGCGCACAGGAGGAGGCTTGCCCCGGCCCCTGCCAGCCGCTCCGCCACGGCGTAGCCGATCCCCCGGCTGGCCCCGGTGACGATCCCGGCGCGCCCCTCCAGGCTCATCCGCCCGCCAGGGCGGAGGCGGCCGCGTCCAGACCGACCAGGTCTTCCACCGGGAACGTCCGGGCAGCAGGGGCGATCCGCCGGATGAGCCCGCTGAGAACCTTCCCCGGTCCCACCTCCACGAAGGTGTCCACCCCCTCCCGGACCAGGCGCTCGACCCCCTCCACCCACCGGATGGGAGCCGCCACCTGCCGCACCAGGGCCTCCGCCACTTCCGCTCCCGTCCGAACGGGGACGGCATCCACATTGGTCACGCAGGGGACCCGCAGGTCCCGGAAACGGACCGTCGCCAGGACCTCGCGCAGTCGCTCCGCCGCCGGCTGCATCAAGCGGCAGTGGAACGGGGCGCTGACCGGGAGGGGGACGGCCCGCTTCGCTCCCCGCTCCTTGGCGATCGCCACCGCCCGCTCGACGGCAGCCCGCTCCCCCGCGATCACGACCTGGCCCGGGGCATTCAGGTTGGCCACCTCCACCACGCCGGCGGCGGCCGCCTCACGGCAAATCGCCTCCACCGCCGCCACCTCCAGGCCGATCAATGCAGCCATCGCCCCGGCGCCCACCGCCACCGCCTCTTGCATGAACTCCCCCCGCTTTCGGACGACCCGCACCGCATCCACGAAATCCAGGGAGCCGGCGCAGACCAGCGCGCTGTACTCCCCCATGCTGTGGCCGGCCACGAAGTCCGGCTTCACACCCCGCTGCTCCAGGCCGGTGAGCGCCGCCAGGCTGGCCGTCAGGATGGCCGGCTGCGTGTTGGCCGTGAGGGCCAGCGCCTCCTCGGGCCCCTCGAAGCAAAGGTGTGCTACATCGAGCCCCAGCGCCCGACTCGCCTCGGCGAAGCGTGCAGCCGCCTCCGGGAAGGCCTGGGCGAAGTGACGGCCCATCCCCACGGCCTGGGAGCCCTGCCCCGGGAAGACAAAGGCAACGCGGCCCGCCACCGGCCGCCCTACTGCCGGGCCAACTGACTTCGCCTCACGTCGGTCTCCGCCCACCCTTCGGGTGGTGCCCGCGGCGGTCCGGAGCGTACCCGAGCGTACGCCTCCAGCCGCCTCCTCCCTCGGGCCTCGTGATGCTCGTCATTTGGCCCGACACCCCACCCATCACAGGCGAATGAGGGACAATCCGTTGGAGCGACACTACCAGGTTAGGACGGCCGACCCCCAGGTGAGGCCGGCACCGAAGGCCGCCATGAGCAGTGTCATCCCCGGCTGCACCCGCCCGGCCCGGACCGCCTCGTCCAGCGCGAGGGGGATGGAGGCAGCAGAGGTGTTCCCGTACTTCTCGATGTTCAGGACAATCTTCTCCTCGGGGAAGGCCAGCCGGTTCGCCAGCGCCCAGATGATGCGCGCATTGGCCTGGTGCGGGATGAGGAGGTTAATATCCGAGGCCTCCAGTTTGTTGGCCTTGAGCGCGGTCATGCAGGCGTCCTCCATGGCCCGGACCGCCAGCCGGAAGACCTCGTTGCCGCTCCGCATCTGGATGAGGTGGAGCCCCTCCCGCAGGACCCGCTCGCTCTGGGGGAAGCGGGACCCTCCCCCGGGGGCCACCAGGAGGGCCCACTCCCCCCCATCGGAGTAGAGGTGGGTGGAGCGGATGCCCGGGCCCCCCTCCTGGGCCTGCAGGACAACGGCCCCCGCCCCGTCCCCGAAGAGGACGCAGGTGTTCCGGTCCTTCCAGTTCACGATCTTGCTCAAGCAATCGGCCCCCACCAGCAGGATGGTCCGGGCGGTGCTGTTCCGGATGAGGCCGTCCGCCACGGCGAGGCCGTAGATGAACCCGGAGCAGCCGGCCCCGATGTCGAAGGCGGCAGCCCGCCGGGCCTTCAGCGTGTCCTGGAGGAGGCAGGCGGTGGCGGGCAGGGGGACCGCAGGCGTGACGGTGGCCACTATGAGGATGTCCACATCCACCGGATCCACCCCGGCCATGGCGAGGGCCTGCACCGCCGCGCCTTCCGCCAGGGTCGCCGAGTCCTCCCCCGGACCACAGATGCGGCGCTCCGCGACCCCGGTCCGGGTCCGGATCCACTCATCGGTGGTCTCTACCATCTTTTCCAGGTCGTGGTTCGTCAGCACCCTGGCCGGCGCGCACGACCCCGTGCCGATGACGCGACTCATGCGCATCCCGGAGACCCCCTCAGCTCTCGGCGATCCCGTCCCGGATGTTGTCCAGCACGCGGCTCTTCACGCAGTCCCCGGCCACCCGCAGGGCGTTCCGGATGGCCTTCGCGGACGACCGGCCGTGACTGATGATGGTGATCCCGTTCACCCCCAGGAGCGGGGCCCCCCCGACCTCCGAGTAGTCCAGCCGCCGCTGGAGGCGGCGGAAGGCGGGCTTGAGGAGCAGGGCCCCGGCCCGGCTGCGCAGGTCGGCCGTCACCTCCTCCCGGACCAGGGCCATGATCGTCTCCGCCACGCTCTCGCCGATCTTCAGGGCCACGTTCCCGGTGAACCCATCGCAGACCACCACGTCGGCGTACCCCTTGAAGACGTCCACCCCCTCCACGTTCCCGATGAACTCGATGCCGGGCTCCTCCTCCAGGGCGCGGAAGGCCTCCTTGGTCAACTCGTTCCCCTTGGTCTCCTCCTCCCCAATGGAGAGGAGGCCGACCCGGGGCCGGGCCTTCCCCAGAACCTGGCGGGCGTAGACGTTCCCCATGATGGCGAACTGGATCAGGTGGCGGGGTTTGCAATCCACGTTGGCCCCCACATCCAGCAGGATGGCGTGGCCGGCAAGCGTGGGGAGGGCGGCGGCGATGGCCGGGCGCTCCACGCCCGCGAGGGGACCCAGGACCACCAGCGTGATGGCCATGACTGCCCCGGTGTTCCCGGCGCTGACCACCGCGTCCGCGTCCCCGCTCCGGACCAGGTCCACCGCCACCCGGATGGAGGAGTCCTTCTTCTTCCGGAGGGCCGTGGAGGGGGACTCCCCCATCTCCACCACCTCCGAGGCGTGGCGGACCTTGATGGGGAGACCACGGAGATCGTGGCGGTCCAGGTGGCGCCTGATCTCCTCCTGGACCCCGACCAGGATCACCCCCAGCCCGAGCTCGCGGGCCGCGGCCACCGCCCCCTCCACATTGACGGCGGGGCCGGCGTCTCCGCCCATCGCGTCCAGGGCGACGCAGACGGGAGGGCGGTCCTGCAGCCACGTGGGGGCGATGTCCACGCCCTACGCCTCCTCCTTCGGGCGGACGGTGCGACCCCGGTAGGCGCCGCACTGGGGACAGGCCCGGTGGGGCCGCTTCGGTTCGTGGCACTGGGGGCAGGGAACGAGCGTGGGGGCGCTGAGGGCGTCGTGGGCGCGGCGCTTGCGGGTCCGGGCGTTGCTGTGGCGGCGTTTCGGCAGGGGCATGGCGGGGTCTACTCCTCCCTAGTGCCGGGCCAACTGACGTCGCCTCACTTTGTTCTCGGTCGTCGGCGGTCCGGAGCGTACCAGAGCGTACGCCTCCGGCCGCCTCCTCCCTCGGGCCTCGTGACGCTCGTCATTTTGCCCGGCACCCCAGTCGTCGCGTGAGCCTGAGGGACAATTCGCTGGAGTCACACTAGGCGTCTCCCTTCAGGCGCTCCAGGATCTTGAACCGGGGGTCGGGTGGCGGCCCCGGACAGGCGCAAGGCCCCTCGTTCCGGTTGGCCCCGCACCGGGGGCACAGGCCCTGGCAGTCCTCCCGGCAGAGGGGCTGGACCGGCAGGGCCAGCAAGAGGTTCTGGCGCAGGAGGGCCGTCACGTCGAGGCGCCCCTCCTCAATGAAGTCGGTGTCCAGGTCTTCGGCCTTCAACTCGACGTCCTCCTCCGCAGCCTCCATCGCTGGGCGCTGGTAGTGGATGCTGAAGACCTCCCGGATGGAGCAGGAGAATGGCTCCGAGCACCGGCTACATACAAGGGAAAGGGTGCTGGTCACCTCCCCCTCGGCCAGCACCCCCTGACTCATACGGGTCAGCTTCAGGAGCGCATCCGCCCGGACCTGCTCGGATGGATCCCCTTCTGGCAGCCGGAGCGCCACCGGCTCGGCCCGGAGGGTCACCTCCAGACCCTCCTGGGAGATCTCAGCGATGTCGATCAGCATCGTGGCGCCGCCAGCCCATAAAACTATGGAATTCTAGCGGCCACGCCGTGGAGTGTCAAGGGAAAAGACCCGGGAAACAGCGCGAAGAAACCTGGTGCAAGTCCCTGCCGGCGCTGGCGGGATACCTCCCCTCCCTCCCCCCGCCGTCGCGGGGTACCGCGGGGGTCGCCACCAGGGTGGCCGCCATCCTAGTGCCGGTCCAACGAACTGCACCGAGGATTGCAGCCGAGCCGCGGGTGGCGCCGGGCGCGGCCCCAGAGCGGGCGGGCCGAGTGGGACCCCCTCGGCCTCCTGCCGCAATGCAGCGCATTGCGGGAGGGGCTGAGCGGGTGACGAAGCCCGGCCGCGAGTGGGGCACGCCGGCGACAGGACCCGCGGCAGAACGGTCTGTCAGGATTGGGCCGCATGACTTGGAGCGGCACGAGGAGGCCCGGGGTTCTGCCGGATGCGCCCCAGACGGGAGGGACAGGCGGGAGTAGCCCGGCCGAAGGCTCTCCCCGTGCCGCGCCGCTACCCGGGAAAAGCATCCACCGCCGTGAAGAAGTACGGGATCTCGAATGCGGCCGCCTCCGGGGAATCGGACCCGTGGACCGTGTTCCGCTCGATGCTCTCGGCCAGGTCGCGGCGGATGGTGCCGGGCTCCGCCCGGGCTGGGTCGGTCGCCCCCATGATCTTCCGGACCCGGGCGATCGCCTCGGCCCCCTCCAGGACCATCACCACCACGGGACCGGAAACCATGAAGCTCACGAGGCTGTCGAAGAAGGGGCGTTCCCGATGGACGGCGTAAAACCCCTCGGCCTCCTCTTTCGTCAGGTGGACCATCCGGAGGCCCCGAACGGCGAACTGACCTCGCTCGAATCGCCCGATGACCTCCCCGATGAGCCCCCGCCGGACCGCGTCCGGCTTCACGATGACCAGCGTCCGCTCGATGGGCATCGCGGTTCCCCTCCGAGAGCAGCCCCACAGCGGAAGGACCACCGGCCGATCCGACCGGCGGTCCCCGAGCGGGCCCGGGGCCTTACCGCCGCCTGGCGCCGCCGGCGGACAGCCGGCGGCGGCCTGCCCGGGGCCGGCGCCCGGGCCGCGCCCCCACGCCCCGCCGGGCCAGCGCCGCCGCGATGCCCTTCCCCATCTCCGCCGGGCTCTGGACGACCCGGATTCCCGCGCGGCGAAGGGCGGCGATTTTTTCCGCCGCCGTCCCCGCCCCGCCGGCAATGATGGCACCGGCGTGTCCCATGCGGCGGCCGGGTGGGGCCGTCCGCCCGGCCACGTAGCCCACCACCGGCTTGGTCATGTGAGTCTTCACGAACGCCGCCGCCTCCTCCTCGGCGGTCCCGCCGATCTCGCCGATCAGAAGGACAACGTCCGTCTCCGGGTCCGCCTCGAAGAGGCGGAGGCAGTCCACGAAGGAGGTACCGGTGACGGGGTCGCCGCCGATCCCGACGCAGGTGGATTGGCCCAGCCCCAAGGCTGTGAGCTGATGGACCGCCTCGTAGGTCAGGGTGCCGCTGCGCGAGACGACCCCGACCCGCCCCGGCCGGTGGATGTGGCCCGGCATGATCCCCACCTTGGCCTTCCCGGGAGAGATGAGCCCGGGGCAATTGGGGCCGACGAGGCGGGTTTTTCCCCCCTCCAGGGCCCGCTTCACCCGGACCATGTCCAGGGCCGGGATTCCCTCGGTGATGCAAACGACGAGGGGCACCCCGGCGTCGGCCGCCTCCAGGATGGCGTCGGCGGCGAATGCGGGGGGGACAAAGATGAGCGAGCAGTTCACCCCCGTGGCGGCCACCGCCTCGGCCACGGTGTGGAAGACCGGAACCCCGTCCTGCTCCGTCCCCCCCTTGCCGGGGGTGACCCCGGCCACCACCTTGGTGCCGTACTCCCGGCAGGCCCGGGCGTGGAAAGAGCCCTCTTTCCCCGTGATCCCCTGCACGAGGAGGCGGGTTGCACGGTCCACCAGGATGCTCACGCCCGCCCCCGGCTCGCCGCCACCACCATCCGCGCCGCCTCGGCCATGGAGTCGGCCGTGAGGAAGTTGAGGCCGCTCTCCCGCAGCATCTGTTTCCCCTGGGCTACGTTGGTCCCCTCCATCCGGATGACGATCGGTACCTGCACCTTCAGCGTTCGGGCAGCCTGGATTACCCCCGCCGCCAGCCGGTCACACCGCAGGATCCCGCCGAAGATGTTGATGAGGACCGCGCCCACGTGCGGGTCCGCCATCAGGATCCGGAAGGCGTTCTCGATCTGCTCGGCGCTGGCCCCACCCCCCACGTCCAGGAAGTTGGCGGGGGCACCTCCCGCCTGCTGGATGATGTCCATGGTGGCCATGGCGAGCCCCGCGCCGTTGACCATGCATCCCACGGTCCCGTCCAGCTTAATGTAGTTCAGCCCGAACCGGGAGGCCTCCACCTCAAGCGGGGCCTCCTCGTCCAGGTCCCGGAGCTCCCGGATCTCCGGGTGCCGGAAGAGGGCGTTGTCGTCGAAGGTCATCTTGGCGTCCAGGGCCAGCACCCGGCCGTCCCCCGTGACCACCAGCGGGTTGATCTCCGCGAGGGAGCAGTCCTTCTCCTGGTACGCTCGGGCGAGGGCCAGGATCAGGTCAGCCGTCGGCCTCACCAGCTCGGCCGGGACCCCGAGGCCATAGGCCAGCTTCCGCCCCACGTAGGGGAAGAGCCCCCCGGCCGGGTCCACCGCCGCCCGGAGGATCTTCTCCGGGGACGTGGCCGCCACTTCCTCGATCTCCATCCCCCCCGCCGGGCTGGCCATGATGACCGGCAGGCCTACCCGCCGGTCCAGGACGACGCCCAGGTAGAGCTCCTGGTGGATGGCCATGGCCTCCTCCACCAGGACCCGCTTCACGCGTTGCCCCTCCGGGCCCGTCTGGGGGGTCTTCAGCATCATCCCCAGGATCTGCGACGCGGCCCGCTCCGCCTCCGCCGGGGATCGGGCCAGCTTGACGCCGCCGCCCTTCCCCCGCCCACCGGCGTGGATCTGTGCCTTCACGACGACGCGCCCGCCGAGGCGCTCCGCGACGGCCCGCGCCGCCGGCGGCGTGTCGGTCACCTCCCCCTTCGGGACGGGCACACCGTGGCCGGCCAGGATCGCCTTGGCCTGGTACTCGTGGATCTTCACCTGCCCTCCTGGAGACACAAAGAGGCTAAGGGCAACGGGACCACCCCCTCCGGTCTCGAGCCCTGAGCCCTTCGCACCCAGCCCTTAGCCTTTTCCGGTCAGCTTGCGGACCACCCACAGGACCGGGTCGTAGTGCGCGTCTACCACCCGCTCCTTCAGGGGAATGATGCCGTTGTCGGTGATCTGGATGTGCTCGGGGCAGACGTCGGTGCAGCACTTGGTGATGTTGCAGTAGCCGATTCCCGCCTCCCTCCGGGTCAGGTCCGTCCGGTCGGCGGTGTCGAGCGGGTGCATCTCCAGCTCCGCCAGCCGGATCAGGAACCGGGGGCCGGCGAAGGCGTGCTTCTTGTCATGGTCCCGCAGGACGTGGCAGACGTTCTGGCACATGAAGCACTCGATGCACTTGCGGAACTCCTGCAGGCGGTCGATATCTTCCTGCATCATCCGCCAGGTGCCGTCCGCGTCCGGCGGCTTGGGCTTGAGGGGCGGGATCCGCTTGGCCACCTCGTAATTCCAGGAAACGTCCGTGACCAGGTCCCGGACGTGGGGGAACGCCTTCAGCGGCTCCACCGTGATGGGCGTCCCCGCCGGGAACTGGTCCATCCGGGTCATGCACATCAGGCGCGGGCGCCCGTTCACCTCCGCGCTGCAGGACCCGCACTTCCCCGCCTTGCAGTTCCAGCGGACCGCCAGGTCGGTGGTGTGGCGCGCCTGGATCCGGTGGACAACGTCCAGCACGACCATCCCCTCATCGTACGGGATCCGGTACTCCTCGAACTTGCCGGCGCCGGCCTCGCCGCGCCAGATCTGCAGGATGGCTTCCGGCATCTACTTATCCCCCTCGAGGAGCGCCTTGAGCTCCTGCGGCATCTCGGGCAAGGGCTCCCGCCGGACCGTCATCCGCTCCCCCTCCTTGCGGATGACGATGTTCACCTTCCCAAACTGGGGGTCCGCCTTGGGGTGATCCAGGCGTGTGTGGCCGCCCCGGCTCTCCTTCCGCTCCAACGCGCCCCGGATGATGGCCTCCGACGCCGTGAGCAGCGACCAGAGGTCCAGCGCTGTGTGCCACCCGGGGTTGTAGTGCCGGGTGCCGACGGCCTTCACCTGCTGGAGGCGCCGCCTGAATTCCTCCACGGCCTCCAGACCCTTGCGCAGCTCGTCCTCGGTCCGGACGATGCCGGCGTTGGCCTCCATGACCTCCTGGAGAGCCGCCTGGAGGGCGTAGGGGTTCTCCCCGGTGGCCCTCTCCAGCGGGGCCAGCATCTCCCGGGCCAGACGCTCCACCTCCGCCGGGTCCACGGCGGGCATCCGCTCGAGCCGCTTCGCGTGCTCGCCCGCGGCCAGGCCGGCCCGCCGGCCGAACACCAGGAGGTCCGAGAGGGAGTTTCCCCCCAGCCGGTTGGAGCCGTGCATGCCGCCCGCCACTTCCCCCGCCGCGTACAGGCCCGGGACGGTGGCGGCCGCCGTCTCCGCGTCCACCCGGATGCCCCCCATGATGTAGTGGCAGGTCGGGCCCACCTCCATCGGCTGCTTCGTGATGTCCACGTCCGCCAGTTCCTTGAACTGGTGGTACATGCTGGGGAGCTTCCGCCGGATGAAGTCCGCGTCCCGGCGCGAGGCGATGTCCAGGAACACGCCCCCGTGCGGGCTGCCGTGCCCGGCCTTCACCTCCGCCACGATAGCCCGGGCCACCTCGTCCCGGGGGAGCAGCTCCGGCGGCCGCCGGTTGTTCTTCTTGTCCGTGTACCAGCGATCCGCCTCGGCCTCGGTCTCGGCGGTGTCGGCCCGGAACATCTCGGGGACGTAGCGGAACATGAAGCGCTCGCCGGCAGCGTTCCGCAGGACGCCCCCCTCCCCCCGCACCGCCTCGGTCACGAGGATCCCCCGGACGCTGAGCGGCCAGACCATGCCCGTGGGGTGAAACTGGACGCACTCCATGTCGATGAGGTCGCCGCCGGCGTGGTAGGCCAGGGCGTGGCCGTCGCCGGTGTACTCCCAGGAGTTGCTGGTGACTTTGTAGGCCTTGCCGATGCCGCCGGTCGCCAGGACCACGGCCTTCGCCTGGAACACCACAAACCGCCCGCTCTCCCGCCAGTAGCCGAAGGCGCCGCTGACCCGCTCGCCGTCCTTGAGCAGGCGGGTGACCGTGCACTCCATGAAGACGTCGACCCCCTGCGACACCACGTGCTGCTGGAGCGTGCGGATCATCTCCAGCCCGGTCCGGTCCCCCACGTGAGCCAGCCGGGCGTAGCGGTGGCCGGCGAAGTCCCGCTGCAGGATCCGACCGTCCGTGGTCCGGTCGAAGAGGGCCCCCCAGCCCTCCAGCTCCTTGACCCGGTCCGGGGCCTCCTGCGCGTGGAGCATCGCCATGCGCCAGTTGTTCAGCAGCTTGCCGCCGCGCATGGTGTCGCGGAAGTG
>Ga0214472_10004936_pt1 | contig 14030 bp, 17 predicted proteins | sample RVTome_6_FD_207662 | JGI IMG/M metagenome (GOLD analysis project Ga0214472, IMG submission 207662) | Soil microbial communities from uranium-contaminated site in the Upper Colorado River Basin, Wyoming, United States - RVT140D175 | ecosystem: Environmental > Terrestrial > Soil > Contaminated >... | reverse complement strand
TCTCCGGCTCGCCCGGGCTGCCGGTGAGGCCGCAGCGGGTCACCCGTCGCTGGCGTCATTCCCGCAGCCCCCGAGCGTCGTCCCAGGCCGCCGGGTCTTGCCCGAAGTAGGCGGCGAGGATGCGGTAGACGTCCCCGTGTCGCCGCCGCACGAGCTGGGGCGTCTCGAAGAACGCCTCGACCGCCACGCCGAGGAACTCCACCGGGTCGTGGGCGCCGTAGTCGTCGAAGGCCGAGCGACCCCCGCGCAGTCGCTCCATCTCCCTCTCCGCGGCCTGGACCCACTCGCGCGCGAGGGCGCCGTCGAGCCCGACCGGGATACCGTCGAAATGGGTCTGGTCGACGTCGAGGATGTGGGTGAACTCGTGGATCCCCACGTGGTAGCCGTCGTCGGGACGCTCGAAGCTCTCGATGAGCGACGGGACGGAGAGGATGACCGTGCCCCAGGGGTGAGCCTGGCCCGAGAGCTCCTCCCGGCCCACCGCGTAGTCGCGGTCGAAGTCGTCGGAGTAGAGCAGGACCTCGGTGAGCTGGTCCCACTCGTAGTCGGGCCAGCCGATGCTCAGGGTCACGGCGGAGCCGGCCACGAGCAGCCGGAGCTCGTCGGTGACCTCGACCCCCACCCCGGTGATCCGCTTCCCGGCGAGGAACAGGCGCAGGTCGTCCTCGAACCGGGTTCGCCAGGCCGGGGGCAATCGTTCGAAGTGGTCGTAGGCCTCGAGCAGGAGCTCGCGCCACGGCTGGGGGAAGGGGTCCGCCAGCGCGGCGCGCCGGCGGGCCCTTCCGCGGCCCTGCCGCCGCCCGACGGCCAGGGCGAGGAGGGCCCCGAGCCCGAATCCCACGCCGGCTCCGGGCACGCCGTCGACGAGGGCGCCCAGCGAGGCGGATCCGGCGACCGCCGCCGCCCCGGCGACCCTGGCGAACCGCCTGTCTCCCGGGCGCTCGACCCTCACGCCCGTCCCGCGAGCAGGCGGGCGAGCGTGCCCACGTCGATGTTGCCCCCGGTCACGATCGCCACCACCGGGCGCTCGTCCGCCGGGCGCACGCGTCCCGAGCGCACCGCGGCGACGCCGACCGCGCCCGAGGCCTCGGCCACGACCTGATCGGCGGCGAGGAGGGCGACGATGGCGTCCTCGATCTCGTCCTCGCCCACCGTCACCACCTCGTCGATGAGGTCACGGTGCTCGAATGCGATCGCGCCGATGCCGCCGGCCAGGCCGTCGGCGAGGGTCGGGCCCGCCGGATAGGTGAGGAGCGCCCGGCCCAGCCGCAGCGACTCGCGCAGGGCCGGCGAGGCTTCCGGTTGTACGGCGATCACCCGCGCCTCGGGGACGAGCGCCCGCAGCGCCACCGCCACGCCGGCGATCAGGCCGCCGCCGCCGACGGGAACGAGCACCGCGCCGACCCTGGGGCACTCCTCGGCGATCTCGAGCCCGGTCGTCCCCTGTCCGGCCGCGGTGCGCGGGTCCTCGAAGGCGTGCACGAACGTCGCTCCCGTCTCCCGCCGGAAGGCCTCCGCCGCTGCCGCCGCGTCGTCGTAGGTGTCGCCGATCTCGCGCACGTCGACGGGGTAGAGGCGGAGCTTGTCGACCTTGGACCTCGGGGCGGTGCGAGGGACGAACAACGTTGCCAAGAGGTCGCCTCCCACCCGGCGGGCCGCGAACGCGACACCGAGGGCGTGGTTCCCGGCCGAGGCGGCGACGATTCCCCGCTCCCGCTCCCCGGGTTCGAGGGCCGCGAGCAGGCTCGTCGCCCCCCGGACCTTGAACGAGCCGGTGGGCTGCCAGCACTCGAGCTTGAGGTGGAGGTTCGTGCCCGGCACCGTGAGGCTCGGCCGCAGCGGCGTCGGTGAAAGGTGGGGACGGATTCTCTCGCGGGCCCGCTCGAGATCGTCGAGGTGCAGCCGGCCGCTCATCGCTTCAGGCCCGGGGACCCGCCGCCGGATCCCGCTCGGGCCCGGCGGCCACGAGGTCCAGGCGGGGCTCGCCGCAGCGGGCGGCGATCGCCCCGGCCACCTGATCGCGCAGGCGGACGAGCGCTCCGAGGTCGGTGCCACCGGGCACGACGGGATCGCAAACGACGACCCGGATCCGGCCCGGGCGCGGCAGCCACTCGTCCGCGCGGAGCACGCGCCTCGTGCCCTGGAGCGCCACCGGCACGACGGGAGCTCCCGCGTCCGCCGCCGCCTTGAACGCCCCCAGCCGGAACGGACGCAGGCCGGTGGCGGCGGCGAAGGTCCCCTCGGGGAAGAACACGAGGGCCTCTCCGGCGGCAAGGGCCCGCGCCGTCTGGTCGCTGTCGGCGACGCCTTGCCGGGCGTCCCGGCGGTCGACGGTGGGGTGTCCGGTGCGGCGGACGAAGGTCCCCACGAGGGGGTAGCCGAGCACCTCCTTCTTCGCGACGAAGAGAAGGTCGAGGGGAAGGATCGCGAGGAGAGCGGGAACGTCGGCGTAGGAGGCGTGGTTGGCGGCGAGGACGAGCGGGCCCGTCCGCGGGAGGTGATCGAGGCCCTCGATCTCGAGCCGGCATCCCAGGATGCGCAAGACGGCCCGGGTGCCGGCGCGGCTGATCGCGAAGGCCAAGCGTCGAGACGGCACGACGGCGACCACGAGCCAGGCGGGCAGGAAGACGAGGGGCACGCAGACGCCGAGCCAGACCGCGTAGAGGACCCGTCGCGCCCGCCGGACCCACGGGCGAAGCCCCTCCGCCCCGGCCGCGCCCGCCAGCCGGAGCTTCTGCGCCAGGGTGGTGCGGGGGGGACGACCCAGCTCGCCGTCGACGAAGAGCTGGCGGGTGGCGGCCCGGCGGATCTTCCCGCTCGACGTCTTTGGCACGACACCGGGGGGCACGAGCACGACGCGATCGGGGGGCACCTCCACCCGTGACACCACCCGGTCCACGACCTCGGAAGAGAGGCGTTCGCGCTCGTGGGGGTCGATGACGCGTGTCTCGGCCACGACGACCAGCGCTTCGGTCCCGAGCTCGGCCCGGTCCAGTCCGAACGCCACCACGCAGCCCCGGCGGATCCCAGGGGCCTCGGCCACGGCGTCCTCGATCTCCTGGGGGACCAGATTCCGCCCGGCCTTGATGATCAGGTCCTTCCGGCGTCCGGCAATGTGAATCTCGCCGTGCGCCATGTAGGCGAGATCGCCGCTGTCGAGCCACCCCCCGGGCAGGGTGATCGCCGCCGTCTCCGCCGGCCGGCGGTAGTAGCCGCTCGTCATGGACGGACCGCGAAAGACGAGTCGTCCCACGACGCGCTCGTCCACCTCGTTCCCCGCGTCGTCCACGACGCGCACCTCGTGCCGGGGCAACGCCCGGCCCGCGGAGACGAAGGAGAGGGCCGAGCGATCGGCGGGATCGGCAGGCACCGCGCGCGCCTCGCCCTGGAAGACGTCGCGCCTCACGCGGTCGAACCGCGGCCCCCGGCCCATCGGCGGCAGCGCCAGCGCCACCGAGTTCTCGGCGAGACCGTACGCCGGCGTCATCGCACCCGGACGGAACCCGCACGGGGCCAGGCGGCGGGCGAACCTCTCGACCGTCGCCTGGGAGACGGGCTCGGCGCCGTTGAGGGCGGCGCGCCAGGACGACAGATCGAGCCCGTCGAGCGCCTCGTCCGGCACTCGTCGCGCGCACAGCTCGTAGGCGAAGTTGGGAGCGGCGGAGAGCGTGGCTCGTCGCTGGTGGATGGCCCACAGCCAGCGTTCGGGTCGGGCGAGGAAGGAGGTCGGGGACATCAGGGTGAGGGGAAGGCCGTGGTGAAGGCAGAACAGCCATGAGCCGATCAGCCCCATGTCGTGGTACAGCGGGAGCCAGCTCACCCCGACGTCGGTGGGGCGCGCCTCGAGCCCGGCGGTGATCGCCTCGATGTTGGCGAGAAGGTTGTCGTGCGTGAGGAGCACTCCCTTGGGCTGGCCGGTGCTGCCCGAGGTGTACTGGATGAACGCGGGATCGGAGCCCACCCCCTCCGGCTCGGAGAGGGCTCGTCCGTGCGCCGCGAGCTCGTCCGCGGTCACGACGTCCCGGAGCGAGGGAACCGCCGGGCGGAGGAGGCGCGCCACCGGGCGCGCTCGCGTGATCGTCACGAGCAGCCGCGTCTCGGCGTCTCTCAGTATCCCCGCCTGGCGCGAGGCGTACTCCTCGAGGCGGTCGAGGCGCACGGGCGGATAGATGGGGACGGGGATGGCCCGGGCGAGCAGGATCCCGAGGAACGAGCGGAGAAAGTCGAGCCCGGTGGGCAGCATCAGCGACACCGCGTCGCCCTGCGCCACGCCCTGCTCACGGAGGCCGCCGGCGACCAGCGACGCCTCGCGCCACAGGCGGTCGTAGGTCACGATCTGCTCGCCGCCCTCGTCGTCGCGGAGAAACACGTGGGTGCGGTCCGGGTCTCGCCGCGCGTGTCGGAACAGCGACTCGTGCAGGGTGCGGACACCGGTGCCGATCTCGGCGGCGACGCCCGGCGCCACCTCGGGCGGGGGAAGGCGCACGGGCTCGCCGGGAGAGGAGTCGACGATCGCGCGGGCCAGGTCGCGGGCGTTGTCGATGTGGAGGCAGCGGTCGTCGAGCGGGCGCCCGAAGGTGCGCTCGAGACGCAGGAGCAGCTCCACGCGTTCGAGGCTTCCGAGGCCGACCTCGCGGTCCAGGGACGCGTCGGCCGAGGCGGCGCGCTCCGCCCGCTCGCCTCCGGTCTCGCGCGCCAGGGTGCGGATCACCGCGACGACGCGATCGACCATGGCCTCGGGCGGGGGCCCGGGCGGAGCACCCAGGGTGTCGGCCATCGACGCACTCTATCCGCCGTCTCCGGGCGGCGCAATGGCGCCTTGACGCCGGGCCCCTGGCCGGGAAATGCTTCTCGTCGGGCGGGAGGGCGGATGCCGCAGGAGGTCACGTTGCGCGAGATCGAAGCCATCTTCGGAATCACCGACCGGCTCGGGATCTCGCGAGAGGCCCTCGTGATCCCGCTTCGCCCCGGCCGCCCCGGTCGCGTCCGGCGGATGGGCCAGAGGATCGAGATCGTCGTCGACGCCGAGCGCGACTTCGACGACTTCCTGGCCGGACTCGAGAACGAGATCGCGGCGCTCTCGTCGTCCTAGGGCCGTCCCCGCCCCGGGGCGGGGCAGAGACACAAAGGGCGCGGGACCGGAGCCCGCGCCCTTCGAATCACACGCTCAGCTGAGGACGGCGTCCTTGGCTGCCTTGGCGATCGTGAACTTCAGCCGCCGGCGGGCCGGGATCTTGATCGCCTCGCCCGTCTGCGGGTTTCGGCCCATCCGCGCCTTGTAGCTGCGGACGACGAGCTTCCCCACGCCAGGGAACGTGAAGCCGTTCTTCGCTTCCTTGTATGCCAGCCCGGCCTGCGCTTCCAGGAAGGCCGCCACCTGCTTCTTCGAGATGCCTACTTTTTCGGCGAGGGCCGCCACGATCTTCGACTTCGTCATCGCCTTTGCCATCGAGTTCAATCCTCCTAAGAGAGTCGGGCTGGCTTTTCGTGAAGAGTCCGGAAAGGTCGCCAAACGCGGGCCAGTATACGCTGGTTTCGAACGCCCATGTCAAGGGCGAAACGTCCGCCGACCGCTCCAGCACTGCACGAAATCGCTCTCGGTCACCGAGCCGCACGCTCGGGTTCACGAATCAGGAAGACGGTCTCGTCGGGTCGAGCGAGGCCGAGCTGCTCCCGCGCGAGCCGCTCGATCGCGAGGGGACTCTGGCGCAGGGCGGCGATCTCCCCGGACAGTCGGGCGTTCTCCTCCTGGAGAGCGTCGATCTCGTGGCGAAGGGAGTCTACCTGCTGTCTCTTCTCAACCAGGTTGAGGAGTCCCCGGTCGCCGAACACCGCTCCGACGGCGAGCGCGATGAGGGCGATGGCGGTTCCCAGGACTCCGGCCTTCCGGCGCAGCCCCGGCTCCGCCCGTCCTCCGTCCTCCCTGGTGGCCAACACTTGATCCTTTGCTTGAGAAACTATCCTTAAATGGCGATCATAACTCATTTTTCTAGAGTGTCGAGCCAAAGGCGACGCCCACCCTCCGACCCCCCCTGCGGACGGTCGCCTCCTGGTAGCGCCGGAGCAGATCGAGCAGCTGCTCGTTGACCCGCCGGAGCCGCTTCATGTCTGCCCGGTACTCCCGGTAGGCCTGGACGAGGGAGCGGGCCTCTGCCATCTGCTGCTCGTCGAGATAGGCGAAGCCCCCCTGCCCCCCGCTCCGCGTCGAGAGGACGTAGTACGGGCCGTGCTTCTGCCCCGTGCGGCAGACGCAGCGCTCCTTCCCGCACACGCCCCAGCGCTCGAAGAGCGAGCCCGCCAGCAGCTCCCGCCGTCGCAAGAGGTCGCGGACGAGCGCTCGCTGCTCCGTCAGGCGCGCCCGAACGCGTTCGCGAATGGCTTCGGGAGTCGTGCTCATTTCTTGCAGTGCCTTTCGTCAAATATACTGTAAGACTAGAGCAGGCCCGCTGCCTGGTCAAGCTCTTTCTCGCGACGTGTTCGTTCCCTCCGCGCGCCCCGGCGCCGCCCCGCCGCCGATCGCGGGCCCGGGGTAAGATCCGCCCCTGAGCAGGAGGAACGCCGATGTGGCTGCTGAAGACGGAGCCGTCGGAGTACGGCTACGACGATCTGGAGAAGGAAGGACGAGCGTGCTGGGACGGGGTCAGGAACCCGGCCGCCCTGCGCAACCTCGGGTTGATGAAGGCGGGAGACCGGGTGGTCGTCTACCACACCGGGAAGGAGAAGGCGGCGGTCGGACGGGCCGAGGTCGTGCGCCCGGCCTACCCCGATCCGAAGTGGAAGGGCGGCAAGCTCGTCGTCGTGGACCTCGAGCCGCGTGGTCGTCTCTCGCGGCTCGTCACCCTGGCCGAGATCAAGGCGCTCCCGGCGTTCGCGGACAGCCCGCTCGTGCGCCAGGGGAGGCTGTCGGTGGTCCCCCTGACCGCCGCGCAGTGGAAGGCCATCGAGTCGCGAGGGAGGGCGTGAGCGAGCGGTTGGTCGCGCTCTCCACGGTGAAGAGCGCCGAGGACGCCGAGCGGATCGCCCGCGCGCTCGTCGAGCGGCGGCTGGCCGCCTGCGTGAACGTGGTGCCGGGCCTCGTGTCCCTCTATCGGTGGCAGGGGAGCGTCGAGCGCGAAGAGGAGCGCCTTCTCGTCATCAAGACCCGAGCCGACCGTCTCGAGGCCCTGCGGGAGGCGCTGGTGTCGATGCACCCCTACGAGGTCCCGGAGCTCGTGGCCCTGCCCGTCGTGGGTGGTCACGCGCCGTATCTCGGCTGGCTCGACGAGAGCGTCGCCTTTCCCTGACCACGGGCCGGCTTGGGGGAACCTTTTCTCGTTTGCCCCAGCAAGGTCAAGTAGAGGACTAATGTCCGGGACGCCAGGGCGCGATCACCTGGAGGGGTTCGTAAGGGGTGACCAGACAGCATTCGAGGCGCTGTTCCGACAGCTCGGGGCCGAAGTGTACGGGTGGATCCTGCGGATCGTGCGGGATGCGAGCGCGGCGGACGACGTTCTTGTGGAGGCTTTCTGGCGGGCCTACCGTGGGCGGGCCCGCTTCGACCCAACCCGCAGCTTTGGCGCGTGGATGCGGCGAATCGCCACCAACGCGGCTCTCGATCATCTCAAACGCGCTCGGGGTCGTCGAGACCACGGCGCCATAGTGGTGGACCTTCCGACGCCCGCCGGCCCCGACCCCGATGTCGCCAGAGCGGTGGCCCACGCGTTCGGTAGCTTGCCCGAGAAGCTGCGGATCGTGGCGACCCTCGCGCTCATCGAGGAGCTGCCCCATGCCGAGATCGCCGATGCGCTCGACCTCCCGGTCGGCACCGTGAAATCGCGCGTCTTTCGGGCGACCAGGAGGTTGCGGGACGAGCTCACCCGAATGGGGATCCGACCATGACCGACGATGAGGCTCTCGCCCGTCTGCTGCGTTCGGTGGTTCGGCCTGTGCCCGCCGTCCCGCCTGCACGGGACCTGTGGCCTCTCGTCGTCAGCCGCAGCCAGGCACGGGTCCGTTGGTCCTGGCTCGACTTTGGCCTCGTGCTGGCGGTAGCCGTCGCCCTTGTGCTGCTTCCGAATTGGCGATGGCTCGTCCTGTACCACCTGTAGCGGAGGGCTCCATGCGACCTCATCCCTACCTTCGCGCCTACATGGCCGGGATCGTTCTGCCGACCCTCTTCCTGCTGGTCGTCATGACGGTCGACGCCTACCACCGTTACTACTTCGAGGTGCCGAATCAGTTCGTGCTCGGATTGCCCGCGTACCCGCTCGAGCGTGCCTTCCTGTTCCCGATGGCCATCGTGCCCAACGCCTGGGGTCTGTGGAACATGCTGCACCTTGCCCTGCGGTTCCGGACCCGGCTGCCGCTGGGAGTGCATGGTGCCCTCCTCGTGCTCGTTCTGGTCCCGGGTGGGGTGGCGATGGCAGGGGCACTTGACGCCTTCACGATCCAGCTGCAGTTCGCGATTCCCATGGTGCCGATCGGGATGGGCATCTATTACCTCGCCTGGAAGTACGGCGTGGGATTCCTCAACGAGGAGATGGGGATTGCCTGAGGCTCGAGACGCCGCGTGAGGGCCGATGTGGCGGTGACCCTCGCGGTCTGGGGAGGCGGCTTCCTCGTGATCGTCCTGACCCTGCTCGTGAAGCGGCGCGCGGGACGCCACGGGGGGGCGATGAGGGCCGGGGTCGTGGGCGCCCTGTACGAGTGGCAGAACAAAGACAAGCAGAAGGCCCTGGACGTCATCGTCGAGGGCCGGGCCGAGGAGAGGAGGCCCGAGTACCCGGACGGGAACCTCCCCGATCTGGCGGCGGGCCCCGGACCCGGGGGCCGGAGCCCGACCGGTTTCGGGCACCGGGAGCGCGGCGGACGACGATCCCTAGCGTCGGGTGACCGAGGTCGAGTTCCGGGTTGAGGCCGGCCGCGCCGCCTCCGCGGCCCCGCCGTCTGCGGGTCGCTCAGGTTCGACGCGGGGTTGGGGGCTCGACGGGGGCCGCCCGCCGAGGTGCCCCGGGACGGTCACGCGACTTCGGCGACGAGAGACGGGCGCCGGCCTCGACGAGCCGGGGTTCAGACGGCGCGAAGCGCCCGCTCGAGATCGGCGACCAGGTCCTCGGCGTCCTCGCAGCCCACGCTGAGGCGCACCAGGCCGTCCGTGATGCCCAGAGCGTCGCGCTCGGGCTGCGTGTAGCCGGCGTGGGTCATCGTGGCGGGGTGGGAGATGAGGGTCTCGACCCCGCCCAGGCTCTCGCCGAGCGAGCACAGGCGGACGCTCTCGAGGAGGCGGCCCGCCGCGTCGCGGCTCCCGAGGTCGAAGGAGACGAGGGCGCCGAAACCGCTCGCCTGCTTCTTGTGCACCGCGTGGTTGGGGTGGCCGGGGAGGCCCGGCCAGTACACGGCCTGCACCTTCGGGTGCTGGTAGAGGAACGGGGCCACGACGCAGGTGTTCTCCTCGTGCCGCGGCATGCGCATGTGGAGCGTCTTCGTTCCCCGCAGGACGAGCCAGGAGTCGAATGGGGAGAGGATGGCTCCCGCCGCGTTCTGGACGAACCTCAGCCACTCCGCGTGCTTCTCGTCCGCGACCACCGCCACGCCGCCGACGCTGTCGGAGTGGCCGTTCAGGAACTTCGTCGTGGAGTGGACCACGATGTCGGCGCCGAGGGCGAGGGGCTTCTGGAAGTACGGGCTCATGAACGTGTTGTCCACCACCAGCAGCGCGCCCTGCGCACGAGCGACGCCGGCGAGGGCGGCGATGTCGCAGATCTTCATGAGGGGGTTGGTCGGAGTCTCGATCCACAGGAGATCGAAGCGCTCGGCCCGGGCCGCAAACGCCTCGGGGTGGCTCGCGTCGAGGAACGCGAACTCGACCCCGTACCCGGCGAGGATCTTCGTGAAGAGGCGATGGGTCCCGCCGTAGACGTTGTCCGAGACCACGACGCGCTGACCCGCCTTGACGAAGGTGAGCACGGCCTGGGTGGCGGCCATGCCCGAGGCGAAGCAGTAGGCGTCGGCGCCGCCCTCGAGCGCGGCGAGGTTCTTCTCCAGCGATCGGCGAGTCAGGTTGTGCGTTCGCGCGTACTCGTACCCCTTGTGCCGCCCGAGACCTTCCTGGACATAGGTCGAGGTCTGGTAGATCGGAACGGTCACCGCGCCGGTGGCGGGGTCCGGCGCCTGTCCGGCGTGGATGCAGTCAGTGGCAAAGCCCATGGGGTCACCTCGATCGGGAGCGGATCTCCCGCGCCTCCGGGGTCAGGGGAATTCCGAGCGGCGCGGCACTACTTGAGGCTCAGCGAGATCTTGAAGGGACGGCCGTCACGACGGACGTCGGCGCGCAGGTCGGTGGCGCCCTGCAGGCGCGGCCAGAGCCCGATGAGCGCGGCCATGCCGTCGATCTCCTCGCCGTTGATGCTCGTGAGCACGTCCCCCGCCTGGAGGCCGACGTCGGTGAGCAGGCTATCGGCGGGCACGCGGGTGAGGCGGACACCCACGACCCGCCCGTCCTCGGTGACGGGTCGGATCGCGGTCTCGGCCAGGATGCGCGGGATCTCGGCGTCGAGCCGGCGCTGCACCTCGGCCCGGTCCATCACCCGGGCCGGCGCGTCGAGCGAGGGCGGGGAAGCGCTTGGGCGCACCGCCGCCGTCGCCGGCCGGCGCGTCCCCGGCGCGGCGGAGACGCGTACGCCCACTCGCTCTCCGTCGAACTCCATGGCGATGGAGTCGGCGGCGACGGAGACGAGCCGCCCGCCGAAGGCCTCGTCGCCGACGGCCACCACGCGTGCCTGACCCCCCGAGCGGAGGATCGCCACCGATCGCTGGGGCGCACGGGCGAGGACGACCCCGACCGCCGCCAGGTCCGGCGGAGCGGCGGCGCCGAGGAGCAGGAGGAGGGTGAGCATGCCTTGAATGAATGACGCTAGCCGACGCGGTCGGCGGCTGTCAACGATGCGGACCCGGTGCTACATTCGCCGGGATGACCCGCGCGCTGTTGCCGGAAGCTCCGGCGCTCCCGCCGCTTCCCGGGCACGCCCGAGCCCGGAGGTGGCTGCTGCGGACGTGGCAGGGCCGCGCCCTGCTCGTCGCCCTCGTGGTGTGGGTTCTCGACGGTCTGCTCGGAGTCCTTGGCCTGGGCGCTCCCGAGTGGCTCCTTGTCGTCTCCCGCGTCGTCCTCGTCGTGTTCGCGACCTGGGGGGTGTGGCGCGTTCTGCACGGGCTCTCGAATCGTCTTCTCTGGCGGATTCGCACCAAGCTCATCCTCTCCTACCTCTTCGTCGCCCTCGTGCCCGTCGTCCTCCTCACGCTGTTCTTCACGATCGGAGGCTTCCTCTTCATGGGCCTCACCGCTTCGCGCCTCGTGACGGGCGAGATCGATCGGGCGGGCGACATCCTGCGCACCACGGCCCAGGCCGCCCTCGCCGCGCTCCCCACCGGTGAGGACAAGGCGGTGGCGGCGGTCGAGGCACGGCTGGCACCGGCGCGCGCAGTCCACCCGGGCCTGGGGTGGACGTACCTGCGCGCCCAGCGAGTCGCGGCGGCCTCCGGGGAGGCGCCGCGCGAAGCGCCAGTCTGGTGGACGGTCCCCGGCTTCGCGGGCATGGTGAGCCTTCCCCGCGGCGCGGGCGAGCGCCCGCAGAGCGTCGTCCGGGCGATGTGGCGCACGGGGACGAGCGCGCTGCTCCTCCAGGTCCCCGCCGATCCCGCGTTCTTCGAGGACCTGGAGCGCCGGACCGGCATCCACGTCATCGACCTCTCGGAAGCGGGGGAAAGCGGTACGGCGGAGGAGCGGGGCGCGTCGCTCACCGTGGCCTCGGGGCCCGCGGCCGAACCCAAAGACGGCGATCGAGCACGCCCCCCGATGCAGGAGGGACTCGTGTTCGTGGCCTTTCCCGAGAAGACCGATTGGGGAACCGGTGAGACGAGCGTCGTGCTCGAGGCACCCTTCCCGTTCCAGTTCCAGCCGATGACCCTGGCCCGGAGGCTCTCGCCGGGCCTGTTCCCCCGGGAAACGGGCATGACAACCCTTCCCGACCTGCTCCTCTTCGGGATGGGCGCGGCCGGCCTGATCTTCCTCGTCCTGTACGGCGTGGCCCTGGCCCTGGGGCTCGGGCTCGCCCGGTCGATCACCCGCGGCGTGCACGAGCTGTCGGTCGGCACTCAGCGGCTGCGGGAGGGGGACTTCGCGCACGTGATCCCCATCCGCTCGCGCGACCAGCTCGGCGACCTCGCGGAGTCGTTCAACCGCATGTCGCTCGGCATCCGGGATCTGCTCCGGGAGCAGACGGTGAAGGAGCGGCTGGAGGAGGAGCTGCGCATCGCCCGCCAGATCCAGATGAGCCTCCTCCCTGGAGCGGCTCTCAAGTCGGTGCCCGGCGTGCGCGTGGCGGCACTGTGCCTTCCCGCGGCGGAGGTCGGCGGCGACTACTACGACGTGCTGCCGCTCGGGCCGACGCGCATGGGAGTGCTCGTGGCCGACGTCTCCGGCAAGGGCACCTCGGCCGCGCTGTACATGGCCGAGCTCAAGGGGCTGGTGCTGTCGTTGTCCCGGATCTACGACTCGCCGGCCCGCCTTCTCGTCGAGACGAACCGCATCCTCGCCGCGAACATGGACGCCCGCACGTTCGTGACCATGACCTACGCGGTGCTCGACACCGCCGCGCGCACGATGCGCTTCGCGCGGGCCGGGCACAACCCTCTCATCCACATGGACGCGAGCAGCCGGACCACCCGGCTGCTCGCCCCCCCCGGGCTCGGGCTGGGGCTGGACCGGGGAGAGCTCTTCGAGGCCATTCTCGAGGAGCAGGAGGTCCCGCTCCTTCCCGGCGACGTCTTCCTCCTGTTCACCGACGGGCTGTCCGAGGCGATGAACTCCGGGGCGGAGCTGTTCGGGGAGGGGCGCCTGCGGCGCATCCTGGAGCAGGGAGCCGAGCTCGGCAGCGAGGAGATGCGCGAGCGCATCCTGGAGGAGGTGAGGCGGTTCGTGGGGGACGAAGCGCCCCACGACGACCTGACCCTGGTCGTCCTCAAGGTCGCTCCCGAGGAGAGCAAGGCGTGACGCCGGAGCGGGAACGGGAGCTGCGGGCGCTCGAGGCACGCCTGGGCTACCGGTTCACCGACCTCGCGCTTCTCGAGCGTGCGCTCACGCACGCGAGCCGGGCGAACGAGGAGGGACCCCCGGGGAGAGGGGACAACGAGCCCCTCGAGTTTCTCGGCGACGCCGTCATCGGCCTCGTGGTGACCGACCTTCTCCACCGCCGCGACCCTCACGGCCCGGAGGGACCGAAGAGCCAGACGCGGGCGCGGATGGTCTCCTCGCCGGCCCTGGCCCGTCGCGCCCGCGAGCTGGGGATCCCCGCGCTCCTGCTCCTTGGGCGGGGCGAGGAGAAGACCGGCGGACGCGGAAAGACGGCGCTGTGGGCGAACGCCTACGAGGCGGTGGTCGCGGCCCTGTACCTCGACGGCGGGTTCGAGGCCGCTCGCCGGATCGTCCACGATGAGGTCGCGCGCGAAATCGACAGCGGAGGGGCCGCGTCGGAGGACGCCAAGAGCGCGCTGCAGGAGCTGCTGCAGGGACACGGACGCCCGGTGCCGGAGTACGCGGTGGCCGCCGAGGACGGCCCGAGCCACCGGCGGCTCTTCCGGGTCGAGTGCCGGCTCGACGACGGGCTCGTGACCGAGGGCACCGGACACTCGAAGAAGGCCGCCCAGCAGGAGGCGGCTCGTCGCGCCCTCGATCACCTCCGCCGGCAGACTCCCTGACCCCGCCGAGCCGAAGTCCGGGCGCTACTCGATCCAGCCTCCCCCCAGGCAGACCTCCGCGTCGTAGAAGACGGCGGCCTGCCCCGGGGTGATCGCCCTCTGCGGCGCGTCGAAGCGCACCTCGACGCGGCCGCCCTCGAGAGGAACGAGGGTCGCGGGGGCCTCGGCGTGGCGATAGCGGATGCGGACGTCGGCCCGGGTCGGCCGGGAAGGCGCCGCCACCGACAGCCAGTTGACGTCGTGAACGACCAGGCGATCCGCGAGCAGCGCGTCCGCCTCTCCCACGACCACGGTGCGGG
>Ga0214472_10004935_pt1 | contig 14031 bp, 14 predicted proteins | sample RVTome_6_FD_207662 | JGI IMG/M metagenome (GOLD analysis project Ga0214472, IMG submission 207662) | Soil microbial communities from uranium-contaminated site in the Upper Colorado River Basin, Wyoming, United States - RVT140D175 | ecosystem: Environmental > Terrestrial > Soil > Contaminated >... | reverse complement strand
TGGTGATCGCGGCCGTGAGCGTGGTCTTGCCGTGGTCGATGTGGCCGATGGTGCCGATGTTCACGTGCGGCTTGGTCCGCTCGAACTTCTTCTTCGCCACTTCAGGATCCTCCTGGGGTATTCCTTGTGGGTAGCTCCGTAGCGGGGGCGGGATTCGAACCCGCGACACAGCGATTATGAGCCGCTTGCTCTGCCACTGAGCTACCCCGCCCTGTCGGTCGAACAGTCTACCGACGGCCGGGGCCCCCGCCACGCTGACGTGCGCAGATGCCGAGCCGGAGCGGGGAATCGAACCCCGGACCCCCTCCTTACCATGGAGGTGCTCTGCCGACTGAGCTACTCCGGCTGTGTGCAGCGGCGATGATAGCAACCCCTTCCTCAGGCTCCGTGGGACCATGGCCGGATGCGGCGGCTCGCATCGATCGGCCTGGTCGCGCTGACCCTGGCAGCCTGCGCCAAGGGCGCGGAGCCGGTGCACGGGGACGCGGGGAACCGCATCCTGATCCGGATCCAGACGGCCGGTGGGACGATCGAGCTCGAGAACCTCCAGGTTGCCCGGACATCGGAGTCTCAGGCGCGGGGCCTGATGGGCCAGACCTCCCTCCCGCAGGACGGGGGGATGGCGTTCCTGTTCGATGAGGAGACCAGGGCCGCCTTCTGGATGAAGGACACGCTGATCCCCCTCTCAATCCTGTTCTGGCAGGGCGACGGGCGGATCATCGATATCCTCGACATGCGGCCGTGTCGCGCGGATCCGTGCCCGGTGTACCGAGCATCGGCCCCGTACGTCGGCGCCATCGAGATGAACCGCGGAGCGTTCGAACGCCTGGGCGTGGAGGTCGGAGACACCCTTGAGTACCGGCTCCTCAGTGAGTGAGGACGACTGCCTCCTGTGCCGGGCGGAGCAGGTGACGGCGCGGCCCTTCGAGGACGAGGAGTGCTGGGTCGCCGACTGCCTGGTTTGCGCAACCCCGATGGTGGTATGGCGGGTCCACGGGCACCCCGGCCCGGAGGTGCAGGCTAGGCTCCTCGAGCACCTCGAGCGCGTCGCCGCGACCCGATACGGCGACGAGGGGTACTGGGTGGACGGCGCGATGCGGCGGATCCCCGATCACTGGCACGCCCACGCCCGTCCCGCCGGCGGGTTCTTCGATCCGGGGAGCGAGCTGTTCGGGAAGTTCTGACGGCTTCCGGCTTACGGCGGCGGTTCGTCGGTCGGTGGGAGGGGGAGTCTGGAACTGACGGACATCGTGTACACATCGGGTCCTCCGAGGGGAAGGAGGACCGATGACGGAGCAGGAGCTCGCCCGTGGAGCGGCGCGGCGGCTGGCGATCATCCGCCACGCCCAGGAAGTGACGGGCAACGTCGCTGGGACCTGCCGCTACTACGGGATCACGCGCCAGGCCTACTACACGTGGCTCCGCCGCTACGAAGAGCACGGCCTGGAGGGGCTTCGAGACCGCTCACGGACGCCGCACGTGAGCCCGAACGCCACCAAGGCCGAAGTCGTAGGCAAGATCGTCTACCTCCGTCAGCACTACCACTTCGGACCGCACAAGATCGCCATATACCTCAAGCGCTACCACGACGTGCAGATCTCTCCCTCAGGGATCTGGCCGATCCTGAAACGCCTGGACATGAGCAGGCTCCCCGCCTCCCAGCGCCACCGGCGCCACGTCGACCGGTGGAAGCGCTACGAGAAGCCGCTGCCCGGTCACCGCGTCCAGGTCGACGTGAAGTTCATCGCTCCGCTCAAGGGAGCGCGGACGAAGCACCACCAGTTCACCGCGATCGATGACTGCACCAGGATCCGAGTCCTTCGGATCTACGACCGGCTGAACCAGATCACGGCGATCCGGTTCCTCGACTACGTGCTGGAGAAGCTCCCCTTCAAGGTCGAGGTGATCCAGACCGATCACGGCGCCGAGTTCGGATCGCAGTTCCACTACCACGTCCTGGACCGAGGGATCGGCCACGTCTACATCAAGCCGGCCACGCCGAGGCTGAACGGGAAGGTCGAACGGTCCCACCGGATAGACCAGGAGGAGTTCTACCGGATGCTCGAAGGCGTCATGGTCGACGACACCGAGCTGTTCAACGATCGTCTCCAGGAGTGGGAGACCTTCTACAACTTCAACCGCCCCCACGGGGGCCTGGGCGGCCAGACCCCGTATGAAAGGCTCCGGCAGAAGACCAGGGGCTCGGTGTGAACGAGCACCGTCAGCTGCACATTTGCTGGTGGGCCCCCGGGGATTCGAACCCCGAACCTGCGGATTAAGAGTCTGATCCGAAGGTGCAGGTCACAGCTCTGGATGGACCCTGAGCTGCGCATTTGCGTCTCTTGAGTACCCATCGTTTCTCGACGTTTCCCGTTCCTTCACGGGGATGAGACGGGGATAAACGCGCCCTCGACGTTGTCATTTCGATCACACACTCCGATCCGAGCAACGGCTGAAGCGACGCGGTTAGATCGGTTCCCGACCTGGAGCAGCCCGTTGTCGCTCCACGGCCGCCGGCGGTGGGGTCGCCTGCCGGAGACGAACCCCACCGCAGGAACGCTTCGCCTCAACTCATCGGCTGGAAGTAGTTCTTCTCCAGGACGTGCGCGATCTTCTTGCCCATGACCGCTCCCTGCACGTCCGCCGTGCGAAAGTGGATGCCCGCCCACACCCGCGCGTTGATGATCTCTTTGATCGCCTGGGAGAACCGCTCGAAGCTCCGCGACGTTCCGGAGAAGCTGCTGAACGTGCCGAAGGAGACCTTGTCCGTCCCGAAGAAGTCCTGCAAGGTCCGCACGACGGCCCCGCTGATGCACGTGTGGCCTGCGGGGTGCTCGGGGAACGGCGGGGTCGTGAACAGGGGCACCCAGTTCGGCTCCATCTCGGTCGCCGGGTTCCCGTCGGTGTCGGCCAGACGGATCGCCGTGATCGGCCGCCAGAATCGGTAGTAGTACTTGTCGTTCCAGCACGCGATCGCGCCGTCCGCCCCCGCGAGGTCCGCCATCGCGAACAGGCGGGCCGCCTCTGCGATGTCCAGGTCCTGCGTGTCGGCGAGCTGGCGGAAGATCGCGTTGAACAGCCCCGCCCCGTTCGCCTGCCAGAACAGCGCCGCGTCCCGTTGATCGTCGGACCGAACCGTGCTCGTGAGTGAGCCGTAGGCCTTGACCTCGTTGAAGTCCTCGGCGTACTGCTCGCTCGTGAGGGTGTTGGGGCCGTCCGAGCGCAGCGCCACGGCGCTCGGGATCACGAACGGCTTCACGTTGCCGACCCACGGCGCCGGCTCGACCACCGGGTTGCCGTTGGGCAGGAAAGCCGTCGATCGCCACTCGCCGGGCTCGTCGCCCTGGATGACCGTGAACGGGGTGAAGCGCCCGTCGCCCGTCCGCGCGGCGAACATCATGGCGGCCGTCGTCGCGCCCACCTCGATCCCGCCGGCCTTGGCGGCCCCGTCGGGGATGAGTGCGAGCGAGGTCGCGAGCTTGCCGTCGAGGACCATCGTCTGGGCCGGGAACAGCGCCACGAGCACGTCGTGGGCCGCCTGGGCGACCGCGGCGGGCGCCGAGTCTCCCGGATCCGCCGCGGCCGGCGCGCCCAGGTACGGCTCGTAGCCGCCCTCGATCGCGTTGACCGCGTCGTAGACGGCGCCCTGAACCATCGCGAAGTGCAGGTAGGCCACGGTCGGCCCCTGTCCGGCGGTTCCGATGATCGCGGTCTGAGCGTTGTTGTTCCACTCGACCACGGCGTCCGCCGGCGTCGGTTCGACAGCGCCGGCACGCTGCGTCACCGGTACGCTGATCGTCGCGATCATCGTCGCGAGCGTCGTGACGGCGACGGCCGCTAGGGCCGTTGCCCTGAGTCGTGCGACACGCACCTGTTGCTTCATCTTCGACCTCCCCTTTGGTCGGTGGCCTCGGAGTTCGACGCTAGGAGGCTTCAGCCCTCGTGGCTATGGTGGTAGCGAGGGGCGGCGACGGGAGGCCGTCCCAGGGGGCTGCCATCGGTCGTAGGGGGTGCTGGCCCTCTTGACGACGCCCGGTCAATGACGGAGAACCTCCTGGAGTGGTCGTGCGGGAGGTCGATCACCCTGGATGCTCGACACGTCGAGGCGTTACGGGAAAGGCTCGACCAGCTGCGCGTCGAGGTCGCGGAGCTACGCGCGTCCCGGGAGCGGCTGGTTCTGGCTGCCGATGCCGACCGCCGCAGGATCGAGCGTGCGCTGCACGAGAGCGTGCGGCAGCACCTGGTCGCGCTCGCGGTCAACCTGCAGCGCGTGGGGCTGTGGATGGGCGCTGACCCTGCGGCTGCCAAGGAGCTCCTCGAGGAGATGGAGCATGACGTGCAACAAGCACTCGATGAGACGGCGGGGCTCGCGGAGCGGATCTACCCGGCGCTGCTCGACGCGGGTGGCCTCGCCGCCGCGCTGCGCGCGGCCACGGTGCGCGCAGGTATCCCTGCCTCCGTCGACGTCCGAGCGGGCGCGAACCGCCCGCCTGAGGTCGCGGCAACCGTCTATCTGTGCTGTCTGGAGGCGCTCGAGCACGTCAGCGCCGGCGCGCGGGCGACCGTGACAGTGCGAGACGAGGAGGAAGCGCTGGGTTTCGAGGTCGTCGAGTACCTCGAGGACGGCGCCCGCTCCGCGGCGGTGGCTGGCTCGGATGCGGGGCTCGATCGGCTGCGCGACCGCGTCGAGGCGCTCGGCGGCCGAATGACGATCCGGTCAGAACGTGGCCGCGGCATCAGCGTCTCCGGCTGGCTCCCCTTCTCGCGATGACGCTAGCCGCTCTCCGCCAGGTAGAGGATCACGGCCTTGACGCGCTTGTGGACCGTCCCCTCCCACGTGAGCCCGAGCTTGAGGAAGATCGAGTGGATCACCTTCTCGACCGACCGCTCGGTCAGGAAGAGCGCCTCTGCGATCGCCGCGTTGTTCTTCCCCTCGGCCATCTCGCGCAGCACGTCCCGCTCGCGTCTCGTCAACTGGTTGACCGGCGACTTCTCGCCACGGGCGTTCTCCGCCACCAGGGCCTCGACGACCTTCGGGTCGATCATCGAGCCGCCATCTGCGACGGCGCGGATCGCGGCGACGAGTTGCTCGAGATCCTTCACGCGCTCCTTCAGGAGGTAGGCACGCCTCGCGCTGCCGCCCTCGAGGAGCGCGAGCACGTAGCTCGGGTTCGCGTACTGGCTGAGCACGACGACGCCGACCTCCGGGTTCGTCTCCCGCAGGCGCTCGGCGGCCTTGATCCCCTCGTCGGCCTCGCCCGGCGGCATCCGGATGTCGGTGACGACGACGTCCGGCCGCTCTGCGTCGACGGCGGCGAGCAGGGATCCGAGGTCGCCGCATACGGCCGCGACCTCGAGGTCGGGCCGCGTCTCGAGCAGGCGCCGTACCCCCTCGCGGACGAGATAGTGATCCTCGGCGAGCACGAGCCGGATCGGCATGGGGAGAGGGTACGCCGGTGACGTCTCCGTCTCCAGACGCGTCCGCTCACGGACCAGCAAACAAGGAGGGCCCGCTCGTCCTGATCGTCGACGACAACGGGAAGAACCGGAAGCTCGCCCGGGACGTGCTGCGTGCTGCTGGGTTCCGGACGCTCGAGGCTGCAAGCGGCGCCGAGGGGATCGCGCTCGCGGCGGAGCACGTGCCGGACGTGATCCTGATGGATCTCCGGCTCCCAGACATGGACGGCATCGACGCCGCGCGGAGGCTCGGGGACTGGGCGCGGACGGCGCGGATCCCGGTCGTCGCGCTGAGCGCGATGCCGCTCGAGATCGGCGCTGACTGGTTCGTCACCGCCGGGTTCGCCGGCTATATCGAGAAGCCGATCAAGGTCGGCGAATTCGCGGACCAGGTACGCCACTACCGCGGAGTTCCTGGAGGGTGATCCTTCCCGCCGCGCCGTCGTGCTCCCCGATGAGTTGCGTTCCGACACAACGGAGTATCTGGTGTTGGGCCGAGTGTGCGACCCGGGGCCCGCAGAGCCTAATCGCGCTGCGACGTGACCGAGGCGACAGGGCCACCCTACCCTCGAACGGTGTGCCAGCTTCCCGGCAGATCAGCCAGCGAGCACCGTTGGCTCGGGCGCGTGCTCCTTCTACCTTCGGCGGCGTTGGCCCTGGACGGTGCTGTGCCGGCATGTGAACATCCTCACGTGCCGCCGCACAGGCGAGCCGAAGGAAGGGATGCTCAGCGATGCGGACGCTCTTGACGAGAGGTGTGGTCGGCGTACTCCTCGTCTCGCTCGCGGCCTGCGCGGGCTCGAGCGGGAACTCGGCCTCCCAGGAGGTGACGCAGCAACAGGCGGATTACTGGGCCATCAGCCAACTCCAGAGGAGCTTCCACGAGGCCACGTCGAAGAAGGACATCGACCTGATGATGAGCCTCTATGCGCCGAACGCGACGCTCACCATCCCCGGGCGAACCGCCGTGGGGAAGGAGCTGATCCGCCAGTTCTGGCTCAGGAAGTCCGAGGCCTTCCAACCTGCCAATCGCTGGATCTCCGAGACACCCGCGTACAAGATGGAGATCACGGCCAACGGCGACAAGGGGACGCTGCACTTCGAGTGCCATTACGTCGACGTCGAGGGCAAGACGGTCGTTGTGTACCTGACCGCGGATCAGGAGGTCGCGCGGATCGACGGAAGGTGGCTAATCACCGACATGGTCGTAGGTTCTGCTTCGCTGAGACCCTGATTTGCGTTGGGACGGCAGCGGGAAGTGAGTTCCGGCTTCGCCGAGGAGCGGCGGGCGTGAGCATACGCGACAATGCCGTCGTCCGAACGGTCGGCCGCATCCCGGCGAAGGTCCACATCAAGCTGCTCATCGCGTTCCTGGGCACTGCCGTGCTGGTCGTTGCGATCGGCGTGCTCGGGCTCCGCGTCCTCGCGCAGTCGAACGACAGGGTGGTGGCCCTCGGAGCGCTTCAGGAGCGAGCTGCTGCGTACAGCGAGCTTCAGAGCGACACCCGGCACATCCGCCTGCTGCTGGCGGAGAACCCGGGGCGAGACTTCTACGAGGTCTGGCCGATCGGCTCGCCGAAGAGGCCGGCGGTGGCCGTCGACCGGGCGGTCCTGAGCGCACTTGCGCGGATCGGGCCGGCGACCCTCCCCGACGGGCTCGGATTCGTCCCTCCTGCCGAGGACGAGCGCGTCCTGGGGAACGTCCGGCTGACGAGCGATCGGCTGGCAACGGAGATGCGTGAGTTGGTCAGATCGAACCGCCCGGCAACACCCGGCCAAGCTCGACTGCCTCGCCGTCACAGGGTCGAGCAGCTCTCCGTCGATCTCAACCAACTCGCCACGGAGCTCGCGAACAGGACCACCGCGACGAGCGAGGCGCTGATCGCCGAGAACGCGAGCTCGTACGCGAGCCAGCGGAACCTGTTCGTCGGCGTCGCGGCGGGGGCGATCGCCGCCGCCCTGCTGCTGGGCTACGTCCTCTCATGGTCGCTGATCGGACCCATCCAGCGGATCGATTCCCGGCTTGCTGCGATCGCGTCGGGCGATTTCTCCGGGCACGTCGACGTCGAGAACCGCGACGAGCTGGGTGCACTCGGGGCCCACGTGAACCGCATGAACGACGAGCTCAGGCGCCTGTACGACGAGCTCGAGACCGCGAGCCGGCACAAGTCGGAGTTCCTGGCGAACATGTCGCACGAGCTTCGGACGCCGTTGAACGCGATCATCGGCTTCTCACAGATGATGCGGGAGAAGATGGTCGGCGAGGTGAACGAGAAGCAGGCGGAGTACCTCGACGACATCATCTCCTCCGGTAACCATCTGCTCTCGCTGATCAACGACGTCCTCGACCTGTCCAAGGTGGAGGCCGGGCAGGTCGAGCTCGAGGTCGCGCCATTCTCGCTGCGGGAAACGCTCGAGCGCGGCGTTTCGATGGTCAAGGAGCGAGCGACGCAGAACGGAGTGGGAGTAACGCTCGAAGCCGGGCCGCAGGTGGGGGTCGTCGCCGCCGATGAGCGCCGGATCAGCCAAGTGATCTTCAATCTGCTCTCGAACGCGGTCAAGTTCACGCCCGAAGGCGGGAGCGTCATCGTGAGCTCAACTCCGATCAATGGAGAGGTGCACGTGTCGGTTTCGGACACGGGTCCAGGGATCGCCGCCGAGGACCAGGCCCGTATCTTTGAGGTATTCCAGCAGACGGATATCGGGGCAAGGCAGCTCGACGGGACCGGACTCGGGCTGGCCCTCTCGAAGAGGCTGATCGAGCTCCACGGCGGCCGTATCTGGGTCGAGAGCGAGCTCGGCAGGGGGAGCATGTTCACGTTCGCGCTTCCCGCAGGGTCGCGCTGATGGCGGCCGAGCGAGTCCTCATCGCCGAAGACAACGAGAAGAACATGAAGCTCTTCCGAGACGTGCTCCAGGTGAACGGATATGAAACGCTCGAAGCGACGACCGGCGAACAGGCGATCGAACTCGCGACCGGACACACACCCGACCTCGTTCTGATGGACATCCAGCTCGCTGGGATGGATGGACTCGATGCCCTTCGTCGGCTGCGCGAGGACAGGAGAACAGCGGCCATACCGGTCATAGCGCTGACGGCGCAAGCCATGGCGGGGGACCGTGAACGCTTCCTGGAGGCGGGTTTCAACGGCTACTTGTCTAAGCCTGTGAACGTCGTGGAGTTCATCGGCACGGTCAGGCACCACTTCGAGGGCCAGGGAGCAGTCTGATGCCGGATCGGCCGGCTTGCGAACAGGCCAGGTCGGAGTGGCCGATCGAGTTTCTTAACCCCCAACACGCTCGGCCGATTCGCCGGCAGCGGGAGTACGTGAGGGTCTGTTGAGGGTCTGCAGACGGCGAGCGGGTTGGCATCGCGTCCAAGAACAGGCCGTCTACCTGCGGGTTTAGGTGGTGGGCCCCCCGGGACTCGAACCCGGAACCTGCGGATTAAGAGTCCGTTGCTCTATCCGATTGAGCTAGAGGCCCGCGGGCGCGAATATACCAAGCTCATGCGGTTGGATCGTGGGGTGACCGAGGGGACTCGAACCCCCAACCCCCAGGACCACAACCTGGTGCTCTAACCGCTTGAGCTACGGCCACCACGCTCACCGCCGATTGTAGCAACGGCGCTTTCCGCCCTTGACGCGGGGGTATCATGAGGACGTACTTGAACGGCCGTTCAAACAGGTTCAGAACAGATTCAGACAGGAGGAGGCTCGGAGCGAGATGTCCGTGAGGGAGACCGTCGAGCTGGACCTCGGGCGGTTGGATCACCTGATCGCCCAGGAGGAGGGAACCCTCGAGCCCAAGCACCGGGCCTCGATCGCCTACCGCGAGGTCGTGGAGCGGACCCTGGCCGGCGGGGTGGCGTCGAGTTGGCAGGACTCGGCTCCCCATGCCATCTACATCGACCGGGGCCAGGGCTCGCGTATCTGGGACATCGACGGCAACGAGTACATCGACTTCCATCTTGGCTACGGGGCGATGGTCGTCGGCCACGCCCACCCGAGGATCGTCGAGGCGGTGGAGCGGCAGATCCGCCGAGGCTCGCACTTCGCCCAACCCACCAAGGATCTCGACGTCGTGGGGGAGAACCTCGTGGACCGGTTCGGCCTTCCCCTGTGGCGGTTCTGCAACTCCGGGACCGAGGCCACCCTGGAGGCGGTTCGACTGATGCGGGCGGTCACGGGCCGGGACCTCGTGATCAAGATCGAGGGGAGCTATCACGGGCACCACGACTCTCTGATGTTCTCCGTGATCCCCGAGCCGGAGCTGATCGGGCCCAGGGAGCATCCCGTGACGCTCCCGCAGGTCCCCGGCATCCCTCAGGCCTTCGCCGAGCTGGTACGGGTGGTTCCGTTCAACGATCTGGCTGAGGTGGAGCGGGCCCTATCCGAGAACGAGGGGAAGGTCGCCGGGATGATCGTGGAGCCGGCCATGATGAACTGCGGGGTCATCCTCCCCGACCCCGGCTACCTGAAGGGCCTGAAGGATCTCCTCCACAAGCACGGCGCGTTCCTGGCGTTCGACGAGGTCAAGACCGGTGCCACCATCGCCTACGGTGGAGCCGTCGAGGCCTTCGGGGTCACCCCGGACATCGTCTGCCTGGCGAAGGCCCTCGGCGGGGGGCTGCCCTGCGGGGGGATCGGCGCGACGAGGGAGGTGTTCGAGCCGGTCCTGAGCGGCGAGATGGACATGGCGGGCACGTTCAACGGGAACCCGCTGACGCTCGCGGCCTCCAAGGCGGCGCTGACCGAGGTCCTCACCCGAGACGCGTACGACCATCTGAACGAACTCCATCGCACGCTGGCGGAGGGATGCGGCGCCGCCATCGAGAAGTACCGACTGCCCGCGTACGTCGCAGGGATGGGGGCCAAGGGCTCCGTGATCTACAGCGCGACGCCGGTCAAGGAGTATCGCGACGCCATCGCGATCGACGAGCGGATCACCTACCTCGCCTGGCTGTTCCAGCAGAACCGCGGGGTGTTCAAGTCGCCCTGGTCCAAGCAGGAGACCTGGACGACCTCGGTCGTCCACACGGTCGACGACACTCGGCGTTACGCCGAGAACTTCGAGGAGTTCGCCGCCGCCATCACGGCATAGCTACACTCCCGAGCCGTGAATGTGGAACGGCGCCGGGTCTCACTCGACGACGGGAGAGCCCTGGACGTCGCCGTGGCCGGCGCTGCGGATGCCACGCCCTTCGTGTTCCACCACGGAACGCCGGGGTCGGCGATCGTGTTCGAACCCTTCCTCCTCGAGGTGCTGGCGCGCGGACTCCGGTACATCGCCTCCTCGCGTCCCGGCTACGGGGACTCGACCAGACGGCCTGGGCGCACGGTGGCCGATTGCGTGGGGGACACGGTGGCCGTGGTCGAGCAGTTGGGGCACGACCGCTTCTACACTGCCGGCTGGTCGGGCGGTGCCCCGCACGCGCTCGCCTGCGCGGCGCTGATGCCCGATCGCGTCCTCGCGGCCGCCTCGATCGCGGGGCCCGCGCCCCCGGGTGCCGAGGGCCTCGACTGGCTGGGCGGCATGGGGGAGGAGAACGTCGAGGAGTTCGGGGCGGCGATGGCCGGCCCGGACGAGCTCCGGTCGTATCTGGAGAAGGTTGGACCGCAGTTCGGCTCGGTCACCGGCGACGAGATCGTGGCGGCCCTCGGTGACCTGGTCGGCGAGGTCGACAAGGCCGCGCTGACCGGCGAGCTGGGGGCGTTCCTGGCCGGGAACATCCGCGAGGGCCTTCGGAACGGGATCTGGGGCTGGTTCGATGACGACCTCGCGTTCGTCCGGGATTGGGGCTTCGACCTGGGCGCGCTGGCCATTCCGGCGATCGTGTGGCAGGGCGCGCAGGATCGGATGGTCCCCTTCTCCCACGGCGAATGGCTGGCGGCCCACGCTCCCGTCCGAGCCCGACTGCTGCCGGAGCACGGGCACCTGTCGCTGGCCGTGGCCTCGTTCCCGACGATCCTCGACGACCTCATGGCGTCGGGCCCGGCCTGAGCCAGTCTTCCGACCCCAGAGCCAAGCCCAGCCGGTAGTCGGCGGGTCCTTGACACGATGGGTTACGATATATCGCGACAGATTGCCGAGACATCGTACGCAAGAGAGGAGAGGGACATGCACGAGACACGTCGCAGGCACGGGCACCATCGTGACCGCTCGGACATGCCGTTCCGGGGCCGGCACGGCCCATTCGGGGCTGGATGGTTCGGACCGCCGCCGTGGGGAGGGCGAAGGGCCCGGCGAGGGGATGTCCGCGCCGCGCTGCTCGCGTTGCTGGCTGAGAAGCCCATGCACGGCTACGACGTCATCCAGGAGCTGGAGTCCCGAAGCGGCGGCGCCTGGCGCCCCAGCCCGGGCTCGATCTACCCCACCCTCCAGATGCTGGAGGACGGGGGGCTGGTGACGAGCGAGGACCGTGACGGCAAGCGGGTCTACTCGCTGACCGACGCGGGCAAGGCCGAGGTGGAGGAGCGGAAGGAGCGGACCGGCGACGCCCCGCCGTGGGAGTTCGGTCCCGGAGGCGGCGAGGGCCAGATGCAGCTTCGCGATGCCTTCTTCCAGCTCGCCGCGGCGCTGATGCAGGTTGCCCGAACGGGTACGACGCAGCAGATGAAGCAGGCCGGCGAGATCGTGGCGGAGGCCCGCAAGAAGGTCTACGCCATCCTGGCTCAGGACTAGGGATCCCGTCGCGCGGTGACCTTCGGTCACGGGCCGCGTGCGGCCCGTGACCGAAGCGCTGTCTACACTCGCCTGACCGAGCGCATCAACGCGAGAGGGCGGTGCCGACATGGCGAGGGGGATCCTGGAGCGCCTGGCCGAGGGACCGGTGCTCGGCGACGGTGGATACCTGTTGGAGCTGGAGAAGCGGGGCTACGTCCAGGCCGGACCGTTCACACCCGAGGTGGCAATCGAGCACCCGGAGGCACTGGCCGAGCTCCATCGGGAGTTCATGCGCGCCGGTGCCGAGTTCCTGACCACGATGACGTTCTACGCGAGCGACGACAAGCTGGCCACTGTCGGCCTGAAGGACAAGGTCGACGAGATCAACCGCAACGCCGTGAAGGTGGCGAGGGAAATCGCCGCAGAAGGTGATGCGCTCGTGGCGGGTGACCTCTCCCTCACCTGGGCCTACGATCACCAGGACCCCGCGTCCGCCGACCACGTCCGGGCGCTGTTCGACCGCCAGCTCCAGGACATGCTGGATGCCGGGCCGCCGGACTTCTGGGTGGGCGAGACGTTCAGCCACCTGGGCGAGGCGCTGCTGTTCGTGGAGCGGGCGAAGGCGACCGGTCTCCCAGTGATGGTCACGATGTGCTTCGAGCAGCCCGAACCACGGTCCTACGAAGGCGAGACGCCCGGCGACTGCGCGCGCAAACTCGCGGGCGCTGGCGCCGACGTCGTCGGCGTCAACTGCCTGAACGGGCCGGACCAGCAGCTCCCGATCGCGATCGAGATGCGCGAGGCCGTCTCCAGCTACGTGGCCAGCCAGCCCGTCGCCTACCGGACCACGGTCGATCGACCCGACTTCACCTCGACGCCCAACTTCCCGTACGCGCTCTCGCCACTCCAGCTCTCCCGAGGCGAGATGGCGTGGTTCGCCCACAGCGCGAACGACGCCGGCATCAACGTGATCGGATCCTGCTGTGGCTCGGTCGCGGAGCATGTCCGGGGCATGGCCAGGGTGCTCGGCAAGCTCCCCGAGGACGAACGGGAGTGGAGGTCGGAGAGCGGCAAGGCCATGTCGGCCTACGAGTACTACGGCCACACCGAGACCGAGTCCTGAGTGCGGGGACCCGAGGGCGATAGCGCCCGGGGAGCCGAGGCCTGATGGGGGAGCGCCGCGAGTTCGAGGTCGCGGTCATCGGCTTGGGCGGCATCGGGAGCAGCGCCGTGTATCGCGGGGCGAAACGGGTCGGCTCGGGCGCGCTCGGCCTCGAGCGGTTCGAGCTGGGGCACGACCGGGGAGCCTCGCACGACCACTCCCGGATCATCCGGCTTTCGTATCACACCCCCGCGTACGTTCGGTTCGCTGAGGACGCGTACCGGGCATGGGCCGAAGTGGAGGAAGCGTCCTGGGAGCGGCTCGTGACCCGTACCGGCGGTCTCGATCTGTACCCCGAGGCCGCGCACGGCTGGATGGAGGACTATCGGAGGTCCCTCGACGAGGTCGGCGTGCCGAACGAGTGGATGGACGCTGGGCAGGCCATGCAGCGGTGGCCGCAGTGGCGCCTGAGCGACGATGTGCGCGTGATGTTCCAGGAGGCGTCGGGATTCGTGGCCGCTGAGCAGGCGAACGCGACCCACCGCCGCCTGGCCGAGGGGCTGGGGGCCACCCTGCTCGATCAGGCCCGGGTCACCGAAGTCCGGGAGGCCGGGGGACTGTACGAGCTGGAGACGGAGCGGGGGACCTTCCGAGCGGAGCGGCTCATCCTCACCACCGATGCGTGGACGAACGAGCTCCTGGCACAGCTGTGGCGGCCCATCAACCTGACCGTCACGCGAGAGCAGGTCGCGTATTACGCACCGACGGACGGGGAAGCGTTCCTGCCGGAACGCTTCCCCGTCTGG
>Ga0214472_10004934_pt1 | contig 14034 bp, 12 predicted proteins | sample RVTome_6_FD_207662 | JGI IMG/M metagenome (GOLD analysis project Ga0214472, IMG submission 207662) | Soil microbial communities from uranium-contaminated site in the Upper Colorado River Basin, Wyoming, United States - RVT140D175 | ecosystem: Environmental > Terrestrial > Soil > Contaminated >... | reverse complement strand
CCTCGAGTCTTGGCATGTCCGTCCCACTGCAGTAGAAAGTGGTGCCCGGGGGCTGGCTGAACTTGAACGTGCCAAATCCGCTGGTGAACCGTATCAGCTATTGCTGGTGGACCGCAGTCTGCCCAGGATGGATGGCTTTGAGGTCGCGGAACGTATCCGGGCGAAAAGTACTACCGATGAGATGCCGCTGCAATTCGTCACCATAATGATGCTGACTTCCGGAAATCCCTCGCCGGACGTTGATCGCTGTCAGGAACTGGGAATTGCTCGGTACCTGTACAAACCGGTGGGCCGGACCGAGTTGCTTCACGCGATTTGCGGTGGCCTGGACTTGAATCGGCCAGGCAACGCGGTGCCAGTCGAAGTCCAACAGGACGACAAATCACCCGATGATAAGTTTCTGCGCCTGCTCCTGGTTGATGATTCCCCGGAAAACCGGATGCTGATTCAGGCTTACTTGCAGGAAGAACCTTATCAGATCGATGTCGCCGAGAACGGTCAAATCTCGGTGGACATGTTTACCACAGATCGGTACGACCTGGTCCTGATGGACATTCAAATGCCGGTGATGGATGGCCATAGTGCTACCCGGGCGGTACGGGACTGGGAAAGACAACACGCTTTCGATCCAACTTCCATCCTGGCCGTGACCGCCCACGCTCTGAAGGAGGATGAACAAAAGAGCCGCCGCGCCGGCTGCGATACGCACCTGACCAAGCCCATCAAGAAAGCTGACTTGCTGGCAGCGATTCAGAAGCACACCAATGCCCTGGTAGCGGCAGTGAACTAAGGATCGATACCAAAACCCCGCATCAAATCTCCGCCGAAGTAATGTTCCCGGCGATTATTCTGGTTGAATCTTCGGCTTTGATGCGACCTCTGGCGAGACATGGTATGCTGGCTGGCGTGATGATGGCGTGATGGATGATGGCGTGATGATGGTAGGTAGCAGGCTTTTTGTGAAAGGTGGCTAACTGGCCAGGAGGGGGCAGCATGAAGATTACTGACGTGGAATGTTTGATTCTGGACCATCAGTTTCCCTTTGTGGGCGTCTACCCTGATGAGGGACCGATCCGTATTTGCTCGCTTCAGCCCGGGGCCACCGAAATTGTGTACGCCCTGGGGTTACAAGACCAATTGTTTGGCGTTACCTCCAGGTGCGACTACCCGGCCGATGCTTTGAACCGCCCGGTGATCGTGCACAGCGTCTTCGATGGCAAGCATCCCACCAGCGGTGAGATCAACCGGACGATCGCTGAGTTATTCGGCAAGGGCCAGAAAATATGCGAGATTGATCCGGAAGTTTTGGCGGCAGCGGCGCCGGACCTGCTCCTGACCCAGGCTATCTGCGAGGTTTGAGCCATTTCGGCTCGGCAGGTGGCCGAGCTAAGCACCGTGCTTAACAAGTCGGCTGAAGTCCTTTCGCTAACGCCCAACTATCTCAGCGATGTGCTGGAGGACATCCGGAGGGTAGGCCGGGCCGCCGGCGCCCAGCAGCGTGCCGTCTCATTGGCTGCCGAATTGCAGGACCGTATCGGTGCGGTGGCCGGCCGGGCCAGCGCCGCGGCCCATCAACCGCGAGTATTGCAACTGGAGTGGGCCGACCCGCTGCTTTGCGGCGGGCACTGGGTGGTGGAGATGGTCGAACTGGCCGGCGGGGTGCCCTGCTTTGGGTCTAAAGATGTCGGTTCATCACGGTTGAATCAGGAGGACATCGTCGCGAGTCAACCGGAGATAGTCCTGTTCATGCCCTGTGGGTTTGGGCTGGAGCGCGCTCTGGAGGATGTCCCGCTATTGACTGCATTGCCTGGTTGGGACTCGTTGCCCGCGGTAACCGACCGCCAGGTTTACGTGCTGGACGCCGGGGCCTATACCAGCCGGCTGGGTCCCCGGCTGATTACCGGCCTGGAGATCATGGCCGAGATCATCCACCCGGAGTTGTTTACTGGAATGACGCCGCCAGGATCGGTGGTACGCCTGAAAAGTTGATCCGCAGCTCTCAGCCCCGGCTTGCTTTCCCGCCTTACTTTACCCGGGTTACTTTCCGTCAGGCAACTGCTCCGCCCAACCTTTGGCCGCTCCCCCGGCCGATGCAGATATCCCCAATATCTGCATATCTTGCCTTCGACGAACCGGCAATTGTCCGTGTTAGAATCGGTGAATCCGCCGGGGCGGCATGGTGGATGGCATATTGCCACCGCGTTTTCAAGCAACAAAGGACGCTATTGCATGGACGACTCAGTCAACTCGTTTCTCCAGCATCTGGTGGTAGAAAAGGGATTTTCTCGCAATACCCTCGACGCCTATCGCAACGACCTGGGACAATTTGAAGGGTTCGTCCGGGAGCGTATGAAGGGCTCGGTCAACGGCGGGGATCCCTGGCTCTCGGTCGACCTTGACCTGCTCAATGAGTACATCGCCGACCTGCGCGTTCGCAAGGGTTATCGCGACACGACCACTGCCCGTAAGGTCGCGGCCATCAAGTCCTTTTTTGGATTTCTGGTGGCCAACGGTGAGATCAGTGAAGACCCTACTGATTCGTTGGGTTCGCCTCGGGTGGGCCGCACATTACCCCGGTGTCTTTCCGAGGAGGAAGTGAAACGTCTGCTGGGCGAGGCGGCCAAGGCCGGCACTCCAGAAAGCCAGCGCGATGCCGCGATCCTGGAGTTGCTGTACGCCACCGGGTTGAGAGTCAGCGAGCTGGTATCGCTGAACGTGTCGGACATCGATTTGCCGGAGTCCTATATCCGGTGCTGGGGCAAAGGCTCCCGGGAGCGTATCGCCTATCTCTACCCCCGGGCCCTGGCCGAGTTGAAGGGCTATCTTGCCGGGGCGAGAGTGGCATTGCTGGGAAGCCACCAGGATGAAACGGCCCTGTTCGTCAACCATCGTGGAGAGCGTCTAACCCGTCAGTGGGTCTGGAACATCTTGAAGACCTACAGTAAGAAGGCCGGTGTGGACGAACGAATTACGCCGCATACCCTGCGCCACAGTTTTGCCACTCATCTGCTCCAGAATGGGGCTTCTTTGCGCCATGTTCAGGAACTGCTGGGCCACTCCAGTATTTCCACCACGCAGGTCTACACTCACCTGACCGATGCCCATCTCCGCCAGGAGTATGAGAAAAGCCATCCCCGGGCCTAGCAGCCAGCCATGGTGGCCCACAATCGGATTTTGCGGTCCTGGTGCGCTCTTTGGGCTGGAGAACTGTTATAGTATACTGAGTTAAACTGAGTAAATATGAAGTAAAGGTCCAGCATTACCATCATCGGTTGATCTGGACTGGAGGAGTATCTCCATGCCGGGTAAAGGTCGCCGGGTGGCGTCACGCCAGGCCGAGCTTGGGAAGAGAAGAAGGAGACAGGGCCGGGTCGCTGGCAGTGTAGTTACCGGTGGTTCCGAGGCCGGGGTTGCAACTCCTGCACAATCTTCGGTGGCCAACGGAGTGCGGGAATCGCCGGCCGTCGCCAGGAAGGCCGAGTCGCTGGCGCAGCCGCGTCCCACCTCGCCCCAACCGCATCGTGGTCCAGCGCGGGCTCGTTTGGATCGTCCCGCGGCCTACAATTATGTTATTCCAGAATTGCGTCGCGTTCTAATATTGTCCGGCGCACTGCTGGTTATCCTCATCGGCATATCCATAGCCATGTCTTACCTGATCTAGTTTCAAGGGCAAGATGGCAAAGCCCCTCTTTGAGCACCGATTGCGGGTGACGCCGGAGAAACCCGGCGTATACTTGATGAAAGATGCCCAGGACAATGTCCTGTACGTCGGTAAAGCGTTGGTGCTGCGCAACCGGCTGCGTTCCTACTTCGGGTCACCCAGGGGTTTGCCCAATAAGATTCGGCGCATGGTGGCCCAGATTGCCGACTTTGAGTTCATCGTCACCGATACCGAATCCGAAGCTCTGATCCTGGAAAATACCCTGATCAAGCGTTACCAGCCCTACTATAACGCCCGTCTCAAGGATGACAAGACCTATCCATACCTGAAGATCGACCTGAACGAGGAATTCCCCAGAGTTTACATAACTCGGCAGGTTGCCAGGGATGGCGCCCGCTACTTTGGACCCTTCGCCACCGCCAGCAGTGTGCGTCAGACCATGGACCTGGTCAAGAAACTGTTCCCCTATCGCTCGTGCACCAGGGTGATAACCGGCACCGACCCGCGCCCGTGCCTGGAATACTTCATACACCGTTGTGTTGCGCCCTGCTCCGGTTACGCTACCCGTGAGGACTATGACCAGGTCATTCAGCAGGTCATATTGTTCATGGAAGGTAACACGGAGGTGGTGACCCGTGACCTCCGCGAAAAAATGGCTGAAGCCTCGGGCAACCTGGAATTTGAGCGCGCCGGTGTGCTGCGCGATCAGATCCGAAGTATAGAAAAGGTCGTCGAGGAGCAGCAGATCAAGGTGGACGGCAACCCGGGTACCGACCTGGACGCCGTCGCGATGGCCCAGGGCACCAACGAGACCTGGGTGGAGGTGTTCTTCGTCCGTCGGGGCAAACTCATCGGCCGGGACCGCTTCTTGATGGAAGGGACCGAAGGTGAAGCGCCTGGACTGGTGTTGGGACAGTTCGCCAAGCAGTTTTATCAATCGGCCCTGGTCATACCCCCCACCATCCTGTTACAGCACGAACTGGAAGAAGACCTGCTGATTCGAGACTGGCTCAGGGAGCGTCGCGGCGGGGTGGTCAAGCTGCTCTATCCCAAACGGGGTCACAACAAGAAACTGCTAGACGTGGTAGCGGAGAACGCCAGCCAGGGGTTGGTGCAACAGCGGGTCAAGTGGTTGAACAACGTGGATGTAATACAGCAGGCCGTGGCCGAGCTAGGGGAGGAACTGAGCCTGCCCGCCCTACCTCAGCGGATGGAATGCTACGACATCTCCCATATCCAGGGCACCAATGTGGTCGGCAGTATGGTGGTGTTCCAGGATGGCAAACCCAAGCCAGGCCACTACCGCCGGTTCCGGATCAAGTCGGTAGAGGGCGTGGACGATTACGCCAGCATGCAGGAAATGCTGCGCCGCCGCTTCAAGAGGTTGGCGTCAGCCCGCACCAGGAACCAGCGGGATGGGGAGGACAGCAGCGATTCCTGGGGTATTGTGCCGGAACTGGTATTGATTGACGGGGGTAAGGGACATTTATCGGCGGCTCTGGAGGTGTTCCTGGGGCTTGGTCTGGATGACGTTCCTCTGGCGTCGTTGGCCAAGGAAAACGAGTGGCTGTACGTGCCCCACACACCGGAGCCCATCGTGCTCCCCCGTAACTCCCAGGCTTTGTACCTGGTGCAGCGACTGCGGGATGAGGCCCACCGCTTTGCTATCACCTACCACCGCAACCTGCGGAGTAAGGGCAGCCTGCGCTCTTCAATTGACATGGTCACTGGGATTGGCCCCAAGCGCAAACGGATGTTGTTGCGTCGGTTTGGGTCGGTCCAGGCGATCAAAGAAGCTCCATTGGACGAGATTGCCGCTGTTCCCGGCCTGACCCGCTCCCTGGCCCTCCGGCTGAAGCAGACATTGTAAGTTAGCAGTTGTAAGTTAGCAGTTTTCCGGTCGCCAACTACCGGGGTGCACCGGCGGGAACTCCTACCTTTTCGCCTGAGCCCAGGGCTTTGTTCCATAGTTTCCCTTGGATTCCATCCAGGCTTCAGCATGGGGAATATGCAAGAACCAATCACCGCTCCGGAAAATCCGGAAATCACCGACCTGGTCCGGCGCCGAGAAAACCTGCTCCGGGCTCTGGTGCGGGAAACCCGGGACTTGCTGGAGCAAGGGGACATCGAATCAGCGCTGGCCTTCTTCCGTCAGATACACCCGGCAGACCAGGGTGATGTGCTGGTGGAGATGGACGACCAGATCCGGCTGAAGATGTTAGCCGCCCTGTTACCCGATGAAACCGCGGAAATTATTGAACATATTGAGCCGGAAGATGCGGTAGATGTCTTTGAAGGACTGGACGTTGCAACCTTATCCTCGATTCTGGATGAGACCAGGGCGGACGTAGCCGCCGATATTCTGAATGACCTCCCGCGCGAGATGTCGCGGGACATTCTGGAGGGAATGACCGAGTCGGAAGATGTGACTCCCCTCATGGGGCACGCCGACGACACTGCCGGCGGGTTGATGATTCCCGACTACCCGGTGGTCCGGGAAAACATCTCCGCGAGCAATGCCCTGGATATTCTCCGTCTGCTCGGCCCGGATGCTGAAGACATCAGCGCAGTTTTCGTGCTTGACAGCGAGGACAAGCTGGTGGGCACCCTGAGCATCACCCGTCTGGCCCTGGCGCGTCCCAATACCCTGGTGGGAGACTTGATGCGCAAAGAGTTCATATCGGTGGGGCCGGAAAACGACCAGGAAGAGTCGGCGCTGCTGATGCAGCGGTACAACCTGTACCAACTCCCGGTGGTAAGTCCTGAAGGTCGCCTGCTGGGTGTCATTCTGGCGGAAGACATGGTGGACGTTGTGGAACAAGAAGCCACCGAGGATATGTACCGTATGGCGGGGGTGGCGGGTGAGCGAATATTTGGCCCCTTGAAGAATTCCCTCCGAAACCGGTTGCCCTGGCTTTTCCTGAACCTGGCGACCACCTTTCTGGCGGCGGGCGTGGTCAGCGTGTTTGAGTCTACCATTGCCAGGGCAGTCGCGCTGGCAGTATTTCTGCCCATCGTAGCCGGTCAAGGTGGTATTGGGGGAACCCAAACTGTCACGCTGGTAGTCCGGAGCATGGCGCTGGGAGACTTGCCGTCCCAGGTCGGATTGCGCCTGCTGTCGCGAGAATTATTGTTGGGGCTGATTAATGGCCTGGTGTTGGGTGTGGTGGTGGGAGCCATCGCCTACGCTTGGAAGGGTCTGCCAGTCCTGGGACTGGTCCTGGGGCTGGCATTGTTGGGTAACATGGTGGTTGCCGCCCTGGCTGGCGCTGGCGTACCCCTGCTGTTGCGCCGACTCAATATTGACCCGGCGGTGTCGTCGGCGGTGTTCGTGACCACCTTTACCGACGTCCTGGGCTTCCTGCTGTTCCTGGGCCTGGCGGCCTGGTTTATTGGGCTGCTGGTTTAATGGCAGGGTCGAAGGGTGGGCCAGCGGCACGATCTTGATTACCGGCGGTTAATGGAGTTACTATATAATCCAATGATAGGATACGAGTCCAGTACATGGTAAAGGTATCCATTACGCTACCCAATAACGCTCTGATCACATTTGAATCGGAAGAGCCAGAAGTTATCCATGAGATTGTTGGGATGGTGCTCCGAGACCTTCCCCGTGACCTGATGCAATCGACGGTCCCGGTCAACGGCGGTGGCGGGCATCATGGTGAGCCGGCCAACGGAAAAGCTCCCGCCGTCCCCATCGATGCGCCCGTAGTGCAACCTCCGGAGCCGCTATCTTCCGGCCAGCAGCCCGTCGCTGCGACGGCCAGTAAGGCCCCGGCCGCTGGTAAGGCCAAACCTTCCCCGAAGACAGCCAAAGGGACAACCGCATCGGTCGCCCGTCAGGCAACCACCGACCCGGAGACCAGCTTTGCCGAATTTTGCCGTTCCCGTAACCCCCTGGGCGATATGCGGCGAGTGGTGGTGGCCGCCGAAGGCGCCCGCCGCTTCTTGGGCGCCGAAAGCGTGGATGCCGAAGGGCTGGGCCGCCTGTTCGTCCTGGCCGGCTGGCCGCGTCCGCACAGCTTCGTCCAGACCCTGCGCAACGCCGCCCGCAGCAAGTTCCGGTGGTTGGAACGGGTCCCGGGACGGTCCGGCTTTTACACCGTCACCGAAGTCGGGCGGACCACCGCTCTCGGCGGCTGACCCCGATCCACCATCAAAATTGCAACTAAAACCTCGTTGGCGCCCAGTTTGAAGCTGGGTTAAGCACAATACGGTTTAGTTAAGAAATAGAGATGACTCCCGGAAGGAGTTGTGGCATTCTTGGAAGTGAGAACAAACCAAAAATCCACGACCACTCAAACAAGGAGTCATCTCATGGGCTTTATGTTACGGCAAATTTTCCCCCGGTGCCAAACTTACCGACGAAATCAGATTGGGGGCCCTGGAGTCCGCCGTGCCCCATGAGCAAGTGAAAGCCGTCATCAAGGACCTGGGAGTGGCGGAACAACGGCGCCGCAAAATACCCTCCGAAGTGGGGGTGCTGTTGAGTGTGGCCATGAACCTGTTCACCCAGGAGTCTCTGGAGCAGGTCCTGGTGAAGCTCCTGAAGGGGCTGCGTTTTATCTGGCCCGACCCCACGGTGGTGCCCGCCACCAAGAGCGCCATCTGCCAAGCCCGCTACCGGTTGGGGGCGCGCCCGGTGGTGGAACTGTTCCGCCGAGTCTGTCAGCCCATGGCCACTGAGAACACGCCCGGGGCCTTCTTGTGGGGTCGGCGACTGATGGCCATTGACGGCACGGTGGAGGATGTCCCCGATACACCAGAGAACGCTCAGGTCTTTGGCCGCCACCACGGTGGCCGGGGCATTGCCGCCTTTCCTCAAGTCCAGGCGGTCTACCTGGTGGAGTGCGGCACCCACGCCATCATCGACGCTGGCTTCTGGCCCTGCCATACCAGCGAAAGGGTGGGTGGCTGGCGTCTGTTGCGTTCCCTGACTCCCGAGATGCTCCTGATGTGGGACCGGGGATTCCATAGCTTCGATATGGCCCAGCGCGCCCGGGAGCGGGGCGCCCACTTCCTGGGCCGAGTGCCCGCTCATGTCCGCCTCCAGCCTCATTCCCCCCTGCCCGATGGGTCCTACCTGGCTCGCCTTTATCCTTCGGACTACCAACGGCGCAAGGCTGGTGAGCACCTGGTGGTGCGAGTCATCGCCTATACCATCGATGACCCCGCCCAAGAAGGGCATGGGAAGACCCATCGCCTGATGACTTCCTTGCTGGACCCAGAGGAGTGTCCCGCCCTGGACTTGGCCTGCGCCTATCATGAGCGCTGGGAAGAGGAAATGACCATCGATGAAGTGGACACCCATCAGCGGTTGGTGAACCACCCCCTGCGCAGCCAAAAGCCGGTGGGTGTGGTCCAGGAACTCTATGGGCTGCTCATTGCCCATTACGCCGTGCGCCGGATCATGCATGATGCCGCCCAACAAGCGGGCCTGGACCCGGACCGCCTGAGCTTTACCAATGCCCTGAGGATCATCTGTGACGCTGTGGCCGAGTTTCAGATGGTGGCGGTAGAACAGCGACCCGCGTTGTACCAGCGGCTGCTGGAGGACATTGCCCGCTATCGGTTGCCAGAACGTAAACCCAGAACCAACCCCCGGGTAGTCAAACGCAAAATGTCCAAGTTCCGACTGAAACGACCTGAGCATAGACGATGGCCTCAACCCTCCAAACCCTTTCGTGACGCCGTTGTTCTGCTTAACTAAACCGTATTGGATTTAGCCCTGACCCCAGATTACGCACCCCCAGGCAATCGCATCTTAACCTCGTAGAGTGTCACCCGTCACACCGGCGGAAGCCGGTGTCTAGTTAAATTCCCCTGGGTTCCGGCTTCCGCCGGAACGACGGTATGGCTCAGACCTCACGGGATTTGCTAGCGGATAGCCTGCCTTCAGGAAGATGCAATTGCCCTGTAAGTACCCCCAGGAGTCATGGATTGATTGCAGGGAGAATGGGCTGGGTGATGGCGTGGTTGTTGAGCCGACCGAAGGGCAATCAACGACTCCCTTCAGGTAGTTGACCGGATGATACACCTAACCCCAGACCGCAGTTCAGGAATTCTCCCCGGTGCCGCTGCCCCGCTGGGAACGCAGGAACTGCTCCAGTTCGTGGATTACCTCCGCTGGGTCGGGCATTTCGCTGGAAGTTACTGACTCGTCGTACCGGTCTTCCAGCTTCTTGATGTATTCGGTTAGCTGGTCATCCTGGTTCGCCGCCCTGGCCACCTCCACATCGAAGGTGTCGGCGGCGGCGCTCAACTCGCTCAAGTCGATGGGAAGGTTGAGCAGCGAGACCAGGCTCCTGGCCAGGGTGTAACTGATACGGTAATTGGGCGCGGCCTGAAGATAATGGGGCGTGTTTCCCCACAAAGAGGCGTAACCCATACCCTTCCTGGTGCAGGCGTCCATCACAGCGGTGCTGATACCGGTAGGTCCCTGGTAGTTGGATGACCCCACGCTGGCCGAATCCAGGGCCTTTTGCAAGTCGGGTTGGGTTGAAGACCCGGTCAGGCGCACCGGCCTGGTATGGGGCACGGCGTCCAGCAGCGCGCCAACATGAATCACCGTTTTTACGCCGGACTGATGGGCCAGGTCGGCGACGATCGACGAGAAGGTACGCCAGCGGAGGTTGGGTTCGACTCCCAGCAGAAACATCAGCCTGGTCTGGTTGCCCGTCCCATGGCCCGTCCCGTGGCCCGTCCCGTGGCCCGTCCCGTGGCCCGTCCCGTGGCCAGTCCCGTGGCCCGTCCCGTGGCCAGTCCCGTGGCCAGTCCCGTGGCCAGTCCAATGGAAGAACTCGTTGGCGGGCCAGTGGATGCGCCGGCGGCCATCCCGGGTGCGACTGGAGCGGGGACGTTCCTGGGTAAAGACGAAGAATTCTTCCGGGTCTATCTCGGCAAACTTCCTGGCTTGCAGCTTGCGCAGCAAATATTTGATGGTGTTGGTGGCACTCTCCGCGGCGTCGGGCCAGCCGGCATAAGCAATCAGCAGATGGTCCAGCTTGGTATCGGGCGTCTCGTGGATGGTCAGGTAATCTGAATGCGGCGGCAACTTTTTCTCCTCGGTGGCGAGAGGCTTCGGGCGAGGACCAGACCGGAGTGGGCGCTTCGGTCACCAGTGTAGCATTCCATTTTGTTGGTCACAAGGCGGCTAGGAGACCGCCCGGCCCAGCAGAATCCCCAGGTAGGCGACCGCCAACCCCAGGACTACATTCCCCAGGACGCTGATCGCCGCCCGGAAGAGTTCGCCATCTTCGACCAGTCTAAGGGATTCGAAGGTAAAGGTGGAGAAGGTGGTGTACCCACCCAGGAAGCCGATCGCCACCAGGCTGCGCAGGTTCACCGATATGATGGTGCGTTCCATGGCCAGGCCCATGAATAACCCCAGGGCGAAGGAGCCGGTGACGTTGACCGTGAAGGTGCCCATCACCGTGGCCGGCCCCAGATAAGCCACGGCCATCCGGCCTACGCCGTAGCGCAGCACCGACCCACCGGCCCCACCGAGGGCAATCAGCAACCAGGTCACTGATCCATGTTCCAGTCCAGGTCCCAGCAAAGGCATTCGCTGATGGTCTCTTCACCGCCAGGAGGGCGTGGGCGATAGCACTGATTCACCCATACCTTCAGACAGCGGCGGCTCAGGCCCAGACTCCGCGCTGGTTCAGGGTGCGCTCATCCAGTTCCACTCCCCAACCGGGACTATCCAGCAGCGTTAACTCACCGTTCTTGATCTCGGGACGGACGGTGAAAAGCTCTTCCCAGATGGGGTCGCGGTCAGCGGTGGGAAAGGTCTCCACGATCTCGCCCACCGGAAGTCCGGCCACCAGATGGCCGTGGACCTGGGGGTCGTGATGGGGGGCCAACCGGACGTTCTGGGCGGCGCACATTCCCGCCACCTTGAGGCACTCGGTGATGCCCGCCGACCGGGTGCAATCGAACTGCATTATTTTGATGCCGCCCCGCAGGATCAGGTCGCGGGCCTCCCATCGATGGGCGGCGTTCTCGCCGGACGCAATCGGTATGGAAGTGGCGGCGGCCACCTGACCCAGGCCCTCGACCCGGTCATACCAGTGTACCGGCTCTTCCAACCAGCGTATCCCGAAGGGTTCCAACATCCGGGCCGCCTTGATCGCGGTCCGGACGTCATAGCCCTCGTTAACATCCAGCATCAGGTCGATGTCCGGCCCCAGGGAGTCGCGAACTGCCTTGACCCGCGCTACGTCTTCTTCGACGCCAACGTGGCCGATCTTCAACTTGATGGCCCGGTATCCCAGGTCGACATAGGTCTCGCATTCCTGGACCAGATCAGCAGTGGTCTTGTCATCCTGATAGTACCCGCCGGTAACGTAGCAGGGCACGGTGTTTCTGGTCCCGCCCAGAAGCCGATAGACCGGCATATTGGCGGCTTTGCCCTTGATGTCCCAGAGGGCGATATCGACGCCGGCGATGGCGGACATCATCTGAGGCCGTCCCCAACCGGCGCCAGCCCAACCCACCTGGTGGTTGAGCTGGAACATCTGCTCCCACAGTCGCTCATTGTCGCGGGGATCCTCGCCAATGAGCAAAGGCTTCAGTACATCAGCCACGATCCGAGACGCCCCGGCCGCCTGGATTTTGCCCGCCGGGTCCTGGCGGTAAACGCCGGGGAAGGGTGCGCCCTGTCCGTGAGCCTCCCCGATGCCGACGATACCCTGGTCGGTGTGGACCCGCACCACCAGTTCGTTGACCCGACCGATGGGCCGGAGGGCAGTCCAATAGTGCTTGTCCGGCGCGGGCCACACCAATACGATGGCCTCGATATCGATAATTTTCATGGCTACTCCTGAGCCTGGAATAACCTGGACAACCCACCCTTCGCGGTCAGATTGGGGTTGATGGCAGGCTCTAATATTGTATGGTCATGTTATATGGTCATGCGGCAGGCTGGCAACTGAAACGGGCCAGGGTTTACCATGGGGGACCGCGCCGACCCAGACGCTAATTTGTTCCATTAACCGGGTAATCTAATCGGGCTTGCGTTTAATCTGGAATCCCGCATCGGCTTCCAGGGGCAGTACGATTGCCGCACCGTCCAGGTCTCCCAGTCCCTGGTCGTTGGCCCGGGTAAGCAACTGCCGGACCAGGTCAGCGCCCGGGGTGGGCACCCCCAGTTCCTGGGCCAGTTCATGCACCAGGCCCAGGTCTTTCAGGAAAACCCGAATCTGAGTGCGCACCCCCTCAAAGTCCCGGTCGAGCATCACCGGAGCGTTGCGATTGAGCATAAAGCTCTGGCCCCAACCCGAGTTGACCACCTCAAAGACCAGCGCCGGGTCGGCCCCTGACCTGGCTCCCAGCAGCATGGCTTCAGCCGCGGCCAGGGAGTGAATGCCCACCAGGTGCTGGTTGACCAGCTTGACGGTGGTGCCGGTGCCGGTGGGGCCAATATGCCGGACAGTCGCTCCCATTGCCTGAAACAGGGGCAGGGCCCGGTGGTAGGCCTGGCTGGGGCCGCCGGCCATGATGGTCAGCGTACCGTCGGTGGCCCGTTCGGTGCCGCCGCTGATGGGAGCATCCAGGAACAGGGCTCCCTTCTGCTCAGCGGCTTTCGCGCAGGCCCGGGAGGTCTTCACGCCCACCGTGCTGTGGTCGACCAGAATCTGGCCGGGTCTGGCATTTTCGATGATGCCATCCTGGCCCAGAAACAGTTCCTCGACGGTGGCAATGTCGGGCAGACAGGTCAGGAGGACGTCGGTGGCCCGGGTGATTTCGGCGGTGGACCTGGCAGCATGCGCGCCTTCCCGAGCGATTTCCTGGACTTTACTCTGGCTACGGTTGTGCACCGTAAGGTCGAATCCTGCGCCCAGTAAGCGGCGCGACATGGGCAAACCCATGCGGCCCAACCCGATGAAACCGACTTTTACTGGCATGGTGATGCTCCTTTCTGGGGGTGGCCCAAGTTTACCATTGGGCGGTGCCAGTCACAATGCAGCCGGGCGTAGTGTGACCCCATCTCAGATTTGCGGACTGTAACTCATGGTCACGGCTGGTTGGACCGACCTGGATCATCGCCAGCGGCAATATATCTGTTATATAAATATTGAATACCTGGGGGTTGACACGGCGATAAGTACAATTAATAATACGGATCCAACGATTAGGAGATGTAGTTAAAGAACAATATAAGGCCATGTAATTACAAATTAGATAATATGCTACGAATTATGTAAGGCCAGTCGCGATGAACCGGTAGGATGGGTGCCCGGTGTGACCTGATTCGGGCCATTGGGCGCCGTTTGCATTACCCGGCCACATTGTCGTTTTGGTAGAGATGCGTTTTTGTTGTAATACAAACCGTCGAGGGCACGCCCCCCGTTGCATCAAAGTTGAAC
>Ga0214472_10004933_pt1 | contig 14034 bp, 8 predicted proteins | sample RVTome_6_FD_207662 | JGI IMG/M metagenome (GOLD analysis project Ga0214472, IMG submission 207662) | Soil microbial communities from uranium-contaminated site in the Upper Colorado River Basin, Wyoming, United States - RVT140D175 | ecosystem: Environmental > Terrestrial > Soil > Contaminated >... | reverse complement strand
CGATCATGACCCTCATCGAACTGATCTCCGCCGCCATTCTTGTCGCGGCCGCAACCTGGGCCGGAACCTGGATCGTTCTCAGGATCCTGATCAGACGCGGCATCTACGACCGGCCGAACGAACGCAGCAGCCACAGTCAGCCGAAACCGCGCGGCGGCGGTCTGGCGGTGCTCGCGGTGCTCCTGCTGTCCTGGGGCGTCGTCTTTGCGGTTTACCCCGAGCGCCCGCCGGGGTTTTTCGTCGTTGTCGCCGCCACGCTCTGTCTTGCCGCGATCTCCTGGCTCGATGATATCCGCAGCCGGCCGGTGGCGCTTCGACTGATCGTACAGTTTGCCGCCGTCGGCTTTGGAATCGCTGCAACGGCGATGGATTCACAGGGTTTTCTGGTTTTTCAGGGCGTTCTGCCCGTCTGGCTCGATCATCTGATCAAGGGCCTGGCCTGGGTGTGGTTCATCAATCTCTTCAACTTCATGGACGGCGTTGACGGGATCACCGGCGTAGAGACCTTCTGCATCGGCCTCGGTCTGGCGCTGGTGGCGCTGCTGACGCAGAGCCTGCCGGAAGGCCCGGCGGGAGCTTCGGCGGTGACTTCGATTCTGCCCGCCTATCCGCTGATGCTGGCCGCCTGCGCCGCCGGTTTTCTGGTCTGGAACTGGGCGCCCTCGAAGATCTTTCTGGGCGATGTCGGCAGCGTCACGCTGGGTTACCTCATCGGCTGGCTGCTGCTGATCACCGCGGCGCAGGGCAACTGGCCGGCCGCACTGCTGCTGCCGTTGTACTATCTTGCCGACGCCACGCTCACCCTGGGACGCCGGGCCCTGCGCGGCGAGAAGATCTGGCGTGGTCACCGGGAACATTTCTATCAGAAGGCGCTGCTGCGCGGGGCCGGCCATGCCTGGGTTTCAGCCAACCTCCTGCTGCACAACGCCGTGCTGGTTCTGCTGGCGCTGGCCACAGCCACGGTCGCGGTCTGGATCGCCCTTCTGGGCGGTGTGCTGGTCGTCGCGGCGCTGCTGTGGCGCTTCGCGAATTTCACCCAGGCGCCGCGCGGTTCGTCACAGGCAACCAGATAGGCCTTTGCGGAAGACAGCCTGACCTTGCACAGCAACGACCTCTTCGTGTTAATCTGGCATCGGTTTCGAATTTTTCGGGCCGAAGCCTTTCCCTGGAGTGCGATCGGTCCTGATCGAAGTGATCCGGACCGTGAGTCGCCTCTAAACATATGTTATAGAGGCTGATTCGCGCGCTTCACCGATGCAGTGGAAAGCGATCAGACTTCAGAGCGAGTCCCTGAGCAGCAGTTGATGACACCCGGATGAACGTAAAATCGCACAGGCTTCCACGCGCACTTGCGGCGTTCGTGCATGATGTCTTCATGGCCGGATTGTCTTTTCTGCTCGCTCTCTGGCTCCGCCTCGGCGACTTGCCGCTTGCGCATATGTCGGATCGTCTGGTCATCGCCTGGGCTTTGTTCACCATCGTCTGCGGCGCCGTTTTCTGGCGAATAGGCCTCTACCGGGGCATCTGGCGCTACGCCTCGATGAATGACGTGGCCGCCATCGTGAAGGCGGTTACGGTGGCATTGCTGATTTATCTGCCCGTCGCGTTCCTGGTCACCCGTGTCGCCGAGATTCCCCGTTCCGTCCTGATCATCAACTGGTTCGTTCTGATCTTCCTGCTCGGTGCCCCGCGCATGGCCTACCGGGTGTACCGGGACCGCGGGGTCAGACATCTGTTCGAACGCAGCCGACATATGCGGGTCCCGGTGCTGGTGGTCGGCACCGGCGATGCCGCCGAGGTCTTTATCCGGGAAATGGCGCGGGACCGCGATGGGGCCTACGAGATTCTGGGCGTGGTCGACGACCGGGGCACCCGTGTCGGACGCAAGATCCACGATATCCCGGTGCTGGGACACCTGAACGAACTTCCCGAGGTCGTCGAGCTGGCGAAGGCACAGGGCGGCCGGCGCCCAAGACGCCTCATCCTGGCCAAGGCGCTGGAGCGCGAGGCCATGCAGAGCCTGCTCGGCTTTGCCGAAACGCTCGATCTTCATATCGACAGAATGCCGCGTCTCACGGATTTCAAATCACGGTCGGACGGCGCCGCGTCCAGCGGCATAGAAGTCCGCCCGATCGCAATTGAGGATCTTCTGGGCCGGAGTCAGGCAAAACTGGACCGCGCCGCAATGCGCCGGCTGATCGCCAACCGCCGCATCATGATCACCGGCGCCGGCGGTTCGATCGGATCTGAACTTGTACGCCAGATCGCCAATTTCGGGCCCAGCCGTCTGATTCTCTTCGACAATGCCGAGTACGCTCTCTACCGCATCGATATGGAAATCTCCGAGAAGCATCCGGAGATATCCAAGAGGGCCGCGCTCGGCGACGTCCGGGATTCCGCCCGCCTGGACCACATCATGACCGAGGAACGGCCCGAACTGCTGTTCCACGCCGCCGCCCTGAAACACGTTCCCCTGGTCGAAGCCAATCCCGTCGAAGGCGTTCTGACCAACGTTATCGGCACCCGCAACACCGCCGACGCCTGCCGCAGGAACGGCGTCGACGCCATGGTGCTGATCTCCACCGACAAGGCCATCAATCCGCCGAACGTCATGGGGGCGACAAAGCGCCTCGCCGAGAGTTACTGCCAGGCCCTCGACATCGCCGGCCGCAGTTCACAGGGCACTCGCTTCATTACGGTGCGTTTCGGAAACGTCCTGGGATCGACCGGCTCCGTCGTACCGCTGTTTACCCGGCAGCTCGCGCGCGGCGGGCCGCTGACCGTGACTCATCCGGACATGACCCGATACTTCATGACCATCCGCGAAGCGGTCGAGCTGGTGCTGCAGGCCTCGGCGCTGGGCGCGACCGCGGCGGCCGAGGAAGCCGGCAAGATCTATGTCCTGGATATGGGCGATCCGATCAAGATCGCGGATCTGGCCCGGCAGATGATCCGGCTTGGCGGTCTGCGTCCCGAGAAGGACGTCAAGATTGTCTACACCGGCCTGCGCCCGGGCGAGAAGCTGTTTGAGGAACTCTTCCACGAACAGGAGCCTCTGGTCGAAACCGGCCACCCGTCGCTCCATCTCGCATCGCCCCGCACGACCAATCTCGAGCTCCTGTCGCGGAACCTGGATGACCTGGAGGCCGTTGCCCTGGCACGGGACCAGGAAAGCGTCGCAAAGCACCTGCAAAGGCTGGTGCCCGAATACGACCAGAACAGTCAGACCCCCGAAAAGCCGGTCGTCGCGGCCCTTTAGCGGCCATACCTGATCCGGCCTCTCGGGAGCGGCTTTGCCGCAGCGCGACATCTCGACTTGACGGCATCGCGGCCGCCGCCTAAACCCCACGCGAGTCGTCCGGCCAGGGTCTTGCGCGTGGTTCCTGCGGTCATATGAACGCAGAGCTAAATCGCCTATGGAACCATTTAGAGTGGTTCCGACGCGAATTGCCCACCGGTATTCGAAAATCCGTCCCGCTGGAGCCAGCCCATGCCCAACAAGATCGCCCGCGCCCTTCTTTCCGTTTCCGACAAAACCGGTCTCGCGGAACTGGGAGCCTTCCTCCAGACCCTGGGCATCGAGATCCTGTCCACCGGCGGCTCGGCCGGCGCCCTGCGGGATGCGGGCGTAGAGGTCACGGAGGTATCGAGCCACACGGGATTTCCGGAAATCATGGACGGCCGGGTCAAGACCCTGCACCCGAAAATCCATGGCGGCATTCTGGCGCGCCGGGATCTTGAAAGCCATCGTCAGGCCATGGAGGATCATGCGATCGGACCGATCGATCTGGTGGTGGTCAACCTCTATCCCTTCGAGGCCACCCTGAATTCCGGTGCTGACTTCGCAACCTGCATCGAGAATATCGACATCGGCGGCCCCTCCATGGTCCGCTCCGCGGCCAAGAACCAGGCCTCGGTCACCATTGTCACCGACCCGCGGGATTATCAGGCCGTCATGGACGACATCTCGGCCAACAGCGGTGGCACCAGCGACAGCCTGCGCCGGACTCTTGCGGCCAAAGCCTTCAGCCACACGGCCGCCTACGATTCCATGATCGCCAACTGGCTCGACAGCGAGCGCGGCGAGACTTTCCCCGCCCAGCGCACCCAGAGCGGACGCCTGAGCCAGACCCTGCGCTACGGCGAGAACCCGCATCAGACGGCGGCGCTCTATATCGGCGGCACGGAAGATAACGGCAAACCGCGCCCCGGCGTCGCCACGGCGCGGCAGCTTCAGGGCAAGGAACTCAGCTACAACAACCTCAACGACACCGACGCCGCCTTCGAGCTGGTCGCCGAATTCGACCGCCCGGCCGTCGCCATCATCAAGCATGCCAACCCCTGCGGCGTTTCCGAGGGCGAGGACCTCAACGACGCCTACGACCGGGCCCTGCGCTGCGATCCGGTCAGCGCCTTCGGCGGGATCATCGCGGTAAACCGCACTCTCGATGCCGCCACCGCGGTAAAAATCGCCGAGCTCTTTGCCGAGGTGGTGATCGCCCCCGACGTCGATGCCGGGGCCCTTGAGATCCTCGCGGGCAAGAAGAACCTGCGGGTCCTGACCACCGCATCGCTTCCGGATCCGGCCGCGCCGGGCATGACGCTCAAGACCCTGTCCGGCGGATTTCTGCTGCAGAGCCGGGATAACGGGCGGATCGGCCTCGACGATCTGAAGGTCGTGACCAAACGGGTCCCCGATGCCGCGGAACTGGCCGATATGCTGTTCGCGTTCCGTGTCGCCAAGCATGTGAAGTCGAACGCGATCGTCTACGCCCGCAACGGGGCCACGGTGGGCATTGGCGCCGGTCAGATGAGCCGGGTCGACTCCTCGCGCATTGCGGCCTGGAAAGCCCGCGAAGCGGCTGAAGCGGCCGGGCTCTCCGAACCCGCGACGGTCGGTTCGGTGGTCGCATCGGACGCTTTCTTCCCCTTTGCCGATGGTCTGATGGCGGCGGTCGATGCCGGCGCCACGGCTGTCATCCAGCCCGGAGGCTCGATGCGCGACGACGACGTCATCGCCGCCGCCGACAAGGCCGGCATTGCCATGGTCTTCACCGGCATGCGCCACTTCCGGCATTAGAGCGGATCATGTTTTGTCGGAACCACTTCGTGGTTTTAGCGAAATATGTGAATCCGCTCACTATCATATGGTTAGATCAGATTCACCGGACCGACGGATCGCCGCAGGCGATTCCATCTAAACCGGATCTGATCTAGAGGCTGATCGCTTCGATCAGGAACGATCGAGCCAGTCCAGGTCGCCGGCAAAGTATTCGGCCAGGTAGTCGACGAAGCTGCGCACCTTTGGCGAGAGATGCCGGCCGGGCGGATAGACCGCATAAACCGCACTGTCGGGAACATGGTAGTCGGGCAGCACCTCGATCATGCGCCCGGCCTTGAGATCGGCGCCGATCAGCCACATCGGCAGCAGTCCGATCCCGAGGCCCGACAGCACCGCCGATTGCAGGGCCTCTGCCGAGTTGGCTTCCAGATTGCCCGCGACCTGGACCGACTCTTCTCCCTCCGGTCCGTTGAAGCGCCAGTCGTTGCGCGACGCCCGATAGGTATAGACCAGACAGTTGTGCGCGAGCAGGTCCTGCGGCCGGTGCGGAACCGCCATCCCCGAAAAGTAACCTGGCGTCCCGCAGACCACGCGTCTGTTCGGCGCGAGGCGGCGCGCGATCAGGCTTGAATCCGACAGATCGCCGATCCGGACCGCCATGTCCATGCCGTCGGCCAGCAGATCGGTCAGCCGGTCGGTCATGTCGAGATCGATCCTCATGTCCGGGTAACGCTGCAGAAACGCCGACAGGATCGGCGTGATGTGGAGCCGGCCGAACGCCGCCGGCAGGGCCAGCTTCAGGGTTCCGCGCGGGGTCGCAAGCAGATCGGCGACCGCCTGCTCCGCTTCCTCGATTTCAGCCAGGATCTGCCGGCAGCGCTCGTAAAAGCCGGTGCCGGCTTCGGTCAGATTCAGATGACGCGTGGTCCTGTTGAAAAGACGCGCGCCGAGACGGTCTTCCAGACGGCCGATCTGTTTGCTGATGGCCGAAGGTGTCAGATCGAGCGACCGGGCCGCCGCCGAGAAACTTCCGGACTGCACCACCCGGACAAAGACCCCCATCTCGCTGACGTTATCCATCACCTTCGCCTTTCATATATGAATAATTGGAACATATTATGTTCTTTTTTCATGTATTATCAACTTCACAGATAAACGCTACCTTCCCGTCAATGAAATTCACCGGCAAAGTCTGCTGCCCGGCACGCCGCCGTAAAACAGGTTCTGCCGTGAAACAGATCACATCGAGGAGGTCGAGATCATGAATTCCCCTTACCGGAGTCTGAGGACACAACAGCACGCGCTGGGACCGGCCGAAGCCGTTGGACCGGCATCAGCCGGTCACCCGCTCAGAGACCTGCGGGGCCAGAACATGGCAGCTTATATCCGCCGGGGACGTCAGGCGCGCAGTCAGGCTTTCCACAAGGGTCTTGCGGCCATGGCGCGGCTGACCCGCCGGATCGCCCGGAAAGCCTCTGCGGCAAGCGAAGCCATACACGTCTGGCTGTTCACGCCCTTCTGCTGCGACGGACGCAAGCATTGATCCATAACGCTTTGCGGGCGGCGCGGCGAAAAGCGTTCCGCCCGCAGGATCCCTGCCGGAGTCCGGCGCGGACGGCGCTTCGCATCACTGGATCTCAGGTTCCCGCAACGGCCAGAGAACAATCATCCCCAGCACGAAGAACACCAGGATGACCGCCATCCCGGCCTGTTGATTACCGGTCCAGAAGGTGACCCAGCCGACCAGCGCCGGTCCGACAAAGGCCGTCGCCTTGCCGGAAAAGGCAAAGAGCCCGAACATCTCGGTTCTGAGTTCCGGCGGCGCCAGGCGCGCCATCATCGAGCGGCTGGCGGACTGGGTCGGGCCCATGAAGACGCCGATCGCACAGCCCAGCAGGTAGAACCACTCCTTGCTCTCGACCAGCAGAATCCAGCCGCACAGCACGGTCAGACAGGAAACCGAGATCATGATCGTGCGCTTTGCGCCGATCCAGTCATCGATCCAGCCAAAGCCCGCCGCACCGATGCCGGCGGTAATGTTCAACAGGATCGCAAAGATCAGGATCTCTTCGGTATCCATTCCGAAACGGCTCGCTGCATAGATACCGCCGAAAATAAAGAGGGTGTTCAGCCCGTCGATATAGATCATCCGCGCCAGCAGGAACCGGCCGGTCTGACCATGATCCGGCAGGTCGCGAATGGTTTTGATCAGAAGACCGATACCGCGTCTGACCGCTTCACGGGACGAGAGTCCGCTGGGCTGACGGTCGGGCGTCAGCAGAAACAGCGGCAGTGCGAAGACCGCGAACCAGATCGCCACCAGTGGACCTGTCGCCCGCACATGCTCGGCCGCCGACTTGTCGAGCCCGAACATCGGCTGCTCCGGCCAGATCAGCAGCACAAGGCACAACACCAGACAAACCAGTCCCCCGCCATAGCCCAGCCCCCAGGCCCAGCCGGACAGGCGCCCGAGTTTCTGCATCGGCGCCAGTTCCGGCAGCATGGCGTTGTAGAACACCTGTCCCAGTTCGAAAGCGGCATTGGCGATCGCCACCAGAATCAGGGCCCGCAGCGCATAGGAGGGCTCCGGCAGGATCGTCCAGAGTGCAAAGCCGCTGACAACGCAGATCGCGGTAAACGCCAGAAGCCAGGGCTTGCGCGGTCCGCCCTGATCCGCGAGCGCACCGAAGACCGGCGCGAGCAGCGCGATGGCCAGACCGGAAAGACTGATGGCGGCCCCCCACTCACTGGTGGCCTGTTCCGGCGATGTGGCCAAAGCCGACGCGTAGTAATTGGCGAAGACGAAGGTGACGATCACCGTCGGAAACGCCGAATTCGCCCAGTCATAGAAACACCAGGCGATAATGGCTGCGGGACCTGCTTTCCAGCCGGAGGCTTCAGGGTCTCTGTCCGGCCGGGTCTTGTCTTCAAACATCAGCGTCCCTTCGGTGAACCGGTTATAGAGGTGCAGTCGCGTTGCCGCGGTTCTTTCTGCGGGTTAGGCTGAGAAGTCACAGGCGCGACGCGGCCCTGCGATTCGCGGGCCGCGGGTTTGAACCGTTACGGAGAGTGCCACCAGATGACGAGTGCCGACAAGCTTGAGGGAGAAAAGGATTTGCCCGCTCACGTCGACAACAGGCCCCACGGCCCCGAATCCCAGGCAGACATTGCCGCCTGGGGCGAGGCGACCTTCGGCCCGGCCGCAAACCCGGCCGATCTGGTCAGGCGCGCCCGGCAGGAACTGGATGAACTGGTGACCGCTGTCGAAGCCGGCGATGTGGCGGAAGCGTCCCTGGAAATGGCGGACGTCATGATCCTGCTCTATCGCCTTGCACAGGACATGGGCTGCGACCTCAACGACTCTGTGACGCGGAAGATGGCTATCAACCGGGCGCGCAAATGGACGCGCGCGGGCGACGGCACCGGACGGCATGTCGAAACGCCATAGCAAAAATGCTGGAGCGGATCATCGGGTAAGAGCAGGATCCTTCATGAAACCGTCTGAAGAGGGAAAACCGGACATGCAACTCGTGACGACCGATACCATCGAAGGCAAACGTATCGTTGCCTATATGGGCATCGTCAGCGGCGACGCGATCGTCGGCGCCAATTTCTTCCGCGATTTTTTCGCCCGCGTCAGGGATGTGGTCGGTGGCCGCGCCGGCGGCTACGAAAAGGCTCTGCGCGGCGCCAAGACTCACGCCATGGAAGATATGATCGCTCAGGCCGAGGAACTGGGCGCCAACGCCGTCATCGGCATCGATCTGGATTATGAAACCGTCGGCGATTCCATGCTGATGGTCAGTGCAAACGGCACCGCGGTCAGGGTCGAGTAATCCCGCCTGCGGGACTTGCCGCACAGAATATGATGGAACCGCGTGGCCGTTCGGCCCGGAACAGACCGCCCTTCCGACAGGGCCGTCTGTTCCGGGATGACGTCATATCTCAACCAGCGATTTAAGCTGCCGGTTGGCCACGGCGAGCATTGCCAGATCGGGATTCCCGGCGGCATTCAGTTCCGCCATAAGCTGTTCGGTTCTGGCGACGATTGACTGGCGCTCAGCGGCCCAGACGTCAATCACCTCGGCGGCCCCGGCATCCGCATTCACCCCGTTGAGAACGCTGGCGGTCAACGCACTCTGATGACCATAGAGGTCGTCGACGATGGCCGTCACCGCCAGTTTGTCCCAGGCGGAATCGCTCGGCAGCCTTCGGGTGGCCCGTCTGAGCCAGTCGAAGCCGAAGCGGTCGCCGATCGCGAAGTAGATTTTCCCGGCCTGCTCCACCGGCAGTTTGGCCCGCTGGGCCGCGGCAACGATGTCACCCGCCGGCACCAGCAGCGCGAGGCTTGCCACCCGGGTCGCAACATCTTCCGGCACATCCTTGGTCCGGTAGTCCTTGGTGCGCACGGAGAGCTGACGCCGGGCGTCCAGGGACAGCAGGGATTTGAGATCGCCGATCAGCAGCCCGAGCGATGTCGCATAGAGCTTTATGCTCTCCTCGATATCCAGCGGGTGCTTGCTGTTTCTCAGGAACCAGACGGTTCCCTGTTCGATCAGTCGCCCGGCTTCGACAAGCATTCCCGCCTGAACCTCGGCCGGCACCCTGTTGTCCAGGGCCTCGATCTGCAGGAACAGGGCGCGCAGGTCGAAGACTTCGCAAACCGCCGTGTAGGCGCGCGCGATATCGGCGGCCGGCATCCCGGTCTTTTCCCTGACCTCGTGAACAAAGGTAATGCCGACCCGGTTGACCATGTCGTTGGTCACCACGGTGGCGATGATTTCACGCCGCAGCCGGTGCCGGGCGATCGGCTCGGCGTAGTCCTTGCCCAATATCCGGGGGAAGTAGCCGATCAGAGCTCCGTTCATGTAGGGATCGTCCGGCAGGTCCGACGCCAGAAGCTCTTCGTAGAGCGTAATCTTGGCGTAGGACAACAACACCGACAGTTCCGGCCGCGTCAGCCCCGCACCCTGCTTGAGACGCTCGGTGATCGTCTCGTCGTCAGGCAGAAACTCGATGGCACGGTTCAGCTTGCCCTGCTTCTCCAGAGTCCGCATAAAGCGCGCGAAACGGTCGAGCAGATGCGCGCCCAGACCTTGGGTGACCGTGATCGCCTGGGTCTGCAGATAATTGTCCCGCAGTACCAGCTCGCCGACCTCGTCAGTCATCTTCGCCAGCAGCTTGTCCCGCTGTTTCCGGGTCATATCGCCGGCCTGCTCGATATCGCCCAACAGGATCTTGATATTTACTTCATGGTCCGAGCAGTCCACACCGGCCGAATTATCAATCGAATCGGTATTGAGGTATCCGCCGTTCTGGGCAAATTCGACGCGCGCCCTTTGCGTCATGCCGAGATTGGCGCCCTCGCCGATCACCTTGCAGCCCAGATCCCTGGCATCGACACGCAGCGCATCGTTTGCCCGGTCGCCCGCATCGGCATTGGTTTCGGCTTTGGCTTTCACATAGGTGCCGATCCCGCCGAACCAGAGCAGCTCGACCTTGGATTTCATGATGGCACGCAGAAGCTCGTTGGGCGTCAGACTCTCTTCCGAGATGCCGAACAGAGTCTTCATTTCCCTGGTGATCTTAAGTGACTTGGCTTTCCGGTCGAAGATACCGCCACCGTTCGAAATCAGCTTCTCGTTATAGTCGGTCCAGGCCGAGCGCGGCAGATCGAACAGGCGCCTGCGTTCCGCGAAGGACGCCGCCGGATCGGGCTCCGGATCAATAAAGATGTGCATATGATTGAAAGCGGCAACCAGCTTGATCTGTTCCGACAGCAGCATGCCGTTGCCGAAGACGTCGCCGGACATGTCGCCGATGCCGACACAGGTAAAGGTCTCGCTCTGGATATCCTTGCCGAGTTCGCGGAAGTGCCGCTTGACGGATTCCCAGGCGCCACGGGCCGTGATCCCCATTTTCTTGTGGTCGTATCCGGCCGAGCCGCCCGAGGCAAAGGCATCGTCGAGCCAGAAGCCGTATTCGATCGATACGCCGTTCGCAATATCGGAGAAGGTTGCGGTTCCCTTGTCCGCGGCCACCACCAGATAGGGATCGTCGTCGTCCCGCCGGACAACGGCTTCCGGCGGCACCAGTTTTCCCGCCTGCAGGTTGTCAGTGATGTCCAGCAGCCCGCGGATGAGGGTCTTGTAGCATTCGATGCCCTCCGCCAGATAGGCTTCGCGGCCCGCTTCGGCGGCCGGCGGCTGCTTGACCACGAAGCCGCCCTTCGAGCCGACCGGTACGATAACCGCGTTCTTGACCTGCTGTGCCTTGACCAGTCCCAGAATCTCCGTCCGGAAGTCTTCCCGGCGGTCGGACCAGCGCAGACCGCCACGCGCGACCATGCCGAAACGCAGATGCACGCCTTCGACGCGCGGGCTGTAGACGAAGATTTCCCGGAACGGCCGGGGCAGCGGCAACTCGTCGATGTTGCGCGAGTCCAGTTTGAAGGACAGGTAGCTCTTCGGCCTGCCGTCCTCCGCCGTCTGACAGAAGTTCGTCCGCAGGGTCCACTGGATGGCATTGAGAAAGCGCCGGATGATGCGGTCCTCGTCCAGGTTACCGACCTGATCCAGCAGACCGCGAATGCGTTCCACGATGACCTCGGCCTCGCTGTCGCGGGCTTCGGCTCTGCGGGCTTCGGCCTTGCGGGCTTCGGCTCTGCGGGGCGCCGCCTTTCCCTGATCGAACCGGCAGAGGAACAGATCGACAAGCAGCCGGGTTATTTCCGGATTCCCGGCAAGGGTCTCCTCCATATAGCTCTGGCTGAAGGGAATCTGCGCCTGCCGCAGATATTTGCAGTAGGCCCGCAGAATCGTGAGCTCGCGCGCCGTGAGGCGGGCCCTCAGAACCAGTCTGTTGAAGCCGTCGTTTTCCATTTCGCCACGCCAGACCATGGCGAAGGCTTCGTGAAAAGCCTGTTTGACCACCGGGATGTCGATCTCGTCACCGCCCTGGGTCACCATCTCGAAGTCATGAAGCCAGACCGGGTTGTCTGAATGGGCCGGCCAGATGCTGTAGGGGTTCTCGCTGATGACCTTCAGCCCCATGTTCTCCAGCATCGGCAGAACGTCGGACAGCGGAACCGGACGACCGGCGATATAGAGCTTGAAATGAAGCCGGTGGGTTTCGGCTTCCAGGGGGCGGTAAAGGTTCATCGACAGGCCGTCGCCGTCGAGCGCCTCGTCGATCCGCGAGACGTCAAAGGCCGCGTCATCCGCGTTGAAGTGATCCTGATAGCTGGCGGAAAAAGCCTTGGAGAAGTTCCGCAGGTTTCGGATGCCGCGCTCTTCGCCACGGTCCTCGATCAGGGCTTCCTCGAGCCGGTCACCCCAGGACCGCCCGGCTTCGGCGAGCTTGCGTTCAAGAGAGTCGTGGTCGACATCCGGAATCTCGCCCCGGGTGGTCTTTACGATGATGTGCAGCCGGGCCAGGGCCTCGTCGGTCAGGTGAGTATAGAACGCCGTGATCGCCCCGTTGAAAGCCTCGGCGACAATCGACTGCATGCGGAGCCGAAGAGCGCTGTCATAGCGGTCGCGCGGCACGTAGATCAGGCAGGTGACGAAGCGCTCGAAAGGATCGCGTCGGAGGAACAGGGCAATGCGCTGGCGTTCCTGCAGGTGGAGCACCCCCATCGCGGTATCGAAGAGTTCGTCTTCGGTCATCTGGAACAGCTCATCGCGCGGATAGCTTTCCAGAATATGGGTCAGGGTCTTGCCGTCATGGCTGCCCGGCGAAAAGCCGGAACGGGCCACCAGATTGTCGACCTTCTTGCGCAGCAGCGGAATGTCGCGCGGCGAACGTGAATAGGCGACCGAGGTGAAGAGGCCGATGAAAAGGCGTTCGCCGACGACCTTGCCCTTGCCGTCGAACACCTTGATCGCGACGGTATCCATATGAACGGCGCGATGAACGCTTGAACGGCTGTTGGCTTTGGTCACGCGCAGAAGATCGGACTTCTTGACGAAATCCTGAACTTCCGCCGGCAGGCTTCCAAGGTTGCGCAACCCGTCGAACACCTGAAAGGAGATGTTCCGCAGAACCCCGAGGCCGACCTCGGGAAGCACCCGGGACACGGCATTCCTGCCCTGTCCCTCGAAGCGGTATTCGCGGTAACCGATATAGGTAAAGTGATCGTCGTTCAGCCACTTCAGAAAGGCGATGCCCTCGTCGATCTCGGCTTTGGGGATCGGCGGCGGGTTCTTCTCGAGATCGGCGATGACTTCGTCCATCTGCCCGCACATGGTCTTCCAGTCAGCGACGGCGATGCGCACATCGGCGAGCACCTGCTCCAGGCGGTCCCCGATTTCGCCCTGCCGCTCCGCCGGCTGTTCGCTGATCTGAAGCTGCATGATCGATTCACGGCGATCCCCCTCGATGTTATCGAAGAGCTTCTTCAGCTTCCCCTTGCCGTCGCGCTCGACCCGGAATACCGGGTGGATCACCAGATAGACATCGGCTTCGAGCTGTCCGATGGCCGCCGTGACTGAATCGACCAGAAACGGCATGTCGTCGTTGACGATTTCAACGACTGTATGCGACGACTTCCAGCCATATTCGTCGGGTCGCGGATTATAAACCCGGACCTTGGCCTGGCCTTTGTCGCGCTGCTGCGCCTGTCCCCAGAGCGAAAGCGCCGCGCCGTAGAGATTCTCGACCGATTCTTCGAGAATGTCGTCAGGGGCGACATTGGCGTAAAACTGTTTGAGAAACCGCACCGCATCGTCCGCGCGATTTGCATCGAGACGCTTACGGGCACGTTGGCACAGCGTCTCGACAAGTTCCGATTTCTGCTCTTCGGCACGGCCTGCCATAGTTTCGATTCCCCCGGATTGAAAGCCGCCTTGTCGGTTTGCGGCCAATTGTTCGTTCTGCCTCGTTTCAGGCTATAGCATTCTTTAATTAATTGGGAGTATCTATCGGAATCAATTGGGCTTCCTTGAGGTCATCGCTCCGCGGTTCAGCGGCTT
>Ga0214472_10004932_pt1 | contig 14034 bp, 13 predicted proteins | sample RVTome_6_FD_207662 | JGI IMG/M metagenome (GOLD analysis project Ga0214472, IMG submission 207662) | Soil microbial communities from uranium-contaminated site in the Upper Colorado River Basin, Wyoming, United States - RVT140D175 | ecosystem: Environmental > Terrestrial > Soil > Contaminated >... | reverse complement strand
GCGTGCGGATCTCCAGCACGTCGCGAAAGCCCTTGGTGGTGATCAGCCCGGTGCGCGCGCCCTTGTGCTCCAGGATGGCGTTGGACGCAACCGTCGTGCCGTGGCGGATCTCCTCGATCGCGCTTGCGTCCAGGCCGGTCTCGCTGAACACCTCGATCAGGCCTTCGACAATGGCTTGCGCGTAGTTCTCGACGCTGGAGGAGATCTTCTTGGTGTGGAGCGTGCCGTCGGCGCCGAGCAGCACGATGTCGGTGAAGGTGCCGCCGACGTCGACACCGACGCGATAGCTCGTCATCGGAATCAGGCGGCGGCGCGCTTCAGCGGCAGCGGGTCATGCCATTGAACTTTGGGCACCTCGCGCCAGCCGCGCAGGCGCCGAATTTCCTGCCTGCGTTTGGCGGTCGCGGCGGGGTCGATTTGATTCTTGACGATGACAATCCCGTAATCCGCGAGCGCCTTGGCGGGGGACAGCAGTTCGTTGCGCACGTCGCGCAGCACCGCGGCGGGGTCGCGCTCGAGCGGATCGCCCCAGCCGCCCGCCCCGGCGAGGACGTGGCGGAACACGTCGCCGCGCCGGATGGTCATGGTGAACTTGCTCGGCAGCGTGCGGTTCTCGCCGTGCGGATTGAGGTAGTTCTCCGAAGGCATGCCTGGATTTCCGCCGTACAGCCCGAAGGGCCGGTGCGTGCGCCGGTCCGAGCGCACCTGCAGCACCGCTTCGTCCTCGAGGAAACGGTAGTCGCGCCGGAACGGCACGCCGCCGCGGTACTTGCCCGCGCCGGCCTTGTCGGGCACGAACTCGTAGGCGAGGAACTGGATCGGCTGCTCGGCTTCGGTGACCTCGATGGAGTGCGAGGCCATGTTGGCGAACATGTGCGAGTTGCCGTCGAGCCCGTCGGCCCAGGGCCGCGCGCCCCAGGCGCCGCAGGTGAAGTCGACGTAGATGAAGGGCTTGCGCCCGGCGTCGTAGCCGCCGATCGACACGCCGGTGTTGCCGCCGTCGCCGGCGGCCTTGACGCGCTCGGGCAGCATCATGGCCAGCGCGCCGAACATGCAGTCGGTCATGCGAAAGCCGGTGAGGCCGCGCGCGGCGCAGGCGGCGGGCAGCACGCCGTTGCCCACCGTGCCGGGCGGGCAGATCACCTCGATGGCGCGGAACACGCCTTCGTTGCTCGGGATGCCCTGCGGCAGCACCGAGCGCACGCCGGTGTAGGAAGCCGCCTTGGTGAAGGACAGCGTATTGTTGATCGCGCCCTTGGCCTGCGGGCCGGTGCCCGTCCAGTCGACCACCATGTGGCCGCCCTTCTTGCGCAGGGTCACGAACAGGCGGATCGGCTTGCCGTAGTCCACGCCGTCGTCGTCGATCCAGTCCTCGAAGCTCCATTCGCCGTCGGGCAGCTTCTCGAGCGCCGCGCGCGTCAGGCGCTCGGCGTAGTCGATGGTCTCGCGCATGTAGACCTTGATCTGCCCGGTCCCGTACTTCGCCACCAGCTCGGCGAACTGCTTCTCGGCGATGTGGCAGGCGGCGAGCTGGGCGCGCAGGTCGCCGAAGACCTTCACCGGCAGGCGCACGTTCTTCTCGATGAAGGTCATGATGGTCCGGTTGAGCTTGCCCGCCTCGTAGAGCTTGAGCGGCGCGATGCGCAGGCCCTCGGCGTAGATCTCGGTCGAGTCCGAGGCGTTCGAGCCGGCCACGCGCCCGCCGACGTCGGTGTGGTGGCACACCGTGCAGGCGAAGGCCAGGCGCTCGGCTTCGTGGTACAGCGGCTTGAGCACGAAGATGTCGGGCAGGTGCATGCCGCCGTCGAAGGGGTCGTTCATGATGAACACGTCGCCCGGCTGCATGTCGTCGCGGTAATGGCCCATGATCGAGGCCATCGCGGTGGGCACCGAGCCGAGGTGGCCCGGCAGCGTCAGGCCCTGCGCCACCAGCCTGCCTTCGGCGTCGGCGAATCCGGTGGAGTAGTCCATGTTGTCCTTGAGCACCCCGGAATACGTGGTGCGGAACACGGTCAGCGCCATCTCGTCCGCGATCGAGAAGATCGCGTTCTTGAACAGCTCGAATTCGATCGGGTCCATGCCGTATCATCCCCCGCGATGCCCAAGCATACCTACGCCGCGCTCGGTGTAAAGCGCCGCATCAACGCCGCCGGAACGCTCACGCGGCTGGGGGGCGCGCTGATGCACGAGGAGGTGCTCGCCGCGATGGCGGCCGCCGCGCGCGCCTCGGTCGATATCGGCGAGCTGCAGGCGGCGGCGAGCGGCGTGATCGCGCGCATCACGGGCGCGCAGGCCGGCATGGTGACGACCGGCGCCGCGGCGGCGCTGACGCTGGCCGCCGCAGCCAGCATGACGCGCTGGGACATCGCGAAGATGGCGGCGCTGCCGCGCACGGACGGCTTCGCCAACGAGATCCTGCTGCCGCGCACGCATCACACCAGCTACGCCCACGCGCTGCGCGCCTCCGGGGCGATTCTCGTCGACCTCGGCCACAACGACCGCGGCACGGGCGCGGGAGTGCGCGGCGTCGAGCCCTGGGAGATCGAGGCGGCGATCACCCCGCGCACCGCGGCCTTCGCGTTCGCCGCCACGCCGCAAAACGCAGCCGACCTGGCGACCGTGCTCGAGGCCTGCCGCCCGCGCCGCATCCCCGTGATCGTCGACGCCGCCGCGCAGCTGCCGCCCAAATCCAACCTGCGCCGCTTCTTCGAGCTGGGCGCCGACCTCGTCGCCTTCTCCGGCGGCAAGGCGATCGGCGGGCCGCAGGCCTCGGGCGTCCTCGCCGGGCGGCGCGACCTCGTCGGCGCGGCGCTGGTGCAGCAGCTCGACATGGACGTTTCGCCCGCGACCTGGTCCCCGCCCGATCTCATCGACCGCGACGCGCTCAAGGGCATCCCGCACCACGGGCTCGGGCGCGGCTTCAAGGCCGGCAAGGAGGAGATCGTCGGCCTGCTGGCGGCGCTCGAGCGCTTTGCCGCGGCGGACGACGAGGCGGCGAACGCAGCGCTGCAGGCGCGCCTTGAGCGCATCGCCCAGCAGCTCGGCGATCTGCCGGGCGTCTCCAAGCGCATCGTCCCGGCGCGCGAAACCGGCCGGGTGCCGCAGCTCCAGCTTGCGATGGAGGGCACCGACGCCCACGTGCTGAGCCGCCGCCTCCAGGCCGCAGAGACGCCGGTGCATCTCTCGGAGCGTTTCGCCGCGCAGGGGATCCTCATCGTCGACCCGCAGGCCCTAAGGGCGGAGGACGACGCGGCGCTCGCCGCGGCCGTGCGCGGCGCCGTCCTGGGCTGAGCGGCGATGCGCGCCGCCGAGCCCGCGACCGCTTCCTGGAAGGCGCAGCTCGCGCTCGAGTTCGCTCTGGCCGGTGACCGGACCGTGCTCGCCGAGCGGCGGCACGACGGGCCGCTGGTGGTGCAGAAGGCGCTCTACCCGGAAGGCGATGCGGTGTGCCACGCGATCGTGGTGCACCCGCCTGCCGGGATCGCGGGAGGCGACGAGCTCGAGCTGCATGTGCGGGCGGGCGCCGGCGCGCATGCGCTGCTGACGACGCCGGGCGCGGGCAAGTGGTACCGCTCGGCGGGGCCGTGGGCCGCGCAGAGGCTGCGCTTCGAGGTGGCGGGCGCGCTGGAGTGGCTGCCGCAGGAGAGCATCGTGTTCGATGGGGCGCTGGCGCGGCTGGGGACGGAAGTACGGCTGCAGGGAGATGCTCGCTACCTGGGCTGGGAGATCCTGTGCCTGGGACGGACCGGCTCGGGCGAGCGCTTCCGCAAGGGAGAGATCCGCCTGGATACGAAGCTCTATCGGGACGGCAGGCTCCTGTGGCTCGAGCGCGGCCGCATCGAGGGCGGCGGCGCGCTGCTCGATTCGCCCGCGGGACTGCAAGGAAAGTCCGTGTGCGGGACGCTGCTCGCCGCGGGCGCGCCGTTCGATCTCGCGGCCTGCCGCGCGATCGAGGGCCTCGCGGTGACGCAGTTGCCGGGCGTGCTGGTGGCGCGCTACCTCGGGGATTCGAGCGAGCAGGCGAAGCGGCTGTTCGCGCGACTCTGGGCCGTGCTGCGCCCGGCGCTGTTCGGGCGCGAGGCGGCCGAACCCCGCATCTGGCGGACCTGAAGTGTCGGTCGCGCCGCAGGTCGCCGCGCTGCTGCTTGAGGCGCATGCCTCCGGCCGGCAGCTCGCCCTGTCGCGCGCTCCCGCGCTCGGCGCTCAGGAGGCGACCGGGGCGCCGCGTCGGGCTTGCGGACGGGCAGGGGCTTCGGCCGCGCGGCCCAGTCGCGGCGGTAAAGCCGCCGGCTCGGGTCGGCCGCAGACGAGGAACTGGCCGCGGCCTGGACGAGCCTGCACCTTGCCGTCGGCCCAGACTACCTCGCCGCGCGAAAGCGTGATTGCCGGCCACGCGGAAACGCGCATGCCTTCGTATGGCGTGTAGTCGACCGCGTGGTGCAACCGGGAATTTTCGATCACCACGTCCTGGTCGCAGTCCCAGATCACCAGGTCCGCGTCGGCACCGATGGCGATGGTGCCCTTGCGCGGATACAGGCCGTACAGCTTTGCCGGATTGGTGGCAGTGAGCTCGACGAACCGCGAAATGCTAATGCGGCCTTTGCCAACGCCTTCAGAGAAGAACAGGGGCAGTCGCGTTTCCAGGCCGGGAATGCCATTCGGGATGTAGGGGAACTCGGCGTCCTTGCCGCCGAGGCGCTTGCCGCGAGGATCGTCATAGCTGAATGGCGCGTGGTCCGATGAAAACACTGTGAACAAGCCATCGACGAGCCCGTCCCATACGATCTCCTGATTCGCCTTGTCGCGTGGCGGCGGGCTGCAGACGAACTTGGCGCCGTGAAAGCCCTCGAGTGCGAGGTCGTCGGCCGTAAGAAACAGGTATTGCGGGCAGGTCTCCGCGAAAATGCGCAGCCCTCGGCCGCGCGCCCAGCGGATCTGCTCGATCGCTTCGGCGCCCGACACGTGCACGATGAGGATCGGCACGTCCACCAGCTCCGAGAACGTGATCGCACGGTGCGTTGCTTCCCGCTCGACCGGCATGGGGCGGGCGGCGGCGTGGTATCTGGGCGAGGTATGGCCTTGGGCGAGCAGTCTGTCAGTGAGCCACGCGATGCAGTCCGAATTTTCCGCATGCACCATGGCCATTGCGCCCTCACGGCGCGCGACGTCCAGGACCTCCAGGATCTCGCGGTCGGAAAGCTTCAGATCGTCGTAGGTCATGTAGATCTTGAACGACGTGTAGCCCTCCCTTATCAGTCTGGGAAGCTCGTGTTCGAGCACATTTGTCGTCGGATCGCTGACGATCAAATGGAACGCATAGTCGATGTGGGCCTTGCCCGCGGCACGGCGGTGATAGTCATCCACGGCGGATTCGAGACTATGGCCCTTGGCCTGCGCGGCGAATGGGATCACGGTGGTCGTGCCGCCGCATGCCGCGGAGCGCGTCCCGGACTCGAAGTCGTCGGCCATCTTCATCGGCTCAGGCATCGGCTGGTCAAGATGGCAATGAGCATCGATGCCGCCGGGCAGCACGTAGCGGCCGCGCGCATCGATTTCCCGATTGCCTTGCGGAAGATGTTCGGCGAGCGCCACGATGCGCCCGCCGGAGATGCCGATGTCGCATCGCATGGTGTCGGCTGCGGTGACGGCTACGGCATTGCGGATTACGAGCTCGAAACTGGTCATGGTTCGCTCCTAGGCGACTTCGCGGAACAGGCGCCCCCAACCCTGCACGCGCTTGGGGTCGGCGCCGGCCAGCCTGAGCGCCTTCCACACCACGGTCGGGATGGTGTCGTAGATCGGAATGCCGGTTTCGCGTTCCAGCTCCTCGACGAGCGGCGCGCCGCGCAGGTTGGTGCAGAAGATGGTGATCGCCTCGGGCTTCGCCTTCGCCACCTCGCGCGTCATGGCGCGGATCCGGTCGGCGCTGACCTCGGAAAAGGAGAAGTTGTCCTGCTGGCCGAGATGGCGCTCGGCCACGCACTCGAAGCCGGCGCACGCGTAGTTGGCGACGATCTTCGCCTGCACGTCGTCGCGGTAGGGGGTGACCAGCCCGAAGCGCTTGACGCCGGTCAGGCGCAGGATCTCGTTCAGCGCCAGCACCGAGGTACAGGCCGGGATGCCGGTCGCGGCGGTGATGCGCTCGCACAGCCGCTCGTCGGCGTCGAAGCCGAGCCAGCCCGAGGAAGTCCCGTTCCAGCCGATGCTGTGCAGCTTCGCGTGCGACAGCAACTCGGCGGCGCGCAGGATCTCGGCGTCGTCGAACTGGCCCAGCGCCTGTTTGGAGAGCGCAATCTCGGTCACGCGGAAGCGGCCGAAATGGGCGCTCGCCTCGGGCAGTCCCGCCAGCATCGCCGCGGTGACGGGTTCGAGCACCGTGTTGGAAGACGGGGTCAGCATTCCGAGCAGCACGCGTTGGGTCATGTAGGGAACTTCCTCGTCCAGTTCAGTAGCCGAGCGCCTTCGGCAGGGCGGTGACGACCGGCGGGTAGAGCATGCACAGCAGCAGCACCGCGTACATCAGCGCAATGAACGGCCACACACTCTTCATCATCTCGCGCATCGGCACGCCGGTCACTCCGCAGACGACGAACAGCACCACGCCGACCGGCGGGGTGAGCATGCCGATCACCAGGTTGAGCACGAACAGGAACCCGAAGTGCAGCGGGTCCAGCCCGTATTGCATGGCGATCGGGTGGAGCAGCGGCACCAGCATGATGTAGGCCGCATTCGATTCCAGGAACATCCCCACCACTACGAGCAACCCCGCCACCAGCAGGCTGAACGCGAGCGGGTGCGAGGTGATCGACTGCAGCAGCGCGGCGAGCTTTTGCGGCAGCAGGTCCACGGTGAGCAGGAACGTGATCGCCGAGGCGAAGGCGATCAGCGCGCCGACCATGGCGCTGGTGATCGCGGCGCGCACGATGGCGCTCGGCAGATCGGCCACCCTCAGGCGGCGCGTCACCAGGAAGCCCACCAGCAGCGCGTAGACCACGGCGATCGCCGAGCCCTCGGTGGGCGTAAAAGCGCCGCCGACGATGCCGCCTATGACCACCACCGGCATCATGAAGATGATGAAGGAGCGCCTGAGCTGGCCCAGCACCTTGCGGAGCCGGAACGCCTCGCCGGTCGTGCTCCAGCCACGGCGCACGGCGATCCCGGTGCAAAGCAGCATGAAGCCGAGCGTGATGATCAGCCCCGGCACCACGCCCGCCATGAACAGGCCGCCGACCGACACGCTCGATCCCGCCATGAATGCGTAGACGATCATCGCCGCGCTCGGCGGAATGATCGGCCCCAGGTTGGCAGCCGCAGCGACGATGGCGGTGGCGAATCCCCGGTCGTAGGCGCGGGTCAGCGAAGGCACCAGGATGGTCGACAGGGCGCTGGCGTCGGAGGCCGCGGTGCCCGAGACGGTCGCCAGCCCCGCGCCGGAAAGCATGGTGACATGCGCGAGTCCGCCTTTCAGGCGGCCGACGACCGAGTTGGCGAGCTCGATCAGGCGCTCGACGATGCCTGCCTTGACCATCAGCTCGCCCGCGAGCATGAAGAACGGGATCGCCATCAGCGGAAAGGAATTGACCGAATGCATCATGCGATGCGGCATCAGGCTCAAGTCGATGCCGGCGATCAGGACGGCGGCAAGCGCGGCGGCGCCGAGCGCGAAGGCGATCGGCATGCCGAGCACCGCCAGCAGCATGAAGCCGAGGATCAGGCCGGTGCTCACGCGAGCGCGCCGCGTTGCGGCGGGGTTCCGGAAGCGATCAGCCCGAGCAGGTGCAGAACGCTGTGCGCGGCGCCGATGCACACCGGCAGCATGAACAGCGCGACCGGCACGTCGAGGGTGGGCAGGTTTTCGTCCCACTGCTCGAGCACCAGCATGCCGGCCTGGGTGCAGACCACGCCCATCAGGATCGTGGAGAACAAGGCCGTGAGGCGCGTCAGCCAGCGCTGCGCGTCATCGGGCAGGGCGCGCACCAGCAACTCGATGCCGATGTGCGCGCCGGTTTTCACGCCGAGCGGAACGGCGAGGAAGATCGACCACACGAACAGCATGCGCGCGATGTCTTCGCCCCAGTCGAGGGACGCGTTGAAGCCGTAGCGCAGCAGGACCTGCGCGGAGACCACCGCCACCATGCCGGACATGGCGGCGATGACTGCGAGGCGCGCGGACCGGTCGAGCCAGCCGAGCGCGCGCGCTGCGAGCATTGCGCCAGCGCGCAGCATCGCCGGCAATGGCGCGGTGCCGCTCAGCGGGCCCGCGCCACTTCGGCGATCACGCGGTCGACCAGCGCGGGGTCGACCCGCTGCTTGACCGTGTCGACGACACCGGCCGAGGCCTTACGCAGCTCGTCGCGTGCCTGCGGGCTGAGCTCGTCGTACCGCATTTTCTTCTTCAGCTCTTCGAGCGCCTTGCCGTCGAGCGCGACCGCGAGCTTGCGCTGGTGCTCGACCGCGGCGGCCATGGCGGCGCGCAGCGTCTTCTGGTCGGCGGCCTTCATGACCTGGAACTGACGGCGGTTGGCGACCACCAGGATGAAGTCGAAGAAATGACCGGTGTTGGAGACGTACTTCTGCACCTCGGAGAAGCGGTTGGCGAGAATGATGGCGTACGGATTCTCCTGCCCGTCCACCACGCCCTGCTCGAGCGCGGAATAGAGCTCCTTGATGTCCAGCGCCAGCGGATTGGCGCCGAGCGCGCGGAACGTGGCGAGGTGCGTCTCATTGGGCTGCATGCGGATCTTGAGGCCGCTCAGGTCGGCGATGCTCTTGATCGGGCGCTTGCTGTTGGTGACATGGCGCGAGCCGAGCTCCATCCAGCCGAGCGAGATGAAGCCCTTCTCGCCGAGCTTCCTGTCGAGCAGTTCGCCGATCGCGCCGTCGACCACCTTGAACGCCACCTCGCGCGAGGGGTACTGGAAGGGAAGGCTGACCGCCTCCAGCTCCGGCACGATGCGCGTCAGGAACGCCGCGCCGACCCAGGTCATGAACAGGGCGCCGGAGCGCACCGCGTCGACGTTCTCCTTCGCACCGCCGAGCTGCATGGCCGGGAAGATGTCGACGTCGAGCTTGCCGCCGCTGAGACGCACGAGCTCCCTCTTGAACACCTGCTCCATCGCGATCGAGCTGGAATGCTCGGTGGCGAAATTGCCGGCGATGCGGACTTTGTCCTGCGCGGCGGCGGCGGTTGCCGCGAGCGACAGCACGACGCAGGCGGCGGCGCGGGCAAGGGTATAGCGCTTGAGCATGAATTTCTCCTTGATGTTGAAAGGCTGCACCGTCGATGCTAGGCGGCAGGCGCAAAGCCGGGCCGGAGCGCAACCGGCGACAACACAGATTGGCGCCAAAGCGGCAAAAAGTGTGTACACTTTGGCGGAGCCTGTCAACGCATTTCGGAGCTGCGTGGCGCAAGCGCCGCCTTGTCTATAATCGCAGCCGGGTTGACCACGAAGGCCGCTCCCACATTGCGCATGACGAAACGGTCGGTAGCAAGATCCAGGCCCAGACGGGTCGGGGCGGCAAGCAGCGAAGATGCGATCTACGAGCGCCTGCTTGCGGCAATCTTCGAGCATCGTCTTGCGCCCGGGACCAAGCTCGGCGAGGATCGCCTGGCGGCCATCTTCGGCGTCAGTCGCGCGCGCATCCGCCGGGTGCTGCCGCGCCTGGCGCACGAAGGGGTGGTGACGCTGGAGCCGAACCGAGGGGCGTTCGTTGCCAAGCCTACCGTGACGCAAGCGCGAGACATCTTCGAGGCCCGCCGTCTGATCGAACCCGGCATCGTGACGCGCTTCATGGCCTCCGCGGGGCGCAATGGCGTGGCGCGGCTGCGCCAACACGTGGCGGCCGAGAAACGCGCGCGCAGCGCGAACGACAAGCCGGCGATCGTGCGCCTGTCGGGCGAGTTCCACGTGCTGCTGGCGGACATGGCGGGCAACGCGATCCTGGCCAGGAGCATGCGCGAGCTCACTTCGCTTACCTGCCTGATCATTGCCCTCTACGACGCTCCGTCCGTGCCGCACTGCCGCAGCGACGAGCACGATGAGATCGTCAATGCCATCGCTGCAGGAGAACGGCCACGCGCCACGCGGCTGATGGTCGAGCACCTGGATCATGTCGAGAACGGTCTCGACCTGAACGTCGTTGAGCCGGCGCCGGTCGATCTCGAGGCGGCGCTCGCCTGAGCCGGTGCGCGCACCTGGTGCGCCCACCCCGAGCAATCCCCGATTTGGTGCAGAATGTGCCCGCGCGCGCGGTTGCAGGCAGGCACTATTCTTGCCCCGACGCGTAGGCTTACCGGAGGCCGCTGTATGGAACTCACCCCACGTGAAAAGGACAAGCTGCTCGTCTTCACCGCCGCGCTGCTCGCCGAAAGGCGCAAAGCGAAGGGCCTCAAGCTCAACTACCCGGAATCGGTGGCCTTCATCAGCGCGGCGATCATGGAAGGCGCGCGCGAGGGCAGGAGCGTCGCCGAGCTGATGGGCTGGGGGGCGACGCTGCTCAAGCGCGAGGACGTGATGCAAGGCGTGCCCGAGATGATTCCCGACATCCAGGTCGAAGCGACCTTCCCGGACGGCACCAAGCTCGTCACGGTGCACCACCCCATCCCATGACGATGCGCCAGCAAAGCTTGCTGAGCCTCGGGCCTGAGGGATTCCACCGCGTGGCCTACACCGACTGGGGCGACGCGGACAACCCGCATGTCGTCATGTGCGTGCACGGCCTGTCGCGCAACAGCCGCGACTTCGACTACCTCGCCGAGGCGCTGCAGAAGGACTACCGCGTGGTGTGCATGGACGTCGTCGGCCGCGGCGAGAGCGACTGGCTGGAGGACAGGTCGGGGTACACCTTCTCCACCTACCTCTGCGACGCGGCGGCGCTGGTGGCGCGCGTGACCACGCCGGTGCGCGCCGGGTTTCTGCGGGAGTTGCGCACGCGCTGCCTGGACTGGATCGGCACCTCGATGGGCGGGCTGATGGGCATGCTGCTGGCGGCGAAGCGCGGCACGCCGATCGGCCGCCTGGTCATGAACGACGTAGGCCCGTTCGTGCCGTGGAACGGGCTTTTCCGGCTCAAAGGCCACCTCGGGCGGCCCCACGGCTTCGGCTCGCAGCGCACGGCGGGGGAGTTCCTGCGCGAAGCGCTGGCGGCCTTCGGACCGCTGACGGAGCCGCAGTGGGAGCATCTGATCAAGCACAGCGTGCGGCGCCGCGAGAAGGATGGGCGCTGGTACCTGCGCTTCGATCCGGCGATCGGGCAGTGGAACTCGCAGTCCGACCCGGAGTTGCCGATCGGGCCGGAATTCCTGCGCGGCATCGACCTGTGGACCGTGTGGAACGCCGTGAACTGCCCGACGTTGGTGCTGCGCGGCGCCGAATCCGAGGTGCTGCTCGCGGCGACGGTGGAGGAGATGCGCCGCCGCAAACCCGGCACGCAGAGCGTCGAGTTCGCGGGCGTAGGCCACGCGCCGGCGCTGTTCGACCGCGCGCAGATCGACGCGGTGCGGGGCTTCCTGAAGCAGCGGCGCAGCGCGGACAAGCAGAGGAGGGCGGCGGGATGATTCCGGGAGAAATGCGCGTCGCCGAAGGCGAGCTGGAGCTCAACAAGGGGCGCAAGACCGTGACCGTCGAGGTCACCAACGCCGGCGACCGCCCGGTGCAGGTCGGCTCGCACTATCACTTCTTCGAGGCGAACGAAGCGCTGAAATTCGATCGCGCGGCGGCGTACGGCTTTCGCCTCAACATCGCCGCCGGCACCGCGGTGCGCTTCGAGCCGGGGCAGACGCGCACCGTGGAGCTGGTCGCGCTCGCGGGCGCACGCAAGGTCTACGGCTTCGCCGGCAAGGTGATGGGAGCCCTGAAATGAAGATTTCCCGCCAGGCCTACGCCGAGATGTTCGGGCCCACCACGGGCGACCGCGTGCGGCTGGCCGACACCGAGCTGTGGATCGAGGTGGAAAAGGATTTCACCGTTTATGGCGAGGAGGTGAAGTTCGGCGGCGGCAAGGTGATCCGCGACGGCATGGGCCAGAGCCAGCGCGTCGCGAAACTCGTCGCCGACACCGTCATCACCAATGCGCTGATCGTCGATCACTGGGGCATCGTCAAGGCCGACATCGGCCTGAAGGACGGGCGCATCTGGAAGATCGGCAAGGCGGGCAACCCGGACATCCAGCCCGCGGTGACCATCCCCATCGGCGCCGGCACGGAGGCGATCGCGGGCGAGGGCATGATCGTCACGCCCGGCGGCCTGGATGCGCACATCCACTGGATCTGCCCGCAGCAGATCGAGGAGGCGCTGATGAGCGGCGTCACCACGATGCTGGGCGGCGGCACCGGACCGGCCACCGGCACCTTTGCGACCACCTGCACGCCGGGACCGTGGCACCTCTTCTCCATGCTCGCCGCGGCCGAGGCCTTCCCGATGAACCTGGGCTTCTTCGGCAAGGGCAACGCCTCGCTCCCCGCGCCGCTCCGCGAGCAGGTGGCGGCCGGCGCCATCGGCCTCAAGCTGCACGAGGACTGGGGCACCACGCCCGCGGCGATCGACAACTGCCTCGCGGTCGGCGACGAGATGGACGTGCAGGTGGCGATCCACACCGATACGCTGAACGAGTCGGGGTTCGTGGAGAACACCATCAAGGCCTTCAAGGGCCGCACCATCCACACCTTCCACACCGAGGGCGCGGGCGGCGGGCACGCGCCCGACATCATCAAGGTGTGCGGCCTGCCGAACGTGCTGCCGTCTTCCACCAACCCTACGCGGCCCTACACGGTGAACACCATCGCCGAGCACCTCGACATGCTCATGGTGTGCCACCATCTGGATCCGGGCATCGCGGAAGACGTGGCATTCGCGGAATCGCGGATCAGGAAGGAGACGATCGCCGCCGAGGACATCCTGCACGATCTCGGCGCCTTTTCCATGATGTCGTCGGACTCGCAGGCCATGGGGCGCGTGGGCGAGGTGATCCTCCGCACCTGGCAGACGGCGCACAAGATGAAGGTGCAGCGCGGCAGCCTGAAGGGCGATCCGAAGACGCACGACAACGCGCGCGTCAAGCGCTACATTGCCAAGTACACCATCAACCCGGCGCTGACCCACGGCATCTCGCACCTCGTCGGCTCGATCGAGGAGGGCAAGCTCGCCGACCTCGTGCTGTGGAAGCCCGCGTTCTTCGGCGTGAAGCCCTCGCTCATCCTGAAGGGCGGCATGATCGCGGCGGCGGCGATGGGCGATCCCAATGCCTCCATCCCCACGCCGCAGCCGGTGCACTACCGGCCGATGTTCGGCGCCTTCGGCAAGGCGCTGCGCACCTCGGTAACGTTCGTGTCGCAGGCGGCGCTGAAGAATCCCGCGCTCGCGCAGCTCGGCCTCGCGCGTCCGCTCGAGGGGGTGAAGCACACGAGGAAAATCGGCAAGAAGCACATGGTGCACAACGCCTGGCAGCCGAAGATCGAGGTCGATCCCGAGACTTACGAGGTGCGCGCGGACGGCGAGCCCTTGGTATGCGAGCCGGCGAAGGTGCTGCCGATGGCGCAACGGTATTTCCTTTTCTGATGGTCGAGATCAAAGCCAAGCTGAAAATTCCGCGCTCGGCGTACAAGCTGGACGTGAAAGGACAATTGCGGCTCGCATTCGAGCAGCGCCAGAAGAGCCGGCTGAAGACGAAGCTCGTTTCGGGCGAGGAGGTGGCGCTCATGCTGCCGCGCGGCGAGATCCTGCGCGGCGGCGACCTCGTCACCGCGTCCGATGGCCGCGTGATCGAGGTGGTGGCCGAGCCGGAGAAGCTGCTGCACGTCGAGGCCGAGTCCCTGCCGAAGGTCGCCTATCACCTGGGAAATCGCCATGTCCCGGTTCAAGTGGGGCAGGGCTTCCTGCGCATCGCCGAGGATCACGTGCTGGAGGAGATGATGAAGAAGATGGGGGCGAAGGTGTCGCGCATGGAAGCGCCCTTCGAGCCCGAGGCGGGCGCCTACGCGGGCGGCCACCACCAGCACGAAGAGATGGGACACGGCGGGAAGATCCACGACCACGG
>Ga0214472_10004931_pt1 | contig 14035 bp, 13 predicted proteins | sample RVTome_6_FD_207662 | JGI IMG/M metagenome (GOLD analysis project Ga0214472, IMG submission 207662) | Soil microbial communities from uranium-contaminated site in the Upper Colorado River Basin, Wyoming, United States - RVT140D175 | ecosystem: Environmental > Terrestrial > Soil > Contaminated >... | reverse complement strand
GTACGGGGTCTTCCGCGAAGCGCACGACCGGATCGCCGATGGCGCACATTTCCCTCTTTTCGAGGGACTTGAGCCCGCCGACATAGTCGATGACGGAAAACGAAGCGACGTCGTAGAACAGGGCGTTGACGCCGAAGTCGCGACGGAACGCGTCTTCCTCGGGCGTGCCGAAGGTGTTGTCCCGCTGGATCAGGGGGTCGTCGCCGTCGGACGTCGCCTGCCGCCGGAAGGTCGAGACCTCGATGACCTTGCGGCCGAAGCGAATGTGACAGAGGCGAAAGCGGCGCCCGATAATGAAACAGTTCCGGAACAGTTTCTTGATCTGGGCGGGGTGCGCCGACGTACTGATGTCAAAGTCCTTGGGGGCCCGCTCCAGCAGGAGGTCGCGAACGCCGCCACCGACGAGGTAGGCGATATGCCCGTTCTTCCTGAGACGAATCAGAATCTTGAGCGCATCCGGATCGATGTTCGCGCGGGAGATGATGTGGTCGGGACGTGGGATGATGCGTGGTTTCATAGGGGCGCGGCGATTATACAGGTCACCAAGACGTCAGTCGCAAGTCAAGAGAGGTCCTCGTAACACACTCATTTGTAGTCACTTATATACTGGAACTCAACTGATGCCCATACCAGCATGGGATCGCGGAATCGTCGCAAGGGTGCTTGGGGAACGCGCTACTGACCGAGCGAACTCCGCCTCGGGGAGAAGCAAATGAAACAAATGCTCGAATCCGTACGCTTCGAGACCCGGCGTGGTCTGTCGGAGATCACTCCAAGAGTGCAGAATGCCGTCCGCACCACAGGCATCCGGACGGGACTGTGCACGGTCTTTCTTCGCCACACGTCGGCGAGCCTCGTGATCCAGGAGAACGCCGATCCGGCGGTTTGTGACGACCTCGAGCGCTTCCTGGATCGTCTCGTTCCGGACGGCGACCCGCTCTTCACTCACACAGCCGAAGGGGCCGACGATATGCCCGCCCATGTGAAGACAGCACTGACGCGAAGTTCCGAACAGATCCCGATTCGGGAGGGGAGGCTGGCGCTGGGCACGTGGCAGGGACTCTACCTGTGGGAGCACCGCGACGGCCGGCACGAGCGCGAGGTGATCGTCCACGTCCTGGGCGAATAGAACGCTACCCTCCGGAAATCACCGCCTCGGCTTCCGGACTCGGCGGAGTGGCATCTTCAAGGTCGTCGAGATAGCCGGCCGGTAGCGCCACCTTCTGTCGCCCACCTGTCTTACCGCGCCGGACGCGCATCGCACCGGGCGGAAAGCGTTCAGCGGGGTCCACCGTTGCGAGGACGCCTTCGAGCTCCGTCAACTGTTTGATGCGCATCAGCGCCTGGCGGAGGACACCACCGCCGGGGAAACCCTTGGTGTACCAGGCGCTGTGCTTGCGGAAAGCCGGCATGGCGCCCTCTTCGCCAAGCCATTCCGCGAGCAGTCTCGCGTGACGCAGCATCACATCGACGACAGCCCCGAAATCGGGGGGGTTCTCAGGATCACGACCGTCGAACACAGCGGCGAGGTCGCGGAAGAGCCACGGCCGTCCCAGGCAACCGCGCCCTACGATGACGCCGTCGCAGCCTGTCTCGCGCATCATTCGTAGCGCATCCTCCGCCTCCCAAATGTCGCCGTTCCCCAGCACCGGGATACGGGTGACGGCCTGCTTCAGCTCGGTGATCGCGCTCCAATCGGCCTCACCATCGTAGAGCTGGGCGGCACTGCGGGCGTGCAGCCCCACGGCCGCACAACCCTCCTCCTGCGCAATGCGCCCGGCTGCGACGGCGGTGGGATGCTGCTCGTCGATGCCGGTGCGGAACTTGATCGTCACCGGCACGTCGCCTGCGTTCGCGACTGCCGCACGCACGATGGATGCGAGCAAACGCGGCTTCAAAGGGATCGCCGCGCCGCCACCCTTGGACGTCACTTTGCGAACCGGACAACCGAAATTCATGTCCAGGTGGTCGATACGGCCTTCTCCGACCAGGCGTTTCACCGCTTCTCCGACGTAGACGGGGTCCACGCCGTAGAGCTGTAGGCTGCGAACATTCTCGTCCGGTGTGAACTGCGCCATACGCCAGGTCTTGCGATTGCCTTCGACAAGAGCGCGGGCGGTAATCATCTCGCTGACGTACAGGCCGGCACCAAAACCGCGACAGAGCGTCCGAAACGGAGGGTTCGTCACACCAGCCATCGGTGCGAGCACGACTGGCGGCCAGACGCTGATGGGACCGATGCTGACTGCGGAGAACTCGCCAGGCTGAGCCGGCGGCACCGCGCGACTCATGGCGCTGCGATAGATCTCGTCCACGGGATCGCTCTCAGTTGCTGGCGCGCTGGATGTAAAAATCCTCCAGCACCGCGCGCACGCCCGGATGAGTCTTAGTGATTTCCTCGAGGGTCGCGCGGTCGAGCTCCAGTAGCTCGCAGTGCGTCGACGCCGTCACCGTGGCGGTGCGCGCCTTGCCGGAGAGGATCGAGATCTCTCCGAAGAAATCTCCCTCGCGGAGCTTGCGAACACAGCGCGGAGCGCCACCCTCGGGCTTGCGTATGAACGCCTTGACGAGGCCGGTGGTGACCACGAACAGGCTGTCTCCGGGATCGCCCTCCGCGACGATGATATCGCCAGCGCCAAATATGAGCAGTCGTAGGCCGTCGATCAGTGCGAGCAGTTCTTCTTCCGAGAAGCTCCGGAAGAGGGGGCTTTCGGACACGTCCCCAGCGTCCGCCTCGATCTCGATCTCGGGTTCAGCGTCGATGACGGGTTCGAGGGGCGCTGCCAGCACTTGAGAGATCGTTTGGAAGACCTGACCACGGAACTCCTCTTCGGAGACCTCGATCACTTCGGCCTCGTCCTCTGGAGTCCACTCGATCACCTCCTCGGCTGGAAACTCCGGCCTGGACTGTGAGGGCGCCTCAGTCTGCAGGCTGGCCGGACGCGGCGGATTGGCCGCTCCGATGGGCTCGTCGGGAACGTCTTCGGGGCGGGTCGTCGGAGACCAAGTGGCCGCGCGCGCGGCGGCGATCCGCTGGCTGTCTGTGACGACGGGGGCATGGCTCACCGAACCGGAGTAGACAGGCCCGGAAAATCCGCCCGGACCTGGCTTGACAGCTCTCATACGGCCCGTAGTCGAGGCTCCGCGGCCACGATCCTTCCGGCGAATCAGCTTCGTGAGCCGCTGGTCGACGTCGCCGCGTCCGGGAGCCAGCTTCTTGATCTTCTTCAGGACCGCGATCGCTTTCGCGCCCGCCCCGTCGTTCGCGTAGTCATCTGCAAGGTCGATGAGCACGGGCACGGCCTCGGCACCGTGCCCCCCCAACACGAGTACGTCCGCGAGTTGCATCCGTAGGCGCGGATCTGCCGCGTTGCGCTCCAGCTCTTGCCTCAGCAGGACGATCGCTTTCGAGTACTTCTTGCGAGCGACGAGCTGGCCGATGCCACCAGCGTCGCCTCCGAACCACAGTGTCACGTTGCGTTCTCCTCGACTCGGTCCGACGCGATGATACCAAAGCGTTCACCTGAGTCGTCCGTTTCGACGCTTTCACGCAGCGCGTGACAACCACCGGAACTGGGACATGAGCGTGCCGAAAGCGGACACTCCGGACACTCACTTCTGCACAGGAGTAGAGTTGCAAACAACGTGATTACAGCTATTTACAATGATATCGCCGGCGCTGGCACCGTCCTTGTTATCGAACTAAGCGAGATGGTGCTTTGACGGAGGATTCATGGTTGACATAGCGCGTCCCTCACGGGCCCGCGAGAAGAAGATCAAGCGCATCCTGTACGGGAGCGGTGCAGCCGTCGTCGTGCTGCTGATCACCGTGGGCCTCTCACGCCTCAAGCCCGCCGCTCCGTCTGTGGACCGCGCCACGGTGTGGGTCGACACCGTGAAACGCGGATCGATGCTGCGACAGGTCCGCGGGCTCGGGACGCTGGTTCCCGAGGAAATCCGCTGGATCCCCGCCCGAACCGATGGTCGGGTCGAGAGGCGCCTGATCTTGCCGGGTACGATGGTGGAGCCCGATTCGATCATTCTCGAACTCTCCAACCCCCAGCTCGATCAGCAGATGCTCGACGCTCAGTCCGCGCTGGTGGCCGCGCGCGCGAGCTACACGGAGCTCAGAGTGCGTCTCCAGAGCCAGCTTCTGGATCAGAAGGCTTCCGCTGCGGGCGTCAAGGCCGAGTTCGAACTGGCGCGGATTCAGGCCGTCCGGGACGAGGAGCTCCGTACGGAAGGTTTGATCGCAGACATCGAGTACCAGCTTTCGAAGGTACGGGCCGAGGAATCGGAGAACCGTCACATGATCGCCCTGGAGCGCCTGGACATCGCGGACGAGGCCATCGACGCCCAGCTCGCGGCCCAGAGAGCCGCTGTGGAGCAGGTGCGGAGCATGGCCCAACTGCGCCGGGAACAGGTCGAGCAGCTCAAAGTCCGCGCGGGCATCGAGGGCGTGCTGCAGGATCTGCCGGTCGAAGTCGGGCAACAGGTCGGGCCGGGGACGAACCTGGCGCGGGTCGCCCAGCCCGCGAACCTCAAGGCTGAGATCCGCATTGCAGAAACCCAGGCCAAGGACGTTCAGATCGGCCAAGTGGCGTCGATCGACACCCGCAACGGCGTGATCGAGGGAAGAGTTTCACGAATCGATCCTGCCGCCACAAACGGAACGGTCACGATCGACGTCGAACTCCTCGGAGAGTTGCCCAAGGGAGCCCGCCCGGATCTGACTGTGGATGGAACAGTGGAACTCGAGCGGCTCGAGGACGTACTTTATGTGGGAAGACCGGCGCAGGGCCAGAGCGATAGCCTGATCGGGCTCTTCCGCCTCGACGCGAGCAGCGACGAGGCATCCCGCGTGCAGGTGAAACTCGGGCGGAGCTCTGTGAATACCGTCGAGATCGTCAACGGCTTGAACGAGGGTGACCAGGTCGTGTTGTCCGATACTTCCGCGTGGGACGCGTTCGATCGAATCCGGCTGAATTGACGTCGCTGAGAACGAAACTGAGGATGATAAGGTGAGGAGAAACCAGTCATGACCGAAGCTGTCGCCGCCGAAAACGCCGCCGAAAACGCCGCGCCCAGTGGATCGCTGATCAAGCTTGACACCCTCACGAAGATCTTCTTCACCGACGAAGTCGAGACACACGCCCTCTCGGGCATCCACCTCGACATTCAACAGGGTGAGTACGTCGCAATAGCCGGCCCATCGGGCTGCGGCAAGTCGACCCTGCTGTCGATTCTGGGCCTCTTGGACTCTCCCACTGAAGGCACGTACATCCTCAACTCGAACCCCGTCCAGAGCCTCAACATGTCGCAGCGGGCGCGTATCCGCAATCGAGAGATCGGGTTCATCTTCCAGAGTTTCAACCTGATCGGCGACCTGACGGTCTTCGAGAATGTGGAACTGCCTCTCACCTACCGGGGCACGAAGACCGCCGAGCGGCGCGAGCGAGCCAACGAAGCACTCGAGCGCGTCGGCATGGCTCACCGGGCCAAACACCTCCCGAGCCAGCTCTCAGGTGGTCAGCAGCAGCGCGTTGCGGTTGCGCGGGCGATCGTGGGCAAGCCCTCGATCATGCTCGCTGATGAGCCCACGGGAAACCTCGACTCGAAGAATGGCGACGCTGTCATGGACCTGCTGCGCGAATTGCATCAGGCCGGCTCGACGATCTGCATGGTCACGCACGATCCCCGTTTCGCCCGGCACGCCGAGCGTACGATCCACCTCTTCGATGGCCGTGTCGTCGACGAGAGCCATGTCGAGAGCGCCGCGCTCGAGTCCTAGTATCGATGTCCGGCCCTCGAATGCACACCGCGCGGCGAGCACCGCCGCGCGGCACAGCGGAGCCGTCGCTCACCTCCCTGAAGTGATGCCTCCGAGTCAGGAGGATCGAAGCGGCCGGTGGTCTGTGTCGCGCGCGTGACGAAGCGAAGCCACATCTGAAGAGATCCCGGTATCGTCTGGGGAAGGTGCTGTTTCGACGGGTCTGCGATTCTCGTCTCGCGCGATTTCTTGAAGAGGCTGCGCGCTGCGATCCACGGAAGCGGTTAGCATTCGCACCGTGGCACGTCGACGGCAACTCCTCTTCAGCGTCCTGCTTCTCTCCGGCTCCCTTTCGGTGTGCCTCGGCGGCCTCGAAATCCTCGCGCGTTTCGAGCGCGCAGGGCGTCAGGGTGGAAAGGAGCAACGGGAACGACTCACCTACGTCGAGCACGACCCGTTGCTCGGATGGCGCAAGAGGCCAGGGGCGCGGGCCAGCTATCGCCGCCGAGATTTCACGACTGATATCCAGATCAACAGTCACGGCCTTCGGGATCGCGAGCGCGAGTACGAGGCGGCCTCTCCGGAGACGTTCAGAATCGTGACTTTGGGCGACTCGTTTCTGGAGGCGTATCAGGTCCCGTTCGAGGATGCGGTCACGCAACGCCTGGAGCGGTCGTTGTCGACCGGTTGCGACGTCGAGGTCATCAATGGCGGAACCGCGGGCTACGGTCTCGCTCAGGAGTACCTCTTCTACAGGGAGCAGGGTTCTCGCTACGGGCCGAAGATCGTCGTCCTCTTCTTCTACTACAACGACATCCTCTACACGGTACGACCGCAGCAGCTCGGAATCCCGAAACCGTTGATCGTCTTCGATGGCGATGCGCCCCGGGTGGCCAACTACCCGGTCCCAACGTGGGAGGCACCCGAACCGAGTCCGGTCCGACCGATAGAGTTTCACGGCTCTGCGGCGTTTGCGTGGCTGGCGGATCGCCTCGAACAGGGGCGCCCCAAACTGTACAATCGGCTCTCTGAGCTCGGTCTGTGGCCGCCGATTCGGAAGCATCGGATCGCGGAGGAGTTCCTGGTCTTCAGGAAGAAACCCGGGCCTGCGAGTCGCCCCGCATTTCGGGTGTCGTCACAGGAAGTGGAGGCGGCCTGGGAACGGACAGAGCGCATCCTCGCGCGCCTGGCGGTCGAGGTCCGGCAGGACGGCGCACGGCTGCTGACGGTGTATATACCCGCGCGCATGGAGATCAGAGACTCTGATTGGGACTACACGGTGCTCCGTTACGGCCTGAATGAGAAGCGCTGGGATCGCGATCGCGTCCGCCACGAGCTGAACGGCATCGGCGAGCGCCACAACTTTCCGGTCCTCGATCTCACCGCCGCGCTACGCGCGCGTCAGGGGCTCGTAGAAGGTCCCTATTTTCTGAACGACAGTCACTGGAACAGCCAGGGGCACGAAGTCGCGGCCACAGAGATCCGACTGAAGCTGCTCGAGATGGGTTGGCGTACCGGCTGCTGAGGGACGCTCGCCTATTCGTCCCGCCCGGCGGTCCGAAACTCGTGGTACTTCCCCCGGACCCAGGGATCGAGACTCTCGGCCAGGCGTGCAACGCGGATCAATGGCGTAGACACTGGTGCCCCGCGGGTTGCAGTGCTCCACTACGGAGTCCCCGCGAGCGCACGAACCAGCGGAGCGATGCCCAGGCCGGCGCGCGTGAGCCGGTACTCAGTGCGGGGCGGGCTGTCGTCGATGAGACGGCGTTCGACGAGCCCCGCCATCTGGAGGTCACGCAGGGCCTGCGCGAGCGCCCTCGGGGTCACCCCGCTCAGGATGGCGCGAATACGGTTGAAGCGGCCATCCGCCGTCGCTAGAGCATCAGCCACAGGCAAGGACCACTTCTTCAGTCCGATCTCCTCGATCCCGAGTCGGTCGAGGCGTTTCAGCAGCCGGGCGCACGCCGGAGCGAGGACCCGACCCGCTGGCGTCAACAGATACTCCGGGCGCATCGGGTGCCCGTATCCGGGATTGCGCAATACGAGTCTGGCATCGATCAGAAAGAGCAGCGTCCGCTTCAGTAGTTCCCGACTCGCGCCGAGCCTCCTTTGAAGCGTCACGAGCTTCGCCTCTCCCCCCTGCTCGTCGAGAGCAGCGAGCGTGGGCACCGCCCATCGGTAGTGAAACAAACCGGGTAACGAGCTCAGCGGAGTCCTCTTGACATATAACTATACCTGATATACTTTCAGACGTCGATTGCGAATCGGAGGGATTGTTTCATGCAGAACGAGCTTGGGTTCGACGGAGGTCTCACGTGCGCGATGCAATGCACCGATCTCGATACAACGGCCGCGTGGTACCGGACCCACCTCGGTTTCGGCGAGTTGTACCGGGTCGCGGACATGGGTTGGGCCGAGTTCCAGACGCCGGTCACGCGTGTCAACGTCGGCTTCTCTCAGGTCGATGAGCCCGAGGTGAAAGGCGGTGCCACCCTCACCTTCGGGGTGTCCGACATCGACATCTCTCGGGCGACGCTCGAAGCGAAGGGCGTGCGTTTTGACGGGGAGACGATCAGTCTTCCGGGCATGGTGAGGCTCGCGACGTTCTACGACCCGGATGGCAACAAGCTCATGCTCTATCAAGACCTCTCGGGCCAGAGCTGACTCGTCCCGACAACAAAGGAGCAGAAGACATGCCGCGCATGATCGCACTCTTCGTGACGCTCATCACGACCGGAGCCACGCCCGCACAGCAGGGCCCGCCATCCGGCCCCGAAGCCCGACCCGACCTGGCGAGCGTGGCGTGGCTCACCGGGTCATGGCGCGGAGAAGGACTCGGCGGAAGCATCGAGGAACATTGGACGCCCAGCGCTGGCGGCACGATGATGGGAGCGTTTCGCTTGGTCGTCGAAGGCGAGGTCCAAGTCATCGAGTACCTGATGATCAGCCAGGAAGAGAATCGGGTCGTGATGCGCTTCAAGCACTTCCGCACCGACTACACGACATGGGAAACGGATCGTCCCCTCGCGCTCACGCTGCACAGTGCCTCCGCGCGGGAAGCGATCTTTCACAGTGACTGGCCCGATCAGCACTCCCCGCGGCGCATCACTTATCGCCGGCCTGAGGACGATGTACTGCTGGTCGAAGTGGCGGGGTCGAATCTCGCGGGAGAGCTCACTGACAGGTTCGAGATTCGATTCAACCGCAACTCCGCCGACCTTCAGCTCGACGAAGCGCGGTAGCCGCGAGCATGGCGGCCCACCGCCGGGGTGTCACAACGGCCAGTCCGATATCGGAATGGTCGAGTCGACGACGCGCATTCCGGCGCCGGCGGCAGTCTCCAGGGCCGCTTCCGCCTCAGACGTGAAGTCGAACAGAAACGCGCCCGGGCTCTCTGGGTCGGGCACGGCCACAGCGGACATGCAGTCCCGCAGGATGTAGACCTTCTGGGCCAGGGTCGGATCCGTGTTCCGAATGAACCCGAGCAACCCGTCGAGTGAGCTCTTCACGCAGTGACTTGCCGCCTGCCCGGCGACCACGAGGGCGTCCCCCGCCAACAGAGACTGCGCGAGCGCGGCGTTGGGTTGTGCGAGTGAGCCTCCATCGTGCCGGAGCAAGACCTCGGGGGAAAAGACGGAGTAGTTCTCGGTCAGGGGATGCCCGCCTTTGATCGCCATGCCGTCCCGCGCGCAACGCGCGAACGCATGAAACAGCTTCGCTTCGTGAAGGACACCGGTCAGGGCGTGACCATCGCTCCCGAGCAGGCAATGTGGCGGCCAGAGGTACAGCCTGTACTTCCCCACCCGCTCCAACTCGGCACAATAGAAGGCCGCCTGGCGTGTCAGCCACTCAGCATCGCCTTCACTCAGCCAAGCGGCGAGCTGCGGGTCCGGGCGCACCGCGCCACTCGCGACCTCGTCGCGAGTGATCTCGCGATGCGGCGCGAGCGGCGCGCCCGTCGCGTCGATCCAGAACGCGGGAAAGAAGATCTGGTGCGGGAAGTGGGTGTCGAGGGTGCAGGTGATGTCGGTAATCTGCGCCAGGTTCGCATAGATGAAGCGCGCGAGGCGATCGCTATCGTCCATCGCGCCGACGCCGCTGCGGCCGCCGACGAAGAGGCTACCTTCAGGGAAGCAGAAGTCGCGCTGCACGTCGATAAGCAACAACTGCACGCGGCGCTGATCCTGAGCCGCAGCCGTGATCGAGTGCTCGCGGCGCCATTCGGTCGCCGCCACGAAGACCGCCTGAGCGTCCGGGCGAAACCCGAAAGATCGCGCGTTGCCGGAATCGTAGAACGCGGGGACTGGCAACACGCTCATGCTTCGAGACCACGCGCCGCGAGCATCAGCTCCTGTTTGCGTTCGTAGAGATCCTCCGCGAGGCCTACTGGGTAACGGTGCGGGTTCACGAAGCGCTTGACGCCTGCGTGGAGAGACGCGAGTTGCTCCGCGACGCGCTCGCGCGTCGCGTGGATCGAGGGCGATGCGTAGACAAGTGCTCCGCTCCGGAAAACCGGCACGAGCAGATCGGTCCAACGCGATGCCGCGGGAAGCGTCTTGCGGCGTGTGGCATCGAAAGGGTCGATCATATTCGAGGCCGAGAACTCCCCGGCCGCCTCGTCGAAAACCACGTCTGCAACGAACTCGTCGCCCTCGCGGTAGCGCCGGACTTGCTGGATACCTGGGTTCGATACCTTGATCGCTTGCTCGGAAAGCTTGATCTTGTATTCCCATTCGCCGCCTGGCGCACGCAAGGCGCTGAGCTTGTAGACGCCGCCAAGGGCGGACTGTGAACCTCCAGTGGCGAGCTTCGTTCCGACACCCCAGGCGTCGATTGCCGCGCCCTGTTCCTTCAGGCTCTGGATGACGTTCTCGTCGAGATCGTTGCTCGCGATGATCGACGTGTTTGCAAACCCGGCGTCGTCGAGCAGACGGCGCGCCTGACCGCTCAGATAGGCCAGGTCTCCAGAGTCGAGCCGAATCCCCTGCAGTTCATGCCCGGCAGCGCGCAGCTGGCGGCCCACCTCGATGGCATTGCGCACCCCGGCGAGGGTGTCGTACGTGTCCACGAGCATGACGCTGTTGTTCGGCATGGCTTGCGCCCATGCCTCGAACGCATCGCGCTCGTCACCGAACGCCATCACCCAACTGTGAGCGTGGGTGCCCCGCACGGGGATATCGTAGAGCTTGCCGGCGAGCAGGTTCGATGTCGCTGCGCAACCCCCCACGTATGCGGCACGAGATGCGGACACGCCACCATCGACGCCCTGGGCGCGCCGCAACCCAAACTCGAGAACCGGCTCGCCACGGGCGGCCAGACACGTCCGTGCCGCCTTGGTCGCGATCAACGTTTCGAAGTTGATCCTGTTCAACAGGGGCGTCTCGAGTAGCTGGCACTGCCAGATCGGTCCCCTTACCCGGATCAGTGGTTCGCTCGGAAAGACGACAGTCCCTTCGGGAACTGCGTCGATGTCGCACGACAGTTCCAGTCGGGCCAGCTCGTCGAGAAAGGCGCGCTCGAACAGAAGCTCACCGTCACTCCCCGATAGAGAGCCCAGATACTCGACGTCACTCGCAGCGAGTCGGTAGCGACGGATGTAGTCGATCGCACCGGACAGGCCGCACGCCACACTGAAGCCGCCTTCGAACGGGTTCGTCCGAAACGAAAGGTGAAACACCGCCTCAGACATGTGTTTGTGGGACTTCCAGTACCCGTACGCCATCGTGACCTGGTAGAGATCGGTCAGGAGGCTCAGCGAGACCTGGTAGAGATCCGTCGGAGTGGTCATCGCCACCAGTCTACGCCGCACGTGCTACGATTCGCGCCGGATGCTACGCAAGCGCCCAGAGCAACCGTTGGCCGAGTCCCAACCACCAGGGACAACGGTCCCCACTCCATCCCGGCGCTTCACGGATCGGGCGTCTCACTCCACGATCATCCTCTCCGGGCTCGTGATCAAGGGAGACATCAGCGGAGGTGACTCCGTCGATCTCGGCGGAACGATCCATGGCAATATCCGGATCGAGGGCTTGTGCCGAGTTCGTGAAAAGGCCCGCATCGAAGGAGATATCAGCGCCACGCAGGTGCTCGTCGAGGGTTCCGTCGAGGGGCGGAAGATCAGCGCGACCGAGAAGATCGAGCTACGCGCGAACTCCCATGTCCGTGCAGAAATGCACGGTGCGACGATCGCCATCGGCGAGGGCGCGGAGTTCCACGGCAAGGTCGAGATGCGGGGCGGCGGCACGGGCCAGGTCACGTTCAAGGAAAAACGGGGAGAGCGCCCGAAGGGCCGGTGACAGGTTCGCGTGCAGGGCGCCTCGTCCTTGGCGCCACCCTACTACTCGTCCTCTCCGAAGCCCTTCTCCAGGTCGCCGGATTACCTCGCGCCGCGGTCACATTCGATTCGGGGCCGAACTCTGGCCCGCACGTTACGGGCTTTACACCCAGCGAGGAGCACGTTCCGCTCACGCTGCGCTGGACACATGGACAGGCCTCGATCCGCATCCCCCTCGATGCCTCGGCCGGGACGGCGACACTCGCCTTCCGCTCGGCCCGGTTCGTGGATTGGCCGACCCGTATCCGGTTCTTCGTGGGCGGCCAGCCAGCAGGCTCTTTCACGGCTACGCCTGGCGGCTTCAGGTTCCATCAGCTCGAGTTCCAGCATGTCGGTGGCCCGTTGCACATCGACATCCTCAGCGACGACCCGGAATTGGGAATCGCTCTCGATTGGCTACGGATCGAGGGAGTGAGCGCCCGACTTTCCCGGTCGGTCTGGCAGGCTCGGCTGCTCCCGGTTGGAGCGTTTCTGCTCGCTTCACTCGCGGGTCTCGGCGGCCTCACCGCGTTCGGTACCGGGTTGGCCACGGCGCTCGCGGTGGCCGCCCTGGCGGCGTGCGACCCGTTCGCCGCGGCTCACGTGATCCCGCGAATCGCTCTCCCCGCGCTCGGTTCGGCGCTGACCGCATACGTGATCGCGCGCCGCCAGCCGGGGGCTGCGCTCGTTGCGCTGATCGTGCTCGCCAGCTTCCTGATCAAGGGCGCAGCGCTCTTTCACCCCACGTATTTCTACAACGACGTGAGACAGAACCATCGCTACGTTCGCGCTCTGGCGAGAGTGTCGGGCAACAGCCTGGAACGACGCAACCGGACGGCCCAGGAGGAGGTCGGCGTCGCCTACCCGCGGATCGTGGGCGGAAGAAAGTACGCCTTCCCCTACTCGCCCGTGTTCTATCTCCCATTCATTCCCCTGACACACCCGGACACGATCGTCGATTCCATCAAGTATGTTGCGCTGTCCGCGGCCGCCGCAGAGGCGCTCGCGGTCTTCGCGTTGGCGTTGTTGCTGGGTGGCCAGAGGTTTGCGGTCCTGGCGGCGTTGATCTCCGCGTTCCTGCCGCCGATCTTCAACCGCATGCTCTTTGCGATGTGGTCCACGGTGACGGCTCATCTGATGGACGTGCTCGCGGTGTGCGCCATCGCGCTCCTGGCGCGCCGCCCGCAGAGTCCACAGCGCCTCTTCCTCGTCTGGGCGACAGTGCAGGCTTCTCTGCTCATGTACGTCTCCAGCCTGTTCAATCTGGCGGCGCTGATTCTCTGTATCAGCGCGCTCGATCGTAAACTCGCACGCCAGATTGTTCCCGTGTGGGCGCTCGCGTCGGCGACGACCGTGCTGTGGCTCTACCGGGACTTCACGTGGCTGTTCCTGACCGAGATCCTCCCGACGTTCCTCTCAGCGGGAAGCGGCGAAAGCGCGCCTCCCGACAGCGGTGGGCTGCTCGCCGCACTGAGCCGGATCGGACTCTTCTACGGACCACTGACGCCACTCCTCGCCGCAGTCGGGTTGTACGTCTGGCGGCGCATCACCCGGCCTGAGTGCGGCGCTATCGTCTATGGCTACGCTCTCGCCGTCGCGTTGCTTCTGGTTCTGCGCGGTCTCGTCGGTGGGCTCTTCAAGGATCTCAAGGAGCTCGAGTTGGCAGCTCCACTCGTCGCGCTCGCTGTCGCGGCGGCTTTGGACGCTCTGAGGCGGAAGGGTCAGTGGGGCCGATTCGTGGCTGCAGCGCTCGTCGCAGCGACGATCTCGTTCGGGCTGCTCTCCTACGCGGACTCGTTCTTCACACATTCGCGACTGATCGGTCTGTGAGCCGGGCGTGAGCCTGGATGTGATCCGGTTGGCGGTATATTGGGGCCACCCATGCCTGAAACTCTGAGGGGGCGCTGCGTCCTGGTTACCGGTGGCTGCGGCTTCATCGGCTCGCACCTCGT
>Ga0214472_10004930_pt1 | contig 14036 bp, 16 predicted proteins | sample RVTome_6_FD_207662 | JGI IMG/M metagenome (GOLD analysis project Ga0214472, IMG submission 207662) | Soil microbial communities from uranium-contaminated site in the Upper Colorado River Basin, Wyoming, United States - RVT140D175 | ecosystem: Environmental > Terrestrial > Soil > Contaminated >... | reverse complement strand
GAAACGAAGGCCCAAGAATTATCCCCTGCTGACCCGACCACGCCATGTTCTGCGCACGCAACTGCTCAAACAGCAGCAAGCGCACATCGCAGCTAGCTTAAGGTAGTGCCATTGGTACCTGGCGCTCGATCTCGGCAAGCTGGAAGGCAAGAAAATCTTCGAGCGGCTGGTGGCGAAGTCGGACGTGGTGTTCGACAACTTCGCTCCCGGGGCGCTACGCCGCCTCGGGCTCGACTACGAGTGGGGGCGCAAGGTCAATCCGCGCATCATCTACTGCTCGATCAAGGGATTTCTGCCCGGCCCGTACGAGGATCGTCCGTTCCTCGACGAGCTGGCGCAGATGGCTGGTGGACTCGCATATCTCACGGGGCTGAAGGACCAGCCGATGCGGGCGGGCGCCTCGATCACCGACATCGGCGCCGCAACCTACGGCGTCATCGGCATCATCGCGGCGCTTTACCGCCGCGAACGCACCGGCGAGGGCGACTGCATCCAGGCGGGACTCTACGAAACCATCGTGTTCTGGGTGAGCCAGTACATCACCACGGCCCAGTTGACGGGCGAAAATCCGCTGCCGCGCGGCGACCGCACCAGCACCATGGGCACCTACATGGGCTGGGGGGTGTATCAGCTCTTCCCGACGCGGGGCGGCAAGCAGATATTCATCGCGGTGACCGGTAACCGCCACTGGGCGGGGCTGTGCGACGCGCTTGGCTTCGACGACTGGAAGCATTCCCCGGAATTCAACAGCAACCGCAAGCGCGGCGAGCGGAAGCCGCTGATCGCTGAGCGCATCAAGGAGACGGTGGAGAAGCTCGACTACGACGACGTCGCCGAGCGCCTCTACAAGGCGCTGGTGCCGTACTCTCCGGTGAACACGCCGCTCGATCTCGTCGAGGAGCGGCAGATGAACGAAGGCCGCCGCTGGATGCACCTCAAGGTGGGGGACGAGTGTTTTAAGCTGCCGAAGATTCCGGTGGACATGAGGCGCACGGCCGACTTCGAGGTGCGCGAGCAGCCCGGATGCCTGGGCGAGCACACGGACGCGATCCTGGGGTCGCTCGGCTACTCCGCCGCGGAGATCGAACGGCTCAAAGCCGAGCGTGTGGTGCTGCGCTCGGACCAGATGCTCAACACCGAAACGCGCGAAGGGTAGACGGACCTTACGCTGTCTTGCGGTAGCCGAATAGCACAGAAAATAGGGGACGGGCTGCCCTCGTCTTATTTCGCCGCGCGGCGAGATGCTGGTGTTTTCCGCTGCAAGCAGTTCTGTCTACTGTTATTTAGGCACCGAGCCTGCTCACGCGGCCCGCCGCAACCCGTACCCTCGGATCAGCACTTCCGCCGGCAGGTCAAGGCCGGCTGCCAGTCGCCGGATCATTTCCAGAGTAAGCGGGCGTACACGGTTCAGCACCTCGGCCACCCGTGCGCGCGAGCCGATGTAGCGTTCAAGATCCTTGCGCGCGAGCCCACGCGCTTCCATGACGTGCTCGAGGAAGTCGATCGGATCGGGAGTTTCGATCGGAAAGTGCTTGCGTTCGTACGCCTCGACGAGCAGGACGAGCACTTCGAGGCGGTCGGCCTTGGGCGTTCCCTGCGGCGCGTCCCAGAGCCCTTCAATTTCCTTGAGCGCGGTCCGGTGTTCACGCCTGGTTCGAATCGGTCGCAGTTCCATGTTCGTCACCTCAGATGGTTCCGGCATCGACCTTGTCGTACTCGCGATGCGTGCCGATGAACCGGATGAACATCATGCCCCGGTTGTAATGCACGGCAGCGACGAGACGGTAGTCATTGTCCTTGATGTTGAAAACAACGCGGTTGTTCGAGACGAAGCTTGCGGCCCGGTAAGCGGCCTTGATGTCGGCGGGCTTACGCCAATCGGCGCGACTGGCGTTCGCATACCACGACCGCAGCGGGATTTCTGCGTCGGGGTATCTGCGCCAAAAATCCCGCAAAGCGCCCAATGCGATGATCCGCATCGAGGGACTCTATCATGCTCCCACTATGGGAGCAAGGGGCGGCGATACACGGGGCGAAGTGAGGCGGAACATCGCCCGCCCGGCGCCACCCGTCGCTACGTTGACCGCCACGCTTCCCTCGCCGCTGACGGCCCAGGCCTTGTCCGAAACCAGGAACGCCGCGATGTAGGCAACCTCTGTCGCGTCGATCATGCGGCGGATTACCACCCCCATCCCAACCCCCGTCAAGGGGGAAGGAGTTGTTTTGCTGTGCTTCCCCCATCGAGGGGAAGGGGAAGTAATTCCTTCCCCCATCGAGAGGGAAGGGGTTATTTTGCTCTTATACTAATCCCGTCATGAGGCAGGAAAAGCGGCATCAGGTTGTCATAGTGGGTGGCGGGCCGGTGGGCGTCGCGCTTGCGGTGGAGCTCGGCTTGAGAGGCGTATCCTGCGCGCTCGTGGAGAGCCGCACCGGATTGCAGCAAATCCCCAAGGGGCAAAACCTCACGCAGCGCACGCTGGAGCATTTCTATTCCTGGGGCGTCGTCGACGAAATGCGGGCCGCGCGCCTGATGCCCCCCGGTTATCCGATAGGCGAGGTCACCGCCTACGGCAATCTGATGAGCGAATACTGGCACGCGCCGCCAGGACGGGAAATCGTTCGTCCCTACTACTTCCAGGACAACGAACGGCTGCCTCAGTACCGCGTGGAAGAGGTGCTGCGGCGGAAGATGGCGGCCCTGAAGAGCGTGGAAAGCCGCTTGGGATGGACGGCAAAGGCCGTCGATCAGGGCGATGAAGGTGTGCGCGTGGCGATCGTCGAGGAAGGCGGATCGGGGCACGCCGTCCTGGAAGCGGACTATCTCGTGGGTTGCGATGGCGGTAATTCGCTCGTCCGGACTCAGGCCGGCATCGAGCGCGGTGGAACCGATTTCGAGCAACGGATGGTGCTGGCGGTGTTCCGCTCGCGCGCGCTCCACGCGGGTCTCAAGCGCTTCCCCGACCGCTCCACCTATCGCGTCATGCGCCCGGAGCTGAAAGGCTACTGGCAGTTCTTCGGACGGATCGATGTCGGTGAGGGATGGTTTTTTCATGCGCCGGTGCCGGCGAACGCGGTAGCTCACTCGGCAAATGAGGGCTTCGACTTTCGCGCACTGATGCACGAAGCCGCCGGGTTCGAGTTCGCGTGCGAGTTCGATCACGTGGGGTTCTGGGACTTGCGGGTTGCGGTGGCGGAGAACTACCAGGTCGGGCGCGTTTTCATCGCGGGCGACGCGGCGCACAGCCATCCACCCTATGGCGGCTTCGGCCTCAACAACGGCCTGGAAGATGCCTCCAATCTCGGGTGGAAGCTGGCGGCCACGCTGCAAGGGTGGGGCAGCGACGCGTTGTTGCACTCGTACAGCGAAGAGCGGCGCGCGATCTTCAAGGAAACCGCCGAGGACTTCATCGCTGCGCGCATCGCGAAGGATGCGGCTTTCCTGGCGCGCTACGATCCGCGGCGCGACCGCGAGGAATTCGAGCGAGCATGGAAGGCGCAGACGGATGCCACGTCGCGCGTGCAGGGCTACGAGCCGAACTACGAGGGTTCACCGATCGTGGCCGGCCCGCCGCACGGCAAGTGCAGCGCCCACGGCACGCACATGTTCAAGGCCAGGGCCGGCCACCACCTTGCACCGCAGCCGCTCTCCACCGGCCGGAATGTTTTCGAAGAGCTGGGGACCGGCTTCACGTTGCTTGCTCTGAACGCACATGAGGACGCAAATGAGGACGCAAATGAGGACGGCGATGACGGCATCGTTGAGAGCTTCGAACAGGCCGCCCGGTCGCTCGGCATGCCGCTCAAAGCGGTTCGCGACACCTGCCGGGGAGAGCTGCAGCGCTACGAGTCGCGCCTGGTCCTGGTTCGTCCGGACCAGTTCGTGGCCTGGAGCGGCGACACCCCGCCAGGCGACGTGCGCGCGCTCATGAGCAAGGCACTCGGGCGTATCGGATGAGGCGTCGCATTCCACCACCCCGCTTCCTTTGGAAGCGCCCCTCCTCGGGCAGGAGGGGAACTCATTTTGTTAGGCGCACTAAGAAGATATCCGATGCGCAGGGTCATGGGTCAGCCCCTCCGCGCCCTGCCGGCAATAGCGCGCAGGCGCGCTGCTTCGCGTTGCGCCTGGTGGAGCAGGCTCTCCCAGTCATCCGGTGGGTGCCCGCGCTCCAGCATCTTCTGGAAGACGCGGTACGCGTCATCGGCACGCTCGTAGGCGCGCTTCGTGTGCTCGTCGTTTACCCAGGCATACACAATTATCCGGCTCGCCCGGTGGTAGCGAAAGAAAAGCCGGTACTGCTGGAAAAATTTGGCACGAAACCAGTGCTTGCGCTCGGCGCCCAAGGCCGAGCCCTGCCGATATTCGGGACGGGTGGGATCCTGCGGAACCAGCTCGAAGGCGAGCGTGGCGATTGCAGCCAGCCGCTTGGTGGCGTTTTTCTTCCGGTAGCCAACTGGATCCCTGGCACGCAGCGCCTCAACCCACGCGACCAATGCCTCGACCTGATCCAGAAACAGCGGATGCGCAAACAGCGTCCAGCCGTTGACGGTGAGCGGCGCCGGCGCCGCGGGCTTCATTCGTTCTCGGGGGCGAGTCCGGCGTCGAGATCAACCTTGACGCCCTTCACAAGCGAACGGATACGCTTGGCGAGGCCCGGATCGAGGCCGCGCACGCGTCCCGGATGGGATTCCAAGTCACGGGCGAGGAAGGACAGGAATTTATCGAGCACCGGATCGTCTTCGGCCACGGCGACCGCGCGTGTCATCAGAATGCTGCCGTCGGACTGCACGAGGTAGCGAATCTTGTCGCGCTTACCGAGCTTCAAGGCGCGGCGCACCGCATCCGGCACGGTCGTCTGGTAACGGTCGGTGAGCGTGGATTCGAGTTCGAGCGTGGCAGCCATGGCAGCCTCCGGAAAATGCCCGGACGACATGGTAATGCAGATGCATTGTCAGGTCAACCCACCCCAAGCAGCGAGACAGCCATCACTGCGGCTTGATGCCGGCGGCGGCGACCACTTTCTGCCATTTCTTCGTGTCGTTCGCCATCGCTGCGGCAAACTCCTCGGGCGTGCCCGTGCGCGGGTCGGCGCCCTGCCGCGATAGCTGGTCGCGCGTCTCCAGCACCTTCAGGATCGCATTGATCTCCCGATTGAGCCGCGCCACCACGGCTTGCGGCATGCCGGCCGGGCCGATGACGCCGTACCAGCCGGCGACCTCGTAGCCCGGGACACCGGCCTCCTGGATCGTGGGAACGTCGGGCAGGGCGCTTGCGCGTTGTGTCGTGGTCACGCCCAGGGCCACCAGCCGGCCGGCGCGGATATACCCGACCGAAGACGGGATGGAAGGGAAGGCAAAATCGATCTGCCCGCCGAGGAGGGCGTTCAGCGCCAGGCTCTGCCCCTTGTACGGCACGTGGGTGTACTCGACGCGCGCGAGCACTTTCAACAGCTCGGCCGACATGTGGCTCGGCGCCCCGACGCTGGAAGTGCCGTAGTTCATTTGGCCCGGCCGGGTGCGAGCGAGCGCAATGAATTGCTTCACGCTGCGCGCCGGGATCGAGGGGTGGATCACCAGCACGTTCGGAACCAGCGCCAGGATGGCGATGGCCGTGAAGTCGCGCACCGGGTCGAACGGCAGCTTCGTGTACATGGACGTATTGATCACCCAGCCTTCCGGGATGATCTGGACCGTGTAGCCGTCCGGCGGCGCCTTCTGCGTCAGTTGTCCACCGATGGTGTGGTTCGCTCCGGGACGGCTATCGACGATCACCTGCTGGCGCAGGTTCTCGGTCAGCTTAGCGCCGATGAGCCGCGCGAGAATGTCCGTGGCCCCGCCGGGAGCGACCCCCACGATCATCCGGATCGGCTTGACGGGGTAATCCTGTTGTGCGGATGCCGGGCCAAGCCCGACCGCGAGAATCAAGACAGAGACGACGCAGATCAGCGGCAGAAACGCGAGCTTCATGTGCATGCGCATGGTGTTTCTCCTAAGGCCGGACGCGGGGATCGGAATACCAGTTCTGCACCGCCAGGCCGGACACCTGCGCGAAGTGCCTGACGTTATTGGTCACGACCGTCGCCTTGAGGCTGAGGGCATGGGCGGCGATGAGGGTGTCGAGAGGCCCGATCGGGCTGCCGCGCCGCTCGAGCTGATGGCGCAGTCGTCCGTATGAAACGGCGGCGGATTCGTCGAACGGCGCGACATGGAACTGCAGCAGGAAACGCAGTAACTGTTCGCGTTTGGCCTGCGGCACGGCGCTTTTCGCCACCATGAACTGCAGTTCCGCGAGCACGATGGACGAAAGCATCAGCTCGCCGTATTGCAGCCCGTTCATCCTGCGGATGATGGATTCGAACCCCTTGCGCTGGTGGATGACGTACGAGCAGGTGTTCGTGTCGAACAGAAAAGGCACGCGTTTCAAAAATCCCGTTTGTCGCGCCGCCGTGGCTGAGCGCGCCGGGAGAGCCTGATCGGGCCCATGTCGCCGAGTTGCGCCATCAGCCCCCGATAGTTGTAGCTCATCGGCACCAGGATGACCATGTCGCCGAAGCGCTTGACGATGACCTCGTCGCCTTCGAAGCGGCATTCCTTCGGCAGCCTGACTGCCTGGCTGCTGCCGTTCTTGAAGAGCTTGGCCGTGGTTTCCATATCGGTTCCCCAAAGATCGTATAGATCGAGTATATACGAAAATTACCCCACTCAATCACCCCTATCCTGACCCCCTCATAGGTACGGTTATGTCCTGCTTTTATTGTTGACTTGGATGGATATAGCCTACATAATTAAGGCACATCGTAGCTTATATACTTTGGACAATTTAAATATGGCACGTGAATACAACGAGTTGAAACTGAAGCATATGGAGGAACAGCTTAGACTGTTAGGAAGGCTTTCGCGCGTCCAAGCGCCGCGTGCGGGGTGGGTGAGGGCGATACGCGAAGCGCTCGGCATGTCTGGGGCGCAGCTCGCCGCACGCCTCAACGTGACGCGCCAGACCATCCGGGACCTCGAGCAGAGTGAGGCGACCGGCAAGATAACGCTGGACAGCCTCAACCGCTTGGCCGGCGCGCTCGGATGCCGCGTTGTCTATGCGCTGGTCCCCGAAAAGCCGCTCCGGGAAATGCAGCGCGAGCGCGCCCGGGCGCTGGCGGATTCCCTGGTGAAGTCAGTGTCGCATTCGATGGCGCTTGAGGCGCAGTCCGTGGGCGATCGCGAAGAACGGCGTCAGCGCGAGCAGCTGGTGCAGCGGCTGCTCCAGGGAGACCCGAAGAAGCTATGGGATTGAAGCCCGAGTATCCGCCGGGTGCGACGCCGCTCGACCCTGACGATGCAGCGAGGCTCATTCCATCGCATATCGTGACCCAGGGACAGTTGAACGAGTGGGAGTTCGAGAACGTCGCGGACGGCAGGACCTGGGCTTTCTCGCGAAAGCGGCGAAACGCGCTTACCGCAGAGTTCGCGAGAGAGCTTCATCGGCGAATGTTCCGGAGAACGTGGAAGTGGGCGGGCGCGTTCCGCACCACGGAAACGAACCCCGGCATCGATCCGGCGAGTATTGCCGTCGAACTCAGGAAACTCTTCGATGACGTCTCTTATCAGACCGAGAAGAAGTCACTGCCGCTGGACGAGATTGCGGCGCGGTTTCATCATCGCTTGACGCAGATCCATCCCTTTCCCAATGGCAATGGCCGTCACGCCCGGCTCATGACCGATATCCTGCTCAAGGAAAATCGCGGTGAGCCGTTCGATTGGGGAAATACTGATCTCGTTGCGGCCAGCGAGGTCCGCGATCGCTATATCTCCGCGTTGCGCGCGGCCGATGCGCGCGACCCGACGCAACTGTTCAAGTTCGTCAGGTCAGGGAGCAAGCAAGAATAAAGCCGTGCGTGATGGCCATTCAGGTTCTGCGTCCCAGCGGACCGCGCAGCAGTTGGCCAGGCAGGGCGCCCGTGGGCTTGCCGTCGCGGAGCAGGATCTGGCCGTTCACCACCGTCGCCTTGACGCCGCGCGTGCGCTGCACGAGGCGCCGGGCACCCGCCGGGAGATCGTCCACCACCTCCGGCATCTCGGCCATGATGGTGTCGGGATCGAACACCACGAGGTCGGCGGCGAGGCCTTCGCGCACGAGGCCGCGGTCGTGAAAGCCCCAGAGGGTCGCCGGCACGTTGGTCAGCATCTGCACCGCCTGCTCGAGCGTGAACGCCTGCTTCGCGCGCACCCAGTGGTAGAGCAGATGCGTCTGGAGCGAGGAATCCATCAACTGCGAGACGTGCGCGCCCGAGTCCGAGAACGTGGTGACCGTGCGCGGGTGGCGCATGATCTCGAGCGCGATGTCCTGGTCCTCGTTGGCGACGGGCATGAGAAAGAATTGATCCAGGTCCTTCTCCAATGCCAGCTCGATCATGGTCTCAGCCGGGTGCTGGTTGCGTTCGCGCGCGACCTCGGCCACCGAGCGGTGCGGGCCTTCCACGGTGTCGAACACGAACAGCCAGTCGTAGTCGGCTTGCCGCGCTTCGGTGCCGAGTGCCCTGCGCTCGTCGCGCGCGCCTGACGCCTCAATGAGCTTGGGGCGGAGTTCCGGATCGCTAAGCTTCCGCTTCTGCTCCTCGTGCGGGAGCTTCCGTATGTCCTTCCACACCGGCAATCGGTCGAACGGCATCTGCGTCTTGAACGAGAGGAGCGCCGAGAGCGAGCGGCTGTGGGCCTGTGCGAACATGCGCCCGCCGCAGGCCGCGGTTTCATCGAGGAGGTCGAGGTACTTCTTCCAGGTGCCGGGGGAGCTCCGCCGGTTGAAGACGCCGAACGTGACCGGCCGCCCCGACTCGACGGCGAGATCGCGCAGCCGCATGTGCCAGTCCCTCACCCCCGGATCACCCGCCTTGCGATCCACGCCTTCGCCTGCGATCTCGAAGATGCCGGCGTTCAATTCCCCCATCGCGCCTACCAGCCGCCGCACTTCGTCCCACCCCGCATTGCGGCTCGCCACCGGGCGGCCATCGGGCGTCTCGTGGCTCGGCGAGCGGGAGCTCGTGAAGCCCATCGCGCCGGCGCGGATTGCGTCGCGCACCTGGCGCTCCATCGCCTGCAGGTCGTCCTCGGTCGCGGGGCCGTCGAACGCGCGCTCGCCCATCACGAAGGTGCGGATCGCCGAGTGGCCGACGTAGCCCGCGTAGTTGATGCCTTTGGGCAGTGCCTCGAGCGTGTCGAGAAACTCGGGGAAAGTCGTCCAGCTCCACTTGATGCCCGCTTCCATCGCCGCGGGCGGGATGTCCTCGGCGCGCTGGAGGTTGCGCACGACGAGGTGCTTGTCTTTCGCGGCGCACGGCGCGAGCGTGAAGCCGCAGTTCCCCATCACGGCCGTGGTGATGCCGTGGTAACAGGAGGACGTGCCGAGCGGATCCCAGAAGATCTGCGCGTCCATGTGCGTGTGGCCGTCCACGAAGCCCGGCGCGACGATGTGGCCCTCGGCGTCGAGCACTTCGCGCGCGCTCTCGCGGATGCGGCCGATGGTCGCGATCCTGCCGCGGGAAACACCCACGTCGGCCCGATAGCGGGGCAGGCCGGAACCGTCGATCACCGTGCCGTTCTTGATTACGAGGTCATAAGACATTGTCGGCGTCCTCCCGTGGATTCGCGGACGAAGCGGCCCTCACCCTTAACCCCTCTCCCGGGGGGAGAGGGAAAACAAGCGCCCTTTGTCCGTCTATCGGGCAACAGCGCGACCATTTTCCCCTCGCCCTCCGGGAGGGGTCAGGGGTGAGCGAAGGGCTCATTATGTCAGGCGCTCAAAATTCCTGCAGTACTACCCGCCCGCCACTTCCTTGAACCGGCGCAGGGTCTCGATCAGATCGTCGAACTTCGGCATGCGATACATGGGATAGAGCATCACCATGTCGGCGCCGAGCCGGCGCCAGCCATCGGCCGCTGCCGCCCACCGTTTCGGGTCCGGCTCATGCATGCGCAGCCAGCCCTCGATGCCGAACGTGGCCGGGTCGCGGCCATGATTGCTGATTTCCTCACGCAACATCGCGAGCTTCTGCTCGGCCAGCGCATCCGGGGGCATGATCGGCATCCAGCCATCGCCGAGCCGGGCCGCGCGCTTTACGACGGCATCCGAGAAGCCGCCGAACCATATCGGGATGGGCCGCTGCACCGGCGGCGGCACGATGCTCACCCCCTTCAGGTTGTGAAATCGACCGTCATAGTTGACCAATTCCCCGGACCACAGCCGGCGCAACACCTCGGCTTGCTCCGCCTGCCGTGCCCCGCGTGTTTTCCAATCGGTGCCGAGCGCCTCGTATTCGACATGGTTCCAGCCGACGCCGATGCCGAGCCTCAAGCGGCCACCGCTCAGAAGATCGACTTCGGCCGCCTGCTTGGCGATGAGCCCGGTTTGCCGCTGCGGCGCGATCAGGATGCCGCTGGAGAGCCGGATCCTCCGGGTGACTGCGGCAAGGAAGCCGAGCACCACGAAGGTTTCGTGGAAGGGATCCCGTTCATCGTAACGCGGCGTCCAGCCCTCCCTCGCGGCAGCCCCGAACACGTGATCGGGCACCTCGATGTAAGCGTAGCCGAGATCCTCCGCTGCCTGTGCCCAGTCGCGGATTCTGGCCGGATCGTTGCCGATATCCCGCGTCGGAAACATTGCATTGAGTTGCATGATGCCACCCTGCGGTTGTTTGTACCTGGAGCCAGGGTACTTCGCGGTCAGCGTTTTGGCGCCGCGGCATCCAGCGCGTTGCGCAGCTTCGCGAAAGTCTCCAGATGCCTCTCGTGCTCGCCGGCGAAGCGCAGGACGATGTAGCTGGCGCCTTCCTGCACGTAGCCGTTGAGCCATTCCGCCGCCGCTGCGGCCGAGCCCGAGAAGCAGGCTTGACGCTTCTTCATGACGTCGGGGCGCTGGCCGTAATAGGCCGACAGAAAATCGTTCATGCGGCTCTCCGCTTTGGCTGCATTTTCGTCCACGGTGAGCGTGAGATAAAGGGCTGCCTCCAGATCGTCCGGGTTGCGCCCGGCCTCGCGCGCGATGGTCTGCACTTGGCGCCATTGCGCGCCCCAGCCCTTCGCGTCGGGGCCGTTCGGGAACCAGCCGTCGAAATGCTTCGCTGCCCGCTCGAGTGCGGCGGGCGCCGAGCCGCCGCCCCAGATCGGCGGTCCGCCCGGCTGGTGCGGCGTCGGGCCGAGCACGCCCTGCTCGACGTGCCAGCGGCCGTCCCAGTCGACCGGCTTTCCGCTCCACAGCGCCTTGCACAGCCGCATGCCTTCCATCAGCGTGCCGACGCGCTTCTCGAACGGCACGCCGGCCGAGCGGAACTCGGCGCGGATGTTGGGAACGTCGCTCGCGATGCCGATGCCGAGAATGATCCGGCCCGCGCTGACCTGATCGAGCGTGGCGACCTGATGGGCGAGCAGCACGGGGTTGCGGAGTGCGGGCAGCAGCACGGCGGTGCCGAGCTTGACGCGCCTGGTCCGTCCCGCGACGCCGGCGAGAAGGGTGATCGGCTCGTGGCGCGGGCGGGCGAGCAGCGAATCGCCGACCCACACCGAATCGTAGCCGAGTTTTTCCGCGCGCTCGGCAAGGGCGAGCAGCGGCTCGGCCTCGGGCCGGCCTTCCATGATTGCCTCGCGGGTCGGCAGCAGGTATCCGATGCGCAGGGTCATTTGGCAATCACCTCAATTTTTGTTGGCAAATTCGGGGTTGGCGGGATGGGCCAAAAAGCCAGTTGCGGGAGTCAGCGCTTCTTAAGACCTGTCGCCGTTACGACCTTGCCCCAGCGCTCGTAATCCCTGCGTATCTTTGCTCCGAGCTGCTCCGGCGTCAGCCGTTCGGGATCGACGGATACCGCGACGAGTTTCGAATGAACTTCGGGCGCGTGGGTAACCTGCGCCGACACCTGGTTGAGGCGGTCGATGATCGCGCGAGGCGTGCCGGCGCGCGTCAGCACGGCGTACCAGGACGTGGCCTCATAACCGGGCAGAACTTCGGAAATGGCAGGCACGTCGGGCAGGGACGACACGCGCTTGGGGCCCGTGATGCCGAGCGCGCGCACCTGCCCGGACTTGACGTAGGCGAGGCCCGACGACAGCGCGGATATCAGCATCTGGATTTCCCCGGCAGTGACGCCGACGAGCGCCGGCGCTGCGCCTTTGTACGGCACGTGCACGATTTCGATGCCAGCCATCATCTTGAACATCTCGCCGGCAAGATGCCCGGTGGCCCCCAGCCCCGAGGAGCCGAAGTTGATCGTCCCCGGCTTCGCCTTGGCGAGCGCAATCAGTTCCTTGAGCGACTTCGCCGGCAGGCCCGGGTAAACCATCAGGGCGAGCGGGCTGTTGCCGATGAGAGCGACCGGCGCGAAGTCGCTGGTCGCGTTGTATTTGAGCTTGATCAGGTGCGGGGCGATCGCCGCTGTTCCGTTGGCCATGACGCACAGCGTGTAACCGTCGGCGGGAGCCTGCGACAGAAGCTCACCGGCGACGACGCCACCCGCGCCCACCCTGTTGTCGACGATCACCTGCTGGCCGAGCAGCTCCGTCAGTTTCGCGGCATAGATGCGGGTCACGATGTCGGTCGGTCCTCCCGCGGCCTGTGCGACGATGATGCGGATCGGCTTCGTGGGATAGTTTTGTGCCGTGGCGGGCGCCGGGACGATGCCCGCGATCGTGCTGAGAACGATCGAAATTGCGGTTGCTCGGTTCATTGCAGGATTCCTCGGTCAAACGACGTCGAAGGGCCTCATACGCCCAGCGCGTAACACGGCCGGCGGGGATCGGCGCCGCCCTCCAGCAGGCCCGTGTCTTCCCTGACTCGAATCGCACACACCGCTCCCGCGCGCCATTCCAGTTCCTGCCACGGCGCCACCTTGTGCCCGAGCTTGGCGAGCGCATCCGCGGTCGAGCCGTCGATGCGGCCTTCGAGGTTGAGCCGGCCCGGGTGATAGGCGTGCGGCTCGGAGGACGAGGGGAAGCTGTAGGTCGCGAAGCGCGGCGCCTCGACCGCCTCCTGCGTCTCCATGCCCCAGACCACGATGTTCAGGAACACCTGCAGCATCGCTTGCGGCTGAATATCGTTGCCGGGGGAGCCGAATGGCATGAGAAGCCTGCCGTTCCTGAATGCGAGCGCCGGGTTCGGCGTGAGGCGCGGCCGCTTGCCCGGTGCGAGCGCTGCCGGGTGAGCGGGGTCCGTCCAGGACTGCGATCCGCGCGACGACGGACACAAGCCGGTACCGGGGATGACGGGCGTCGCGCTCGATCCGTCGCTCGGCGTTGCCGAAAACGCGTTCCCGTCGCCGTCCACGACGGATACGTAGGAGGTATCCGCCAGCGGCGCTGGTTCCCCGGGCGTGGGTTGAAGAAGCGGCACGACTCGCTTTGCGCCCCGCGCATCGCCCGGGGGCGGCATTTCCGCCCACGCTTCCGAAGGCCGGATCAGCCGGCGCCGACCTGCCGCGTATTCGCCCGACAGCAGGACGTCGAGCGGCACGTCGACGAACCGCGGGTCGCCGTAGTAGTGATGGCGATCGGCGAACGCGAGCTTCAGCGCCTCCGTGAGGTGATGGATGTAGGCGGGGGAGTTGTGCCCCATCGACTTGAGATCGAAACCGGCGAGCAGGTTCAGCGTCTGCGGCAGAACGGGGCCCTGCGACCAGGGGCCGCACGCGTGCAACTCGACGCCCTGGAATTCCACTTTCACCGTCGGCTCGAAGCGCACGTCGTAGGCCGCGAGGTCTTCCATCGTGACCCAGCCGCCGTGTTCGCGGTGATAATCCGCGATCTTCTTCGCGATGTCGCCGCGGTAGAAGGCGTCGCGCGCGGCTTTGAGCCCCGCCGCCCGGCCCTTGCCGCGCTGCGCTGATTCCTGACCGACCATGTATTGCAGCGTCGCGGCGAGTTCCTTCTGCACGAAACGTTCACCGGCGCGCGGTGCGCGGCCGTTCGGGAGGAAGACGGCGCTGCTTGCCGGCCACCGCCGGTAGCTCTCCTCGTGCTCGCGGATGTAGTCGGCCATGAAGCCGTGCATCGCAAAACCCTCGCGT
>Ga0214472_10004929_pt1 | contig 14041 bp, 5 predicted proteins | sample RVTome_6_FD_207662 | JGI IMG/M metagenome (GOLD analysis project Ga0214472, IMG submission 207662) | Soil microbial communities from uranium-contaminated site in the Upper Colorado River Basin, Wyoming, United States - RVT140D175 | ecosystem: Environmental > Terrestrial > Soil > Contaminated >... | reverse complement strand
TAGCCCTGCTACGCCTACGGTTTTGCTCAATCGGCGCGACCAAATCTGACCCAAATCCGGGCGCGATCCAGGTAAATTAGTATTTTCCGTGTCCCTTACCGTTGTTACCATTCCGGCCGGCGGTATCCACCCGGCATCATTTCGTCTCGATTTCCACCCGCCGATTCGGCTGAAGACATTCTTTCACCAGCAGCATGCCGCATTGAATCCGCAGCCCTCTCATTGGAACAACCTTTCGTCGAATTTGAATCGTAGCCGCAGGTAAAAGCCCCGGTCCAGATAATCGCCCCGGGTCAACTCGTCATCATGAAATCCCCACAGGTTGTAGCCCAGGGAGAACCACAGATTGGCCATCATCTGGCGGCCGCATTCGACCCCCAGAGCGTACTTCCGGCCGCCATCCATGTCCCACATGGTACCACTCTGGAGCGACACGTCGAAATCCAACGGCAGATCCTGGGTGACCCGGGCATAGAGCAGGTGAGCCTGGAAGTCGCTGCTCAGCCCGTTGTAGGTCTCTTCGCCCCATTTGAAGGCGTAACGGCCGTTGGCGATGAAGGAGCGCTTCGGCTGGTAGTTGAGATGCATGGAAACAATGTGAAATTCATCGCGGGTGGGGGCGCTGCCGCCGGACAGGTCCTCTGTCTTGTATTCATACCGGCCCAGGCCATTCCAGCGGTCGATGTCCACCTGGCGCCAGGCCAGGCCAATCTGCTGGCGCGACAGCAGCAGTTCGGACTGATCGCCGCTGTTTTTCTGCAAGGAGACGGCGCTGCGGGCCAGCAGGCTCCAGTCCTTGTCGAGTTTGTAGGTAGCGCCCAGGATATTCAGATAGGAGTCACCGGCGTCGGCAAAGCGAGTCTCAACCGTGCCGTACAATCGGTAGCGACGGTTGCCGGCATATTCAAGGGAAGTGGTGACGGCGGTGGAATCGTTTCCCTCGATATCGCCGAAGGAGTCGGTATGTTCAAGGCTGCCGCCCAGCCGCCAATTTTCGGCAACCGTCCAGGTCTGCCGGACACCGGTGGCGGACAAAGCCTCCTGGCCGTTGATCGAATCCCGGAGGCGGAACTCGTTGAAGAAGCGCCCGCTTTGCAGATACGCGGTTTCCACGCCGAGAACCGCCGTGTTGTGTTCCTGGACGTCATTGAGCGCGAAGGGGCTGCCCAGGCTGGAAATGAACTCATAGCGGCCGTACAGCCGGCTTTTTTCGTTGATCTGGTAATCGCCGCCCACCGACGCCAGGCGCTTTTTACTATCGCGCACATCCTGCTCCGCCTCGATGTAAGTCCTGGCATCCCGCAGCCAGGGCATTTGCAGTCCAAGGCGGCCGCGTACGGTCAACAGATCGTTCGGGGTCGCGCCCACGGTGGTCTTCTGGGCCGGCTCGGTGGTTTCGTTGGAGACACGCAGGCCCAATTCGCCATCAAGATTATCGGTCAGCGGTGTGGACACGGTCGCCAGCCCCCCCATTCGTTCGCCGCCGGTGATCGCATCCCTGCTGTAAATGGCCTCGCCCCGCAAGGTACTCTTGGACAGATGATAGACACCATCCAGCGTTGCTTCGCTTCGTCCCTTGCCGAATCCCGAACTCGGATTATCAAAATTCTCGTCCGCGGTGATGACCTGGGCGCGCAACTTCAGGTCGCCGGCATCTTTTATCCACTCAAGCCTTGCCGCCTCGCCGCGGTCCGACAGATCGGTGTCGGATTGCGCCAACTCGACGGTGACGACTGAGCTTTCGTCGAGCTTAATCATCGCGGTGGCTCCGGACAAAGTTGCGACGTTGTCCGGATTGTCGTCATGCACATGGGAGCCACCGACCTGCAGCCATCGGTTGATCTGCAATTGGGCGTCGCCGCCGTACATCCAAAAGGTTGGTCCGTTGGAGTCAACCTCACAGGTGACGCGGATAAAGCGTGGGTTGAGGTTCTCGTCCAACGAGGCGACCGGGGCGGTGAAGAAGAGCCGTCCGCTTAACGGTTCGATCATGTAGTCGGTGAAACGGATCATTTGAACGGTTTTGAGGATGACGCTCGGCTGGTGACGGTCCCGGGTGACAATTTCCACCTGCTCGCTGTTTTCGAAAAATTCACCCCCGCTGTCGAGGTGGTAAGGGCCGGAGGTGCCGTTGGCCGGGATTTCGATCACCTTCTGGGAGAGACTGTCCTTGCTGGCGTAAACATTGGCGCTGAGGCGGTCGTTTTCGTGATGATATTTGGCACCGGTCACCGCACGGTTGTAATTGCTGAGCTGACGAATGTTGTCATCATCGTCGGTGACGAAGTCGCCAAACAACAGCCACGATTTTTCCTTATCAATGCGCAGGTAAAGACGCTCGCTTGACTGGGCATCGAATATCTTGGCGGAAGAGTCGCCGTAGATAGGGTAGAACTTGTTCGGCTGGATGTCCCGGAACAGCCTTTCGCGGGTATCCTTGTCGCTGTCATACGCCACGGTGAGAAGGTATTGCCCGCGGATGGCCCCCTTGAAGAAAAAGGCGGTCCGCCCCGTGGCGCTTCTTTCATTGTCGTCACTTTCCCACGACAGGTTGCGCAAGGTCTGCTCAAAAGCATCGCGATTGGCGCGGGAGACCGGGAGCATTCCCCGGTCACGGAAATCGAGGACGCCTTCAATGATACCGGCTCCGATCAAGGGACGCAGTTCCGGCAGGTAGGCGATCTCCACTTCTTGCCGCAGCATGCCGGCGGAAACCCGCACAATCCCATCACCAGGCTGATTGGGCGGAATGATGGCGAATTCCGCCATTCCTCCCTGTATGAACATCTGGGTGCCGGGTTCCCGCGGATTCAGGTCCTTGGTTTCCCAACGACCAGTGTCGGTTTCCAGGGTAAGCTGGGTGCGCACCGTTACCGGCACGCCGTTGTTGTCGGTCAGCCGCACCTTGATATGCACCGGCGTGGCCCCATCGGCCACGGCTGTTTCGGGGGCGTCGATTTCGATGCGACCAAGATCGCCCGGAGCTATCAGGGTGATTTCGCGACGGTCCCGCACGTTGCCGAAACTGTCTATTCCTTCGAGCACCAAGGTGTTGGCACCCTCCGCCAACTCGACGCCGATATATTCCCAGGCCTCGAGCTGCCTGTCGGCCAGCCGGGCGCGTTTGCCTACCCTCTTGGCGGAAAGCGGCCGGCCGTTGACCGAGAGCTGCAGGATGGTCCCCAGGCGGCCCTTGACGCGCACATTGGTCAAGGCCATGGGCAGGGTATCGCCGTCGACCAGGTCGATAAATGCCAGGGAGTTGTCACTCCCGGGGAGCAAGGCCTCCAATTCCACCATGGGAAGTTTTGCCACCGGCGGCTCCGGAAGCGAAGACGGCCCGGCAAGGTATCGAGGCATCAACGACTCAAAGGTCGAGGGTTCGCCGGAGGATGGCGTGGTGTCGGTTGTCGGCATCTTGATCCCTGTCGGCGACAATTCGCCTTCAGCGGCGCGGTTGCGTACCGTGTCCGGGACCGGCTCGGCCTGCGGCTGCAAGGCGAGGCGGGCTTTTGAAACAGCTTCACCCTCGGCATCGGGGCGCTCCGACAGCAACTCGCGACGTCTTTGCACCGCATCGACAATGGTCGGCTCTTCGCAGTTGTCAACGGCGAAATTGGCCTTGTGCAACTCGCCTTTTTTCAGATCGACGAACCGGCTGTCCCCCTGTGCGGAATTGCGATTATCGAGGATCTCGAGATGAGACCCCGGTGGCAAGGTGGTCGCATCCAGTTTGAGAATGTGGGTGATGGCGCGCAGACCGTAGAGACTGTATTTACCTTCCACATCGGTCACAACACCAGTGCCGTCTTCCATGAGCAGCCGCACCCCGGGAATGCCGATTTCCTCATGCCCCTGCATACCGTCCCGGTTGCAATCCAGGAAAACCTTGCCGATGAGGTAGGCCTCCTCGGCAAAGACTCCGCCTTCGACCCGTACTTTCCAGGCGGCCATATTGGAAGAGAATGAACCGCTGTACGCCCTGGCGCTGTTAATGGCATCTTCCAGCGGGGTGCCGACTCCAGCCTGGGCACGATACACCAGGGTTATTTTTTCATTGATGGCCAGCACCCGGCCCGGGAAGGCGAAAAGCAGTTCTCGGCCCGGTGATCCCGCGGGGTCGGCGACAGCCTGGCCGCCAAGGCGGGCGCTGCCCTCGACAAAACGGAAGCCGAAAGGCAGAAGATCCACAATGCTGAAGCCGTTTAAGGGATTGCCCGTGGCATTTCCGAGGCGCAGAGTATACTCGATGGAATCGCCGATCTCCATCTCCTCGCGGCTGCCGGTTTTTTCCAGAAAGAAAGTTTTTGATTCCGGGACGGAATCGATGGGGATATGGTTGTTGATGATGACCGGCAGGCCAGGCCCGAGACGCATTTCCAGGTAATAGACGGTCGGCTGGTTACCCGGGGGAGCGGTGTCCTGCACCTGGACAGCGCCGCCGGGAGCGAATCCGGGTGTCGGCGGGATCAGATCCGATGGCCAGACCAGAAATTCTCCACCCGGGGGAGTGACCGCCAGGCGGTAGTCGCAGTTATCCGTTACCGGTGGCGATAGCAGGTAAAAGAAGTAAGCACCCGTCACTCCGGTGGTCATGGCGACGCTGCCGTCGGCATTATAAGTGTAAGTCGTGCCCGGCAGCGCCAGAATTTCGGCGGCGGTGATCGGTCCGCCGGGGCCGTTGGCGCATGTTCCTCTGAACAGGCGCACCTCGGCCCCGGCCACCGGCTGGCGGGTGTCTGAATAATATACCACCCCGGAAGGATCAAGAGGGGTCACGATGGCGGAGCTTGCGGAAGCCACGATGATCTCCCCATCGTTCGCATCGGTACGGTCAAAGATGGCGGCATAGGCGTAGTTGGTAAAAGCCCGCTCATTGACATTGAGCAGCGGATCGATGGTAAAACGAACCGTGTATTGAATGACCTCGGTGGCCCCGGGATCAAGGTGACGACTGCCGTCGGTGAGCATCACCTCGGGCTCGCGCGGCATGGCCAGATAAGGACTGGAGTTGGCGGTCTGCCGGGCGGAGCAAACCGCGTTGCCGGTATAACCGTTATTAATGGCCAAAAGGCCATGCTGCGCGGTTGGCCCCGCGATCAGTTCCCAGCTCTGTACCGGCGAGGGTGACAGGTACGTCCGGAAGGCACAGTTGAGATTGTCACTCACCCGCACATGGGGTGCCAAGGTCTTGCCGGTATTGGTCACCGCAAGGGTGTATTCCACCTCCCAGGATGAACTGCCGGTCGCGACCCGTCGCGGTTCGCCGGCGGTCTTTTTCACCTGCAAGTCCGGGAGCGACAAGAGGACCGGCGTGGGAGAGGTATCGTTGTTGGGGTCGCCGTCGTTATTGGCATCCGGATCGTCGCCGTTGACCGACTCATCGTTGACTGTGCCATGGACCGGGTCGCCGACCGCGGCGACGGCATCGGCATTATTGTAGAAGAGGCCGTCGATGCCGATGGCATTGATCCGCATTTCGAAGCTCACCTCGAGAACCCCGTCCACCGGCAGATAGGCGCCGGGGGCAAGCAGTGCGGCGAAGCCGGCGGTGCCGGTGTAGGCGGGGTTGAAGGAACCGCCGGCGCCGCTGCCACGGGAGGTTACCAGTTCCGAACCGGCAACGATGGTATACTCGCCGATTTCGGGCCATTGGCTGGCGGTATAATCGCCAAAGAGGTTCGCTCCTTCAAGGACGTCTTTGATCTGGACGTTGGAGAGCGGGCTGCTGCTGAAACTTTCAAGGACAAAAGTGAAACGCACCCGGGCCGTGCCGAGCAGCAGGCCGGTCTGCGGGTCCTGCTCGTAAATCGGCTCCCCGGCGCGCTTGGCGAGGCCGATGCGGTCCAGGGGCGCCCGCAGCACTATCTCGTTGGAGGTGGTGGAGGTCGGGGCGACGCCGTTGTCATAGTAAACGTCGCCGCTGTTGACAATCGGGCCGCTGTACCCGTCCTTGACGATCAGGCTGAATCGCATGTCGGTGGTGGAGTTGACCGGCAGGCCGGATAGGGAGGCCGCCGCCACCTCGACCGCCGCGATATCATCACCATTGGTCCTATATTGGTGGGGCGAATCGCCGGGGAGGCGAAAGAGTTTAAAGGCATTGGGACGGCTGGTGGACAAACTTCCCGGAACGTACCGGGTACCCACGGGAATTTCGTCGCGGATCAGGAAGACGGTGGCCGGCTGGCCGTCGATCAGGATTGCTGTGCCGCCCTCCCCTGTCAAGCCACTGGGCCCGGCGTACTGGTCACCGATGTTGGTGGCGACCAGGTGGTAGTTGACCGTCATGCCCGGATACACGGTACCGGACCGATCGGCGTTCTTGGTAAGTAATACGGAGGCCTGGCTGCCGGTATGAATGGTGTCGGTGTTGCCGGCGCTAATCGCGGTGATCGTGGCGGCGGTCAACAGCAAATGTGCGGTTGCCGTGGCGCTGTCCGGGGGCACCCGGCCGATCACCAGCAGTGCAGCGAATTCTCCCGGAGCAAGGCTTATTTCCGGTTCCCCAAAAGTCAACAGGGGTTCATCCGGATCCGCCATGCCGTCATTGTCCAGGTCATGGACGAGCGCCAAGACGGTCAGGTCAAAGTCGTCACCAATGAGGTTGACAAGGTCGAAGGTGTAGGTTGACGGAATATTGCCTGTGTTGGCGAGGGTGTGGGGCAGGGTGACGATCGAACCGGCCGGCCGATGCACCGTCCAGTCGTGGGTCAGTTGAAGCGACTCCACCGCGGAAACGACGGCCACCACGGTGTTGGAGTAAATGGTTTCCGGCAGTTCATGCCCGAACTGGACATAGGTCGCCTGGGCCCGGTTGCGAATCTGAAAATCAGCCGGAGGCGACGCTGCCAGAACGGACGAAGCGGACAGTGCCAGCAGCCAGAGCAGCAGCATGCAGGCGTGCCGGAGGCATGCGTGCTTCAGCCGCCTGAGTATACTGCTTCGGTTATGTTGCAAACGTGGTCCCATTATCCGAGATAACCCATACCGTATGGCTCTACACCTGGCTGTTCCGCTTCCTAAACCGTTCTTCCAGACCGTTTGCCATGGCAAACGGTCTGGAAGAACGGGAGGAGCCGGGAATGGCCCCTCCCGTGCAGGCAATGCCTGCCTTCAGCAAACGTTACTCCTGCACCTTCACGGAAAATGTCATGGTTGCACTGGCGGCAGGCGCCAGGGTGATTCCCGCACAACTGAAGGTCGGGGTAGAAAATGAACCATCAACCGTTCCTGCGCTCGTGGTGCAGCTCGGATTGGTGGCCACTACCGGGGACTGACTGGTATAGGCCGGCAGGGAGTCGGCAATCGTCAGGCTGGTAACATCACCAAGGCCCTCGTTGGTAGCCAATACTTCATAGCGGATGCACTGCCCCGGCTTGGCCGTCAATTGAGCGGCGCTGAAGGCCAGATCCGGGGTTGTTGTCCCGTCACAGTCTTCGTCGATGGTTTGAGTCTTGTCCAGGCGCACCTGGCCGGTTACCACGGTGGTGGTATCGGTGGCGGTGTTGCTGTCAGTCGATGTTGTTCCATTACACTGCGCGGTTGCATAGATGGACACCACGTCGGTGGACCCGGCGGCAGCGCCGGCAGGGGCGAACACCTTGACGAGGATTTTGTACTGAACACCCGGGGCAAGAGAGACGGAAAGATCAGGATCCAACGTTTGGTCGAGCACGGTATCACCTGCGTCGATCATGCCGTCGCCATTCACATCACTGTACAGAACAAAAGTCCAGCCCTGGGCTGTCAATGATTCGGCAATGGTGAAATTGTAATCGTTGCCACAGGTGGTGTTACCGGTGTTGGTCAGGGTGTGCGGATAGACCACCGTGCCGCCGGGGTAGACCTGGCCGCTTTGGTTGGGCTGCAGGGTCAGGCTGTTGACCGGGGAGACGGTTACAGCGTCCCACTTGGCATCGCTGGCACCGGTGACCTGTGACTTGGCCTGGAAGTAAACGTTGGTCGTCCCGGCCAGGGCATCGGCCGGAACCTTTACCACGGCGCAGACGAGAGCCTCGGCGTCTTTCGCCACCGGGCCAACGGAGGTGATCACCGAACCGGTTGTCGTACAATCGCCAGAACCGCCGTCAGCGCGGAATTCGAGGGTCCAGCCGGCCGGTAATGTGGTGGTCGGGCTGAAGGCGTTAGTGCCGGAAAAGGCGAGACTGTAGCTGTCGGCCGCCAGGCCCTCGTTTTGTATAAACAGGCTGAATACCGTAGTGCCACCGGGCAGAAGGGTCTTGGTGGTGGTAGCGGCGCCGACGATGGCATCTTCGTTGGTGGCGGAATCAACGCCAACGATGGTACTGTTGGCCAGATCCACCGTCGGGGCGGTCAGGCTACCGAGACGGTCGTAGGTCTTATTGGACTTGCTCGGATCGCCTATCGAGGTCGCAACCTTCTCGACGTCGAAGGGACCTTCGGGACAGCCTCCGTCACAGGCGTTGGCCGGTAGAGTCGCCTTCAGCACCACCACATACGAAGTACCGGCAGCCAGGGAGCCGGTGTCGGCGATACCGTCGCCGTTGGTATCGAGCAGCGGCGTGGCACCGTCGGACTTGTAGACCTGGAAGGTGGTGCCGGCAGGCCAGGTATTGCTGTTTAAAGCCAAAGTCGTCAAGCCGGTGGCGGTCACGTTGAAGGTGTCGGCCGTGTTGCCGGTATTCCAGACAGTATTGTCAAAGGAGATTGTCTGGCCGGGGGAAGTGGTGGCAACATAGGCCAGGTCTGCGAGTGGTTCAACATCCGCAGCGAGCGGCCGGGCGTTGGTGCCATCTGCGGCTGCAGCCGTTCCGTCGTTCAAGACCACACTGTAACTTGCCAGGACGTTGTAAGGAGAAGGGTTGGTCGGCAGGATGGAATCCGTCACGGCGTCGTTGTCTTCCGGATCGGCATTAGCATCAATACCGTAGCGGGCGGTGTTGGTGGTGCTGCCGGTGCCGACGGTTGCGGTGCTCAGTACGTCGACCTGGAAGGTTATGGTGCCGGTGACATTGGGGCCGACGTTGGTAATGTTGGCCTGGATGGTGGTCACGCCCAGTGCGGTGGCCGCCTTGTAATGGGCATCCATGCCGCCAACCGTCGCGTCGATGTCGGGAAAACCGGTATAATCGTCAGTCAGAACAGTGGCGCCGGCGCTCCACACCGCGCTATCGTCAACATAGCTATAGCCAACGGTTGCGCCGGAGCCGATGACATCGTACAGGGCCAGGATGCCAGGCGCCCCGCCGATATTCTTATAGGTCAGGGTGTAAGTCAGAGTCACGCCGGTCGGACCCTGGCTCGAACTGATCGACTTGTTGACCTGGAAGGCGGCGGCGGCTGTTACGGACAGGGTGTCGGTGTTGGTTATCGCTGACGTTGTATAAAGTCCTGCCTGGGTAGCCGTGGCGGTCACTTCGATCGCTTCTTGTTGACCAGCCGTTGCATCGCCGGGCACGGTCATCGAGACGACAAAGCTGTAGGTGCCGCCTGTCGGCAGGCTGGGGGTGAGGAATGTACCGGCAATTCCCGAAACCAGCGGAGTCGTGGAGTCAGGTACGCCGTCTTGGTTGGCATCAAGATAGATGGCGATATTGGTGGCGGCAAAAGTATTCGGCGCCACATCGGCGAGTGAAAGCGTAAAGCTGTCGCTGCCGTTACCGGTGTTGGTCAAGGTGTGCGGCATGTAGACCGTGTTGCCGATGGCGGCGGTCTTGTCGTTGTCCTGCACCAGGGTGAAGGAGCCCACCTGCTGAACAATGGTCTCAACCAGGTTGGATGTGGCGGTCTTGGTCTGGCCGCTGGCGTCGGTGTAGGTGGCGCTTGCCTGGTTGCCGATGACCGAGCCGGCCGGCGGCAGCTCCGCCATGGCCGACGAGGCCGACCACAGGGTCAGCGCCATAACCAGCGCCAGACACCAGAGCTGGCCCGGCCCCCGTCCGAACCATCTACCGCGATCTGTGTTCCTTGTATTTTTCATGTCTTTCCCCCTTCTTGGTTGAGTTGGTAGAATGCTGGATTAAACAACCGTTTCCCTGTTATTCGTAATGGTGAAACTGCCAAGGCGGTACCCTCTCCGGAGCCCGCGTTTATAAAAAAAATAGCCGTCTGTCTGTTATTCCCACGTCCATATCTCATGAACTCATTTTCCACCTCCCGGAGCCGCCGCCTCTCCCTCTCCGGTAATTACCGGCTGATTCAGAATTACCATTGAGATTTTCGCCCGTGCCTTGACGGTGATTTCTTTCCCTGCCTCCAGCAAGGGAATCTGCCAGCGCAGGGCCTTGTATTCACTGAATGGTACGGGTTCGGAAATGATCTTGCCCTCCTTGTCCGGAACCAGACGCATGAGAGGTTCCGGTCCAAAATCCAGACCATCGGCGGATGCCATGACCGAGACCGGAAAGGCACTGCCGCCTAGGTATTCCATATAATCAGGCAGCGGCAGGGTGGCCTGCACGTTGCGGAGCGGTTGGTCGCTGACATTGACGTAGACAGCCTGGTATTCCACCAGATCACCTGGCTTGACCGAGGGAGCGGGTATCAATTCCTCCTTACCTTGGGCTTCGAGCTGAATCCTGAAAAGTGAGAGCGTGACTGTCAGCGGTTCGGCTGCCGCGGTCAATCCCGGAAGGGCGAAAAAGAACAGCGCCACTATTAAAACTGTCCACGTCTGGGGCATGTCGCCTGATTGTCGTCGTGTCATGGTTTCATTCTCCATTTTGAATTGTGTTCTATTGTCACTCTTTATTTTTACCACCCTGGCATACCGCCAAGTGGTCGATCAACGAGTCCCATACGTAACTAGCTAAAATAACAAGATACCTGGATCGCGCCCGGATTTGGGCCAGATTTGGCTGGGGCGATTGAGCAAAACCGCAAAATCCCTGCCATGGCGGGATACGTTGAGGATTTTGCGATTGAGGCATGGTCAAAGATGGCGCGAAGCCGGGATGCGTGATGGTAAATTGGTATTTTCCGCGTCCCTTAACGCCGATGCCTTGATCGCATTAATGATAGAAAATCGAATGGGGGAGTATAGCAGAGAACGGGAGGGTATATATTGACGTATTTTCGACTAGTTTTTAACTATACAAATTAGTTATTCCGCCAGGGACAAAAAAGAGCCGAGATTCAACTTCCGTCCGGTCAGGCCGAGCTTCTTTCTGATATTGCGCCGGTGCGCCCTGATTGTGGAATCGGAGAGGTTCAGCAACCGGGCGATCTCCTTGTCCCGCATGCCTTCTCTTACCATGTGGGCGATCTGGATCTCCTTTGGCGACAGGCTGCCTATCCTGGTCGCAAGTACAAGTACAAAAGCAAGGCCGTTCGCCCCAGGGCGGCCCAAGACCAGAAGCGGCAAGCATCTTGCGGCGGGTACTCCGCAAGATCGCGGCGGGTGATTACACAGATTTCGGGCAAAAAATCAAACCCCCAAGGACCTACTCCACTTTGACTTGATAGGTGACGGTACCGCTTTCGCCCGATACCAGCGAACCGGTGAATGTCCAGGTAATGCCGCCGGTGCTATCCACACTCGGTTGCACGGGAACCGGTGTCGTGCAGGTCAGGCCGGGGGGTGATATGCCGCAAGCGGCTGATACGAAAACCGTATAGGCCGACGTTGCATCATTGAACACCAGATTTTGAATGGACGTGGGACCGTTATTCACATACGTGATGCGATACTCGAGAATGTCCCCGCTTTTGGCCGTATTACTTATTCCCCATGCATCGCCGGTGGTCAGATTACGCACCGCTTTCAACAACTCCAGCGCAACATCGGTGACCTGCGTGACATCCTGCCGCGTGTAGCTCGCCGTGAGGGCCGGGGCTGCGTTTGTATAGGTAAAGTCGGCAGTAATGGGAACCAGGTTGCTGGCGCCCACCGGGGCGTTGGCGGGAATGAATTCTTTTTGAATCAGACAGATTCTCTCTCCTTCCGCCACCGTGATCTCGGTGATCGGCGTGGTGATTATCGGGACATCCCCGGCGCCGGCGTCAAGAACACCGTCACAGTTGACATCCCTGTACAACACTTCACTCCAGCCGGCAATTACCGGCATGGCAGTGGCGCCCGGCAGACTGAACGAGACTTTGCCGCCGCTGCCGGCCACAAAGATGTGCGGATAGGAGACACTGGAACCGGGTGTGCCGGTTTTGGCGCCGTTGGTCAGGAAACGGTTCAGCGGCACGTCACCGAAATTCATGCCGCTGTAGTTGGTATCCGCGGCCAGGGAAAAGGTTATTCTGTCCGTGGAGCGATCGTACGTCGCCACAGGAGCGAGAACAGGAAAACCGGCGCCCGTGGAGATATACCCTTCCACATTGGTTTCCTCAATGCATACATTTGGCGGGCTGGCCGGCACACCCAAGGTGGAGAGGCTGTAGTTGCCGTCATTATCGGTCGTGGTGCTGTCGTAAACCGTTGCACCACAATCGGTCAGCCTGACGATGGTTTTGGAAATACCTGTCTCCGCACCATCTTTTATCCCATTATTGGCAATGCCGCCAACGCCGGTGCCACTGTCCCTGAACACGGTGCCGGTAATTGAAAAACCGCTGAGGGTGTTGGTGAAGCCGCAGGTGTAGGTCTTGCCCGATTCCACGGCGGGAATCGTGACAACCTGTCCAATGGCCGGCCATTTGGCGGGGTTGGCGTCATCATCGGTACAACTTGCCGAGGTTATCGCCCAGCCCGGCACGACCGCTTCGCTCACGGTCGCTGAAGAGCCGATGTTGGGCAGAGTTTGGGTGGCGGAGGTCTCGGGGTTGGAACTTGCGGTGTCAACCGCGACAACCGGCAAGGTCGTGGCGCCATTCACCACGGTAAAGTTGAAGCTGGCCGTTCCGCCCACCGTGGTTTTCGTAATGGTTAATGGTGCTCCAGGCGGGGGAGGAGTACTATTGATGAGGGTGCAAACATAGTTGTCGCCCAGGTTCAAGGCGATATTCCGGGTTGTTGTCGTGGGATCAAACGATACCGAGCCATCCAGGGGCGGGGTGGTTACCGGCGTATCGTTGTTGGTGCATATGATCTTGGCTCCATACGTCCCCCCCGGCGTGCCCAGTATAGTTTCCCCTAAGGTGTATGTCTTCGCCGCGGTGGTGGTGAAGGTGGCAATACCCGTACCCGGATCTAACGCCGTACCTGTACCGGTCGATGTCACATTGGTGGTGTAGGCGACCTCGGTGCCGCCATCCTTTATCTGCATCTTGAATTGATTGTCCGCCGGGTCGCGCGCCACGGACAAGGCCTTTTTCAGAACGATGCTGGCGTTTTTGGCGACATTCTTGAACGTGCAGACAATGTCATCGCCGTAGACCGGGGTTATTTGAAAACTGGTCCCCGCTGTTTCCACGTCAGGAATGTCAGTGAGAGAACCGGCGGCGGCATTCGTGCAGATATGCGTCGTGTCGTACATTGCCAGGGTGGCGTTGTCCGTGTCTGTTTCGGAGAAGGTGTAAACATGGGTACCATCCCCATCGGTGTCAGTGACCGTGGCGGTGCCGCGGGTGCCGTCGATGGCGTCCACGTTGACCGTTGCCCCGGTATTGGCGCTGGGCGAAATCGAAATGGTGAACTGGTCGTTCATGTTGGCTATTCCCACCACTTCCTTGATCAGTCTCAGTTTCGGCTGCAGGGAATTGCTGAAGGTGCATTCTATCTCCTGTCCGCCGCTGGGGATAACGCTTGGCGCGGTAAAAACTGCCGGCACGGTGGGCGTGTAGCGGATATTGTCGGCAGGTGCCAGGCCGGGCAAGTCGGCCCCGGTCTTTGTGTCCTTGCACGTCACGGTGGCGGAGTACTTGTTCAGGTCGGTGCCCACGGCGCCCTGTTCGCTGACCGACACCACGGTGCCGGGCAAGACCGTGATTGATCCCATGCCATTATCGCCGACACCGGTGGCGACCGGAGTGCCATTGACATGCAAATCAAAGGTGCCGGAGTCACTGTCGGGTATCAGGGTTTTCTTGACCGTGATGGTTGCATCCTTCTTGTTGGTGAAGTTGCACTGGATATTCGCGCCGGCGATGACGCTGGTGGCCGGAATGG
>Ga0214472_10004928_pt1 | contig 14044 bp, 15 predicted proteins | sample RVTome_6_FD_207662 | JGI IMG/M metagenome (GOLD analysis project Ga0214472, IMG submission 207662) | Soil microbial communities from uranium-contaminated site in the Upper Colorado River Basin, Wyoming, United States - RVT140D175 | ecosystem: Environmental > Terrestrial > Soil > Contaminated >... | reverse complement strand
CCGCCGCACTTCGCACCTCGGTTCGCACCATCAGGAACTTCACGTCTTTTTTCTCCACAATGTTTTCACTCACCAAGGGCCGGCTAAAACTTGGCCAACCGGTTCCCGAATCAAATTTATCAAGGGAACTGAAAAGCGGCTCACCCGAGACAACATCGACATAGATGCCGGCCTTCTTGTTGCCTTCGTACTCATTTTCATAGGGTGGCTCGGTGCCGTTCTTTTGAGTCACCTCATATTGCATCGGCGATAACCGTGCACGCAATTCCTGGTCCGACGGCTTGACAAACTTTTTTTGCCGCGGCTGCTCTTGCCAGGTTCTTTCCAGAAATCCAGCCCGGCCGGAACCAATTTTATAGGCCTCATAATGATTGACGTTTTTCTTGTAATAATCCTGATGGTAGTCCTCTGCCGGATAAAAGGGTTTGGCGGGCCGGATAGCGGTTGCTATCGGGCTTTTGAAAACACCTGATGCAGCCAGTTCGGCCAGGGATTGTTCGGCAATTTTTTTTTCCTCCTGATCGTTGTAAAAAATGGCCGTTTTATAGTGATCGCCACGATCGGCAAACTGGCCGCCGGGATCGGTAGGATCGATATACCGCCAGAAGGTGTCGAGTAACACTTTAAAGGAAATTTTTTCCGGATCGTAAACGACCCGGACAGATTCGATATGTCCAGTCCGGCCGCCGGATACCTCCTCATAGGTGGGATTTTCTTCATCTCCCCCACTATATCCGGCCATGACCTCGACAACTCCCTCCAATTGTTCAAAGGGCGGCTCCATACACCAGAAACAGCCACCCCCAAATACTGCGGATTTGACTACAGTTTTGCCTGCGGTTTTATGCGTTGAGACCGGTTTGTCCGCGGTTGCGAAAGCGGTCATCGCCAGAACCAGGACGACTGCCATGAGTATCAGGTAGTGCATGATTAAGTACTCCTTTTCAGGTCAAATGTTCAACTGCTACAACCGATACCATACGCACGGCCGCCATTTCAATCAAGATTCCCCTGAAATTCCATCAGTTAACACCATTAAAAGGTTATAAAACAGTTTCTTCTTTTCCCTGTTTTTTCCTTATTCGGAAAAGTTTTCTATTTCAAAAAAAGGCTTCGATTGCTATAGTGGGCACCATGAAAAAGCCAAATAATACCAAACGGACCAAGTTTATTTTTGTTACCGGCGGCGTTCTCTCCTCTCTCGGGAAAGGATTGGCCTCCGCAGCCATCGGGGCACTGCTCGAAAGCCGGGGATTGACGGTAACTTTCCAGAAACTCGACCCCTATATCAACGTCGATCCGGGTACCATGAACCCCTTCCAGCACGGCGAAGTGTACGTCACCGACGACGGCGCCGAGACGGATCTGGACATGGGCCACTATGAGCGCTACACCAGTGCGGTCATGGCGCAGAAAAATAACTACACTTCAGGACGTATTTACTATTCCGTTATCACCAAGGAACGTCGTGGTGAATATCTCGGCGGTACGGTTCAGGTGATTCCCCACATTACCGACGAGATCAAGGCCGCAGTGCGGCAGCTTGACGGCAGTGCCGATGTAGCCATAATCGAAATCGGCGGCACTGTCGGCGACATTGAAGGATTGCCGTTCATCGAGGCTATTCGCCAATTACGCGGTGACCTGGGGAGAGAGTATACACTCTTCATTCATTTAACCCTGGTGCCGTATATCAAATCCGCAGGCGAAGTAAAAACCAAACCGACCCAGCACTCGGTACGCGAACTGAGAGCCGACGGTATCCAGCCCGATATCCTGCTTTGCCGAACGGAAGTTCCCCTGGAAGACAGCCTGAAAGCGAAGATTGCCCTGTTTTGTAATGTTCCTCAGGATGCCGTTATTACTGCCATCGACGTCGATACCATTTACGAACTTCCCCTGCATCTGCACAAGGAAGGTCTGGACGCCAAGATCCTTGAGCTGCTCAATATCTGGACCGGCCAGCCCAACATCAAGCCATGGGAAGACCTGGTTCACAATATCCAGAATCCACGAAACGAAGTAACCATAGCCATAACCGGCAAATATGTGGACCTGACAGAATCGTATAAAAGTCTCCACGAAGCGCTGGTTCATGGTGGTCTTGCCCACGGCACCAAGGTTCATCTGGAATATATCAGCGCTGAATGCCTTGAATCAAAAAATGTTGCCAGCCTTCTCGACAATTGCGACGGCATTCTGGTTCCCGGCGGCTTCGGCAAGCGCGGGGTAGAGGGAAAGATTAAAGCCATCAACTACGCCCGCAAGAACAAAATACCTTTTTTTGGTATCTGTCTCGGTATGCAGCTGGCGGTGGTTGAGTTTTCAAGAGATGTGCTGGGCCTGTCCCTGGCCAATTCAACCGAACTCGATGAGGAAACCCCGGATCCTGTCATTTACCTTATTAAAGAGTGGTTTGATTACAGAACCAACCAGGTGCAGACACGGGACGAGCAGTCGGATTTGGGCGGTACCTTGCGTCTCGGCGCCTATCCCTGTGTATTAAAAGAAGACACCAATGCAGCCCGGGCCTACGCACAGAGTGAAATTTCCGAGCGGCACCGGCACCGGTTTGAGTATAACAATGCTTACCGGAAGGAGCTGGAAGACCACGGCCTGTTAGTATCGGGAACTTCGCCGGACAACAATCTGGTCGAAATTGTCGAAATTGAAGACCACCCCTGGTTCCTCGGCTGTCAGTTTCATCCTGAATTTAAATCCAAGCCGATGAAACCACATCCGCTGTTCAGGGATTTCATCAGTGCGGCTCTGGCCCACAAGCAGCGAGGATAAGTCAACGATGGCAGATATTTCCGTCGCAATCGACACTCCCTCAGGCACACCTATGGTCGTCGGCACAGGGCAACCCTTATTGCTTATCGGCGGCCCCTGCGCCCTTGAATCAGAAGAGCTGGCCAGAACCGTTGCCGGAGCGATGCAGGAGATCTGTGACCGCCTCGGCATACACTACGTTTTCAAGGCTTCCTTTGATAAAGCCAACCGGACATCGCTTGCCTCCTACCGGGGACCCGGCCTGGAAAAAGGCCTGAAAACACTTGCCAAAATCCGGCAGGAAATAGGCGTACCGGTCATTTCCGATATCCATGATGTAACCCAGGTCGCTGCCGCAGCAGAAGTTCTCGATATTCTTCAGATTCCTGCTTTTCTCTGCCGCCAGACGGACCTTCTTACCGCTGCCGCCAAAACCGGCAAAGTTGTTAATGTAAAAAAGGGGCAGTTTGTCTCCCCTTGGGATATGGAAAATGCAGTCAATAAAATGCGGGGCGTTGGCGGCCGGAAAATTATGCTCGTCGAACGTGGTGCCAGCTTTGGCTACAACAACCTGGTGGTCGATATGCGCTCTTTGCCCGTCATGCGCTCTTTTAACTGCCCGGTAATTTTTGACGCCACCCACTCCGTGCAGCTGCCCGGTGGTGCAGGTGGTTCCTCCGGCGGTCAACGGGAATTCATCGGCACTTTGAGCAAGGCGGCGATGGCCGCCGGAATTGACGGACTTTTCCTGGAAATACATCCCAACCCGGACCAGGCCCTTTGTGACGGTCCGAACTCCATCCCACTTGATCAAGTTGAAGAACTGCTGGTGCAATTGATCAGGGTACGAAACGCAGTCACCTGATCATGTCCGACCAGTGTTCAAGTTCCCCCGGCGATTACCCCTCTGATTGCGAGATTCTCGAAGGATATCGTACCATAGCCCGTGAACGTGAAAGCCTGGCTAACGATCCACAGCGAAAGCTGGCTCTGGCCAAAGCCAAAGAGATCAACCTTCTGCTGCTGGATGTCGACGGCGTCCTCACCGACGGCAACCTTCTTTATTCAGGCAGTGGAGAGGAGAGTAAGGCATTTAATACCCAGGACGGTTTCGGCCTGCGACTTTTGCGGGAAGCGGGTATCCAGGTAGGCGTCATCACTGCCAGAAAATCGGAAGTTGTAGCCAGACGCGCCACAGAACTTAAAATGAACTACATCTACCAGGGTATGCAAAATAAAAACGACGCCTTCAAAGAAGTAGTGAAAGCTTCGGGACTTAAGCCATACCAAATAGCCTATATGGGAGATGACTGGCTGGATCTGGTGCTGCTCCAACAGGTTGGGCTTGCCATCGTTCCTGCCAATGGTGCACGGGAAGTAAAAGAGATTGCCCATTTCATAACCAAACGATCCGGAGGCGCCGGGGCTGTTCGCGATGCCTGTGACCTCATAATCGAGGGCAAAAATCTGCTTGTGGAACTGCTGCAAAAATATAAAAACAGATGAAATTTCACCGCAACGCAATCTGGCTCATCCCCTTGATTTTCATCGTTACCTCTCCCCTCTGGTCAATACCGGTCGGCAATTTCCTTGCCCCGCGGAGCAGTTCCGATCCCGCACCGAAGAACCCACAGTCCGACAGCCATAATTTCAAGCTGGATACGGTGAAGATTCTGCAAAACCAGAATGGCAGGAAAACAGCGCTCATACGAGCCCGCAATGCCCACACCGGCGAGGACCCCGACCTCATCATCATGGAGTTTGTCAATGCCGATCTTTTTGATGAAGAGGGGAATATTACCCACATCCTGGCAAACACCGGCAAATACAGTACGACCAGCAAAATTCTGACCCTTACCGGTGATGTGGTTGTCAACAAAACCCAGGACAATCAATTCCTCTACACCGACCTGCTCCTCTATGACAGCGAACGACGCACCATCAACTGTCCCGGTAACACCAGACTGGAAGGGGAAAAAGTTGTGGTCGATGGAGGGAGTCTGAATTACGACATTAAAAGTCAAACCTATGTCATCGACAAAAGGGTCAATTGCACCATCCACGGATTCATCCAGCCATAATCTCCTCGCAGCTCTCGATATAAAAGCTGTCTCCTTCAGCCTTCCAGCGGATGTTCACATTCCAGAGCAACATGCCGAAACTGCTTTTGTTACCCTTTTGACTTGCCGGTCTCGGATCGTGGCTGATCATATCTTCTATCAGCCTCCGGATGTCTCTTCCTGTTTTTTTCCGATAACCGGTGCAGAAGGTCTCGGCGTTTTCGCTGAAAACGACTTGCACTACAGGTTTTTCTCCATGTGCATAACCACAGGATGCCGACTGAATGCAATCGCTGTAAGGGATATATGGTTTTATATCTAAAACAGGCGTTTGATCAAGAAAATCAATTCCGGAGAGTTCGAGAAAATGCTTGCCCTTTTCACACACAACCGCTTCGAGTCGAACAACCGATAAACCCATGTGATTCGGCCGGTGCGGACTGCGACTGGCAAAAATTCCTACCCTTTTTTGCCCCCCCAGCCAAGGTGGCCGGACCGTCGGCTTCCATCCCTCTTCAACAGTCAGGTGAAAAAGAAAATGCACCCAGATGTGAGAAAATTGCTCTAAACCACGCACCATCTCTTCTCTGTTAAAAGGGAGGAACAGTTCCAAGCGGGCGGTCGCTGACTGAATCATCCCCGGCTGCCGGGGAATGCCGAATTTTTCGGTGAAACAGGAATGGATTATACCTATTGGAGTAACATGCACACCTGCCTCAAAAACCGCCATCTCTCGCACCATCCCAATCGCTGCTCCATTCTCATTATCTTACTTCCAGGCCCTTACGAGCACCAGTAACACTATTTGTATAATTGTGTCACCAAATTCTTGACACACAGATGCAACCTTTGTAAGGTAACACAAATATAAACTTCGTATTATATTATTCTTGAATTTATTATACCACGAAGCTACCTGACAACCAACGACTGGCGGCCACACCAGAGAGGACCAAACTTCATGCATATATCAGAAGGTGTCTTAAGCCCTCCCGTTCTGTTGGTCGGAGCCGCAGTTACAATGGTCGGCACCGCGATCGGGTTGAAGAAACTTGACTATGATCGCATCATGACGGTCTCCCTGCTGACCGCCACTTTTTTTGTTGCATCACTGATCCACGTCCCCCTCGGACCCGGCAATGTTCACCTGATTATGGGAGGATTAATGGGTATCGTCCTTGGTTGGAGTTGTTTTCCAGCCATACTGGTCGCACTTTTTTTGCAGAGTGTATTTTTTAACTACGGAGGACTGGTGGTTTTGGGGGTAAACACCACCACCATGGCCCTGCCCGCCCTGATATGCTTTTATCTTTGTCGGCCGTGGGTTGAAAAAAACGGCCACAAGAGAAAATTTGCCGCCTTTTCAGCAGGTTTTCTCGCCATCCTCTTTTCCTCATTCCTAATGGCAGTTGCACTTTGGACAACGGATAAAGGCTTTGTCCAGGCGGCTCAACTTGTAATAGCCGTTCATATTCCGCTGATGATCATTGAAGGAATTATCACCATGTTCACGGTATCATTTCTTGCCAAGGTTCAACCTGAATTTCTCAGAATGGGACAACAATGAAACGTGTATCACTCTTACAACTACTCTTTATCATCCTCTGTATTCCGATTATGTGCCGGCCCGGTTATGCCCATAAGGTTCGTATTTTTGCCTGGCAGGATGGAGAGAATATCCTAACGGAATCAATGTTCAGTCGAGGAAAACCTGCCCTGAACGCTACTATTTCCGTGGTCGAAACAGGGACCGGCAAAGAACTCCTGTCGGGAATTACCGATACGGAAGGTCTCTTCAGCTTCCGGGTTCCCCGGACCGATTCAAAAGAACTGAAAATAATCGTCGATACTGGAGATGGACATAAAAACAGCTGGAATTATTCACTTGAAGACTCCACCCCCAAAGACAAGAACTCCCCCCCCCTGCAGTTAAAAACTCCTGCAGACAGACAGGCCCAGAATCAGCCGATATCCGAGGAGGCCACAGTAAATACACTTCAAAACATTTCTACCGCGGAACTCACCCGGATCATAGAAACGGCGCTCGATAAGAAGTTTACTATCATCAATAGGACACTTGCCGAAAATTCGGAACAAGGCCCGACCCTGCAGGATATCCTTGGCGGTATCGGCTATATCCTGGGCCTCGCCGGAATTGCAGCCTACATGCAATCACTCAAAAACAAGAAGGAGTAGGATCGTGAAAAAATTTGCCGCAATTGGTTTAGTACCTGGTGGGGTGTTAGCTACCATGCTCTTTTTTTTCGCCGGACCTGCTCTTGCTCACTTCGGCATGGTTATTCCGGATCGGCATATTATAGACCAAGAAAAAAAGGAATCGGTCCTCACCCTTTCCTTCTCCCATCCTTTTGAAAATATCGGCATGGACCTCACCAAACCCGGAAAATTTACGGTCACGGTCAACGGCAAAACAACCGACCTTCTTTCGACCCTGAAACCGGCTTCCGTTATGGAGCACAAAGGATGGGAAAGTTCCTTTAGTTTTATCCGTCCCGGAGTGTATCAGTTTGTGATGGAACCAACACCCTACTGGGAGCCGGCGGAAGATCTCAGCATTATTCACTACACAAAAACAATTATCCCTGCCTTCGGGTGTGATGAAGGCTGGGACGAACCAATGGGTTTGCCGACAGAGATCGTTCCGCTGCTCAGGCCCTTTGGCAATTATGCCGGCAACGGTTTCTCCGGACAGGTGCTCGTTCATGGAAAGCCGGTTGCCGGGGCTGAAGTTGAAGTTGAATTCTATAATAAAGACAATACGCTGCATTCGAGAAGCGATTACCATGTAACGCAGGTGATCAAGGCCGACCAAAACGGCATCTTTACTTTTACCTGCCCATTGGCCGGGTGGTGGGGCTTTGCTGCGCTCAGTCAGGCAGACTACACCCTGAAAGATCCGCAAGGAAACGAAAAGGGTGTTGAACTTGGGGCCGTGCTGTGGACATACCTGGATAAGCTGCCGGAGGCATGGCAATAGCCGATGATGGACGAACGCTTTGCCCAGGGCAGTTCTCTGCTGCATAGAAGGGATCCCAAGGTAAAGGTCATAGTTGCCGCCACCTTTATCACTGTTGTCGCCATATCCAACAGTTTTATGGTTGTAACCATGGCCCTTGCCTTGGCCTCGGCATTGACTCTGCTTTCCCGGCTCGAGGCTGTTGCGGTACTGAAACGTCTCCTGGCGGCCAACACCTTCACCATTTTTCTCTGGCTGACCCTGCCTCTGACCTACGGCGGGGTGGAGGTTGTAAAACTTGGACCCCTGCAGCTCAGTGTTGAGGGAATACGTCTTGCCGCCCTTATTACCGTTAAAACCAACACAATTGTCCTCGCTCTGCTCGCTCTCCTCGCCACCTCAAGGATTGCCGGGCTCGGCCACGCCCTCGAGGGACTGCATCTGCCGGAACGTCTTTGTTTTCTTCTGCTTTTTTCCTACCGGTACATCTTTGTCATCTATCAGGAATATCGAAAACTGACCAGGGCCGCCCAGTTGCGCTGCTTTGTGCCGGCAACCAACATCCACACCTACCGGACTTACGGCTATCTTTTCGGCATGACCCTGGTGAGAAGCTGGAACCGCGCCAGCCGCGTGCATCAGGCCATGTTGCTGCGCGGTTTCAATGGTCGGCTGATCCCCCTTGCCCAACAGACCGTCGGCAGAAACGATATCTTTTTTCTGATCGTCTCTCTTTTTTTTACAGCTGCCATTGCGGCAATTCCTTTTTTTTAATTAATAAGAGGTAAAATAATACTATGAAAGTTGGAATAATCGGCCTGCCGCAAACAGGCAAAAAGACCCTGTTTCAGGTCCTGACCGGAAGCGAACTGAGAGAACAGACCGGTCCGGCCAAACCCATTCAGGGTACTGCCGAAATACTCGACCCACGCTTTGACCGGCTGGTCGCCATGTACATTCCCAACAAAGAGGCCAGGGCGCGAATCGATCTGGTTCTCTTGCCGAAAATGGAGCAGGAAAATATCGCCAAAGGAGACATCTTTAAGGAAATCGACGATGTAGACGCCCTCTGCCATGTGATTCGCGCCTTTGAAGATGACTCGGTATACCATGCGGAAGGGTACGTCGACCCGATACGAGATGCGGCAATGGTCAATGGCGAGCTGCTTATGCACGATCAGATCTTTGTGGAAAAGCGCATCGCACGTATTGAGACTTCCCTGAAAAAGATCAAGGATGAAAAGCAGGCCACGGAGCTGGAGCTCATGCGAAAGCTATTAGAGCATCTTGAGGGAGAAAAGCCGCTCCGGCTGATGGAGTTCAATGAGGAGGAGGAGTTGCTTATCCGCAGTTATCCTCTTATTACCAGAAAAGAGTTGATTCTTGCCTTTAATGTCTCGGAAGATCAATTGGGCGACAAATCACTCCTTTTGCAAACAGCGGAGCAGTGTAAACAAAACAAAATCGAGGCGATGCTCGTTTCCGCCCAGGTGGAATCGGAGATTGTCCTTCTTGATTCCGAGGAAGAAAAAGCCGAATTTCTAAAGGATTTAGGGATTGACGAACCTGCCCTCGGCATCATGACCGGCCTCTGCCTGAAGGCACTTGGCCTTATCTCTTTTTTTACCGTCGGTAAGGATGAGGTCCGGCAATGGCTGGTTCGAAAAGACTCCCCTGCCCCTGTTGCTGCGGGGGTTATTCATTCCGACCTGCAACGCGGTTTTATCCGGGCAGAGGTGATAAAATACGACGAACTGATGGAATACGGCAGTGAGGCGGAACTGAAAAAAGCCGGAAAGATGTATCTGCAGGGGAAAGACTATATCGTCACCGATGGCGATATCCTGAATATTCGCTTTAAGGTGTGAGAACAACAGATGATAGAACTCCGCAATATCAGCTATACCTTCCCCCAGGCTACAGCTCCCGTGCTGCACCACCTCTCCTTTGCGGTGCAGGATAAACGGGTGGGTATTATCGGGCCTAACGGCTGCGGCAAGACGACTCTTCTGCACCTCATGGTCGGCTTGCTGAATCCCGATGAAGGTGAGGTTTTGTTTCATGGAAAACCGGTTGTGACGAAAGACGATTTACGCACCCTGCGTAAAGAGATCGGCTTTTTATTCCAGAGCTCCGATGATCAGCTCTTTTCTCCCACGGTTATTGAAGATGTCGCCTTCGGTCCGCTGAACCTCGGCTTTTCCCCCGCAGAGGCAAAAGAGATTGCCCTCAAGACCCTGGATAATCTCGGCCTTTCAGGTTTTGAAGACCGGATAACCCACCGGCTTTCAGGGGGAGAAAAAAAACTGGTGGCCCTGGCCACTATTCTGGCAATGAATCCCAGGATGCTTCTTCTCGATGAGCCGACCAACAACCTCGATCCCAAAACCAGAAGTCACCTCATAGAAATCCTCCAGGGGCTGGATCTTTATCAGATCATCATTTCCCATGACTGGGATTTTCTCAGCCATACAACCTCAATCCTCTACAAGATTGAGCATGGCCACATTCATCGCTGCGAAGACGACCATGTCCATGTGCATCGCCATGTACACAAGGCCGGAGACCACCCACACCACCACCATCATCCGTCAGAATAAAAGTAATTGGTTAAGTCTCTTTTTTAAGCTCTATGAATTCCGGATCATCCGGCAGGGGGACAACCTGCCACTCCTCTCCTTCATGATCAAAGTCGGCAATTTTCTCAATATCCATCTTGAGATACCGCCCTCTTCCCTCGACGGCCACCTGACCATCGGCAAGAAGAATTTCTCCTTCGCCTTCAAAAGAGCGCTTGCCCTCCGAGACAATTCTGGTCAGAACCCTGATCTCACCATCGATTGGAACAGGTTTTCTGAGTTTCATGGAAAAATCAACCGTTACTCCCCAGATGTTGTTCGAATGAGTAAGCATTATCGCCCTGCCGATGGTTTCATCCAGAATGGTTGCAGCTATCCCGCCATGCAGACGGCCGGGGTATCCCTGATGTTCATCCGAAGGCTGGAAAATTGCCATCAGTTGCCCGTCCTCAAGTTCATAAAACATGCTCTTTAACCCGAAACTGTTACTCATCCCGCAGACAAAGCACATTTTCGAATTTGGCTGCTTTTTGGTTACTTTCACACGCATGCAACTCATCTCCTGTTGAGATTGGAATCAACCTTCTTTTCACAGTGAAGTCGGGGGATTGCCGGTGGGCCTTTCACCAGCATCTCGGCGATGGTGATTTTAACTTTCGGTAACAGATGCCGTTTATTTTCCAGAACTTCATTTTCCAGCAGGGCCAATCTTCTGAAAAGTGGTGTTCTTTCAACATGGGGCGGAGGCACCTGTGCATACCGGGCATCAACAATATCCTGACAGCGAAAACAACCTGGAAAACGCAAAGTTTGTCCGTCCGGCCTGATAATTGTCGCCGGAACGCCATGGGTACGACAGACGAGTAGACGATGTTGGTATAAGGCACAGAGTCCGTCTTCATTTAATGGGCACATGATCTGAGGTCTCTGTCCCGCCTCCAACTCCCGTTGACACTGCTCAAGATAGGATTGGGACCTGGCAATCAGCATTTGCTGCCTCCCAGGTTCAAGCTGCCTGACCCCAAGCTGGAAATATGCCCACTCCGCATAGGTATGGTGGAGAAAATAGGAGTCGCAGCAGTTATCGGGACAACCGGTGCAGGAAAAATTTAAGACCCCTGCCACCCTCTCGTACTCCTGCTGGAGCTTTTCGTAGATATCTTCAAGCTCTCTTACCTGTTGTTCTGAAAGGATAATCTCTTTCACCGCTTTTCCTCCTCAAAACACTGAACCTGGTAGGTATGGATTTCAAGTCTTCTTTGCTGCCAGGTTTGTTGAGGTAAACCGGCCTTTAGGCAAAGATGGCCCAGAAATTGGTCCGGTGAAGGCAGTTGCTGCCAGACCTGGGGAAGAAAGGTGGCACTCCGGGGGCCATCCCGCAGGATTACCCCATCTATTCCGGGTCGCAATTTGGCCGGTAGCTCCTCTATATCCTCATACTCCAGAGGTTTCGGTTGCGAAAGAAGAGAAATATCAATTTTGACACCTGGCAGCTCCTGCGGGGTAAGAGGGGAAAAACGAGGATCATGGAAGGCAGCGTTAATGGCGTTATCGCGAATTCCTTCCCAAAGAGTACCAGCCGGTTCGAGATTACCGATACAGCCCCTGAGCTTTCCGGCTATTTTCAAGGTAACAAAGGTGGCCACTGGTGCCGACAAAGCAGGTTCCTTGGGTTTGAGGGGAAGCGTCCCTTTCTTTAGTTTTTTTTCGAGGGTTTTTCTTGCCAGCTTGAGCAGTATTTCACCTTGTCTGTTATCTAACAACCCATCCATTATTACCATTCAACTCCCAACATCAAGCAGTTTATACCACTGCCGATTCCAAGCAGTGCCCCCTTCTGTCCCGGCAGAAAAACGTGCTGTTCCATTGCCATTGCCATGGTAATGGGAGCTGATACGGAACCGACATTCCCAAGGGTCGACAAGGTTTCAAAATTTTTCTCGGGAGCGAGACCAAGCTTTTCGAAGAGCAGCTTGGCATGGGCCGAACCTACCTGATGACAAAAAAACCTGTCAATATTTTCGGCCTTCCAACCGGTTTTTGCAGCAAACCTGTCCCAGGTCATCTGGGCTGTCTCAACCCCCCGATGCAATAATTCCTCCGAGTTTGTCGCCATCAATATGGTGTTGGTTCCGCTCTGGGCGCCGTGACAGAGGTCCGAGTGTTCTGTATTCGCCTGCCAGGCACCATGCACCAGGCGCGGCCTGTCTTCATTGTCCTTTGCTCTTCTCATATAGAGCGCAACGGAACCGGACCCGATGGTCAGTGAGGCAAAGGCCGGCTTTATGCTCTTTCGGCTGAGCGTGGTATCTTTCAGCAAAGCAAGAAGTGTCGATTCCAGCAACTCTTCCGCCGTTTCTCCGGAAACAATCAGCCCGTTTTTAACCTGGCCAAGCTCTATCATGTTGGCCAACATGACCATCCCATCCAGAAAACCCAGACAGGCATTGGAGATATCAAAAATCAGAGCGGAAGAAGATAAGCCAAGTTTGTCGTGAACAAACGAGGCAGTCGCCGGTTCCATCATGTCCCGGGAAACGGAAGTGAAGATAAGGCATTCAATATCTTTTGGATCAAGGTCTGCTGTTTCAAGCACCCGTTTGCCGGCGAAAGTACCGGCCTCACTTGGCCTGGTCCCCTTTGGCCAGAGACGCCGCTGCCGGATACCGCTCATCAATTCCAGCCTGCCGGGCGGCAGACGGAGACGTTGATAAACAGTGGATAACCGGTTTTCAATATCCTCGGAAGAGAGAATCCTTGGCGGCAATTCGTAGCCAAAGGTGTCGAGACAGACATGGGAGAAATGTATCATAAACCTATGTAATAAATATTTGACGATGAGCGGTTAAAACTGTGGTTTTTCCCGGAGAGGAGGAATATGTCCTCTTGCTATCCAACCGTTTCGAAAACCTCCAGCTGTCGTAGGATTTTTTCTTTGGTCACCGGCCGTTGGATATATCCGTCAAGGCCTTGCTCCTGTAACTCACCATGGACCTCCACTTCCCCTATACCAAAAATCCGGGTCCGTTGTCCGGAATACTCCTCCAGCTGTCTGATGATTTTTACCGCCTCCTTGCCCTCGAGTTGTGGCGTTGAGAGATCAAAAACAATCAGGTCAAAATGTGAGAGAGAGGCCTCATACATTGCCGACCGCCGGGTTTCGGCAAGAGTAACCTGCCATCCCGCCTCGACAAAGGTGCGCACAAACACGTTTTGACTTAGAGGATCTCCTTCCACCACCAGAACCCTACTGGTCAAATATTTCGCGAGGACACTGACCAATGCATTTCTCTGCACCGGCTTCGGCAGGTAGTCGTCCATGCCGGCCTGCAGACATTTTTCCCTGTCTCCGGACATAGCCAGGGCGGTGAGAGCGATTATGCTCACATGTCCGTCATGCTTGCTCTCATATTTTCTTATACGCCCTGTAGCCTCCAACCCATCCATATCGTCCATCTGCACATCCATAAGGACCAGCTGATATCCGCCGGTGCAAGCCTCAGTCACCGCCTGTCGGCCATTGGTGACGGATGTTACATCCACTCCCAGCTGTTTAAGAATCGTCTCAATAAGCACTCTGTTGATGTACTCATCCTCGGCGAGAAGCACCTTGGCACCCCTCAGCGCATAAGCGACTTCCTCTTCAATGCTCTCCA
>Ga0214472_10004925_pt1 | contig 14053 bp, 12 predicted proteins | sample RVTome_6_FD_207662 | JGI IMG/M metagenome (GOLD analysis project Ga0214472, IMG submission 207662) | Soil microbial communities from uranium-contaminated site in the Upper Colorado River Basin, Wyoming, United States - RVT140D175 | ecosystem: Environmental > Terrestrial > Soil > Contaminated >... | reverse complement strand
GTTGGGCGCCTCACCGAAGGTGGTGCTGCACCCGCAGAAGACCTTGGACCTGGTCAGGAGCTGGGCGTGCACCTCCAGCCCGATCACCGCCTCGAAGGTCATCCCTCTCCCGCCTCTCGCTTCCCCTTCAGCAGCGCCGCCTTGGCCGGGGGCACAGCCCTACCCTCGGGTCCGGATGGACTCCAGGAATGCGACGTAGGGATCCGACAGGTTGTGCTCCTCCGCCCCCTGGATGAGCAGCCGCATGTAGCGCCGGGAGGGGGCGTAGTTGCCCACCGGGATGGCGAAGTAGGCGAAAGCCGTTACCGGCGTGCCGTCCGGCTTCTCCAGCGTCACGCTCTTGCGGACGTAGGCCCGGGGGACCTCCTCGTACTCGTCCAGGGCCTTCAGATGGTCCTCCGTCACCTCCCAGAGGACCCCCTCCACGACCCGGCCCTTGACCGGCTTCAGGTCCGCGGTCCCCCCCCCGAACTCGCCCCCCGGCCGGGTGAAGGCGAGCTGGTGATCGCGAAGAATCCCCCGGCTGACGAACTTCGCCCCGGGGCACAGCCGCTTCATGTGCAGCCGGGCCATGTTGCACCCGTAGGCGAAGTACAGGTGGCTCACAGGCTTGGCTTGCGTTTCCGCCATGGCGTGGCCTGCTCGTAGGCGTACGCGGCCCGGAGCAACCGGGCCTCATCGAAGGGCTGCCCGAGGAGCTGGAGCCCGATGGGCAGCCCGGCCCTGGTGAACCCGCAGGGGATCGAGATCCCCGGGATCCCCGCCAGGTTCGCCGAGATGGTAAAGATGTCCGACAGGTACATCGTGAGGGGGTCGGCCGTCTTCTCCCCGAAGCGGAAGGCCGCCGTCGGGGAGGTGGGGGTCAGGATCACGTCGCACCGCTTGAATGCCTCCAGGAAGTCCTGCCGGATGAGCGTCCGGACCTTCAGGGCCTTCAGGTAGTAGGCGTCGTAGTAGCCGGCCGAGAGCGCGTAGGTCCCCAGCATGATCCGGCGCCGCACCTCGGGGCCGAAGCCCTCCCGCCGCGTCTGCTGGTACATCTCGATGAGGTCCCGCCCCCGCCGCGAGCGGTGGCCGTACTTGACCCCATCGTAGCGGGCGAGGTTGCTGGAGGCCTCGGCGGTCGCGACCAGGTAGTAGGTCGCCACCGCGTAGTCCGTGTGGGGCAGGCTCACCTTCTCCGGGCGCGCCCCCAGCCCCTCCAGCACCCGCATCGCCTCCCGGACCGTCCCCTCCACCTCCGGGTCCATCCCCTCGATGAAGTACTCGTCCGGGATGCCCACCCGCAGGCCCTTCACCGGCTCCAGGATGGCGGTCCGGTAATTCGGGACCGGCACGTCCGCCGAGGTGGAGTCCCGGGGGTCGCGGCCCGCGATGATCTGCAGCAGCAGCGCCGCGTCCTCCACGTCTTTCGTCAAGGGGCCGATCTGGTCCAGGGAGGAGGCGAAGGCCACCAGGCCGTACCGGGAGACCCGCCCGTAGGTCGGCTTGAGACCCACGATGCCGCAGAGGCTGGCCGGCTGGCGGATGGAGCCCCCGGTGTCGCTGCCGAGCGCCCCGGCCGTCTCGTCGGCCGCGACCGCCGCCGCCGAGCCCCCGCTGGAGCCCCCCGGCACCGTCCCCGTATCCCAGGGGTTCGCCGTCGGGTGGAAGCCGGAGTTCTCCGTGGAGGAGCCCATGGCGAACTCGTCCATGTTGGTCTTCCCCAGGAAGACCGCCCCGGCGGCCCGCAGGCGGCTGACCACCGTGGCATCGTACGGGGGGACGAAGGACTCGAGGATCTTCGAGGCGCAGGTGGTCCGGACCCTCTTGGTGCAGAGGACGTCCTTCAAGGCGAGGGGGACTCCGGCCAGTGGGCCCAGGCGCACCCCGGCCTTCCGGGCCTCATCCACCGCCTCGGCCTGGGCGAGCGCCCCCTCCTGGGTCACCGTGAGGTACGCCCGGATGCGCGGGTCCACTTGCGCGATCCGGTCCAGGTAGGCGCGCGTCACCTCTACAGCCGAAACCTTCCCGGCCCTGAGCAGGTCCAGAAGTTCATGAATGGTCAGCCGGATCAGGTCCACAGTCTCCCCTTGCGTCAGCCTCTTCGCATTCCGTCCACCCCCCGGACCGAGCTCCCCTCTCCCGAGAACGTGCGCTGCGCCGGCGGCTCCTACTGCTCGATGATCCGGGGGACCTGGAAGAACCCCTCCTGCCGGTCCGGCGCGTTCCCCAGCGCCTCCTCTCGGGGAAGGGACGGGACCAGCGCATCATCCCGGAAGACGTTGGTCATGGGGATCACGTGGGAGGTCGGCTCGACGCTGGTCGTGTCGAGCTGGTTGAGTTTCTCGATGTAGCCCAGGATCCGTTCCAACTGGCTCCGCATCTGCTCCTTCTCCTCCCTGGGGAGCGCAAGGCGGGCCAGCCGCGCCACGTGCTCGACCTCCTGGAGGGTGATCTGCATCGCGGCCTCCTGCCGGCGTCTTCGATTCGAGGGGGAAGGCCCGAGGATCAGCGCGCCGTGTTGTATTGTACCCGTAGTGGGCATGAGCGTAAAGCGCGCCATCCCGGCTCTGGCTGTCCCGCGAGCAGGAGCGGGCGCGGGAACCCCGCGGCGGATAGGCTTGCTTGACCCGGGAGGTGGGCCGGCAGGACAGGAAAGCGGCGGGAATCGGGTGGGGGAGTCACTCCCCCGGCTCAACGAAAGCGTCGCGCAGGAGCTTGCTCTGCCGGTCGAAGGCCTTGCGCGGGTCCCGCGGCGGGTCCTTCAGGAGCGTGATCTCCTGCGTCAGCAGCCGCGCGAGATGCATCGTGTGCGCTTCGGCCTTCCGGGCCTCCCGGCGGTAGAGGGGATGGTCACAGTTGATGTAGATGGTCGTGCCCTCGGCGAAGCACTCCGGGCCGTCCTCCCCGTAATGGTCCACGCAGCAGGAGACGCCGAGTTGCCCGAAGCGCAGGCGCCTGACCACGGCGTCGGGGGTGAGGCGCTTCACCTTTGGGCCCCTCCGGCGCCGTTTCGGCTTCCCTTCCGGTGACGCCGGCGGCGCGCCCGGCGGCTGCACGCCCCCGCCGCGCCGCCCTGGCTCCGCCCCTGGCCCTTCCCGCCCGTCCCCCGCTCCGGCCACCGGCACGGGACCGAAGGGGGACAGGTCGGGGTTGCGGGCGAGCGCGCGGGTGATCCGCTCCAGCGCCTCGCGGAGGGCGCGGGCGACCGCCCGACGCTCCCGCCGCCCCGCCAGTCGCCGCAGGACCCCGCGCACCTGCTCCATGACGCGCCCCATCACGTCGCGGAAGGCCACGTACTCCGGAGCGTCCTGGACGAACCCGGACCGGTCGGTGGTGATGGGGAGGAAGTTGGCGTGGATCTCGCCGCGCAGCCGCCCGGCAGCCTGGCCCCAGCCCTCTGCTCCGAACGTCTCTCGCCGCACCGTGACCTGCTTCACTTTCACCTCGATCCCCGGTGGGCCGGGGTCAGGCGCCGAGGCCGGCAGGATAATGATCTCGCCGTGGACGGGGCCGAAGGGTGTTCCCTCCAGGATCGGGAGACGGTGGCCGGCCAGGCTCCGGGGCCTGACGCGCTCGCCGTTCAGGAGGACGCTGAAGTGGGGGGCCTTGAGTGGCACTCCCTCGATCAGTCGGCGCTGCACCTCACGAGGGTCGAACGCTCGGGTCAGCCGGACGAGGGTGACTGTCGTCCCATCGCCACGGCTCGGATCGGCCGACAGGAGCTCCAGCGGCAGGCGCCACTCCTCTCCCGGCCGCTCCCACTCGACCTTGTCGAAGGTCACGCGGGCGGCGAAGTCTCTCTTCTGGGTGACCACCTCGAAACACTCGCAGGCGGAGAGGGTGGCGAACTTGCCGATGCCGAACTGGCCGATCCGGTCGCGGTGAAACCGGGGGGACTTGGGCTTGAGGATCTTCTCAGGAGAGCCGATGTTGAAGTACTGCTTCAGGCCATCGAGGTCCATGCCGTGGCCGTTATCGTCCACCCGGACCAGGTCGTCGCGGACCGTGACCCGCACCTCCGTGGCATCGGCGTCGTAGGCGTTGTTCACCAGTTCCCGAAGGAGCTCGATGCTCTCGGCGTAGAGGCGTTCGCCGATGGTGACCAGGTGACGTTTGTCCACCGTCACCGGAAGGAAGGACGGAGTGACCATGGGGGGGAACCTCCCGGGAGCCCCGCCGCGGGGGCATGCCTCTTTGGTCCCCGGTTCTCCTCACGCGCGCGTCAGGCTCGCGTACTTCACCTTGAGCCGCTTGATCCCGACGCCGGCGAAGGTGACCGTGACCTTCGTGTCCTCCCCGTCCCCGGTCCGTTCCCGGATGGTGCCGATGCCCCACTCGGGGTGGCGGACCCGGACCCCAGGCTGGTAGAAGTCTACGGTCCGCTCGCCCTCCTCCACCGTTTCGTAGCGGAGGCCGTCAGCCTCCCGGACGGTCGGGACCTCGGGAGTTTCAGGCATGCGGCCGGCCCCGTCGGCCCGGACCGTCAGCTCCGGTGGGATCTCCTCCAGGAACCGGGAGGGGAGGTTGAAGCTTTCCCCTCCGTACAGGCGGCGCTCCAGGGCCGCCGTGCAGTACAGGCGGTGCTTGGCCCGGGTGATCCCAACGTAACAGAGGCGGCGCTCCTCCTCCAGCTCCTCCTCATCGGCGAGCGCCCGGGCGTGGGGGAAGACTCCTTCCTCCATGCCGGTCAGGAAGACCGTCCCGAACTCCAGCCCCTTGGCCATGTGCAGGGTCATGAGGGTGACCGCCCCCCGCCCCTCCTCCAGGGTGTCCACGTCGGAGATGAGGGCCACCGAGTCCAGGAAGGCCTGCAGCGTCGGCTCCTCGCTCCGGAGCACGAAGTCCTGGGCGGCCACCGCCAGCTCGCGCAGGTTCTCCAGCCTCCCCTCCGCCTCCGGCGTCCCCTCCTCCTGGAGGGCCCTCGCCAGGTCAGTCTCGTCGAGGACCGCCTGGACGAGATCCGGCAGGGGGAGCCCTGCCGCCTGGGCCCGCAACCGCTCGATGAGGGCCGTGAACTCCTGGAGGCTCTTGCGCTGCCTCGCCGGCAGCGCCTCCTGAAGCTCCGATCGGCTGCAGGCCTCCCAGAGGGAGCAGCGCTGGGCCGCCGCCACCTGCTCTACCTTCTCCAGGGCCCCCTTCCCCAGGCCCCGGGGCGGGACGCCGACGGCCCGCAGGAACGAGACCGAGTCCGCGGGGGAGGCGATGACGCGCAGGTAGGCGAGGGCGTCCTTGACCTCCTTGCGCTCGTAGAACCGGACCCCGCCCACGATGATGTAGGGGATGACCTGGCGCCGCAGCGCATCCTCCAGGGCCCGCGACTGGGCGTTCACCCGGTAAAAGACGGCGAAGTCATCAAAGGAGGCGCCCTCCTCCCCCGGGAGGCGGCCGACGGTCCGGGCGATGAACTCCGCCTCCTCCCCCTCGTCCCGCCCCTGGAACAGGACCACCGGCTCCCCGCCGGCCCGCTCGGTCCAGAGGCGCTTCGGCTTCCGGTCCAGGTTCTTCGAGATGACCCCATGGGCGGCGTCCAGGATGACCTGGGTGGACCGGTAGTTCTGCTCCAGACGCACCACCCGGCAGGTGGGATAGTCCCGCTCGAAGTCCAGGATGTTCCGGAGGTCCGCGCCACGCCATCGGTAAATCGACTGGTCGTCATCCCCAACCACCGCCAGGTTCTGGTGGGCGGCTGCCAGCCATCGGACCAGCCGGTACTGGGCGTGGTTCGTGTCCTGGTACTCGTCCACCATCAGGTAGCGCCAGAGGGTCTGGTAGGCCGCCAGGACCGTCGGGTGCTCCTCGAAGAGGCGGACCGTCCGCATCAGGAGGTCGTCGAAGTCCAGGGCCCCGCTCTGCTGCAGCCGCTCCTGGTACCGGTAGTAGGCGCGGGCCACCCGCTCCTCCGTGAAATCGGCCGCGCTCGCGGCATATTCCGCTTGGGTGAGCAGTTCGTTCTTCGCCCGGCTGATCCGTGCCAGGGCCACGCGAGGGTTCAGGACCCGCTCCCCGAAGTCCAGGTCCGTGAGACAGGCTTTCATCAGGCTGAGCTGGTCCGCCTCGTCGTAGATAACGAAGGAGTCCCGCAGCCCAAGGAGGTGTGCGTTGCGCCGGAGGATCCGCACGCAGGTGGCGTGGAAGGTCCCCACCCAGACGCCGAGCCCCGCGGCCCCGAGGAGGCGCTCCACCCGGTCGCGCATCTCGCCCGCCGCCTTGTTGGTGAAGGTGACGGCCAGGATGCTCCCGGGCCGGGCGCCGCAGCCGTCAATCAGGTAGGCGATCCGGTGAGTGATGACACGGGTCTTTCCCGAGCCGGCCCCAGCCAGGATCAGGAGCGGTCCCTCCGTGTGGAGGACCGCCTCCCGCTGCGCCGGGTTCAGGGCATCGAGGATGGCCGACGGGTTCACCGCTACCCTCCAGCGAAGTCGAAGCGCACTCTTCCCTAAGAGCTACAGGTCAATTCAAACCAAGGTCGCGAAAGAATGCACGGCCGCGCGGCGTCAGGTTCCCGGTCTTCTCATCATAGAAATCGATCATGGAAGCCGGGTAGTAGCCGGAAAGCGCCTTCCACAAAACATCCCGATCCTTGTCCTCTTCTGAGAAGTTATCCCACTGAGTGGATTCTGCACTTACCGCGTGGACAGGTAACAGCCTTTCCTTAAAATCTCTTGGCAGCATTGTCGAGACGACGTGGAGTCGCAATCCTGTATCCCGTATCGCATTCGCAATCAACTTGTTGATATGCGGGTCACGAAAGCCATAGCCAGTCACCACCAGGTTTCGCTCCTCTGCATGCAGGACCTCTTCGAACAGCGATAAATACCATTTTAAAAGGGGCTCATTCTCAATAATTCCCGTTTTCACGTGTCCGATGACCATGCAGTCCGTGCCATCCTTTGTTGTTTCCCAACCATAGGACCCATGAAGCTTTATATACATAAAACGCTCTGAACTCTTGGCCCAGAATCTTTCCTTCTCCTGCTCAACCCTCTCCCGCTGAGGGAGCCGCACGCGGTCATCGCTGTCGAGTTTGGACCCCAACTGCCCATTGAACCACTTCGGCTTTTGGGGGAGGCCAGGGATTGTTATCATCAACTCTACTTTTTCATTCGTGTAAGACCGCTCTATGAACAGATCATGGTTTAGCGTGAAAAAGAAGCCTCGCTCTTGTCCAGATCCGGCAAAGCGAGCCACGAAGGACCTACACACTCCGGATGCGCTGCTCCTGTGCCACACATCATCCTGGCAGATGTCCTCATTCATCCGCTGATAGGCGTTCCGAATCGCCACTCTAAAGGCACGTTTCTCATCGGATGTGTAGTTATCCGAGGTCAATACCTTGTCGTAAAGTGTCTCGTAGTTCAGTTCCTCAAGCATGTGTTCCCGCAGCTTTGGGTATTGGCGTATCTCCGGCTGATTCAGGATCATGGCCCACATTTCGTCAGCGAGGAATCCTCCAAAGGGCTTTGTGAACCCTGCGCCAGTCAGGAGGACCGTCTTCGCCGGTCGAAAGTGTCTCTCGTTGGGGTTCATGGCCAAGCAGACAGCTCCAACTCACTCTATCCGGTCACGCACGCCCGCACACCATGCTCGCCAGCGCCGCGCCTATTTACGCGACCATGAGCCTCTGGGCCACGTCGTGGGACTCGTCCGCATCGTAGCCCTTCCGGACGGCTGTCCCGTCCGGTCACAGCGTGGCCGGGCACACACCGGGGTGGGGCCCCGCAAGGAAGCGCTCGGCGTGCTGCACAATCTCCTCGGCCTCGCGCTGCATGAAGAGCCAGATTTCGTACTCGACGATGTTCTTCCGGACCAGGATCCGCCGCAGGAACTCCTCCCCTTGGCCAGGTAGCTGCCGTGGGCCGCCCGCTCCTCACGGCGAATCCTGCCCCGTCTCCCAGCCATCTACCGCAGGACCTTGCTCAGGGGATCGCCAGCGATCACCCACCCCATCTCTACGATCTCGCGCGCCAGCCGGTCCCGCCGCCGGTACCGCCGGGGGAACTCAGCCGCCGGCAGCACCAGAACCGCGAGCCGCTTGCCGAACCGGCGGCGGAGGGCAGCCGCCGCTTCCGCGAGGTTCTGCTCCGCCTTGTCCACGGCCTCAGCGCTCGCCGTGAGGCAGAGCAGGTCCATGTCGCTCTCCGCGCTCGCTTCCCCCTGGGCCACGCTCCCGAAGAGGAGCACGGAGCGCGCTGGCGCCCCCGCGGCCTTCCGGACCGCCTCCCCGACCGCGGTGAAGAATCGTGCGTCCGCCTCGAACAGCGGACGGATCCCCGTCCGGACCAGCCAGTGATCATCATTCAGCCGGGACGCGATGGCCGGCCCGTGCCGGACCGCCTGCACCATCCCGCGGCTGGCCAGCGCCCTGAGCGCCCGGTGAACGGCGGGATGGGAGAGCTGGACGGCCCGCCCGATAGCCCGGCCGGTGTGCTCCCCCTCGGCCCGGCAGAGCTGGCACAGGATCCGCACATGGGGCGTCCCCCCCAGTGCCTCGTCGAGGATCCCCCCAAGGCTCGGCCACCACGATTGGTTTCTCACGATTCCACATGGTACCCAATGTTCCCAACTCCTCAAGCGAAAATCCGCAGGTCTTGTTGAAACCTGCACTGCCCCCCGGGAGGCTCCCCGGCCGCCAAGCCCCGCACTCCCGAGCAGGGACCTCGCCCCAGTGTGCCTCTCCCCCGTCGCCTCGCGCCAAGCCACCTTCCGCTAGCCAGGTTCAGTTGCAGCTACGAATAGGCAGAACCCTCTCATACACCAAAGGCTGCGTGATGCCGCAGTCTGAGCCCCAGCGTTGGCATTGAGTCTCAGAAAGAGCGAAGTGACTCGAATCCTTCCCTTCTTGCGACCTTTTCGAGACCGGCGTCCCAGGAGGCGAACATGATGGGTTCCGCGAGCCGGTCATGAACGGCAGCCGCAGACGCCAGGTGGATGGCATCGTAGGCTCGCAGCCGATGCGCTTCCGCGAGACGAGCGGCATCGCGAATGAGCGAGTCTGTAACCTCTACGACTAGGTAGCGGGCCCAGTCGGAATCAACGTCTCGAATGATCCTCCGGTACTCTGCGGTTGACAGCCCTCCTTCGTGGCGTCGCCTGACGAAGGCCGCCCGCGCCTCCACGTAGGCAATTCCCGCGGTGGCGACCAGCTCCGCCTGAGCGACCGCGTTCCTGACCACGGGAGCCCCTTCCTCTTCCACATAAAGCTTAACGAGAGCGCTGGTGTCCAGGTAGAGCTTCACCGCCGGTCCTCGATGACCGCCTCGGCCACCGTCGGCCCCTTAATGTGGGGCGGGCGGCGGGCGCCACGCGGCTTCCCTCCTCCCCAGCGGGCAGTACCCTCACGGAGCATAGCCTCGATACGGCGGTCCGCCTGGGTAACAGCCGGGGGCGAGAGGATCGCAACCGGCTCCCCCCGCTCAGTCACCACGAGCCGTTCGCCAGCGCGCACCCGCTTCAGGTACCGGCTCAGCCGGTTCTTCAGCTCCCTGATCCCTACCGTAGTCACACTGCTCCCCCCTGTGGCCACATTATTCTATCTTGTGGCCACAATGTCAAGGCCCCCGGCTCCGCGCTTTACCGGTACGCGCACGGCGGGACCGCGGTCCTCCACGGGGCGTGCGAGAGATATGCTGGCCGGGCGGGAAAAGGCGTGAGTGGGCGGTTGCTGCCGCTTACTCCACGGTGACGCTCTTGGCGAGGTTGCGGGGCTGGTCCACGTCGCAGCCCTTCCGGACCGCGATGTGGTAGGCCAGGAGCTGGAGCGGGATCGTCATGAGGGCGGGGCTCGTGAGTCGGGAGGAGCGGGGGACGGCGAGGCAGTGGTCCACCTTGTCGGCCAGATCGCCATCCCCCTCGGTCCCGAGAGCGATGACGATGCCGCCGCGGGCCTTGACCTCCTGGATGTTGGCCAGGATCTTCTCGTAGACCTTATCCCTCGGGGCCAGGACCACGACCGGCATCTGCTCGTCAATGAGGGCGATGGGGCCGTGCTTCATCTCCCCCGCCGGGTAGCCCTCGGCGTGGATGTAGGAGATCTCCTTGAGCTTCAGGGCCCCCTCGAGCGCCACCGGGTAGTGGATCCCCCGCCCGAGGTAGAGGAAGTCCCGGCAGCCGGCGTAGTGCTGGCTCAGGGCCTCCACCTCGGCGTCGAGCCGCAGGGCGGCCTCCGCCTGCTGGGGGAGCCGGATGAGGTCCGCCAGGTGCTCCCGGACGCCGTCCCCGTCCAGGGCCCCCCGCCGCTGCCCCAGGTGCAGGGCCAGGAGGTAGAGGGCCGTGAGCTGGCTTGTGAAGGCTTTGGTGGAGGCGACCCCGATCTCGGGGCCGGCGTGGGTGTAGAGGATCCCGTCCGCCTCCCGGCTGATACTGGAGCCCACCACATTCACGATGGCGGCGGCCGGGCAGCCCCGCTTGCGGGCCTCCCGGAGGGCCACCAGGGTGTCCAGCGTCTCCCCCGACTGGCTGATGGCAACGAAGAGGGTCCACGCATCCACCAGGGGGTTCCGGTAGCGGAACTCGGAACCGTAGTCCACTTCCACGGGGAGGCCGGTGATTTCCTCCAGGAGGAACTTCCCCACCAGCGCGGCGTGCCAGGAGGTGCCGCAGGCCACTAACGTCACCCGCTGGACCTGCCCCAGCGCCTCCTCCAGCGGCTCCATCCCCTCCAGGAAGATCCGCCCCTGCTCCAGGGAGTACCGGCCGAGCAGCGTATCCCGCATGGCCCGGGGCTGCTCGTAAATCTCCTTGAGCATGAAGTGCTTGTAGCCCCCCTTCTCGGCCAGGATGGGGCTCCAGGCCACCCGCTCCACGCTCTTGCTGACCGGCTCCCCGTCCACGGTGGTGACCTCCACGCCATCGCGGCTGAGGACGGCCACCTCCCCGTCGTCCAGGAAGAGGACGTTGCGCGTGTGGGCCAGGAGGGCCGGGATGTCGGAGGCGATGAGGAACTCCCCCTCCCCGAGGCCCACCACCAGGGGGCTGCTCACCCGGGCCCCCACGATCCGGTCCGGGTCCCCCTGCCAGAGGACGCCGATGGCGTAGGCCCCCGTGATCTCCTTGAGGGCCCGGCGGACCGCCGTGGGGAGGTCGGCCTCGCGCAGGTACTTCTCGATCAGGTGGGCGATCACCTCGGTGTCGGTCTCGGAGCGGAAGGTGTGGCCCTCGGCCTTCAGTTTCTGCTTCAGGGCCAGGTAGTTCTCGATGATCCCGTTGTGCACCACCACCACCTCTCCCCGGCAGTCGGTGTGGGGGTGGGCGTTCTCCTCGGTCGGCCGGCCGTGGGTGGCCCAGCGGGTGTGCCCCAGGCCGATGTTCCCCCGGTAGTCCTTCCCCCAGAGGGTGTTCTCCAGGTCCCGGATCTTCCCCACGCTCCGCTGGACGAGCAGGCGCCCCTCCTGGAGGAAGGCCAGCCCCGCCGAGTCATAGCCCCGGTACTCCAGGCGCTTCAGGCCGTCCAGGAGAACGGGCACGACCCCCTTCGGCCCCACGTACCCGATGATGCCGCACATGGCGCCTTCTACTCCTCCTGCTCTTGCTTTGCCTTGCGAGCCGCCGCCATCTTGGCCCGGCGGGCCGCCGCCCACCCGTCTTTGTTGACCTGCTGTCCCCGCTCGATGGCCAGCGCGTCCGGCGGGACCTCCTGGACGACGGTGGAGCCGGCGGCGATGACCGATCCCTTCCCGACCTTGACGGGGGCCACCAGGTTCACGTTGGTCCCCACGAAGGCCTCGTCCTCGATGACCGTCTGGTGCTTGGCGTAGCCGTCGTAGTTGCAGGTGATGGTCCCCGCCCCGATGTTGACTCGATCCCCCATCACCGTGTCGCCGATGTAGGTCAGGTGCGGGACCTTCGAGCCCTCCCCGATGACCGACTTCTTCACCTCGCAGAAATTGCCAACCTTGGCCTTCTTCTTCAGGCGGCTCCCGGGCCGCAGGTGCGCGTACGGGCCCAGGGCGCAGCCCTCGGCGATCTCGCTCTCCGTGAGCACGCAGCCGTCCAGGATGGTGACCCCGTTGCCCAGGCGGGTGTCCCGGAGGCGGCTGCCGGGGTAGATGACGCATCCCTCCCCGATGGCCGTCTGCCCTTCCAGGGTCACATTGGGATACAGGACCGTGTCCCGGCCGATGCTGACGGTCGAATCCACATACGTGGAGGGAGGGTCGAGGACCGTCACCCCGTCCCGCATGAGCCTATCGAGGACCCGCTGCCGCAGGACGGCCCCGGCCGCCGCCAGCTCGGCCCGAGTGTTGATCCCCAGGACCTCGGCTGACTCGGCGGCCCGGAGCGCCTCCACCTTCTGGCGGCGACGCCGCAGGGCGGCCAGGACCTCTGGCAGGTAGAGTTCCCCCTTCACCCGGGAGGTCCGGACCTCGGTGAGCGCCTTGAGCAGCGCCGGGGCCGCGAAGGCGTAGAGGCCCGCGTTAATTTCTTTGACCTTCCGCTCGCGGGGGGCCGCCTCCACCTCCTCCACCACCCGCAGAACCTGCCCCCCGCCCATCCGGATGACCCGGCCGTAGCCGGTCGGGTCCGGCAGGGTGGCGGTCAGCATGGTGGCTGCCGCCCGCTTCCTCTCGTGATGCGTGAGCAGGGCCCGGACGGTCTCTTCCTTGAGGAGAGGGACATCACCCGAGAGGACGAGGACGGTCCCGTCGAACCCCTTCAAGGCCTCGGCCGCCTGAAGGACCGCGTGGGCCGTTCCCCGCTGCTCGGCCTGCAGGACGAACTCGACGGAGGCCCCGGCGCAGGCCTCCTTCACCGCCTCCGCCTGGTAGCCCACGACCACGAGGGTCCGCTTCACCTGAAGGCGCCGGCAGAGGTCGAGGACGTGGGCGACCATGGGCCGCCCGAGGACCGGGTGCAGGACCTTCGCCCGGCCCGACTTCATCCGGGTCCCGGCCCCCGCGGCCATCACGACGGCGACGACGTCCCGCATCCCCCTCTCCCCCCCGGTTGGAGCCGCGGCCCCCGCCGGGCGCCCTGAGTCAGCCTGCAATTCCAGTGCCCGGGAACGCTTGCGGAATCATAGCATACGCCCCCTCGGCTCCGAAGGGAACTTTCGCGCGGTGGGGCTGGATCTGGCTGGTAGACTGTCTCCGCCAGGCAACACCGGAGTGGACGCGCGGCCACACCGCTGGGGGCAGTCACGCCCCCAGGGCGGCGAGGGCGGCGCCGGCGGTGAAGAGGGAGCCGGTCACGAGGATGGTGTCTTCCGGGCGGGCCAGGGCGCGAGCCGCGGCGAGAGCGTCCGCGACCTCCGGGACCACCTCCACGTGGTGGCAGAGGCCCCGGGCAGCCTCGAGGAGGATTTCGGCATCGGCGGCCCGGTCGCTCGGCGGCCGGCAGAGAATAGCGGCATCGAAGGCGGGCAGGAGGATTTCCATCATCTGGCCCCAGTCCTTGTCCTTGAGGGCGCCGAAGACCAGGATTCGCCGGCCGGGGGCTTCCTCCTCGAGGAAATCCCGCACCGCCCGGCAGGCGGCCGGATTGTGGGCGCTATCCACCAGGAGGCGGGGGCGCTCCCCCACCACCTGAAGCCGGGCCGGCCAACGGGCAGCCGCGAGCCCCTCCCGGACGGCACTCTCGGGCAGGGCCAGGCCTCCCTCCCGCAGGCGCTCGGCCGCCGCCACCGCCGTCGCCGCATTGACCAGTTGATGCCGACCAAGAAGCCCGATGCGGAGGCCGTGCCGCTCGACCCCCGGACCCCGGAGGCTGAAGATCTGTCCGTCGGGAAGGGAGGCCTCCCGGCGCCAGGCGTAGGCGGCGGGAACGTGCAGGAGGGGCGCCCCGCGCCTTCTCGGCGGCGATGGCCTCGAGAGAATCCCCCAGGAGGTCCTGGTGCTCGACGGCGACGTTGGTGATGACGGTGAGATCCGGGGCGAGGACGTTGGTGGCGTCGTAGCGGCCCCCCAGGCCCACCTCGACGACGGCCCACTCGGCACCGGCCCGGGCGAAGTAGAGGAAGGCGAGGGCCGTCGTGACCTCGAAGAAGGTGGGGTGGGACGGGAGATCCTCCGGGGCAGGGGCGAAGGCCGCCTCCACGGCGGCCCGGACCTCGGCCGTGAGATTCGCCACCGCG
>Ga0214472_10004923_pt1 | contig 14055 bp, 11 predicted proteins | sample RVTome_6_FD_207662 | JGI IMG/M metagenome (GOLD analysis project Ga0214472, IMG submission 207662) | Soil microbial communities from uranium-contaminated site in the Upper Colorado River Basin, Wyoming, United States - RVT140D175 | ecosystem: Environmental > Terrestrial > Soil > Contaminated >... | reverse complement strand
CGGCGCACTTGCGCTGAATGCCATTGCCGCCCGAGACCACGCCGGCGGACAGGGCCTGATTGGAGACCACCGCATCGGCCACCCGGTCCGCCTCATGCTCCAGCGGATCGTTGGCTGGCCCGACATGCAGCTTGGCCTGCAGCATTCGCGCAGCCGGCGGAGCCGAGCCTGGGACAATCCGTCGGGTGCAGACGGGGCCGGTTCTCATCCGCTCCTCCTGCCCCGGCCAAATGAATCGCGCAGGGCTGCGCGCAACGCCTGTTCGATCTGCCGCGCATCGGCGTCATGGGGCACCCTGACCTTCAGCCTGTCGATCCTGCCACCCTCAACCGGGTGATTCCCGCGCGCGGAGCCGGTTGCCAGGCCTTCGAGCGCGGATGTCACCATGTTGCCGGCTCGGTTCGCCCCGGACCGCGGTCCCGCACCGCGCAACGCAATCCTGCCGACGGACGTGTTGGCACCGGGGGTCCTGCCGTCGCTCATCAGCGTGCTCCAACCGGCCAGCTCGGCCGGAACTGCTTGTCGAGCTTGCGCATCTCCGCGCGTGCCGCCCGCGCAATGTGATCCATGCGCACCGGCTTTCCGTCGCCGGCGGCGAGGAACGCTGCGTTGACTGCAATCACCACGATATTGCCGCCGGCCACCTCGAGCCGGCTCAGGGCCCTGAAGTCCAGCCCCTCGGTCGCCGTCTCGTCCGGGAACGCGCCTGTCCAGATCCGCTCGCGTAGCGACGCGTCCGGGAACGGCAGATCGATCACGAACCGCAGGCGGCGCAGGAAGGCGGCATCGATGTGGCTCTTGAGATTGGTGGCGAGGATGGCAAGGCCCGAATAGGTCTCCATGCGCTGGAGCAGGTAGCTGATCTCGATATTGGCGTAGCGGTCGTGGCTGTCCTTGACTTCGCTGCGCTTGCCGAACAGGGCATCAGCCTCGTCGAAAAACAGCACCGCGCCGCCAGCTTCGGCCGCGTCGAACACGCGGCGCAGGTTCTGCTCGGTTTCGCCGATATATTTCGAGATTACCCTGGAGAGATCGATGCGGTAGAGGTCGAGATCGAGGTCGCGGGCAATCACCTCGGCCGCCATGGTCTTGCCGACGCCGCTCGGGCCGGCAAACAGTGCCGACACGCCGCGGCCGCGCACGAGCTTTCGGGCGAACCCGCCCTTGCCGTAGACGGCCGACCGATGGCGAACCTGTGCGACGATCGCCTCGAGATCCGCCCTGATGTCGTCGGGAAGCACGATATCGTCCCAACCGAACTTTGGCGCGATACCTTCCGCCATGGCGTCGAGGCCGCGGCTCGCGCTCTCGCGGCAGGCGCGCCACAAGTCGACACCGTCCATGGTCGTGGCCACGCGCGCGCACACTTGCGCGATCTCCGTTGGCCCGATCTGAAAGTGCTGGGCCAGACGATCCGCGGACAGGCCGGGCGACCGCTCGACCGTCGGCCAGGCCGACCGCCAGAGCGCTGCTCGCTCGTCTTCCTCGATCGCGGCGGTCCGCACACTGGGCATCGGACCGGGAAGCTCGTGGTGCTGCGTGGCGGCGAAGATGACCAATGTCGCCGACTCTGCCAGCAGGTCCTCCGCGATCGCCTTTGCCGAAGGTTCCCGCGGCGCGGACGCGTCGCTGGGTATCTGCGAGAGGTCGACAAGAACGGCCGTGTCGCGCAGCCGGGATTCACGCGCCAGCAACCGGAAGGTCGCCAGCCGTTCGAGCCCTTCGACCGGCAGGAGCGACAGCCTCAGCTCGCGCAGCCCGAGCCCCATCTCCTCCGCAACGAGTGCCGCAATCTCACGACGGCCCGATCGCGGCGGTCCACAGACGAGTGCGCCGCCTGCCCTGTGCGCGCCGATGCCATCGACCAGCCGTCTGGCCGATGAGATCATCGATGCCGTGCATGGTCCCCGTTCGATCGGCATGAGAAGATGACGGAGACGGGTGTCGCGGCAGTCCTCGCCGCGGACATACCGTGCCAGCACTTCGTCGGTGACAAGCGGCGTGAGCGCGGTGAGATGCTCGGACGTGCCGTTGATCAGGCCGTGCCGGCGCAAGGGGGCATCGGGGGCAAGCAGTCTGCGGCCAAGCGCCGTGGCGGCGGGTTCACCACCCGAGACCAGCGCACAGGCGAGGTGCGGCGTTGGGCGGTCGATGGACATGCGGTCATGGGCATAGCCGTAGAGGGCGGAAAATGCCGCCTCGGCATAGGGCGCCGCCGTCATCAGGACAACATCCGTTTCAAACTCGGACAGGCCGAATATATCCGCAAGCCGATCGATGGCGGCAGGCCTGCCTTCGATGCGCATCGCCTTGCGGGCGGCGTCATAGGACTGTCGTGCCGTTGCCGCCCGGTCACCGGCCGGATAGCCGCAACCGGCGCCGTCGCGCAGCAGCCAGTCGGCCTCGACGTCCGTCAGGACGGGCTGTGCTCCGGCTGAGCGCCGCGCGGCGGGCCGTTCCGCCCGCAGGTGTGAGACATAGTCACCGAGCAATTCGCGCAACCAACTCAGGCCAAGCGCGACGACCGCGGAATTCCGATCGCTCCAGTCATCGTCGTGGGGGATCGAGGGGACTAAATCGGTCCCGGCGTCGGATCTCTTCATCATGCTAGGGGTCCAGCCTGTAGGTGAAACCGGGGTCGCGGCTGCGGGCGCCGTCCACCTGAACGGCGACCCCGTAGGGCGGGTCGGCCGGCGCCAGAACCGGCAAGATCGACGCGGCATCGGCGACCGGCACCTCGACCTGATTCGGCGTCGGAGCGGCCCATGGATCGCCCGGACCTGGCGGTCGGACCGTGATCGACACATCACCGATGATCACCTCGGCGAGTTGCACGTCGTCGTGCCAGAGCCGCATGCCCTGGATCTGAAGGACCGTCGCTGCCGGTCCGTTGGCCGGGGCCAAGGCGGCGATCTGCGGAACGAGCTGCAGAAGGGAGACGTTGGAGCGGTAGGCGCGCGTCTGCGACACGGCAGTACCACGGCCCAGCCCGCCCTCGACTCCCTCCGCCGGATGCATGACGATCACCTGTATTTCCAGCGGTCCGGGTTGAAGCCGGCTGGCCACCGGTATGGGCCGGGGGGCGGGATTGTCGAGATCCGCGGGGTACTGGTCGTCCGGAATCGTGATGCGGATGCGGCCGTCGCCGGGCGGCGAAACCCTTATGGGTTCGAGGGAGCCGAGTCGAACATAGACCCGGTCCGCGACCGCGTTGCGGGAAATAATCGTGATCTCGTCGCCGATGCGGGTCCTCTGCTCGCCGATCGGCTCGTTGGCCGCCGGCGTCACATAGACGTCCATGATTTCCGGCGGACGGCGCACGTTCATCAGGATTCGCCGCGTCTCGACCGGCTGCGGCCGCACCCGCGGGCTGACCGATTCAATCTGGACGACCCGCGCCTCGTAGACCACGGAGCGACGGAAATTTACCTCTGAATTCGCCGACCAGATCTTGGTTAGATCGTCGAGTTCGGTCGGATGCAGGACGAGCTTGACCCGCTCAAACTCGTCCGTCAGTTCGGCATCGAGCACTGGGTCTCCGACGGTTCCCGCGACCGGATTCTGGATGGACAGCTCGTCGACCCGGTTGCCGAACTCGTGCAGCACGCGCATCGCATCGCCGAGCAGGGTCTGGGCATTGAGGTCGGAGTCCGGCTGGGTCTCGAGCTCGCTGTGCGTCGTAAGCATGTATCGCAGGTTGAGCGACAGCGGCGGTCGGCCATAGGCGGCAGGATGGCCCTGTCCGGGAATCTCCTGGTTCTTGAGATCGGCATTCTCCAAGACCTGGAACAGGTAGAGATTGATCCGGCCGCCGGCGATCCCCGCCACGGTTACGTCGGGCGGGGCAAGGGTCACTGCGCTGGGGACCGTCATGCGGTCGAGGAGCAGCGTTCTGAGCGTCTGGCTTACGGCATTTATGGCAGCGTGGGTCGCCATGGCGTCGCCTAACGGGGAAGGCCGCGGCGCGCCCGCGCATAGGCGTCAAAGCCCCGCGTCCGTCCGGGCGAAGCCGGCCCGCCCGCCGGGGCTGACGCAGGCGGCGGCAGGAACTCGACCGTGATCTGGCCGATCGAGAGGTTGACTGCGGCCTCCTGGACGTCGGACTGAGGTTGCGAAAACGGGTCGGCCGACGGACCGGACGGGGTGCGATGTCGTGTCTTGGGCACCGACTGCGGCGACAGCCTCTCAGTGCGGTCGAGCGGCGTCGATGGCCCCCCAGGTTCCTCCAAGGGCTCGAAGTCTCCGGTTGTTGGCGGTCCCGAAGGTACAATCAGCGCGGTCGGGGCGCTCGGTGAGCCCAAGGAATGCGGACCTGTCGCGGCGACCGGCGGAGAGGGACGATCTTGGTCCCGGGCGATTTCTCCGTTGGCCTCCTCGACGGCGCCTGCTCTCACCGGAGGTCGCGAGCCTGGTGCACCGATCTCGACTGTGTTCGGCGGCCGCGGGCTCTTGTGCCCCACGCGCTGCCGGTCGTCCGGTGGCGCCGCTGCCATCGGTGCCGATGGATGTTCCGGCTCGAGATCTCCCTCCGGATGGTCACGACCGCGACCGTGCGGCGGCTCCCGCGTGCCCTCCTGCTCGCCCGAAGTGATGTGCAGCTCGGACTCGTTGAGCTGCGCTGCGTGAATGTCATGATTGACCGGCGGAGCCGGTTGGGGGAGTGGCTTGGGCACTGCGACGACGTTGGGTCCCGTAACGGCTGTTGGCGATGGCGGGGCGGTTGCGACGACGTCTTCCACGCCCTCGCCGGCATCATCGGATGCCCATCCCTGCGGCGCCGGTTCAAATCGAGCGCGCTGGCGAAGCGTGAGCGTGACGCCGCCGGCCGTGCCGGTCTGTCCGGCCGCGCGCAGCGACAGATGCTCGAATAGGCCGGTCACGACACACTTCCTTCCGGCTCGACCAGGCGCAGATAGACCTGCCGCCGCGCTGCGGTCAGCGAAAGGATGTCCGCCTCGGTCCAGTGATAGGCACGCGCAATGCGGTCGACCTGGCGGAAGATGTCGCCACCCGACGTAATCGCGTTCATCAGGACAGTCATTGCGTCGAACTCTGCTACCAGCGAACGACCGCAGGCCCGGCAGGAGATTCGCGTGTGCCTGTCGAGAACGGGGTCGAGCTCCTGGAGTGCCGTCTCCATGGCCATCCTGACGGATGGCAGCACGGAGGCCGGATCGACCGGATCGCCGGTTTGGTCCGTGATCTCGACAACGATGCTTTCGAAAATCAGATTCGCGGCCGCGGCCGGGTGATGCATGGCGAGCATGCCCGCCTGCTCCTCCAGGGCGCCATCGGGCAGGCGGAACGCGACACGCAGACGCTGGTCCCGGGGCCCGGTACACATGAGCTCGTGAGTTTCGCGCACCGGGTCCTGCGGTTCCGCCGAAATCAAGTCATCGAGGGACAAGCTGATTTCGGTCAGATCCCCACAATCCGCATCGCCGCAGCGGGCGACGAGGTCGATCCGGTCCCCAAGAAGCTGCCGACATACCGTCGTCAAGAGGCGTTCGCGGTCGCCGATGCTGAATTCCCGCACCATCCCGGCCAAGGGCTCGTCGAGACCTTCGACACGCTCCACCAGCCGCTGGAGCAGCGCGCTGGTGCGGTGGGCGGTCGGCCAGGTGGCCGGTCGCTCCAGCAGGAAGGCCTCATCGCGGCCGCTCAATGGCCGGATGTGGACGTCACGGTGACAGCGACCTGTTCGCCAGACTCCATGCATGAGCTGCAATTCCATGGGCGCACATCCTGTCGACCTGCCTTCGGGCGGCGGACGGGTCGTTCTCAGGCGGGTTCGGTGAAGCTCGGCTCGGCAGGCTCAGTCACCGCCTGATCGCGCACCCAGCCTTCGTTCTCCAGCTTGAGCTGCTGAATGGCCACGGCGTTGGCGTTGGCGTCGAGCTCGGGAAGCGCCTGATACTCGGAAACCCAGCAGCGAAACACCTGGTAGGACAACACCTTCTGGCCGGACTCGTTGAACACGTCGATGATGAGGTCCTTGCGGAAATCCGCCAGGGAGACCTCGGAGCCGTCGCCGGCGCCGAAGTTCCAGACCTTGTTGGCCCAGCGCTCGAACTCGAGATCGTGAGTCACGCCTCGCTCCAGGGTGATTGCCTCATACTTGGTGCGGCCAGGCGACATCCTGCTGGTCGATGGGTCGCCGCCTTCGCGGTGCTCGACCACTTCCGTTGTTCGCTTCAGTGCGCCGACCTTGCTGATGCCGGCGACATAGCGCCCGTCCCATTTCACTCTGAACTTGAAGTTCTTGTAGGGATCGAAGCGGCGCGGGTTGGTGGTAAAGGGGGCCATGCTGGTTCCTCCTTATGCCTCGGGACGGCGAACGATATGCTGGATCTTGAGGATGACGAACTCGGCCGGCTTGAGCGGCGCGAAGCCGACCTCGATGTTGACGATCCCATTGTCGATGTCGCTCTGGGTCGTCGTCTCGGAGTCGCACTTGACGAAATAGGCCTCCCGCGGCGTCGATCCCTGGAATGCGCCTTTGCGGAACAGGTCCTGCATGAAGGTGCCGACATTGAGCCTGACCTGTGCCCACAGGGGCTCGTCATTGGGCTCGAAGACCACCCACTTGGTGCCGCGGAACAGGCTTTCCTCAATGAACAGGGTCGTCCGCCGCACCGGCACGTATTTCCAGTCCGACGCAAGCGCATCCGCGCCATGAAGGGTGCGCGCTCCCCAGCAGATGTTGCTGTAGATCGGGAAGTTCCTGAGACAGTTCACTCCCAGGGGGTTGAGCTGGCCGTTTTCCTGGTCGGTGAGGAGATAGCCGAGGCTCTCGACATTGCGCAGGCCGGCCTCGGTTCCCGCCGGCGCCTTCCAGACTCCGCGGGCGGTGTCGGTGCGCGCCCAGAGCCCGGCGATGGTACCGCTCGAGGCGATCGAGCGCGGCCGGTTGCGATTCAGAGGATCCGCAATATTGGTCCGGGGGAAATAGACGGCACCATTCGGGTGACGGAGACCTTCGTTGTCCATCAGCCACGCCTGCATGTGATTGAGCGTCAGGACGGTTTCCGGAATGTCGACAATCAGCATCGCGCGCCGGTCCTCGACGTAGGCTTCGGCCTCCGCATAGAGCGTGCGCATCGCCGCGGGCGCCAGTGTCGTCGCCTCGGGAATGCTCAGGATGTTGAAGATGTCGACGTCTTCCAGCGCATAAAGGCCGGTCTTGGCGGCCTGCTGACCCTGGAAAAATCCGACCGGGACGGGACGGAAGGTTGTTCCAGGGGCTGGCGGCTGTCCGTCATGTCCTCGCTCGGCCGCGGTCTGGCCGAGCGGATCCTGCTGGACATTGGCCACGGCATTTGTCGCCGCGGCCAGGCGGACACCGTTCGGCGCCGCGCCCGCCGCTGCTCCGGTGAACCTTACGATTGTCGCGGGATCGTAAGGTCGCGCACTGCGGCCCAGCTGCACGAAGAACCGCAGCGGGCTCGCGTTGGTGTCCGCACCGATCAGCTTGACCACTGCGCCGCTGAGCAGCGGCTTGAGGCCGTTGGGGACCGAGGGATCGGCAGACGCGCGTCTCACGGCTTGCTCGATGAACGGGCGCAGCGCCCCATAGCTGGTGGGTACCGGGCCGTTGTACTGGATCGTGCCGTTGATTGCGCCCGCCCCGATGTCGACATTGAGGGCCGCACCATCGGCGGGAATCGCGAGTGGAGCGCCACCGCCGGTAACGGGCAGCGTATTGCCGAGAGTGCCGTTGCTCGCCGGCCGAAACGTCGGCACGAACGGTACCGGCAAATTGGCCGGATTAAGCCCGCCCCGGTCGAGTTGAACGAGGCCCGAGGCCTGGTTGACGACCTCCAGGGCATTGTTCGGCGTGTCCGGCCGCATCGTAAGATTGCGATGCACCTCGGTGCGAAGCACGACGGTACGATCGCCGTCGATCCGCACCTCGCTGACCGTAAGATTGAATTGCTCGACCGGATTGGCGGTGTCGTAATCCACGTCAAGGCGGACGAGGTTCCCCCATTCGCCAGGGTTTTCGGCGCTCTCGCCGCGAACGCGGCGGCCCGCCGTGGCGTGGAAAATCTCATCGCCGCCGCCGGCGGGCTGCGACGTCAGGACGACGGTCGCCGACCGCGCATTGGTCGGCGGAACAGCTCCGGCGCCGGTGACCGTATCGGCGACACGCACCGCCCAGGCTTCGGTGCCGCCATTCAGGAAAAATTGCTGGATGGCGTACGACGTCTCGCTGAACCGGTCGAGGCCGCCGTACTCGCGCTCGAAATCTCCCATGTTGAAGATCTGAACCGCTTCATTGAGCAGACCCTTTCTGAATGTGCCAACGAAGGCGGTGGCCGACGTGCTGACCGTCGGCACGGGGCGCACGCCGCTGGGGATCTCTTCCACATAGACACCGGGATAAGTCGGCTGAACAGGCATGGAGCGCTCCTCCGGATAGAAGGCTGGTCCGACCTGCGTGCCGCAAGGCAAACATAGCTCTGCACCCCCCAATAGCAGGCACAGGCCAATTCAGGTGCGAGATGGTTGCCACATCTCAGAACACCTTCAAATAAGTTACCGTCACTTGCGGGATTTGTACATCGCAAACGTGCCGGAATCGGCGCATGAGTTCGAAGTGACACAATCGAGGCGTGGGAAACGGGTCTATGCCTAACATTGCCTCAGTAAAATTTGTTCAATTGAACGTTTCGTCAGATCGACACGGATGCAATGTTGGCTTCCCTGCGGTAACTGCTCACCTTCTCCGGTTTGTGTGAGTGGTCGGCAGGGGGTTGACGTGGGGGAACGTGATTGATTCAAGCTCTTCATGAATCGCCATGAGCTTGATTCTCTGGACAAGCCGGCCCTGATCGACCTGCTGGTTCGGGTACTTCCGCGCATTGAGGCGCTTGAAGCGGAAGTTGGGTCGCTGAAATCCGAGAACGCGGCGCTGCGTGCGGAGAACGCGCGGCTCAAGGAGCGTCTGGCGAAGCTGGAAAGGCCGCCGAAGACACCGGACAACTCCAGCCTGCCGCCGTCGAAGGGGCAGAAGGCGAACCGGCTTGAGCCGGGAGGCAAGAAGCGTCGCAAGGGACGCAAGGGTGTGGCGAGGGCCTTGGCGGAGAACCCGGACGAAGTCGTGGATTGCAAGGTCGGGACGTGCCCGCATTGCGAACATGCCCTGCCACCGGAAGGTCAGAGGCTGGCGCATGAATACGATCATGTGGACATCCCGCCGGTGACGGCCCGCACCACGCGGGTGCGGATCTTTGCAAGCCGCCGTGCGGCCCTTCGTCCATCGCGTTGTCCCGCGCATCACAGGTTTCGTCTTACCACCATCCTTGGCGGACGAGCCGCGCCCGCCCATCCAGCGGGTCTATGCGGCGCTGGCTGCCGACGAGGCGCGCAACGGATTGATCTTCGACGATGTGCTGAAGGCGCTCGAAGAAAAGCGCTCGCCTGTCATCCTGACCGAGCGCAAGGACCATGCGCGCGCGCTCTCGGAACGGCTCTCACGTTTCGCGCGCAATGTGATCCTTCTCACCGGCGGCATGGGCACACGGCAGTGTCGAGCCGTCATGCAACGCCTCGCGGGAATCCCGCCCGAAGAGGAACGGGTCCTGATCGCCACCGGCCGCTATATCGGAGAAGGTTTCGATGACGCTCGGCTCGATACGCTGTTCCTCGCCATGCCCATCTCATGGAAAGGCACGCTCACCCAATATGTCGGGCGGCTGCATCGTCTGCATCCGGACAAAAGGGAGGTCGTGGTCCACGATTACATCGACGAGGCCGCGCCCGTCCTCGCCCGCAGGAGCGATAAGCGGATCAGGGGTTACAAGAGCCTCGGTTATTCCGTCGGTATGAGGGAGGCGGCGGCGGTGGGCGACAAAAGGTTCGAGTGACTCCATATTATCAACGGGCTTATTTGATTTATCTCACATGATATCACATAATCTCACATTGGCATTATGTGGGTGTGCGAGATGGATCGGCAAACCGACCGACTGAGCAAGCGACTGACCTTCAGCGCCGAGCGGACTGAAGAGCTTTTCACCCTTCTGGCTGATATCGACGCTGTCAAGACCGCTTTTCGGCTGACGGGTAAACTCGCCCCTCAGACCGTCACCCGCCTGACGCGATCGGTCATCATTACGTCAACCGGGGCTTCCAACCGGATCGAGGGCAACCGGCTGAGCGATGACGAGGTCGAAGCGCTATACCGCAACCTTCATATCCGGAAATTCAGATCCCGCGACGAGCAGGAAGTCGCCGGCTATTTGGAGATGCTGGGGCGGGTGCTCGAATCCCATGCCGATATGCCCCTCGGTGAGTCGCTGATTCTCCAAATTCACCGCGACATGCTGAAATACTCCGACAAGGACCAGCGCCAGCGCGGCGCGTATAAATTCGGCCCGAACCGTGTCGAGGCCAAGGACGCCGAGGGCAATGTGGTGGGCGTGATATTCGATCCGACGCCGCCGCATCTCACGCCCAAGGAGATGCGGGAGCTTATCGAGTGGTATCAGTGGGCGGAGCGGGAAAACTTCAAGCACCCGCTCATCCGCATTGGAAATTTCATCTTCGAATATCTGGCCATCCACCCGTTTCAGGACGGCAACGGCCGCACCGGCAGATTGCTCACAAACCTGTTGATGCTCCAGCACGGCTATGACTTTACCGCTCTCGTATCTCATGAACGCCTGATCGAGGCGCGCAAGGCGGACTACTATCTGGCGCTCAACCGCACGCAAGGGACCTGGAAGTCCGGGAAAGAGGACATCACGCCGTGGCTGTCCTATTTCCTTTCCATCATCAAGGCGCAAGCGGATCAGGCGCTTGCGCTGATCGAGGGCGACACGATCGAAACGCTGCTTTCGGAAAAGCAGCTTGCGCTCTGGCATTGGGCGCAGATGCGCAATGAACCGACACTCAGCCGCAAGGACGCCGTCGCTGCACTTGCGTTCCCGCCCCGCACCGTCGAGGCGATCATCAAGAAGCTGGTCGAACTCAAACGTCTGGAGCGGATCGGCGAGGGTCGCGGCACGCGGTACAGGGTGGTGCGATGAATGAGCATGAGACAGGCAAACAGCCGGCGCCGCCGCGTTCCGTTCTGTGGTGAGGCATGGATGAAACAGACAGAAAATACGCGCGCTGATCATCTGCGGGCTCTTGCGCGCGAGTCGCTGGAGGAGCTCCTTCTCGAACGCGCTGAAGACGACGAGAGCTTTGCCCTTTGGCTCGACGCCAGGCTTGCCGCTCGCCAGCCGCATGAAGCGTATACGCCTCTCGATCCAGAGCCGTTCCGCCGCCGCGCCGAGGCGCTTTTGTCGGGGACAGGTTCCGGACGTCGGCGGCGACATTGGAATGATTGGAGTGCGGGCGTCGATGAATCGGCGCTCGAAGAACTGATTGGCGCGGCGGAACCCTTTCTCGCCGCGGGGCGCGGCGCCGATGCGCTGGCGATCCTCAAGCCCGTGGCCGAGGCGCTGGCCGACTATTGGCCCGAATGCGCCCACTGGGACGAAACCCTGCATGAATTCTTTCCCCGGCTTGACGGGCTGATCGCGCAAGCCGTGCTCATGGATGGCGTTTCTCAGGAGGCGCGTGACGACCTTGCGGACGAATTGGGCGGCTGGCAGGGTGAAGTCGCTGAATATGGCGCCGATGACGCCTTTTCCACCGCCATTGCGGCCTGTCTGCGCGGCTGGGACGAGCCGGGGCTGCAAGATGCGCTCGCCGGGCGGGCGCAAGGCTGGCCTCCTGGGACAGGCGGCTCGCTTGAAGACGATCTGACACAGGCGCGGCTTGTGGCGCTCGACGCCATGGGGCGCACGGAACATTTCCTCAATCTCTCCAGAGCTGCCGGACATTATAGCGATCACGTCGTGATGCTGGCGCGGACGGGGCACGTCGAGGAAGCTGTCGCCTGCGCACAAAAGCGCCTCGCTGCGCCTGATGACATATTGCGCCTTTCCAAGGTGATTGCCGATGGGGGCGGCGTGGATACGGCGCTCGATCTCGCCGCCTGGGGATTGTCATTGCCCGCTTGGGAGAAAGATGAGGAATACTGGCATCGCGGGGCGAGCAAGGCATCGTTGGCCCGCTGGCTGCGCGAGAAAGCGCAGGAGGCCGGCAGGAGGGATATGATGTTCATGGCGGCGCGAGCGGCCTTTGAGGAAAGCCTTGCGCGCGACGATTTCCGCGCGGCGGAGAAACTGGCCGGCGCGTCGGACTGGCCGAAATTGCGCGAGGGGCTGCTGGCGACGCTCATGGCGGCGCGTCATGCCTCTGACCGGATCGAAATCCTTCTGGATGAGAATTTGATCGACGAGGCCGTCTCTTGCGTCGATCCGCATAAAGAACGCTTCTTCAGCCATTATGACAACACGCTTATGCGCCTCGCCGAACGCGCCCTTGCCGATCATCCCGACTGGACGATCGCGCTCGCCTTCCGCATGGCCGATCCCATCATGAGCGAGGGGCGGTCCAGTCGTTACGAGACCGCCGCCAAATGGCTGGGCATTGCCGCGCGCGCCTATATGGCCAGCGGTCGATCAGGGGAATGGCTTGCGCGCCTTGAGGGAATCATTCAAATCCACCGCCGCAAATACACTCTGCGCCCCTTGCTGGAATCGCTGCGCGATGGGAATGACTGAGCGCTCCCTTTTGGAGAATATGCCGCGATGAGCGAATATCAGTATTACGAGTTTCAGGCGATCGACCGGCCGCTGACGAAAGCCGACCAGGAGATGCTGCGCGGCCTGTCCACGCGGGCGCGGATCACCGCGACGAGTTTCACCAACCAGTATGAATGGGGCGATTTCAAGGGAGACCCGAAGCGGCTGATGGAAAGCTGCTTCGATCTGCATCTCTATTTCGCCAGTTGGGGAACGCGGCGGCTGATGATCCGCGTTCCCAAACGCCTCGTCGATCGGCATGGGCTCGGCGTGTTCCTGGACGAGGTCGATTGGGTGACGATATGGAGCAAGGGCGCACACACCGTCATCGACATTTGCCGGGATGAGGTCGAGCCGGATGATGACGCATGGGATGACGGCACCGGTTGGCTTGCCGCGCTCGCGCCCTTGCGCGGCGATATTTTCTCCGGCGACTTGCGGCCGTTCTATCTCCTCTGGCTTTCGGCCGTTGCCGATGAACTGCTGACGGACGATACGCTGGAGCCATTGCCTGGCATCGGCCCGCTGACCGGCGAGCTTGAGGCGGCGGCTGAGTTTTTCGACATCGACCGCGATCTGGTGGAAGCGGCGGCCGCCTCTCCATATGAAGAGGAATTGGCTCCCGATGCATCGCGCGACTTCGTCTCCCGGCTTGCCGAAGACGAAAAGACCGACCTTCTTGTCCGCCTGATGGAGGGCGACTCCCATATCGACTCCGAACTGCGCCAGCGCGCCCGCGCGCAACGCATGGGCGGGAGGCGCCCACGCCGCACGGTCGGTGAATTGCGCGCGAAGGCGCGAGAAATGCGCGAAGTGCGCGAACGCGACGAAGCGGAGCGGCGACGGGCCGGGGACCGTCGCAAAGCTGAAGAGGCGGAAGAGGCGCGTCGCGCCCGTCTCGACGCGGTGAGACGCAGGGACGAGAGCGTCTGGACGGAAATCGAAACCGAGATCGAACGCCGCAACGCTTTCGGCTATGACCGCGCCGCGGCCTTGCTCGCTGACCTCAAACAGCTTGCCGCCGAGCAGGACAATACCGCCGATTTCTCACGCCGCCTCGCCGCCATCCGCGAGCACCACGCGCGCAAGGGCCAGTTCGTCAAGCGGTTGCAAGGGCTGTGATGCACGCGAGGGTATGACGGGCTAGCCCGTCTTCGCGGATTGGGGCAGTTTTGAGCAGGGCGCCTGTGATAAATCAGTGGGTTAGGCTAAAAGGTCTACACCACAGGGCTATTTTGGAAGGATGGCGCCGACGGTGATCCTGGGCGGTGGTTGTGGTGGTAATTTGAGCTTGAGCTGCTGGACCAGCAGTTGAAGCTCGGCCTCGGGCTGGGTGTAGCGGGTCAGAACGAGTTGGCGGCCGTTGGTGGTGGGGATGTGGACGTCGATCATCTGGACGGCGGCGAACTTT
>Ga0214472_10004922_pt1 | contig 14055 bp, 15 predicted proteins | sample RVTome_6_FD_207662 | JGI IMG/M metagenome (GOLD analysis project Ga0214472, IMG submission 207662) | Soil microbial communities from uranium-contaminated site in the Upper Colorado River Basin, Wyoming, United States - RVT140D175 | ecosystem: Environmental > Terrestrial > Soil > Contaminated >... | reverse complement strand
ATTACATTATGGCAATAGGCTATACCTGGACGCTCTCCTGCTCCGGGAGCCTCCCCTGCAGTATTGCCTATGATTGTTCTAGTCTGCTGCTCAGAGAGCATAGGAAATATAGTATCCTGCAGATCTATTTTATATTGTCTCTGCGCCATGTTATAAAGGCTCCTTATCACTAGCCCTAAGTCCTTTTCTAGCTAGCTCTATTTTACGGAGTTTAATTTCTAGGTAAGTTTTGTAGAAAAGAGCACAAGACACAAACATACCGAAAACTACACCTATTACTGGTAACCAATCCATAACACTGCCAGCCAAGCTCCCAGTAGCTACTACGGTTCCAGAGGTACCTGTAGCTACAGCATTAATTAGATGTCTTGCTTTCTCTTCTGCTAGAGAGTGTGCTGCTGCACTTAATGTTAGCTTCATTGTACTTCCTATGTAAGATTAGTTAGCCGAAATGACAACCTGTAACGGGCTCGGCTTACCTTATACCTGCGGTAATGACAGCGGCCCAAGGATCAGGGCCTATGCGACATCCCTTTGGTTCGCCTGGAAGCCGTCCTACCCCTGACCCCAGCCATAGAGCCCAGCCCGCAGCTACAGGCCGCCTATACTTAAGATTTTATTGTGTTGCCCAGCTAATCAAGCACCCATATCTGTATTATCCGACAACACAGTGGAAGAGTTGGCAAGATTACCAGAGCCACTCATGAATGACCCACCAAATCCCTTTGCCGAGTTGTATTTTGCATAAACATTGACGTAGTTTGCAGAGAATTGGTAAGCACGGCCGCTGACTTCACGCACTACATTCCCGTTTATCTCGCCATCAGTTATCGAGGTAACTGCAATCACCCTAATGCCCACCCCGTTGGAAACACCATTAACCGTGTTTCTATTTATGACAGGACGTAACAGATGCCCTTCGACACGTATCCCTGCATCGTTCCCTCCAGCACCATCTATTCCCAGGATCTCATTATCAATAAGCAGCAAGTTTTTATTAGACGTAACGGCAGTAGGACAGATCAGACTTATTCCACCTATCCCTCCAAACTTCCTGTTCCCAACTATCGACATATCATCCATATCAAAAGAAGCTGCAAAACTGACTGTAAGCAAGTATCCCCCGCCATACCCTTCATTACCTTGGATAAGGCACTTGGTTGGCTCCCCTGTTAAATAAATATCTTGCCCGCAATTGACGAGCTTATTATTTCTAGCCTTCATTCTTCGTTCGCGGATATTTACGCCAAAAGTACAGTCAGTTGCCTCGTTGTGGTCAAAGAAGATTAGCTCTGCGTCTTGATGTGTTGCATAGGCAGCGTGCCATGTGTTGTATGACTTATTATGATGCACATTAGTCATTCTTGACACGCCATAAGTATTCGCAAGCAAATCGCCTAGATGGCTGCTGACAACTGCATGACGCATATTGTGAAACTCATTATAAGCAATTTCGCCAAACTTCGATGAATCCGCTGGAGATACGCCGTAGTTGACTTTGGTATTAGCAGACTCTACGTTTGTAGTTACTCTCATGTGTGTTGCTTTGTATTCATAGCAGCTTGAGAAAAACACTCCGCGAGCGTCAACACCGTCTAAATTGCAATGTACTTTCACATTACGGCAAAACTGGAAAAACAAGCCAATGTCACCTGACACGTCAGCGGCATCTCTCCCTTTGCCTTTAATTGTTATATCCTTTCCTATAGTAATATTGTCAAGGGTTGTTATCTTTCTTATTTGGGCACCGTTCACCACAGTATATCCATTCAAGTCCATCACATGCGTGGTCAAGGTGATTTGGGTGCCCGAGTCTATCGACAGCACCTCAAAAAGCTCGCCGTTAGCTACTACTATCGAAGTATCCATAAATCCCCCATTATCGGTAGGGGTAGCTAGTTCGACAATGTCACCTTCGGATAAGTCAGCGGTAGATGCTACTGTGAGTGTAAGGTCTTCATTATTTGCATCTGCGGTAAGTAGTATGGCGCTTCCAGCCGTGCCAATAAACGGTATTAGGGGGTCAGAGAAGGTGGCTGCGTAGTCAGCATTTGAGGAGAAGTCGAACGTACCATTCCCTGTTATTTTTATGTTTCCCCTGCCGGTAAGACGACTAACTTTAAATACCAGCCGTACATCTCCGGTATTCAGCACCGGGAACCCTAGATTGATCACGCCTTGTATTTTAGCTGTATCATCAGTGACACCATCACCTATGATCCCAAATGCTCGTATGTCAGCAATTTCAGGGTTCATCAGTTCTGCCGTATTGCCGTTCCCTAGAAGTAATTTATCTAAACCATTACTGCTATCTCCTGCAACCGTCAGGTAGTCACCATGCCCACCATCCCCTGCTGCCGTATAGCCCTTAGTCCTTACTATCTGCCCTGCCGTCAGGGTTGCCGCTTGCAGCGCAGCTACTGTTTCAAATATTTTCATTTTATTCTCCTACCCATCTACCGAGGGACGGCTGTAAGTTATTCGGCTTCTACAACCCCCAACACCCAAATGTTAGCCGCTGCAGAGTCCATCTGGTCTGCCCGCAACTGTGCCCTGTTAATCTCTACGTAAAGTTCACCAGTTATTTTAGAATCATCTACCAAGGCACTCATCCCCCTATTGAATAGAAAAGACACATTAGTGCTAAGAGTTGGGACCGCATCGGCCATTGTCCTGACCTTGACCTTGAACCCAGTAAGGCTTTGATCAAACACAGAGCACACTAGCACTGGGTTTGTAGCAGAAAGAACATTGTGAACAACAGAGCAAGCAGAGGCTGTGTCTGCCGCCAATGTCGGGTGGGTTACAGTCAGAACACCGTTAACTCCGTCCCACACTGCTGAACAATCTGCAGCATCCCAACTTTCCAAGCTAGAGAAGGCGAATGTGCTAACACCATCGTAACTAACTACACCCTCAGCTTGGCCTAAAAGGAAGCAGGTTGTGGACGTAGAGCCCCCGGTTGAAATGTAGGTTGGTATGAATTTATGCCCGGTTGATACCGCTGGCTTGTATGTAATACGCACTTGGTGGACAGAGTTATCTACCACGCCTGGGTGACCGACAGTAATAAGCCCTGACGATGATTTTGCTATTGAGAAGCGCGCATTACCTGCGATTGGACCCCAAAGACTTTCATCTAACTCCGTAATTGTCAGAGCAGACATATCACATTTGAAATAGCACGGGGCACTCATAGATAAAACACTGAACCCGCCGCCACCTGAGGCCCCTATTAAGACGCCCTTTTTAGCAAACGTCTCATCAGGGCCAGCAATTACGGAAGCAATATCCCCCGATGCGTGATAAATTCCTAGGTCGACCCCACCAGCTGTCAGTTCGACACCTCCTTGGGTGGTGCCTGCATTATCCCCCTGGCTGTAATCGATATTTACCGGGGCGTGTCCGGAGTTATCAATCCAGAACCAGTTGTTCGCATTTACTACGTTAGGTTCAGTCGTCCCCGTATCTCTCCGTAAGACACCAGCGAACACCCTGTCTACTTTATTGGGATTGCCTGCAACATTTGGCTCTTGGTACACAGCAACATTACCATTATAAATGGTAAGATTGACTACCTCATCAATCACATCCCCATCAGCAGAGGCCTGCGCAGCAGTCTTGACTAGGTAGTCACCATGTCCGCCATCCCCTGCTACTGATAGCCCTTTGGTTCTAACATACTGCCCTGCAGTAAGAGGGGAAGCTACCAACTCTGACTTATTAGAAAATACTTGAATAAGGTTAGACTGGGATAACCCGCCCGCTTGTTTAAAAGTAGCAGTTAATCTGGCTCCTGCAGGGTAAGACTGAGCTAAAGTTACTATCTTGCCTGTAGAGTCTATGCTATAATCTAAATTAGGATCTAACCTCCCGTTATCTACATCGTCCCCATTTAAGTACAAAGCAGCTTCCAGTAGGTTATCTCCGAAAGTGACCACAGTCTGCCCTGCGGATAAGACCTCTGTAGCCTCTGAAATAACTACCTGCTCTTCCTGTAAAACAGTTACCCCAACAGAGGCTGTAGCGACTATAACATCCCCGGCGGATACTCCTGAAAAGATGTTGAAGCTAGTAGCCGACACTTCATTCCAGTCTACGCCTTTGGTGAGTAGAAGTCCATTCTTATGAACTTCCAAAGCGCCTGAGTTAATGACATATTGAAACTCAGATAAGGTGAAGAAAACCTGACCTGCAGTAGCCACGATCACTTCACTTACAGACTTCTCATTTCCCTGTATCTGTATAAGAGTTCTAGGGTTCCAGATATTAGCTTCGCCTGCCATTGTATAGTCCTCTTAATAACCAACATCAGACAAAGCTGACATTTTAAGTAAGTTATATTCTTCTGCTACCAGTTGATTATACTGAGCAGACTCTTCATCAAATCCGATTGATTTAAAAATAACTCGTGCAGCTTCGAAGACGATAGCATAAGGATGCTGCTCTGCTACCCAGGATAAATATGCTCCTTCCCTTACTATAGGCAGCACATAAGCACCAAGGAGAGCTTTAGAGAAAGAGACACTAGATCTAATCTCCAAAACTCTCCCTGCTACATAAGCTATATCATTGCGGTTTCTTCCGTAGGCATCCAATACTTCTTCTGGCTGCACTATGTCAAAGAACTTACCAACATCATCATTCTCATCTTCTACTCTACGTAGATATTTAAGCGCTCGGAAATTAGAGAACAGAGTTATGTAATCCAACGATTGGCGATAATCGGCAGTAGGAAACTCTATACCAGATTCATAAATATCCTTAGAGTAGAAGTCAGTCTGGTGAGCTTTCAATGTAGCTCTTTTAACAGCTGACTTGGTCTCTGCCTCTAAATCTGGGCGGTTGGTAAGCAAGTATACCTCAGCAACCAGTTCATCAAAAGTCATTATATGTACTCCGTTAAGTACTTAAGTAGAGGCCCCTTTAAGAGACCTCCAGTTAATTACTTAGTTAGAGCCAGCAGCGTCAGCTGAAGTAGAGCCTGCAGCATTGCCTCCCAGTTTACGAGTAGATGCAGGGGATACTTCGGGCTTACTTACTGTAGTACCCATATCCTTTTCTTCTCCCTTAGCTGCAGCAATTCGCTCAGCTTCCTGCATAGCTTTGAACTCTTCAAAGTGCTTACGTTTGATAGCTGACATAGGATCAGCTTCTTCGCGGGTAAGTAGCTCGCCACGAGTAATACCAGGAACTCCTTTGGCAATCTCATCATCAAGGTAATCAATGAGCTCTTGCTCACAGGTTACAAACTGATGATTGATAAAAGTAATTCGCCGTCCGGCGGTAGAGATAAGGCGAACAGATGCACGAGAGGATTTGTAGTGCTGATACTTAACTGGATCTGCAGCAGCAGCTGTTTCTTTGGAGGCTGCAGGTTCAGGTGTTTCCAGTCCGGTTTTAAGATTGCCTAGGTTAAGAGTCATGGGAGTTACCTTTGTTTTGGGAGTAGAGTGGAGGGGGATAAGAGCGGCCCCGCCTCAGCAGAGTACGGGGCTAGGGAGCTACTAACTAACTATTAGCCGGTAGCAGCTGCAGTCAGGTTGCGGATGACTACATTAGCAGGAGTGTTCTTGATAACAGTAGTCAGCTCAGTGGTCAGGGTGCCGCCTACAGCATCAATGCCGTTATCAGCTGCCTGCTGACCCTTGGTGTTGAACTCCATGTTCTGAGTCTTACGGCCAGCAAGGTAAGCCAGACGGAAAGTAGGCAGGTCCACACCTACGGCCATCTTAGACCAAGTAGAGTTGGTATTGAACAGCGGGTGCTCAATGATACGGAACTTACCACGAGAAGTAGTAAGAGTAGAGAACTGCAGACCCCAGTTGGTTTGTCCGTCCAGCAGCTGATAAGTACCATTCAGGCGACCGATGTTATTCAGTACTACCTTAGCATCCCCGCCACAGAACAGAACTCGCTCGTTAGCGCCTTTAGGATCAGTAGTCTGATCGAACACAGGATCAAGGAAACCTTCCAACTGAGTCCAGTTAGTAGTAGCGCCAGCAGTAAAGCTGTTAGTAGAGCCACCGTAACTAGGCGGATAGAAAGAGGCTGTCTCAATCATGTTGATCAACCCATCCATAGTACGGAATGGCTGACCATTACGAGTGCCTTGGGACTTCTGACCGAAAAAGATAGCCTTCTCAATATCAGCAGCATGGAAAGCTGCACAATCCTGACGGTTCTCTGCATCAGTACTGTCGCCAGCAATAACTTGAGTAGCCTGAGCAGAGCCAGAGATAGCCCAAGTATTACGGAAGATTTGAGTAAGGTTAGTTACCCGCACCGGGATGATGTTATTAGCAGAAGGACGGTTTGAAGATTCCTCAAACGCATTACCTACCTGATAAAAATCATCGTCATCGTTAATAGCAGCCGCAGCTACAGTGCCTACTCCGCGAGTTACAGAGACTGTAGTTGCGCTGTTGACTGCGTTGATGATTACGTTCTCTCCGGTGCGTTCAATACGCATGATCATGCCGGGCAGAATGTTAGCAGTTGTGTCAACGATGAAGGTAGTATCTGTAGCAAGATAACCTGCTGCCAGATTAATCTTCATCTCCGGAAATACCATGGTCTTAGTGAAGAAGCCATGCTCTACTTGCAGAGCAGTCTCATCGCTAAGCATGGAAGTAAGTCCAAACAACGGAGCATTACCGTTAGGCATAAGCCGCGTGATCATGCCAGCGAACGATTTCTTCGCCAGATCAGTCTGGAAATTACCAGTATTAAATACGCCGATAGTCATAAGTTAGATCTCCTGGATCCGAAAACTGAGATTAGTAAAGGTCAAAGGTAGTAGCAGAAGTCTTGACAAGAGTAAACATCTTGCCAGCCTGCGGACCTACTGTCAAATTGTTGTTGGTTCCGACTGCGGTAATATCAGCGCCTACTGCGATAATTACATCAAAAGCAGCTGCTTGGTTATTACCTACGTAGAAAGTGAAAGCGTCCCCAACATCCATTTCCGGCCACTCAGCTGCCAGCAGTGCTGCTGTAGGTAGAGTGTAAGTAACATCACTGGTAAGAGTCAGACCCTGCAGGATAGCACCACCGCTCAGTTGAGCCGTAGTGATAGTAGCGTCCGCTTCTGCGTTAAAGTTAAGCGGAAGTACGTTAGCCAAAAAGCCATCACCCTGCCGCATCGGTTGTACCAGCTTACCATCTGCCGATACGTTAGCTCGTTTAAAGCCCATAATACACCTCTCAGTGTTAATTGATTTGTTGAGAAAGAAAAAGAATGCAAAAGGAAAGTAACTGAGCGAAAGGTTAGCTTCGCAAGAAAGCTTCCCAATCTACCTCCTGCGGACCATTGCTGTTAACAGGAGTTTGCGGGGCGAAGGCATTACCCATAGCTAAGATGTAGTCTTGAGTCATCTTAGTAAGCTCAGCAGGAGTTGCCTGGGGGAACTTCTGAATAAGCTGAGCTTGGGTTGCCTCAATGATGGGCTTTACTGCGGGGTTGCTGAATAGCGGATTGGTAGTCTTAAGGTGGTCAGAGGCTGCTTGGGTGCGTAGCAGCTCAGGAATACTTGCTTGCTGATTAGCAATAGCAGCTGCTACAGCCTGTTCAGTAAGCTTGTTATTAACCAGAGTAGACTGAATCATAACTTGCTGAGCAACTTGATTCATAGCTTGAGCAAAAGCAGACTGAGCATCTTCTCCACCTGCTGCTACTTTAGCCAGCATATCGGGAGTGAGCGTCTTGGAGAAGTCTACTTTAGATACTACCTGCTGCAGAGCTTCAGGAGTAATAGTAGGAGCCTGCTGTTTATTTGCTGCTCCTTCTTTACCGTCCACATGTGCAGTATTCCACAAGTCCTTAAACTGCTCCAGCGGGGAATCTGAAGCTCCGGCAGGAACTACTCCGTTAGGTGCAGTAGCCTGATTAGCCTGAGTAGCAGAAGTTGTTTGATCAGGGATGTTACCGGGAGCAGCTGCAGTAGGAGGTTGCTGCTGTTGAGCAGACTGTTGAGCAGGTTGCTGCTGTTGAGCTGGAGCGGAAGTAAACAGATCGAAAAGGCCCATGATAGTATCTCTCTTAGTAGGTAGTAAGTAGGGGAAGTAGTGCAGGGTTAAGCTTCAGGGTTATTAGCCTTAAAGAGTTGCATCTCTTTTGCAGCTAATGAGCAATCCAGTATATAACGAAGTGCATCCATTTGTCCACGCTTATAAGCTTCCTGTTGAGCGAACGCAGTGGTATTATTAGGATCATAGGAAAGAGCTATTTTCTCCATAGCGCAATCAGATAGCAGGTTTTGAATAACCTGCTCTTGGGCAATAGTTAATATCTGCCCTTGGATGATTTCTTCCTCTGTAAGTACATAAGAGGAGAAGTCGTTAGCTGCCAGTGTAGCCATTATTGTGGACCTGCTTGGGTTGGGTTAGTGGGCGCTGCTTGCGGTGATTGTTGCGGAGCTGGTGCATTCTGCTGAGGATCATAACCAAACTGCTCAGGAGTAGGCATAGGTCCAGCTCCAAGGGTAGTAGGATCGATTCCTTTCTCTACTGCTAACTGCATAATACTCTGCCACTGAGATACTGCTTGCTCATAAGCTTGCTGCTCAGGAGATTTTTCAAAGTCAGTAATCTCAGCTCCTTGGGTCTTCATAATATAAGAGAAGAACTGAGGAATATTGTATCCTTGAGCAATAGCAGGAGAAGAGCCGAATACCTGCAGAGCTACAGAGAAAGCATCAGTGTTAAGTACTTTGGAGGCTGGAATCAAACCGTCTGTGATGCGGAAATTAAGTACAGCCCTGCGCAACGCTACAGGATCAATCTCTACCTCTACTTGCTTATCTCGATTGTAAAGAGTAGTACCTCCTTGGTATTGCAGCGTATTAAGTTTAAGCACCTGCTTAATAGGAATAAAGCATTGATGCTCTAGCAATATTGCAGCCAGCTGATCCCTGCCATTAGCGTTCTGCATAACAGACTCAAACTCATGTAGAGTTTTATTCCCCTTAACGAACTGCCCTTGCTGAGCTTGATTCTGTCCAGCAGTAGAGTTAGCCAGCCCCAGAAGAGTTTGAATCTGCTGCATAGAGCTAGCAGCTTGATCTTCTCTGTAAGGAAACTGATATACTGACTCTGCTAGGTTCTTACCATAAGCTGCAGGGCGCACTGGAATCTTAGCAGAAGGGTTGGGGGAATTAATATGAGCGCTTGTAATGCGAGAAGGATCGTATAGAACTCGATCGCTAATAGCACGACGACGAGAAGCTATAATAGAGTTCATGTAGGTGGAGGCAACTTCCTGAAAAGGCGCTCCGTTATCTGCAAGTGATTTAGTCTGATAAGCTAAACCATCCTCTAGGGGCTGCCCGATGAAGATAGGCAGGTAAGTGTGAGCATTAGTTTGCAGCTCGGCATAGATAATATGCTCGTGGTTTACAATGATAAGCTTATAGATCTGCGGAGTATTGGCGTTAGGTACACGTACTTCGAACTCAGAAGGAAGTACTTTACAGTACAATGTAGTTACTTCATACGAGTCTTTGTATTCAATGTTGGTGTTACGGGTAGTTGACAGCCCAGCCCAACGCAGCCAGTTAGTTCCTCCTCGCACATAGTCATCTTCTACTACATCAGGATTAATAGAAGGAGTATAGAAGTTACGAGCAGAAGCATCATTAGCTCCTGCGCCTCCGCCTAATCCTGATTCAAAGGCAGGTTTAATGTTAGCAATGATCTTATCAGGGAGAGAAGCAATGAAGGATTTAAGCTCAATGCGACTCATAAACTCTGTGTAGCCTGCAAACTCTCCTCTTTTGTATACTTCAGAAGGAGGTACGCGGGTGTCTACAAAGGTGTTATAAGGATCTAAGCGGCGAATACGATTACCACTCCAAAGTACTTCTTTAGGAGTGCCGCGCTTAATGTCCTTATCCAAGTTAGTTTCTACTGAATAAGATACCTCCTCTGCCCAAGTTACCTCTAAAGGAGCGAAATTATACTTAAAGCCATCACGGAAGAATAGAATAAGCTCACGTGCCCAACCTCCTCTAATAGAGTTCTCTTCGAGAATAGTTTGAAGCTGCATAGCTTCGTTAATAAAAGCAGGAGGAGCTACTACCCCGAATAGAGGATCTCCAGTAAGGAAAACCGAGGTCTGATAAGTTACTGCAGCCTCTACCTGCGGCATAACTACAGGCACTGTAATGTTCTGAAAGCGAGAAGTATCCCCTGCACGGTTGGCAGATTTAGCATCCTGCTGCTCTTGGGTTAAATCCATCTCTCGCTGGTAGGTACGGTCTATACGCTCAAACTTATTGCGCATAGACTGACGAGTTACATTCTGCAGATCCTGAGTGCTTCTATAGTACTCTATAAAAGCAAGCTGAGATTTATTACTTAGAGGAACTACTGTAGAAGCTACCATTGTTTTGTTTCCTGCTTAAGGGGTGCGCTTAGGTTGGTACTCTATGTGGATATGGTCAGACTCTAGGATCACCTCTATCCAGCTGTTAGGAATAGAAAGTAGCTCACAGAATGCTTTAGCTACCTCTCTTACTTCTATGGCTTGCACCCCTGGAGAGGGTACTTTACCTCTACCTGTAGAGCTATCCCAAGTACGGATATCTACAGCACAAGCCGGAGTAGCATAATGGAGAGAAGTACGAGAATGAGCAACAGTATGTTCACTCCCTGAGGTGATTATTAACTCGGAGTTCCATCCTATGTATAACTCGTCCAGCTCAAAGAGTAGTTGAGTAATAATAGGATGGAAGGAAGTTTCTACAGAAGATGATTTACGCTTCATAGGTTATAAACTCTGAAGGGTTACCGGGACCTTGCTCAGGCTGACCGCCTGCAAAGCTTAACTTCGGCGCTACCTATTGTCAAGAAGTTTAGCTCACCCGCTACGCTAGGGTTCGCGAAACGTTCTTGACAACAGGCACCTGCGCCTCGTTTAGTCAGCTTTGCGGTCAGCTGGCGCGGCGGTCCCTTAAGTTGGTGGATCGCAGGCCGCAGTAAATTGCAATGTTACTGCAGTGCTTCCTTAACAGCGGCTACAATCTCGTCATCAATCTTATTATCCGACCGCTTAGCAAGCTCAGTCAGTAGGGTAATAAGGATTACTTTCGCTAGTTTCTGAGTCAGTGTACTAGCAAGTAACTTAGCAATAAAGGTGGTCATGGCGGATTTCCTCTTAAGTTATAGGTCAAAAGCAGCAATTATCTTCAGGTACTTCTATGGCTGAAAAGTCCTGAGATTCTATGATGTTATTTGCAATTATGAACTCGGCAAATTCTTGCACTACGCGGGGGGCGTAAGTTAGCAGATCAAGCAGCCCGTCAGTGTTATCTTTCTTCAGTGGGTTGAACTGAGTGATCTGCATATGCACATCTAGTTTTGCGTCAGCGTGCACATAAAGCTCTCCGGCTGCATAGGCTTTAAACATCTCTAGTATGCGGGCATTCTTAGCGCGAGCACCGCTATAAATAGGAACTGCTTCAATACCTATAATACCCATCTGCTCACAGATAAATTCGAACCAATACAGGAGAGAGTACTGATAGGCGTTTGCTTCGCAGGCTATAAGTCTGCAGTTATGCTGAAGAGCTAAAGTAAGAGATTTACGGATTGTCTCCCCTGGGGAGAACCTGCCTTCCTCTATCTTCATCAGCATAGGTTTAGCATCGTGGATTTCGAAGTAACCTATGGAGACTGCATCTGAGCCTAACTTATCGGTAGCAGGATCAATAATAATGAAATTGCCGCCAGGTATATCCCCATCTTCGTGAGGGGTAGCTGGTAGCTTACTAAGGTCGATAAGGTTGTTAGCTGAGACATTTTCATCATTAAGTACTTCACTGTAAAATATCTCCGGGTGGCCCATAGCTAAGTCGTTTTCAAACTCAGATGTGAGCTGCTTAATAGGCTGCAACTCCTCCCACAGAGAAGTCCCGTCTGCAAGAATACCGCCAGCGATGAACTTAATCCAAGTGGAGTTATTTTTAAGTTTGCGAAGAATGGAGTGCTTAGTAGGGTACATGTTCGCTACAAATAAGAACATGCAGCCGGTAGGAGATTTAGCTTTCATTAGAGTACCAATCATCCAACTCTCTAATGATTCTGACTGCACCTGACTGTCTGCGCACTCTCTAGTTTGAATGTCATCCATTAAGATAACATCGGGGCGCTCGTTTTTAATGTTGAGGCCCCGTACTGAAGTTTCCGCACCAGCTGCAGCTAGGGTAATATTACGCCCCCTGAAGCCAAACTTCTTTAGAGCCTGAGTGTCCTTCTCGACTCCTAACTTCCAATCCCCGAACACTGCAATAATATTCGGCTCCTCCAGCATATCTACTACATCACTCAGTATATTCTCTGCTAGTTTCGCTGTAGCTGCTACTACCAGAATGAATTTGCGATCAGTGAATAAGATGCAGTAGAGCAGGAAGATCTTCATGAGTGTTGACTTACCGAAACCGCGAGGTAAACCAAGAGCCAGCTGCGGGAAGATACGAGGTTGAGTGATGTAACTAAGCAGCCAGGCCCATACACCCTCCTTAAATACAGGAGGAAAGGTGTATTTGAATACCAGAGGCATTATCAATGCAGCTAAGAAATCTAAGTCCGCCTTAGCTAAGGCTTGAATCTCATCTATTGAAGCTCCTATTTGGGATACTTCTTCTATAAGAGGAGACTCTGCTACTGAGGAGGGAGAGAAACCTTTAGGTAAGCGAGGAGTTTTTTCTTGGTAAGAAGATACAGGAGGCGGAGCGGAGGAAGGAGGCATAGTACCTCCTAAGGATTCCATTAATTCCGCATCTCTGTCTCTGTACTTACTCATAACCTATCCTCGTTATTTTGTGTAGGTACTTCTTTATGTGAGCTTACCTCACTCCTGGCTGGGAGAGATAAGAGTCTATCCAGTACTGCCCTAGCAGCGGCAATGTCAGAGGTTGAGTATGGCTTCTTAACATGAGCAGGCACAGGAGGCTTCTTGCCTTTCACTCTCGCTAGCAGCTCCTCCAAGGAAGGTACCGTACCTCTAGGTCTGTACACTGGAATACCCTCCGCTTTCTTTAGTTAATACTCTGAAGTATCTTCTGAGTTAGGAGCCTCCAATCTACTGGCTGTTGCCTGCTCCACTTGTTTAAGTAAGTTACCAGAGGGCATGGTTAATAGGGATTGGTCCCCTGCCTTAGTAACTTGATTGTTAATGTTAACCGAGAACTTCTGCGCTATTGTCTGCGGAAGGATTAGGTTAACTACATTCTGCTGATTAACTGTCTGCTGTGGGGCGCTGCTGCCTCTGCGCTTAGCTCCATTGACTATGTTAATAGCCTTCATGATTGTTTCCGGCTTAACCATCAGAGGCAAGCTCTTATCTAGCTTTTCTAGCAGCTTATCTTCAATACTGTCATAGCGAGAATCCCTTGCGTTATGCTTCTGCAGGGTTTCGTATCTAAGAGCTGCTACTTTCTGTGCAAAATGCTCATCTGCTAGCAGCTGTGAAATACGAGCAGGTGTGACTCCTAGTGCTGAAGCTACACTTTCGCTAGGCACTCCATTACCTAGTAACTGCAGAGCTTTCTCCTCTACGCTACTGGTAGTGCCGGGAGAGTAATGAGAGCTGGGATCTGTTAGTGCTTTCTTAGCTGCTGAAGCTGCAATGCTGCTGGAGCCTCCTAACGCTTCCAATATGGCATCTTCCGATCCCTCCTTAAAAGATAGCTGTTCTTCGCTGAGAGCAGTAGTAGTATTCATAGCTGCGTCGCTTCGTTGTATAGGTTAACTGACTTATGTACTGACTTATGTACTGACTTATGAGAGTAGTATAGGGGAAGGAAGTAAATAAATGGAGGTAGGAATCAGGAGGTAGTTCTTATTTAGAAGTGGTTTTGTAGAAAAATTTAGGAATATGTAGCTGGCTCTTTAGGATAGGGGCGGCTTCGGATTGCAAAAAGGCTTCCGACCCCCTCCCTCTAATATAGGGAATGCTAATATAGGGAATGCTAAATTAGAGAATACTACATTAGATTAGAGGCAAGGTAGGTAGGCAGGTTAGGTAGGAGCGGGATAGGTCAGGAGTAATATACG